>Ga0310695_10011891_pt1 | contig 12318 bp, 8 predicted proteins | sample RumenRJG_04DNA_FD_203882 | JGI IMG/M metagenome (GOLD analysis project Ga0310695, IMG submission 203882) | Bovine rumen microbial communities from Lethbridge, Alberta, Canada - RJG_04 (v2) (version 2) | ecosystem: Host-associated > Mammals > Digestive system > Stomach > Rumen | place: Canada... | reverse complement strand
TGACATGCGTAACTTTATCGCCCTCTCCGAACAGGCTGGCGAGAAGATCACCTATTATAATCCTGACGAGATCCATCTGCAGGTGGGTGACAAGATCCGTGTGAATGGTGGTATGTTTGACGGACGTGAGGGTGTGATCATGCGTATCAAAGGTAAGCGCCGTCGTCAGTTGGTGGTCTCTATTCCTGGTATCGTTTATGCGGCAGTAGAACTGGAGCCTGAGCTGCTTGAACTCATTTCGCCCGAGCAACAGGAAGGTGCAAAGGATAAGGCACCCAATGAGGAAGCACCCAGGGAGAAACGCCGCACGAAGCATATCGAGGAAGATAAGAAACTCTTGGCCGACCTCGCCTATCGTCTGTTGTTCGAGGTGCCCTCTTCTTACCAACATGAGAAGGAGTATTATCTGTGGATCTCAGAACTGCGCCGCGTCCGTGAGCGACTGTTGCCTTTCAAGGGTTATATAGCTGCACAGGAAGCCGAACTGGCACTGCCTCTCTATATGGCAGCTGTCAAACTCGGTGAAGATGTTGAGGCTGCAGAACAACGTGTCCGTAAGGTGATGGACCGTCTGAACGATACGAGTTTCCAAAAGTTGCGTATCCGACTCTATCTGGCACAGCTGGCTGGTGACGAAGAGTCCCGTCGTATCGTCGAAGCGCAGATTGCTGCTTGGAAAACGGCCCGTTTGTCCGCCAGACAGAAAGAATTCATCACTGAGACCAAACTGGTCTTCAATTCTGCTAAGAAATAAAAATCGCTTAGGCAAAGATGTCTAAGCGATTCTTGCATCCTTCGTGATCCCGTTGGGATTGACTTCGTCGATCCCTGTAGGCTGGCGCCAGCCATCCTACAAAGCAAAAAGGAGCCCTAAATATTTGAAAGCACGCTTTCATATTTAATTCTCCTTTTTGAAGTTTTTAATCTTTAATTCTTGTAGCATATCTAAGAGCGAAATTATGTCGCAAAGATACGAATAATTTTCGTTCGTTGACATCAAATCTGTCATAAAATCAAATTTTGTTTTTAAAATTAGCATGATTTAGCCAAATTATGCGATTAAAATCAAAAAAATCAGCGGTTTTATAGTCCTTCAATTCCAAATGTCGTCATCTCGTTTGAGTTCTTGGGAAAAATTATTTTTGAAAATTTTTTCTAAAAAATTCAAAACTTAATGACATTCGACATTGATTGTGTATTATTTGCTTGATAATTAGGTCTTTAACTTCATTTCTATTTTCCACTTAATGACACAGAAATGACATCTTAATGACATCTTAATGACACAATTTTCCTGTTTTAGGGTTGCGGTTCGACATTTTTATGCGAACCGAAGCTGAATAGGGATGTCGCTGATGCTTAGTTACTACCTCGCATACCTTGAGTCTAAGTGTTGTTCAGAAATTCTCTAGAGAATTTAGTAACGATCCCTAATGCCGCATCTTCCAGAAGCCTATACGTCTCTCAAATTCTCTAGAGAATTCAGAAGCTACTATTAAGGAGAAACATTGCGATGCAGTGTTTCGGCTCTTGCGACCTCCTTGTCTGGAACTTAGTTATCACAAAAATAGCCGACCGATTGCCACAATCAGGCGATTTATGCTGTTTTGATGTCATTAAAATGTCATTAAGATGTCATTTCTGTGTCATTAACTATAGTTGAAATATGATTTTAAACCACAGATAATAAGCGAAATAACTATTTTACGATGTCAAATGTCATTAAGTTTTTAGATTTTTCAAAAATCTCTTTCAAAATTATTATCGATTTGCTGTGAAAATCTCCGCGAAAAGTAACTTTTTGCATGCCAATTCGTTACTTTTCATCCAGCGTTTCGTTACTTTTCAGCCATCAAAAAGTAACGAATTGAAAGGTGATTTGTACCTCTAAATGATGGGAACAACTCAGTGGTGACAATCAGTTGTGACTGGTTGTCCTTCTTGAACGTCATCACGTCTGAGTTCTTAGGATGGTGAGCTTAAAGAGAGGTCATTCCGTTAAAAATAGCAAAATACGGCCTAAAATAGCAGATTGTTTGGGTAAAACAGAAAACAATTGAAAATAAATCACTACCTTTGTGGAATAAAGCTATAAGTATGGAAGATATAAACCGACTGAAAGTAGTATTGGTAGAGAAAAAGCGTACTGCGCGATGGCTCTCAATGCAGATGGGGGTTAATCCATCTACAGTAAGCAAGTGGTGCACTAACTCTTCTCAGCCTGATGTTGCTAGTCTGCTTAAAATAGCCGACTTGCTGGAGGTTGATATAAAGGAGTTGCTGTTTAGAGAATACGAGCAGTTCCTATTGTCAAAGATAAAGAATTGAGGATATGCCTGTTGATAAAATAAATGAGTATACAATGAACGAAAAGAAATATATATCTTATTTGGAGCGATACAGCCAATGGATAAAATCTCATAAAGAAAAATCCAATGAAGAATTGGTTGAGCGAGAAGCCCATGCTAAGGAAATGCAGAAATATGATAAAGCCCGTCTTCTGAGTATGACAGCTGATGATGTTTATAATCTTCTTTCTCCATTATGGGCTATGGGCATGTGGGGTAATAAGCATTACAAGATTGACAACTTAATAGAGACTAACACCATTGAATTGATCCGCGCTCAGTTTGCAAATCTTCTCTATGGGAAGGACTCTCTTTCTAAGCGCTGGGATGAATTCCGTCAGAAGATTAAAGGTATTGGCCCTGGTATCATGAGCGAGATTTTGAATAAGGCTTTTCCTGACGAGTGTATTCTTTGGAATAGCAAGACCAAGACAGGATTTACTATCCTTGAAGTGCCCAACACGCCCAAATACGACTCTGCGATGGACGGCAAAATGTATGCTTATCTGTCGGAGTGTGGTAAAAAGATGCTTGCTTTTGCCAAGAGCAAGGGTTATAATGATTTAGAGAACTTGATAGCTCTTGACTATTTCATTTGGCAGGAAGTTCAAAAAGATATTGACGAGCCTGAGACGGTTGATGTGGTGGAAGTACCTAAAACAAAGAAAGAATCCGGCTTCGTTCATAATGATATACGTGATAAGATTAAAGATATTGGCGAGTGCTTGGGTTTCAAGGCAACAACAGAGGTCACCGTGGCCAATGGTGCAAGGGTTGATGCCGTCTGGGAAGTCTCTATCGGCAATATGGGTAGAATCATTTACGTTTTTGAGGTGCAAACCTCAGGCTCTATTGATAGTCTTATCCTTAATCTGATGAAAGCCAAGAATAACAAGGCGGTGCAAGGCATTGTTGCAGTCTCTGATGCAGAGCAGATAGAGAAGATAAGGAAAGAAGTAGAGTCGTTAGACGACATTAAGAAGGACATCAAGTATTGGGACTACACCGAAGTGCTTGAAGTCCATGAGGCTTTGCAGAAAGCCAATGAGAGTATTAATAAGTTAGGGCTTGTGCCTGTAAGTTTGTAATTATTGAATAATATGGATGATATAATCAGAAAAGGAATAGAAAAGGGACTTATATCGTTTAACGAGGATGAAAGCCGAATCACATATCTATATGTGAACAAGACTCGCAATTACCTTGACCCAGAAGAGCAAGTTGAGGCGGAAGCATTCTTGAAATTAGTTATGGTATACAATTACCCAGTACAAAGAGTTAAATTATTTGAGAAAGTTAAAATGGGCTCTAGTACGAAAGAAGCGGACATCATTGTTTATGAAGATGATCTATTCGCGAGTCCTTCAATAATAGTTGAGTGTAAAAAGCAAGATGTTTCAGAAGCAGAGTTTTTGCAAGCCATAGAACAGGCTGCAAGCTATGCTTACGCTCTTTCAGGTACAGTAAAATACATCTGGACAACTTCTGGAATTAAAGATGTTTATTTGCAAATTGACAAAGAAAGGCAAACCAGAATACAAATTCCTAATATCCCAATTCTAGGAAAGCCCATACCGAAATACACATTCGTAAAAGGTGGCAGATTACACAATGAAGATGTGGGGGATGATGTTATCAAACAACAATTCTTCGATTTAGAGCAAGTTTCTGAGAGCGAATTAACTAATCGTTTCAAAAAAGCACATCAATCGTTATGGGCTGGAGGAGAGTTGAATCCTTCTGATGCTTTTGACGAATTGGATAAACTCATATTCTGTAAAATCTGGGATGAACGTAAACCACGCAAGAAAGGAGAACCATATGACTTCCAAATTATTGACATAGAAAAGCCTAAGAATGCCACTCAAAAAGATATTGATACAATTGAACAGCAAATAACGATTGATTTGGCAAAACGCATTTTTTCTCTTTACGAAGAAGGAAGAAACAGGGATAAAGAAGTCTTTAAAGATAATATTCGTTTAACACCGCAGCGCATAAGAACTGTAGTAAGTTATCTTCAGGGAGCTAATTTGTCTAAAACAGACCTTGACAGTAAGGGTAAGGCATTTGAGACCTTTATGGGATCTTATTTTCGTGGTGATTTTGGTCAATATTTTACACCACGTAAAATAGTTCAATTCATTGTAAATGTATTACCAATTGATAATAATTCAAAAGTACTCGACACCTCTTGTGGTAGCGGAGGTTTTTTACTTTATGCATTAGATAAAGTCCGACAACAAGCAGAAGATTATTATGACATAGGAACCATTGACCATTATAACCATTGGCACGATTTCGCTTCAAAAAAGCTTTTTGGGATTGAGATAAACGAGCAGATTGCACGCACTGCCAAAATGAATATGATTATTCACGATGACGGTCATACTAATGTCATTTCAAGCGATGGGCTTTTGCGCGATGATGTGATAATAGAGAGAACAGGAAACAAAGAATTTGGATATGGTACATTTGATGTAATAATAACCAATCCACCTTTTGGTAGCACAATAAAACAAACCGAAAAAGCATATCTGCATCAATATTCTTTGGGCAACAAAGATGTTGACTGGCTCGACACGAGAAATTCTGGCGTAAAGCAACGTGATAGCCAAAGTACTGAGGTTCTGTTCATTGAGCAAGACTGGAACTTTCTTAGGGAAGGAGGATATCTTGCCATTGTTATCCCTGATGGCATCCTTACTAATAGTAGTTTACAATATGTTCGTGATAGCATTGAAGAGTGGTTCCGTATTGTGGCAGTAGTTAGTTTGCCTCAAGATGCATTCAAAGCTAATGGCGCAGGTGTTAAAAGTTCTGTTTTGTTTTTAAGAAAGTGGACAAGAGAACAATGCCAAAAGATAAAAGATACGAAACTAAAGTTACAGGAACAGATCAAGCGTGAAACTAAATATAAGGCAAAAGTAGAACATTGGGAAAAAGAAAAGAAAGAAGTCATCAAAAGTCATACAGGTTTCAATAATAAAACAGGGTTAAGGGACAAGAAAGCAATAGAAAAGACTGAAGATTTCATTGAATGGAAAAAGCAGGTAAGCGAACAATATAACCAAAAGATTGCTGATTTAAAAGAGCAGTTGGAGGAACAATATGGAACAATGTGTAAAACAGAACTTGAAGATTACCCTATATTTATGGCAATTGCAGACCAGATCGGCTATGATGCTACGGGAAAAGATACACCTGTGAATGAATTAGAAATGATTGGGAAGGAATTGAATAAATTTATAAAGAGTATTTAGGATTATGAAGCTAACAGGAATATTAGGTAATTCACTAAACGGCCAACTCTGTTTAAGAGGTTTCGCTAATATCAAAGATTTGGCGCGGGTATCTAAGGCAGATTACACTTATCAGCGAAATCCTATTGAAAGGAGTGATATATCCGATTTTTTAGAAAATCAAGCATATTTATTCTTTCCAGAAGTGATTTTAGGTTATAAAGTAAAGTCAAAGGGAGAGTCGGCTATACAATTGATTCAAGAAGGCAAAAAAGCAAAATCCGAAGAAGGGATTTTTACTGTCAAAAAGATAACTGGAGAGTCAGAGAAGTATGTGACATTAGAGATTGATGAAACGATTAATCCTAAACCATTTAGTCGGATAGATGGTAATCATAGATTGTTAGCTGCAGAAAACTCGACAAATTCAAAAGTGGAGAATATGATAGCTCCATATTGTTTGTTATTGGGAGAGAACACGACAGGATTTGATAAGGCAATAAAAGTATTTTTCTACAATATCAACACCAAAACTATTCCATTAACATCAGAAGAAAACTTAAAGGTCTTGATAGATGATGATAGTAACTTTTCTAATGAAGAATTGGAAGAAGTATTCGGGGGCAAACATCCGATTATGACCAGAGAGTTGATGAAAAAAGCAAAGCCTGCAATTTTTGGAAATATTCAGCATATAATAAGTAGTAAATATAGAACATATTTAAAAAATACATTTTGGCATTTATTGGATGACGGAGAAGATGAAACAAAAATTGTTGACAAAGTTGTTAATTCATTACAAGCAGTAAATACCCTATATGGCGCAGAACCTAGATTAAAGGCGAATGAAAGTATTGGTATCCTAACGGCTTTCTTGTATTATCATGTAAAAGAAGAAAGTGTAAAATTCGATATGTTTAGAAATTGGATTCTAAACAATCAGATATTTAATGTTCAAGAAGTTTCAGCAAAAAGTCTTATCAGTATTTTCGAAGAAATCATATCTTCAGAAATAAAAGTCTTTGTTGCAATGCCTTATTTTGATAACGATGATAGAGTTGTAGAAGATTATAACAAGATTTATTCAGAAACAATTAAGAAAATAGCGGATGATTATTCTATTAACATTTCATTATATCCGATAATGTGTAATAAGGGACGAACTCAAGACCAAATTCAAGACATAATAAACAAAATAAAAGAATGTAAGATATGTTTTGCTGATATTACAGGTAATAATGCAAACGTGTCATATGAAATGGGATGGGCTCGCGCCTTACAAAAAGAAGTGATTATCGTAATTAGGAAAGGGGCAGAGAAACCTAAATCTGACTATCAAAACGACACTTATCACGATTATAATGATGCAGCTCGTTCAACAGATTTAGCACGAGTAATACGTGAAAATATTGTTGAAGTATTAGAAAAGAATTACGGGTTGATAAAATAATAAAACTATGGCATACAAAGTTCCTCATAATATTGATGCTAATAAAGTCTTTTTAGTCAACTATTCTGAATTAGAGGGGAGATTGGAGCCGGAGTTTTATCGGCCATCTTTAGCATCTCTTGAAAAACGTATTCGCGAGCTGGCAACTCACAAGTTGAGTGATTATGCTTTATACATGGCTGGAGGTGCAACTCCTCCCAAAACAGAAGCCGATAAATTCTATGCCGATTCTGAATCCGGAATACCTTTTTTAAGAGTCCAAAATTTGCAAACTAATGGTGAGTTGTCTTTAAACGATTGTGTTTACATCAATGAGGAAACGCATAATGGATTGCTCAAAAGAAGTCAAGTGGCAGAAGGAGATTTGCTTGTTAAAATTACTGGCGTTGGTCGAATGGCTGTTGCCTCTGTTGCTCCCAAAGGATTTGTTGGAAATACCAATCAACACATGGTCGTAATTAAAACGGGTGATGTTGAATTAAGCAAATATCTTGCTCGTTATCTTAACCTTGACATTATTGAGAGGATTGCTTCTCGTCATTCTACAGGTGGTACTAGGCCTGCATTAGATTATCCATCCTTGAAAAGCATTCCTATTATTGAAGGTATAGATTTCTTCCTTATCGACAAAGCATTAAAAGAGAAAAAAGAAAAAGAAGAAAAAGTTCATGAACTATTAGATAGCATAAATGAATATCTACTCAATATATTAGGTATAAAACTGCCAAGAACAAAATTCGAGACATTACAAGGCAGAATGTTTACTGTGAGTTATAGTAAAGTTTGTGGTGGCAGGCTTGATCCTAAACTATATTCAACTTCAATTGCCCAATTAAAGCAATCGCTTTTAGACTCTCCTTACGACAAACGATTACTAAAAGGTTTCATAATGAGTAACTATAGTGGTGAGTGGGGGATTGATGAGTCGGAAGAAGTGGATGAGAAGAAATACACAAAATGTTTAGTTGTTCGAGCAACAGAGTTTGACAACACATACAATCTACGTTTAGATAATTCTAGAGTTAAATATCGTTGGATAGAGAACTCAAAGTTGTTAAGAATGAATATTCAGGCTAACGATTTGTTGATAGAGAAGTCTGGTGGTAGTGAGGACCAACCTGTAGGTAGGATTGCAATATTATCAGACGATATTCTGAAAGAAAATAAAATTGCATATAGTAATTTCATTCATAAAATAACTGTTGATGGCATAAATCCAATGTATCTGTATTACTATCTGAAGACAATGCATAATATAAAAATAACGGACTCTATGCAAAGTCAAACTAATGGCATCAGAAATCTGATAATGCATGAATATTTCAACCAAACTATTGTTGTACCACCGTCTAAAATTCAGCAGGAGATAGTGGATCATATAACTATAATTCGTCAGCAGGCAAAGGCATTGCAAGAAGAAGGAAAGCAGATATTGGAACAAGCGAAAAAAGAAGTTGAACATATGATAATTGGAAAGTAATGCAAAGACTTCAAGGAATATATTGTACAGACGATGTCGCACGAAATAGCACTTGTTTGTCTATTTCTGCATTAGACGATATGATATGGATGGGCTCTGATGGCGGAAGACCTACTAACATGTCTCATGATATTCATAGATTCATTGGCTGGAGTGTTGTAAATGGTCTATACATGTCGCATGAACTAAGTTATGTTGTTGGTAATACATATATTCCTGAAAGCAAAGACGAAAAGAAAGAGTTGCAAGAACGAAGATTGGCATTCTTTTACAAATACATGAGTGAAGCCATTCAACAATATGAAAAAGCATTTATAGAGGAATTAAACAAACATAAATTGTTTTGTGTTGATGGAAAAGGGAGATGGCTTTATAATGGTATTGTACTATATGAATATGTAGATATTTTATACAATGCATTTCCAGAACTGAAGGAACATATAGATGGTGACGGATTGATCCGACTTGAACACCTATTAGATGCTTTTAATTATTGTGGACAAGGCGTATTTAAAAGTAAGCATAATCAGTTATCAGTAGTATTACATTCTTTCTTTCGCAGATCATATTCCATATACAACAATTATAATTTTGGTTTTCTTGATAAACTATTTGAAGTATATAACAATGGAAATCATAGTGTCAAAGTACGTTTAGATACAAATCTTATAGGTTTTGCTCCTTCATGGAGGCAGAGTCGTGAATATGAATTCTGGTATGGACCTAAATATAATGATGATATAGAAAGTATTCCAGAAGGATTGACAAGATATGAAAGTGACAAGATAGATAAAGTATATACTAATATAAAATCTACGGAATTTGTATGGCAGAAGAAAGATGATGGTAAACAGTATCAGTTTGAAATGGAAGAAGTGACAGATGTCGAAGCTCCAACATTAGAGAAAGATACATACGGATGTCGATATCTTCATGCGTTATACGATTTTGACCACAAAGAATTCAACCATTTTGATGGTGCAATAAGATGTTATGATTTAGAAAAGATGATAGAACGTATTGATACCCCTATGAATCAAATGGGGCATCAAGCAGAATACACAAAGATATTTAGAATAGACGGGCATATCTCCTTAGATTTGTGGAAAAGCCTTATTACCCAATATCTATGTTCAAATCATTCTGTATATGATTATTTTGGTATACCTCGTCCTTTCCCCAAACCTCAGAAAGAAGAACCAAAAGGAAAAAAGCTTCAGGATTATGTTCCATATCAGATTGATAAAGGTGATGGAATACGTTTATTTGTATCATACCATAATATAAGAAAGTATGAAGAAAAACGATGTTTCTGCAATTATGATTCGATAGAGATAGGTGAGCATCAATATGATTCTATTGATTTTGCGGCTTTAGAGGTAACGAAAGCCTTCCGGAAAGTAGGAGCAGAAATAGATATGCCAGCAAATGTAAAGGTTATCCTTATAGAAGATCATTTTCATACTGTTCCGCAGATTTTCCATTCAAATTCAGATTGCCAAAAAGATGTGGACGAAACTTTGGAAGGTATTCGTTTGCTTATTAATCAACATGTAGAGAATTATGACGATGAGATTTATTCATTCTCATTAGGTTGGAATATGGATAATCGAAGTGTATCTGTTAGTATTATGGGGCATGTGATAGATATAAAATGTTGGCTTAATACATTTGGAACTATCCCAACTAAACATGAAGACTTTAAGAATTGGTTGGAACAACAGAATGTTTATATCCATAAAAACGGTAAAGATTCTCCCTCGCCATTGGAAGCAAAACATATTAAAGATGATGGTATTCTGTATTTTCAACATCGACATGTATTGAAAGATGTCAGAATGTCTGATATGAAAATGGATTCTAAAGTTGGCATGACAGCTAAAATTGAAACAGAAGATGAAGTGTTGCGGGATTTACTAAATAAGGGTAAAATTTGTTTCACTCCATTATTTGTTGTTAGTGATGCAACAGACAGAAAAACAAGGGAGAGCTATTTCAAATCACCATATTCGGGAATCTTCCATGAGACAACATATATACTTAACAATATTCAATTAATAAGTTTTGTGTGGACTACAAAACCTAAGATAATAAATATATCAAAATAAGTATAAAGCAATATGAGCATAGAAAAGGTATCATATACAAAAACGCAATTCAAGAAAGAGTTTGCAAGATTGATGGAAAAGACATCAATACCAGATAATCTTCCACAAGAAGATGCAAATAAGATTCTTAAAAAATTGCATGATTTCGTTCAACCTCATATTCCATCAAAGCTATTTCGATTTAGAAAGTGTGGAATTGATGAAGTGATTTCTTTTGAGCAAGGAACAATATCAATGTGCATTGCGGACAAGTTTTCCGACAAATACGACTCTAACGTATTCTATAACTACGAAACTATGACTAATAGTTTTGAAAAAGCATTTTCAACCATAATGCCAAATATCATACAAGACTTAAGGTCAAATTCTATGGCATTCCCCAATACACCGATTAAAAGAAAAATTCAAAAACTAATAAAATCAAGAATATCTGATGATGATATTGTTAAGACTCTAAGAGTTGAATACGATATTTTTATTAATCAGATAAAGGATAGTATCAGAAAACAAGAGATTTGGGCAAGAAATAACAAATTAACGAAAATAGGGTGTTTTACAGAAAAGGTTAATTCAAAATATATGTGGGATCTTTATGCCGATGGGTATAAAGGTTTTGCATTAGAGTATGATTTCAGAAAATGGTATGGGCTTGATGTCAATATCTATCCGATAATATATTCTTCAATAATGTTTGATGCAACACAAATAATAAGTAGATTATGCATAACTAAATATGTAGATAGCATACAACCAGAAAAAGCATATGAAGAAACATTTGAAGTTTTCAAAGCCCAACTACATCAACTTAATCCTATAGATTTGATGTACTTTACGAAAATGTATCTTTATAAAGATAAAACAGAATACTCACATGAAAGAGAATGGAGAATACTAAAAATTGACAAAGATTCTCTCAACCATGATTTCATTAGCATTCCTGATATGGGTTATTTGAAAGCCATCTATTATGGTCCTGATATGGAACCTCGTTATAAGACACATTTGAGATCCATTGCAAAAGCAAAAGGGATTAGAGAGTATGATGTTGTACTAGATAGAAATAGCAGGAAATATAGCTTAAAAGTAGTACCTTTGCGAAATAGTAAATAGTTTTTTATCTTTGCAAACGATATGGGCAATACAAACGAAATAGAGATGTTCTCACCGGAAGAGATGCAATCGCCCTTTGAGGCTATCAAAGAGACGGATGGTGAAGGTCGTGAGTGGTGGAACTCGCGTAAGTTAGCTCGACTCATGGGTTACCAGAAGTACTGGAACTTCGAACGGTTGATGGACAAGGTTGCCACCTTCCTACAGCAAGAGAAGGGCTTAGACCTAAAGGAGCACATGGTGGAGATAGAGGAGATGGCGCAACTGAATAACGGTGGCTATCGACAAGTTAAATCCATCAGACTGTCAAGAACTGCCTGTGTGGCAATAGCCTTGAACGCTGGCCAGAAGAAGCCTATTGTAAAAGCTGCAAAGGAATATTTCACCAGCAAGATGAACGCTCAGGAGCTGGCTACAAGCGTCGAGGGTAACGTTTTGATATATCGTTCGAGTACAGGAAAAGTGAATGTGAACGTGCTTTTCAGTCAGGAAACCTTTTGGCTGTCCCAGAAACGAATGTCTGAGTTGTTCAACGTTGCACTTTCAACGATAAACTATCATCTGACTCAGATTGATGAGA
>Ga0310695_10011888_pt1 | contig 12328 bp, 5 predicted proteins | sample RumenRJG_04DNA_FD_203882 | JGI IMG/M metagenome (GOLD analysis project Ga0310695, IMG submission 203882) | Bovine rumen microbial communities from Lethbridge, Alberta, Canada - RJG_04 (v2) (version 2) | ecosystem: Host-associated > Mammals > Digestive system > Stomach > Rumen | place: Canada... | reverse complement strand
GGACAAGACAGACGATGCAGATGCGGACAAGACAGACGCGGAGGATGTTGATGGTGATTCAGAATATCAGGACATCAGCGTAACGCTGAAGGATAAGGCTGAAGGCAAGAAACTCCCTGCGGATAAGGAACACGAAGTTACTGTATCAGCTGTTAATCCGAATGAAGAAGGCGATGCAGTAGTGCGTCTTTATTTCTGGAATTATGATAAAGACTTCTTTGACAAAGACAAGAAAGATAAAGTCAAAGAGATCTGCGACAGGGTCACCGTTAAAGATCTGAAAGATGATGATACCATCACCCTGGATAATGAAACGAAGGACGCTGACAAAGTCAAGGCAGAACTAGTAACTGAAAAGGCCAAGCCGAACTCCGATGAAAAAGTTCGGTATCTTGAATTCACGATTCCTTCCGATTCAAAATATAAATTCGATGTACCGCTGGTACTCGAGGAAGACGTAATAAAAGCCATATCTGAGACGGAAGATCCAAAGAACGAAAAAGACGCAAAAAATGACGCATCTGAGGATGCGGAGCTTTTGCATATGATAGTTGAAGCTGTAGTTGATGGCCAGAAAGACGACGATTCTGATATCAATGCAATAGAAGTACAGTGGAAAGCACCTGAAGCGGAGGAAACCGGTACAGATGCAGCTGTGTCTGAAGAAATAACAGGCAAGGCAGATGGCATAAATAATCTTCTTAATAATGTTCTGAAGGGCATGGGTACGAGATCAGAGGGTACCGTGATAGCTTCAGAAACGATCAATGACAACCTGTCATGGGAGATCATTGAAACGGACGGCAAATATGAACTTAAATTTACGGGTACCGGTACGATACCTGCAGACTTCTATAAAAGAGCCGCTTTTTCACAATATGCAACCCAGGTCAATAAAATCACGATTCCTGAGGGGATTACCGCAATTGGCGCTAACGCCTTTTACTGCGATTATTACAATTCCATCGGAATGAAAAGCGCCACGGAAATCGAAATCCAGACAGGTGAGTCCGGAAAAAGCAAGTTGAAAACAATCGGCAACGGGGCGTTCAAGGGAAGTAGACTGAAAGCAATTGATTTAAAAGATACATCTTTGGAAACCATTGGGGACAATGCATTCGAGAACGCCTATAATCTCGCATATTTAACTTTGCCTGATAGTCTGAAATCAATCGGGCGCTATGCTTTTGAAGATACAGAAGTAAGAGAGGTTGTAATCCCAGCTGGTGTTTCAGAGATTCAGTACTATTCCTTTTCTAACATCAACGGTCTCGAAAAAGCAGTCTTTAATGGCAGTACAACCATAAAAAACGGTGCGTTCTATTACAGCCCGCAGTTAATGGAACTTGTATTCAACGACCCGGGAGATGACAAGACTCTGGTAATTGAAGAAAACGCCTTCAGTTCCGCCAGCAGCATCAATAAGGTTACGGTTAATCGTGCCAAAACCGATCTGCCGTCAAATAACACTCCGGCGTTCAGCAAGAATACGCACTATACATTCGGAGACAAGGTCGACACGCTCGACGGAGACTGGTTCGACAGAGTCGTAAAAGTTTCCAATGTCACATTTAATGGTCCGAACGATCTGACCATAACAAAGGCAGGAGGGAGCGGATCATCATTTGGACCGTTCAAGAATCTGGAAGGGGATTACTACGTTGATTCCTATGGCTGTCTGTATAAGTTGAATGATGACAATACTGCCAGTCTGATTTATGCCTCACCGAGTGAAATCTCATCGTACACAGTGCCTGCTTCAATCACAACGGTTGCCGGTGAGACTTATAATGTGACGAAGATCGGTGAGATGGCTTTTGCTAAAGCAGACAATCTCAAGTCTTTAACCATTGAAGATTCGGAGCACATGTCGATTGGAGCGCGTGCATTTACCGAAAGTAAAATTACACAGGTCAACAATGCGGATAAAATCGATCCGAAAGACTATGCGTATGTTTCAACTGCATGTGATTTTCCTCTGATTGAAGAATATCAGGAAGGAAAACTGGTCGATCGACTACGGACAAGCGTGCCGCTTGAGGGAACGGATGCTGAGGGAAATCCTGCCATGTTCCATTTTAGCGTGGACGTTGCAGCGGGTCCGTTGGGTCAGGAAAACGGGGTATATCAGTACCTTACAGGTCAACCGGCTACATTCACTGTCGCGGTGGACAACATGTCGAATATTGATCTTCAGGATAGGGTGGTAAGGATTTACTTTGCATTTACAGGTGATGAATACGCCATTGGCGATTATAGTATCGGAAAGAACTACACTGTTGTAAATCACGATACGGGCGCGGAATTCCCTATGTCCGTGGTACAGACGGATCAGCCGGGTATTTTCTACTATGATATCAAGGGATGGAGACCGGGTGATACGGTTGCGTTCAGGAATGCCATGCAATATATTTCTCCGCAGAGCGCGGGAGGCGATTTATATGTCTGGAGTGAGTCTTTGGAAAAAGAAGAAGCTGAAAGACTCGAAGGAAAGACTACGGATCCAAAGGAATATTTGAAACTTCATTGGGGAACAAAGCCGGTTAATTTCACGACCAAGAAGGCGATAAAAAACACACCAACCAGCAGCAACAGCTATCGACCGAGTTATTCGGCTGATGGTACTGCTGACAGCAATATTTACGTGCAGAACTATATTGCCTGGTCGATCAAGATGAACAGCGGAAACGATACTGACAAGAACGAGGGAAAAGATTATGTCTGTTATGTAGACTTTGCGGATACAGTCAAGTTGCCGAACGATCTGATATGGGATCCTAAAGTGATAGAGGCAATTCAAAACGGTAAGTATAGGTCCTCTACATCAAATTCTTTCGGTTCTGAGTATGCCACTATTTACGTTACGATTGACGGGGTTGACCGGCAGCTGATATCTGTGCAACACGAATCTGATAGTGGAGTAAGGATTAAAAATATCAAGTTGACTGTTGAAGAGGACGAAACCGGTAAATCTCTGGTTGTAGTGCATTGGCGTAAGGAAAATTCAAAATGGCAGTCTGATGACAATTATCCGACTGCACAACTGGCCAACCAGACAGTCAGCTTTACTGTTTCCAATAACAATATAATGGTGGATAGAGAGTCCCAACTGTTTAAGATACTGAAAGGTGAGGTCGAACTGACAGCAGAGACAGACGAGTATGTCAAACAGGCATCAGTCATTAACAATCATGTTGATACTACCAGACACTATTCGTTTAGCGGAGATAAAATAGGCAATGCCGATTCTCCGGTTATGACAATCAGTGTGCCGAGTGGACTTACGATGTCAAAAGGAAGGCCGAGACCGGATGACAGTTATTATTTTGGCGGGAGCAGCAAGTTCAATATATCGTTCACTAACACAGGAATCATCTCAAACCGTCAGATCGGAGTAGTTGAGGATGAACTTCACAACGCCCTTTACATTAAAGCTGACAATATCATGACAATGTTCAATGATGAGAAGTTTGGTCAGTATTTGAAAATAGAAATCAGTCCGGCCACGTTGTGCACTGTTGTTGATGAGACTGCCGTAGATGTTAATGGTAAAGAAACGCATCTTGTATCACAGAACACAGGTGTGAATGTTCCGTATAGCGGTTGTGAAAGCACGGATAGTTCCGTGATTACTTCTGATGCAAAGATGACCCTGAGTTGGAATGAGAATGGAAAACTCGTTCTGAAAGTAGATGAACATGGCAATGGAAGTGATGTGTCCGAATACACTATTGGAGACGGTGGCAATTACAGCACACTGCAACAGGCTTTTGATGAAATAGGTTATGTGGTCACATACAGGCCGAGGTATAAAGTGACCTGGGATCTTCCTGATGATTTTGTGATCTACGGCGGTCAGACAGTTCTGTTTGAAATACCTGCAAATGCCAAGCAAACCACGATGATGCTTGAAAGGGACAACCCGGGCAAATACTACGCGGACCGCGTAAGTTGGAATAACACTGCGTATGCTTATGGACACAATGGTACGACCGAGATTAAAAAAGCATCAATAAGCAGCAGCTATTTTACGCCATCGTTAACCTTTGACAAATATGCTACATATAACGGCAAAACAGTTCAGGATAATATCGATATCGTCAACCACACTTCGGTAGATTACACTCTCTCCTTTACAAACTACAAGGATGAAGGGAATTCGTGGGTTGAGCATTATACCGGAGGTACTTATGATGTTTTACCTTTGGTAGACAAGATTCAGGGTTCACAGGTCCTGCTGGTGAAACAGTCAGATATCCTTGGAGCGACATGGCAGGAAACCAGTGATTCTGTCAAAGTTGCTGTTGAAGGACTTAATCTGCCGACATATGTAGAGAACGGGGTGACATATTATGTCATAAACAAACCGGGCATATACAAGAATCTGAAGACCAACGGAATTGTGGCGGATACTGTAACTGTTACACCGACATCATCCGGTTTTGAGACACTTATCAAATGGTACTTCACAAACGTAACTCCTCAGAAAGCTGCCAGAACGGTTAAGTACAAGGCGCTGGTTGATGTTACTTTGGCCGGAGGGGTGACACCGGGTGATGATGGAACAACAGCGACAAAGATAAATATCTCCAATGAGGGCTGGCTGGGAGACCACCAGACGCACAGGCTGTATGACTCTGTCAGTGGAGGAGGTCGCCTCATCAAGTTCTCCAAGAAAATTCAAAATGATGACGGAAGCGTTGCTCGTCACAGCATGATTGCAGACGGAGATGAGGCCACTTATAGAATCACATTGGAAAACACAAGCGATTCAGAAATGGTTATCGATGGAAGTCACATGTATGATGACCTTCCTTCGACAGCCGGTGTATTCGCGTGGAGTAAAGATAATGTAACGAGCGTTACCTATGAAGCAGATGATTTAGGTTCCGAGTGTTTGACACCTGGATCGGATTACTGGGAAGTGAACAGCATACAGCCGGTTACTGGTGCAGATACCGCATCCCAGGGTCAGTACTATATCCATTGGAGCAATGATTTTAAGATTAAATTCGCTCCACAGGGCAAGATGGACATCGTAGTAAAACTGAAATTCCCAGGCAGCAGTGATGTGAACGAAGACGGTGAACCGGACAATCACTGGGATGCTTATATTAAGAAGGTAGCCGGTGGAAACATATATAATACATTCTATTTTGACCGTATCCCTGACAGCGTAACACATGAGCTGATTGATCAGGCGGAAGCTGTGCTAAAGAAGGGCGTTTATGATACAGGATGGGTTCAAACCACCAGTTATTCGAGTCAATATGGAAATGAGTACCAATGTTCTTCGCATGAGTCCCGCTGGTACTATCAGAACGGATCAAATAACTCAGGAGCCTGTATAACATATTATGCCGTACTGTATAACAGTGGAAACGCACGCTTATATCTGGAGGATCTGCAGGATACACTGCCAAAGGGATTCCATTATTCAAGCATGGCTGATCAGGATTACGTCAACGGCAAGACGGGGTCATACCATAGCCCGCCGGAAGGTCGCGAAAAAAACGGCGTAACCTTCTATTCTGGTCACGCCTACAATAGCATGGTTAATAATGCAGATACCGAAAGCGGAGTGGATTCGCAGTACGCGGGCGGTTCGTTCGATCAGTACAGGCTCGTCACTGTGAAAGATGGAAATAATAAAATAACATATGTCAACGCCAATGTCGCTGCTACAAAAAGTACTGTAAGCGGTATAGATCATCTGACATTCAAAGTCTCTAGCCCAAAGGGGAAAGGAAGCACACATCCGGCGATTCATTATGATTCGAATACGAAAAAATATTATCTGAATCCTGGTGAGGCGATGAGGTTTGGCTACAATTGTTTTGTAGATACGTGGCGTAATACAGAAGACACTGCACTTAACAATATTGCAATGCCGTTTTATGACAAATACGGGCTTGGACTCAGGAAGAATGAGACTGCCAGTTTGACTGCAAGGAAGAAACTCGGAATGGCAGATAACAATGGCGATTGCGAGATCATCAGCAACGCGGAAGCGGTAAGCCTGTACGGACATAAAGGAAAGACTGATAGTACACAATGGCTGTCTTCTGATGTAACCGTACTCAGACAGAAAATCGCTCCAGGAATCAAGAAAACTGTAGGGGGCGTTTCTCCGGTATCGGCGGACCTTGATATAACAGATACAACTGTTCTCGGCTCAAAATACAACGATGGTGCTAGATATGGGAATGCTTATTCTGGAACGACGAGTTTCTCTGATATTGTAAACTGGAGATTGGATGTATATAACGAAAGTCCTTATGTCGGAGAAAATTCCATGTCCGAGTTTACTATCACGGACAAAGTAGATGCTCCGTACGCATTTACGGGACAAGTCTTCTATAGAATTACCGGACCAAATAATACGGCGACTGCGTATAACAATGCGTATCAACCATTATTTACTCTTGGTGCTAGAAGTGAAGGAGATACAAAGGTTCGAATCGTAGAAGGGCAAAACACTTTCAATCAGTATCATCAAGACACACTCACTATTAATGGAGCGGCAAAGGAGTATAACAACTTTTCGGTTCGGCTTTTGAGGGACGAACAGGGCTGCGAGACTCTGATAATCAAATTTACCAAACCAAAGGTAAATTACGCATACCCTATGGTGATTCCGGCTGACGGAAGAATGGAGATGTGCGTCCATACGCAATACAATACTGACAAGACTCCTCTCAGCAGCACCTTATACAACAGTGTCGTACTCATGCCGGAACAGCCATATGACGGTTCGTTGGTATCTCAGGGCAAACCGCTTTACGATGAACAAACCGGTGATAACAAGGGAATCCAGAGCGGCGCATCCGTAACGATCACCACCGGATTCGCTTCAACAGCGTCAAAAACGATCACCGAGATAGGAAATGAGAAGAACACGGCAAATTCAGAGGCCGATAAAAACTACATTTCACTCAACGATAAAACTAAGGCTTTCAGATACGATCTCATCGTGAACGGTCCTGAACATGACCCTATGAGCAAGCTTATCGTTATTGATTCGCTGCCGGAGGAGGGGGACCACTCTCCATTTGTCGACAGAGATAAGAGAGACAGTGAATTCAAGGTAAGCATGCTCGCGGACGATCTGGGGCTGACGGCCCGTGTCATTGCCAATGCCGGCAAGGGAAGCACTACCGTTCTGGAGGATTCGCAATATACTGTTGAGGTCAATACGAAGACTGAGTTTGATGAGGATGACTGGAAAGGCAGAGGAAGCGGATGGAAGGCCATAGATATCAGCGACGGCCTGTCAGACGGGGAAAAAGCACTCATTGAGAAAGCAAGATCGATAAGGATAATCATCCATGACGATACTGCCGCCACGATGCCTGCGAACAGCCGGGTCAAGCTTTCCTTCAATGCAAAAATTGATGGAAATGCTAATCCGGGAGAGTTTGCATGGAACAGTTTCGGATACAGCTATACTGTGCCGGTAGGACTTTCCAGAATTACGCTCAATGCGGAACCAAAGAAGGTAGGTGTACATATTCCTTCGATCCCGCGCATCATAAAGGATGTCGTGGATAAAGACGATAACACCACCAATGTTGCGAGGGATTACGAATTCGAGGCGATCATCTATACAGGAGCACCGATAGAGGCACTGAACGACATAAGCGAGAGGGATACCGCAAATATCGCAACCGTCCTCAAAAACAATAAGCGCAATGTTCTGTACGTGCCGCTGACTGTGAAGAAAGGTACCAGCAGTTATGATACCGGACTCCTCGAGAACGGCTATGTATGTACTTATGACGCAGAATCATCAGAATGGGTCAAGACATCGACGCCATGGACATGGACAAACGGCCAGTACACAGTACTTGAGCTGATCTCACCAAATGAAAGAGGATACGAGGTCCAGTCGATAGCGGGCAACATGAAGAACAATACCGGATTCACTTATAACGACACTATCAAACTCAGAATAGGCGTCGTCAATAAATTCACTGACCGTAAAACGGACCTTGTAATCGAAAAGGTATGCGACAGTTACTTCGACGGCGGAGCGGACTCCAACCTGGCATTCGGGTTCAGGATCACAGGCAAAAACGATCTGGGCGAAATCGTCTATACGAATTCCGCAGGGTTGACGTTCAAGAAGGGTGAAGCCCTGACGAAGACGGTGACGGTAGCAGAGGTACCTATCAATCTCGACATTACTGTAGAAGAAGTGTATTCCGGCAACTATGCCGTTTCCGGGGACAACCCGAAGCCGGCCAGCTATGACCGCAAGACGAATAAGTGGACGGTATCCTTCGAGAACACGCATAAAGATCAGCCGCATACAGGAAGCGGTGTTGTCAATAAGTATGTAGATAATCAATTCCAGGAACAGCAGGGACTGCCTGTGGTTGAGCCGAATAATTAAGGAGGCGAGGAGCATATGACGGTTAAAAAGAAAGCATTAGCTCTGGCGGCTGTGTTAGCCCTGTGTCTGTCAGCGATCGGAGTCACTACAGCATACTTCACCGATTATGAGAGTGGAAAAGGCGGAGCAGTAGTGGAACTGGGCGGACAGACGAAGATAAAAGAGGAAATGGACGAAAACAACAAGATCGTCTCCATCGTCAACACAGGTCAGACTGACATGATCGTGCGCGTAGGCGTCTTCAGCGACAAGGACCGCACGGAAGTTGAAGCCAGCGAAGACTGGCTCAAGGGCAGAGACGGCTGGTACTACTACAGATACGTACTGGCAGGAAGCGAAGACGGGAAGTCCGGAGACTCCACGACGACCCTCAAGGTCACAGTGAAGACAGATGACCCGGACGCTGCAGCGAACTTCGACGTGCTGGTGGCGCATGAGTCCAGCCAGGCTGTCTATGACGGACAGTCAGAGCCGGGAGCGGACGGTGCGGAGCTCAGTCTCGTAGCGCCGGCCGGCTGGGAATCAGGTACAGTAGCAAAGATAAAGAAGAAGGACTAAAGGAGGCAGGGCATGAAGATAAAAGACAGAATGTCAAAGAAGACCATGGCCCTGCTCGCTGCGGGGATCCTGCTGATCGCGGGAAGCGGCATCATGGGTACAAGGGCCAGCCTGGCTGTATTCAGCGAGGACTATACGGCGGAATTTTACCTGAATCATCTTCAGGTGCATCTTCTGGAGAACGGCGAGGATGTGTGCGGAGAGCACAACACTCTCGACGGGGAAACCAAGGTGACAGGGGCGCTGGCAACGAAACTGGGATACTCGAACGGTCCTGATGGCGAGATACTGGGAAAGGTCGAACCGGGAAAGGTATACCGTGAGGAGATCGCGGCCAGGAACGGACAGGACATCCCGCAGTATATAAGGGTGACCGTAAGGAAGTACTGGGTGGAAACGGACGGAAAGGGTAACGTCAAAAAGGACGCTGAAGGAAACCCTGTGAAGACGACCGCGCTCTCACCTGATCAGATTCGCCTGACCTACGGAAAGGACAATCCGTCAAAGAAGGCCAGAGACGAGTACAACAGCGAGGCATGGACCATAAACAACGATGAGTCAACGACGGAAAGCAGCACCTACTATCTGAAGCAGGCGCTCGACGGCGGAGCGGACAGCGCGCTGCTCTTCGACAGAGTCATGATAGACGGCAGCCTGGCAAAGAAGGGCAAAGTGACGGAGTCAAAGGACGGTGACTACACCGTATATACATACGAGTATGAATACGACGGATACGCCTTCTTCATAGAGGCGGACATGCAGGCTATCCAGACCCACAACGCGCAGGACGCGATCCACAGCCAATGGGGCGTATATGACGTTACAGAAGACAACGGACAGCTGTCCGTAGGAAATTAGGGAGGTGGCAAGATGAAGATACTCAAGAAGATAAGCATCCTGACCATCGCCCTTGTTACAGCGGCGTTCATGACAGGTACCTGCGTCAGCGCACAGAGCAGCACTGTTGACGGAAGCTGCTATTTCGACGGAAGCAGGATCGTATCCGACTTCGACTCGGGAGCCGTCGCGACGGCAATAACGGACCTGCAGCCGGGCGATGACGTGACGTTCACAGTGAAGTACACCAATCAGTTCGAAGAATCAACTGACTGGTACATGTCCAATAAAGTGCTCCAGACACTGGAGAAGGCTAACAACACGAAAAAAGTCGAAGGAACGGGACAGGCTGAGAACGGCGGATACACCTACCAGCTGATCCATACGGACAACAACGGAAACAGCAACGTGCTGTTCGACAACAGCAAGGTCGGAGGCGAAGCGAAGCCGCTCAACATGCAGGGACTGGAGCAGGCGACCAACGCTCTCGACGAGTGGTTCTACATACAGACCCTTGCAAAAGGCGAGTCCGGAGTCGTTACACTGAAGGTTGCCTTTGAAGGCGAGACTGAAGTAAACGACTACATGGACACCAAAGGGGAAGTGATGATCAAGTTCGCCGTGGAGCTGACTCCTAAGACAGCGGCCAAGACGAAACATTACAAAGGCAACGGCGTAGCGACGGGAGACAGCGCGAACCTGTGGCCTTGGATACTGGCCATGCTGGCTGCCGGACTGCTGCTTTTGCTGCTGGCGCTGAGAAGCCGCAGAAAGGACGATGAAGCGCAGAGGGGAGGCGATGAGATATGAGGAACATGAAAACTATGATCAGAGTATCCGTCATAGCCTTTGCGATGATTTTTACAGCGGGATTTTTAGGCGTTTACGGAACGACGAGCATCCCGGCCGCTGACAAGGCGTACGCCGCGAATGATGGATATACCTACACCGTTACGGTGTATTCCGGCAAGGAAGGATACTTCGACGGGGATGAAAACAAGCATTCCAAGAAACTGACAGGAGAAGCGAAATACGGACAGCCGCTCACCATCGAGATGGATGATCTGGATCTGACCATCATAGACCCTGACAAGTATTATCCGCGTGGTGTCAAGCCTGCAGGCCATGACAATGATGAAGTATCGGACATGACTTATCAGTCCTATACCTTTACCGTTACGAAAGATGAAGCTTTTGCGGTCGCCTACGGCATGAAGGGCGGCATGGTCAAGTATACCGTGCGTTATGTGGATGATAGCGGAAATACGCTGATCTCCGCGAAGGAATACTACGGGATGCCGGGAGACAAGCCTGTAGTATCCTGCAAGTATGTCGAGGGATTCATCCCTAACGCCCTGAACATCACAAAGAGGCTTACGGCGGATGCGTCGCAGAACGTTTTCACATTCACATATTCCAGAAACCAGGGCGTTTTGACCGATGAGGGCGAAGTAGTCGATGATGGCCAGAACGGAGCAAACGGCAATGCAGCTAATGCCAACGCAGCTGCAAATGCGCCTGGTGCTTATGTAGCGGGCAACGCGGGCAACGCAAATGACGGCAACAACAGACCGGCGAACCTCGTTGACCTCGATGACAACGAACCGCCTCTTGCGTCTGTAGATAAAGACAAGGACGGCGGCATAAGCGGAGCCACGATGGGTCTGATCGGCATAGTGGTAGCCGGCATACTCATTGCGCTCGGACTTCTGTACCTCATACTCAGAAGAAGAGGGGAAGAGGAAGAGTAAGAATAAGAATTAAGGCTCTCACTGCCGAAGGCGTCTCGCGACCTCGCACATCAGGAACCCGCCAAGAATAATGGCGAGCATGGCGATTTTGCCCATGAGAGTTCCCAGAGGCACGAGCAGGCGGCCAAGAACCGGAATGCAAAGAACAACTTTGCCGACTACATTTACATAATCAACAGGGGTGATGTCATTGGCAGCATTGGCATCACCTTTTGTTATGATCTGATATGAATCGGTCTGGTTTTCAACAACCCTATGCGTAACAGGGATTGAATTTCTCCCATCATAAAAAACGATGACATCACCGACGGCTAGAGTATCCGGTTCGGTTGCTTTTGCGCATACCAGAGAGCCGACAGGAATCGACGGCTCCATGCTGCCAGTCAGAACGGTATAGGAATTAATGCCAAAGAACTTCGGTACGATGAGTGAAAGGCAGAGTACAATCACGATTACGATGATTGCCGTGCCTATGAAATTGAGAACCGCAGCAGCCGGTGATTTTTTTTTGCCTTCCGTCATGATAATGCCCCTTATACAGAGTAACTGAATCAGTTATAAACAAGCATTTACTTCAGCGTGAGTATACCAAGACTGACAAAAAAACACAACAGGTGGGTCAGGAACCCGCCGTAACGGCGCCTATCTTAAAATACTGTTAGAAACCACATATGGCGCTTTTTCTTTGCTATAATCCAACATATATATACAGATTATGTAAAGTGGGCCAAGTGTAGGACCACTACATATTGATTACGCAATCGATAGGAAATCATTTGTGAGGAGA
>Ga0310695_10011887_pt1 | contig 12329 bp, 9 predicted proteins | sample RumenRJG_04DNA_FD_203882 | JGI IMG/M metagenome (GOLD analysis project Ga0310695, IMG submission 203882) | Bovine rumen microbial communities from Lethbridge, Alberta, Canada - RJG_04 (v2) (version 2) | ecosystem: Host-associated > Mammals > Digestive system > Stomach > Rumen | place: Canada... | reverse complement strand
CATCTGTTAGGGTCGGTTGGGTGAAATGCCATGCGGAAAATTTCCGTGTTTCCTAGAAGAAAGGATGATTTGTCTTCCCATGTCAGTCCTCCGTCATAGCTAATATGTAGATCCGTTTTCCAATCAAAATGCTCCCCGTAGCTTTCGTAAATTATCTCTGGATTCATGGGGTGATACCCCATGTAATTAGGTTTATAGGATGCCAGTTTCTTCCAACTCTGACCAAAATCAGTAGTCAAGAATATACCACACCCAGTCGTAAGTAATGTGTTCGGATCGGAAGGATGCTGCTCAAGGCTCAAGAATGCATATCCACTTCCCTTGAAAAAAGCAGGAGTAATGTCCTTGTATGTCTGTCCTCCATCATGTGACAGAAGAAGAAACTCGCTATGTACATAATAGCAATGGCGTAAAGCCAATATGTCTTCTCCCTTGCGGACATAGTCTTGAAGTGGAACACCTTCAAAACCGACCAACTTCCATACACTATTATCATTAGATAAATCCTTGGAATATAGACCTTGATTTGTGCAAACGTAAACGATGTCGCCTTCCACATGCATTTGGGGCTGATACCATTCTCCAACCATATTTCTGGACGTTTCAATCCCTAATCCAAGTGGGACAAAAAGTTGCCCATGAACGGCTGCTGATACGAGAACTGCAAAGGAAAGTATGACTAATCTATATGATTTCATTGTCGTTATCATTTATTATTGGTTAACTATCTTCAGTTTTGTCGCATTAACAATTACATTTCCACAATCATTCTCCTTGTAACAACCACCCTCCCATCATACATCTTCCATCAGCCATCTTCCTTCTTCCATCATACATCTTCCATCATACATCATACATCACTTTACCGCAACCTTTTTCCCATTTTGGATGTACAAGCCCTTCTTCCTGAATTGAGAGTTGAAAGTTGAAAATTGAGAATTAACTTTACGCCCAGAGAGGTCATAAGTAGCATCACCATAATCTTCACTTTTCACTCTTTCATTTTTCATTTCACTGATTCCCATTTCCATTTCCACGATATTGAAATCCTTCCATAAATCAGATGCTCTGTATGCCTCTTCGCATCCCTTGGGAACGTATAGTTTGCAATCCTGTTTATCCACGCCATAAAAAACTCCACCAGGACGGTCAATCGCCACCTTATCTATATATCTAGTTGCGGGAGGATTTTGTGCTTTACATATTATCTCTGTCAGGTTTGAACACTTATAAAAAGCATCTTGGCCAAGATGAGCCAAATTCTTTGAAAGGGTAATACTCTTTAAGTTCTTGCATCCTTCAAAAACTCTTTCATGTATTCCTTCTACACCGTCAGGGATTATAATTTTCGTCAGAGAAGTACAGGACATAAAAGCGCCTGTACCTATAAACTTCACACTTTCTGAAAGTGTAACAGAAGATAAGCTGGAACAACCCAAGAATGTATCGCCATTTATTCTCTTAACACCTTCTGGTATATAGATGGAAACAAGAGATTTACAGCCATAGAAGGTCTCAGAATCAAGACTTGTCAGACTCTCAGGCAAATCGATGGAAACCAAATTATCACAAGCGCCAAAGGCTGCTTGCCCAAGACTTTTTACCCCCTCCGGAATAATAATGGACGTCAAACCACTACAACCGCCAAAAGCAAGAAATCCAATTACATTCACACTCTTTGGGATTGTAACGAATACTTTGTCTTTGCAATAAAAAAAAGCTTTACGGCCAATACTTGTTACACGATACTCTTTGTCCATGTATGTTACTGATTCTGGTATAACCACATCACCAGCATAATTGTCTTCGGCATTCTCTGTTTTATATGTTACTTCGGCTTCATCACCAGAAAGATTGTAATATATCCCGTCAATCTCTGCGTCATAAGCCAGCAGGGTGTTGCCAACCATGATGAAGAATAGGGTTAAAATGAGATGTTTCATAATTTCTTTGGTTCCGTTATATTTCAATACTTCACAATATCTTTCCGTGGCTGATATCAACGACTACTCCGACAGGTGCTGTGAATCCATTTTGGGTTTCTATGATTCCACCATTCAAAATACGTAAGGTTGCTCCTGGCTTAAGTTCAAGATTAACATTCGATAGTTTACCACCATCAATGATTAGCTTTCCTCCGGCTTCTACTAACAAAGGACAAACTCCGCTTGATTCTATATTACCAGTGATTGTCAACTGCCCCGTTTCTGTAATAAGTATGTTGCCATATATATATTCGTTTCTTGTTAATATACAAGGCTTAGACACGTAAAGCGTACCCTCCATACTATCTGTGTCGCCAGTTCCTTGTTCATGCAGGTCAAGCCATGGCTTCAAAGCATTATTTGTGTTATAGTTGTTCCATGATTTACATAATCTCCCAAACCAATCAGGGCCAAAATATAGATTACAATCTGCACAAGATCCATGGAGTTGACCAATAACTTTATGACTAGCATTTAATAAAGGAGCACCTGATGAACCCGCCTGTGTTCCTCCGTTACCATGCACTGTTGACTTCCAACATACTCTCCAATGATCACCATTATTGGGTTCACCATAATCGGAATTGTAACTCGTGGAAATCATCCCGATGTCAGCATCAACGGTAGATATCTTCTTAACATCTAACATGGGATGATGAATACATACCCTGGCCGTATCAGGCTGATAAGAATTGTCCCATCCCAAATAGTATGGTATGTAATTGGATAAATCGTTGGGGTCTTCTTTAAGCCGTAGTAGGGCAAAATCTGCATAAGTATCGTAAGCAGAAACAATATCTGCCCCAGCCGTACAATATAGGGGGGGCTCTATCGTATCTCTTTCGCAACCAGGCATCTCATATTTCCAAAAGAACAATGCATCATCCATAATACTGTCAGTCAATCCATAATTATAAGCTTTTTTATATTCTGGCAAACAATGATAAGCGGTTAAAAAGTATGGCTCACCTCGTGGATTCGATGTTGAAATTAAAGAACCAGTACCAGGTTTAACATAGACTAATGTGGTGTCCTCGCGTTCAACTTCCCTGAGCATAATACGTGCCACGGCTTTTTGTTCACCTCTCCAGTAATACCCTTCGTCACAATTAATGTTGACCAAAGTATTATCTGATTTATTGAAACCAAAGTTGCCGCCACCATATACAACATTGCATATTGATATTATAGCATCTGCGGCAACTCCATTGGGCTGATAGTATTCCAATACGGCATCTTTCCCCCTTATCAATCCTGTTGCAAAGCGGCGGAGGTGAACATTATCTCCTTTGTTATTTCTTGAAGTAAAAGCGCCCAACACCTGCGTGCTATCTACTGAATATAAATATAGTTCACCTTCATCAGGAAGCCAGAATTTGTCATAATAGAGAAGTATATACCTGCCTTCGGGACAGGAAATATTCAACCGCCACAATTTATCTCCATTAGGGAGATTATACCATGTACCAGAATTGTTAAGATTCCAATCAACTTTGATTCCATATCCGGCGACAGTAGGTTCTTCCGGGTCGTTCAATCTTGCTTCAACTCTATTTAGCTGGTTATTAGTCAAGCGAGGTACAGTAACGGTAGGACTATCACTTCTTTGGCTAACACACAATTCTGCTTCCCTCCCAAAGCTAACAGGCTTCTCGTTGGTACTTAACTGTGCCCATATATTAGTAAATGCACAGAACCCAAAGAGGGATAATATGAGTTTAATATATCGCATAACATACAATTTTTTCTTATTTACTTCTCAACAATCATTCTCCTTGTCACAACCACCTTGCCGTCAGACATCTTCCCTCAGCCATCAGACATATCTAACCCTTAACCGTAAGTGCCCTCATACATCAGCCCTCATACATCAGCCCTCATACATCAGCCTTCTTACATCTTCACCACCTTTTTCCCATTTTGGATGTACAAGCCCTTCTTCCTGAATTGAGAGTTGAAAGTTGAAAATTGAAAATTAACCTTGCGCCCAGAGAGGTCATAAACTGCATCTTCACATTTTTCATTCCCTCTAAAGGGGGTTAGGGGGTCTTCACTTTTCACTTCACCAATTCCTGTCCCCATTTCTATGATATTGAAGTTCTGCCATTCTTCAGCATTTCTGTAAGCCTCTTCACAGCCTTTAAGAACATATAGCTTGCAGTTTTGCTTGTCAACTCCGTCAAAGCCAAACTGACCGACGGAAGGTGGATTTTTTGCATTACATACTATAGAACTCAGGCCAGTACAGCCAGAGAATCCAAACCATTCAATGTAGATGACACTTTCGGGTATAACCACCGTCTTCAGATTGCTACAACCAGCAAAAGCGGCTTTTTCTATACCCCTAGATCCTTCTGGAATATTGAAAGAGGCCAAAGAACTACATTTAGAGAATGCGTGACTCCCAATACGTGTAACACCTTTCGGAATATTAATGAAACTAAGAGTACTGCAATGAAAGAAGGCATACCCTTCAATAGAAGTCATATTCTCAGGAAGATTGACAGAAACCAAATTAGGACATTCATAGAAAGTGTACTCTTCGATTCTGGTTACGCTCTCAGGAATAGTTATGGATGTCAAACCACTACAACCCCAGAAAGCATCTTCCGAAATCGAAGATATCCCCTCCTTGACAGAGTAATGAGTTCCCTCTGGCATTTCACCTTTGTATTTATAGGCTACTTTTCCAACGTAAACCATACCATCTGGAAGGTTGTCATACCAAGGAGTTCCGATGAAGGCATCTCTGTAAATTCTTTCCACATTTGTCCCCATATTTATTGTATTCAAGCAACTACATCCCCTGAACGCTCCTCCTCCGATGCTTGTTACGCTTTCAGGAATATTGACAGAAATTAGGCCACTGCACCCCCGAAAAGCTTGCATACCTATGCTGGTGACGTTATATGACTTTTCATTATAAACAACAGATTCAGGAATAACAATAGAGCCAGAATATGTTTTACCACCATCAAGAGGCCAAGATATCACCGTGGCTTCATCGCCAGAGAAATTATAATATATCCCGTCAATCTCAGCGTTATAGGCCAAAAGCGTGGTACAGAACACGAGGGGAAATAGGGTTACAATAAGATGTTTCATGATTTTTCTATTATCGTTTCACACTAACTATTTGCAAAAATATAAAATTCCTTTAATTGACAGAAAGAAATTAATTGTATTTTTACAATATCTTTCCGTGACTGATGTCCACTTTCACTCCTACAGATGCTTTGAATCCATTTCGCGTTTCTATGATTCCGTTATTTATTATACGAAGGGTTGACCCAGGCTTAAAATCAAGCTTTGCATTTGTAAGTTTACCACCATCCATGATCAGTTTGCCACCGGCCTCTACACTCACGTTAGAAAGGTTATAACATGTTCCCGAATTAGTTAGATTATAGCTTACGTTATGGACATATCCAAAAAGTGCCAGTTCCGGCCGTTCCTTTCTCGCCGCTTCAATTCTTGCAATCTTAGCATTATCCAGTTGCGGCATAGTCACAGAGGGGTTTGCACTTCTGCGGCTAACGCGCAATTCTGCTTCCCTCCCAAAGCTGACAGGCTTCTCGTATGTACTTAACTGTGCCCATATATTAGTAAATGCACAGAACCCAAAGAGGGATAATATGAGTTTAATATATCGCATAACATACAATTTTACGATTACTTCTCAACAATCATTTTCCTTGTAACAACCACCTTTCCATCAACTACAAGTGTATAAATGTACATGCCTGCACCAAGCTCACTGGCATAGACAGTAATGTTTGTTTCACCACGTTCTGCAACAGGAACATTCTGTATCTGCTTGCCACTGAGGTCATAGATAAAGATATTGGCTTTCTGTGTCTTTTCTGGGATGTTAAGACCAATAACTGTGCTTTCGCTAAACGGGTTTGGCTTATTCTGGTCCATTCTGACCATATCTATATCCGAAACATTATTCTCAATCCCTGTAGTCTCTGATTTAACCCTCTTAGCCTGCTTCTCAACTTCTAACTGCTGCTCCAGCGTTTCTATCTTTGCAGACATCTCGTTCATACCCTTTACCAACAAAGGCACCATCTCTACGTAGTTGATACTGTAGTTTCCCTCTTTGTCTTGCTGCACAAGTTTGGGGAATACAGCTTTAAGCTGTTCTGCATCTAATCCGTAATTGACTGAGGCTAGAGGATCGTTTTTTTCTGCAGGGGTGTTCATGCAAATAGAATCAAGTTGATGCAATTCCTTCTTAGTAAGGTCCTGGATATTTCTTCCTTTCAGGAACTCGTCAGCGGGGTTTGTCTGTTTTGTTGCTGTTGCCTGCTCAGTATGTTGTAACTCAAACGAAGAGACATTGCGGAGTTTGTCCGTCACATTTTCTTCCTCACCAATCAAACTAACAGATGTGTTTTCATTGTTGTTTCCCCCTGTTGGATTGGCTGAAGGGGTGTAAAATGCCTGTGCATACATGGGACCCGTGGCACGTACCGTTCCGACAAAATATCCTGCATAAGAGCCTGGATATTGGAAAGTAGGACCGCTTACATTTGTCGTTCCATATATACCCGCATAATTGTTATTTACCATGCTGTCAAATTTTCCTCCAAAGACCCCAATAGAGTTATATCCTCCAGTCACTTCGCCTCTTACTCCAATGGAAAATTTCGGGCTTGTATTAGAATTTGTCATGCCGACACCCACCAATCCCTCGGAATTACCATTATGAACATAGCTAACACCCCATACAGCAGTTCCATTACCTTGCTGATTTGCCCTTTCTGTACAAGCAGTTAAAGTATATTGTCTGTCTGAACTTTGGAAATTTGCAATAGCTTCTGGAATTCCGACAGTACAAACAGCAAAAGGGGAATGTATTACACTATCCATTTCATATGCAAAAACGTCTTCTGTCATTCCGACACCAACATATCCTGTAGAATCTACCAGAAGTTGTGAATAAACATTTGTTACACACACGCAAATTGCTAATAAAAACAAATAAACTTTTTTCATAATCTTAGTCATTTAAGCGTTAACAAACTATCAATTTTTCTCGAATTCACCGTAATAAACGGCGAAGAGTTTTACTCCCACTCGAATTTTATCTGGCAATCAGCCTTGAAGACATCTTCTGTGAGTTTTGCTTTAGTGATAGCCTCACCCCTGTATTTTGCTACGGCATAGTCCCTTACATGTTCACGGATCATGGGGAAGGTAACAGTCAGCGTCAAATCATCGTATTTCTCCGTTGGCAGTTCCTTGAATTGAAGATAGTACTTGGATTGCAGCCAAGTCCCTTTAATAAAGAACTTATCCATATCATGGGGAATCTCTTCTCCGAAATTATACAGCATTCTTGGGTTTTCTATGCCTATTGGCAAACAATTAAATCCTGCATTTTCCACGAACATGTCATGTACACCATAATACCTATTCACATTAAAGTACTTATCCAAATTCGTACCTGGCTCTTCTCCAAAAAGCATTTTGTTACAAACTATAGAAACTTCACCATTGACATATGCAGATGCAAAAACCGGCCATTCTATCAGGCGTTTGGTTTCATGCTTCCACTTATCATATTCTTCCACCATGAACTGTGATTTTGTCTTATAGTAGTCTTCCTCATATTTCCCTACCATGCCCATTTCAACAGAATCGTCTGATTGAAAATAAAGGCTAGGATTTATATAGAGTTCCAACTGCAAGTAAAAATCAGAATAATTGTTCAATGTCTTTACCCTGGGATTATACTCATAATGAGGTTCACCAACATGTGAATTGTATTTCTCTATACAATATAAGGAAATAGCAGATATTTGTCCTCCGTTCCCGAGGAGTCCCTTTGCATCTCCTCCCCAATATCTCGCGGGAACAGATTCATCACTTTGACAAGAACACATAATTATGCTAGAAAGAACACACAAGAATGAAGAGTAATAATGCTTCATAATCGTAAATTTTATTTTAGTTGCTATTATTGTCTATTGGGGAAAAACCATATATCATGTTTCTGGATACGTTCCAGTTACATGGAACGCCACCTTCATCCCCGACTATCCAGTCTCCGGTTAAACTAAACCATCCGTTGTTATTATAATATGTATTCATTTCTCCCCAATTAAATCCAATCATACTGATAATGGGAGAAGAATATGAATATTCGATGTACGGGGGAACAGCAGGTACTGGCGTATATGGCGGAGTAAGATTTTCATAAACCCATTCGTAGTGGCGTCTGGTAACGGTACGAGTACGCTTATATCTGTCTGCTATAAACGTATGAGCATAACCTGCAGTCAAAGATCTTGCAGAAAGAATGACAGGCATATCGTTTAACAAGCTTATACGTAATTGCGCAATATTATTACTATAATTACCCGCATAAACACATGATATTCCATATTCTTCGAAAACGTCCTCTACCAACTTATTTGCATGTGCATCTGAACCATCATTTCCATAAACCATATCAACAAGTTTTCCCACATTTGCTATTAATGGGGCTGCTGCTGTGGAACCATAATTATTCATGCTGTTCCAGATAGTAGATGACGGATCGGTTTGATCCCAGGTGTAATAGTTTATATCTCCATTACAATATGCTTGAGAAGGAGCATATTGTGGCACCTGCAGTTTATCATGTAAATAATACAGCATTTGCGCCCCTGCAATCGCAACACAACCGGCAGGGGCATTCAATCCAGAGCCATCGGTTGTAGTAGGACAATAGTAATTATATGGAAATCCTTGATACCAATCTGTCTCAGTCAGTCTTGGTATTGAATCGTAAACTTGTGTATATGAATCAGTAAAGCTATATTCATAATGTCCAGGAATAATGGGCTCTAAAATAGCCAGAGAATCAAACACTCCCCCTCGAGTTGCTGATTCTTTCAGCATCTTCTTTACAAATTCATCAGGCGAAGTGATTGATTCCCAAAATGCTTTGTTGTTCTCAATCTCTCCGCGGGTGAAATTCAACTTGTCATCATCAAGCTGTCTTATAGCCGCCATATCGTCTGCCATTGACTGAATCCACAACTTGGCACCCTCAATCTTCATGAGGTCATCAAAAGACCCTCCGTCGCTTTGTGCAACTATTGCAGGAACGCGTGTGTCGGAAGAATAGACTGTCCAGCCACCTTCCTGTTTCTGGCATACATATAGGAGTGTATCGTTGGTTTTATTACCGGTAATACATTTAATTTCTGCTGTTGCATTAGAAGATGCTCTTGTTGATGTACTTTCGGCTTTTGTTAACGCTGCGACATCAGAATAACTCACAAAATGAGTATCGGTGGTTGGCATTTTCTTTGTTTCTGCCATTTTGATTGTTAAATCATCTTGAAAAGTGTCAGAACACGAGGCCAAAGCAATAACAACGAAGCTTAAGAATAATTTCCTACACATAACAGATTTTTTTTGCAAAGATAATGAATATTGTTAATAACTACCCACCTCCAAATTAATTTTTCTCGAATACACCGTAATAAACGATATCGCCTAAGGTGTAGTAAATGGTGTAAGATCCATCTGCCAGGCTGCTGATGTTGGTGGTAAACTGGGAGTTTGCAGAAACGTTCTCCGCTGTAGAAAGCACCGTATCACCATCTTCATCCTTAATGACTACTGAAACAGTACCAGAATAGGTGTTCGACTCTGTGGTGATAATACCTTCGTCAAGACTGGCTGTAATAGGTACGCCTGAACGTGGGCCCGCAGGATTATCATTGATTTCCGTTAATATAATAACCACATTTTCATCATCCATTGAATAGGATGGAAGTACTGTACCCATGCTCATTAACAGAGCTAATAAAATTACTTTTACTTTCATTTGTTTTTAGTTTTAGTTAGTTGTAGTTTTTTTGTCGCTGCAAAGGTACGGTTATTAATATATTTCTTCCAAATAATTACGGTATTAACAATTTATTAATAGAAAACCGTTTAAAGTCCAGCAAAACACACTGAATTTTAAACGGTTAATTTACACACCTCTATTGAGTTTGGGGTATTAATTTGTATTTACACGTATAATAAGGTGACCTTAATGGGGTTAAAATTGCTTGATATATTGCCTAAGAGATATGGTTTTATCTTCAAGTCCTAACTTGTCTTTCAGGAATAGTTGTCTGGTCTTCACGGATTGCGCAGCAATTGAATATACTTGCTCTAACTCTGGATTACTGAAACCACAGCGTAAAAGCATACAAAGCCGGAAGTCACTATCGGAGATGTCTGGGTATTTTTCTTTGAAACGAGTTACAAAGGAACCTTCACAGACCTCCAGATAAGCCTGTATTTCTGCCCAGGCCTTATCATCCAACTTCAATTCCAAGCGGGCTTCCTCTTTATGGTCATTCTTGCTATTGTAATTGTTTTGTTTATCTTTTTCTTTTTGTTTTTTCTGCTCTGTTCTGTATTGTTCCACCTCTCGAAGAATGCTCACCATACTCTTTACATAGAAACGGGTTCGCTCCATAATCTGCTCTTTCTGCTCTTTTTCCTTGCGAAGCATAGCCTCCTCTGCCAGAAGCCGTGCCTTTTCAGCACGGAAACGTTCCTCTTCTTTCTTATTCAACTCCTCTAAACTTCTGTTTTGAATCTTCTGGTGTTCTATTTCAGCTTTCTTGGCTCGATGGTATTTGATAAAGAGCCATGAAATAAGAATTATCAGGGCAACAGAAAAGAGGAAACATATAACAAATATCGTTCGCTGATATTCTACTCGTTGTCGTTCCAATGCTTCATGCAGGTTTTTGCGATGAAGTTCCAGTTTTTCTTTCAGGGTAGAAAGGTACATATCTGCAGCAACATTGCAGGCAGAATCGAAATACTCCTGAGTAGCGTCAGCATCTCCTGTTTTAGCACAGAGTCTATGCAACATGCCTAACTTCACTAACTGATCTTCTTTGGAAGCGTTTGAGGGCAATGCGTTGATATATTGCTGAGCTACTTCATATTCAGATTTTTGAATGTAGCAGAGTGCCATTAGTTTTAATAGAGACTTGTTGAATGTTTTTTGATAGCTTAGAGATTTATTTGCATAATCTAATGCTGTATCATATTGTTTATAGTGCAAGAAATGAAAGGCTATATTTTGAATAACAGAACCAATAGCTATTGAGTCTCCTGAAAGTGTAGCCTTGTCAAGTGCCTTATTATAATAATATAAGGTAGAATCACTATCTCTACGCCTTCGATAACTTTCACCTATACCAATCAAAAGATAGGATTCATTTGCAGGATTGGTACCCCCATGCTTTACATAGAAATGGTACGCTTCTTTCGCAAGCTTCAAACATAATGCACTATCCGAAACTTCTGCTATCCTGCGCATCCTGTCTGTTGCCAGATAAGCAGTATAATAATCCCTTTCTTCCTCTGAAGTGTTTTTTGCCTTTAACAAACATGCGTAGGCACTATCAGTCTGCGCTGTAAGCCACAGATATTTACCCATATAATACTGGCTGCGGGCATAGAGGGAATCATCCGGGTGCTGGCTGTAGTACTCATGGGCGATGCGGAGCAGGGAATCGTTGGTAACATCCTGTCCGCTCTTGTCCTGCGCTATGGAATAGATAAGGGCATAGCGGGCAAGGGGTTCGCCATGGAGTGAATGACGATTGATGGTTTGCAACACGCGTAACGCGCTGTCCGGCTGCTCCTGCATCAGCATTTCTGCCTGACGGATGGTTTCCAACTTGCGGCTGTCATTGCAAGCACTAAGGACAAGTGCAACCAGCAGGAAAAAAGATGTTTTAACGGTATTAATCATATTTGCATAATCTTTGGTGGCAAAATTACAACTTTTCACCCAATCCCACAAGAAAAAAAAGGATAATGACAGCCTCACCCCTAGCCCCTCTCCGAGGAGAGGGGAACTGAAAAAAGATTATTAACAATTTGCAGACTCCTCGGGTCAACACGTGCAGACTCCTGGGATTAGCACGTGCAGACTCCCGAGGCGGAAATTATTGATTATTCGCAAAACAGGTAACACCTAACTTAAGATAGTGATTGTGCCGACAACCATCGGTGATGACAGCGTGTTACCTGTTTGCTTAACAGGTAACTAACAGGTAACACAACACCTAACATCGGACAATTAGGATTTCGAAATTCTGATAAGTTACCTGTTAGTGAGGTGTTAGTTACCTGTTGCAACAACAGGTAACATCTGTTGCATGCGATAACCATCGGGACTTATAACCATTCAGGGTATATGTTAGGTTAATTTTGGTTTCTGTTCTCCTAGGGGAAGTCAGAAGGGGGCCTATCAACTCGTCTACTCGATTGGTTCTTCTTCACTTTTGTTGATAAAAGAAAACCCGCCAAAACCCGTTTCTG
>Ga0310695_10011884_pt1 | contig 12331 bp, 13 predicted proteins | sample RumenRJG_04DNA_FD_203882 | JGI IMG/M metagenome (GOLD analysis project Ga0310695, IMG submission 203882) | Bovine rumen microbial communities from Lethbridge, Alberta, Canada - RJG_04 (v2) (version 2) | ecosystem: Host-associated > Mammals > Digestive system > Stomach > Rumen | place: Canada... | reverse complement strand
ACTGATATACCAGAGTTTTGCACCCCGCTTTTCCAGCGAGGTGAAGCCAGAGCGTAAGGCACAGGTTCGTGAACACTATAAACTGCCTCAGCGATTTGTGCTAAACGTGGGTACGATAGAGGAGCGTAAGAACCTTGCGCTGGCTGCCGAGGCGGTAGAGCTGTTGCCACAGGACATTCACCTGGTGGCAGTGGGCAGACAGACGGAATATGCCAAGCGGATACCTTATAGCGACCGTGTACACTTGCTCAGTGGAGTGTCGGACAACGACTTGGCTGCCATTTATGCAATGGCCGAGGTCTTTGTCTATCCTTCGCGTTATGAAGGCTTCGGCATTCCCATTATCGAGGCGATAGCTGCAGGTTTACCGGTAGTGGCTTGCACTGGTTCGTGTCTGGAAGAGGCAGGAGGACCTCACAGCCTGTACGTGGATCCTGACAACGTGATAGAAATGACGGAGGCCCTGAAGATGTCGCTGCGTGGTGCCCGTGGACGCGACGAGCGTATCCGCATGAGTCGAGAGTATATCCGAAGGTTCGAGGGAAACAATGTGGCGAGTCAGGTGGCTCGTCTGTACCACACCTTATTATAATTATTATAACTGAACGCGAAGCTGCAACAGAAGGTCGGCCATGGAGGAGGCATCCACCTGTTGTAGTCCGCTGCTGATGGTGCTGCGGTCGAAGTAGTTGGTGACACCCATCTTGGCAGAAAGGGTGAACCGCTTGTCTATCTCGGCACGTGCCATGAGTGTATAGCGTATGCCGTGTCCGTAATACATGCTTGTTGCATTGTCGTAGAGAACGGACTTTTCATACAGGTAGATACGGCTATCTGAATCATCGGTACGGAACCACCCGATGTTGGCATTGACTTGTAGCCAACGGTCTTTCCATGTGGCCTCTTGGTTGAGCATGACTCCTTGGCTATTGCCTTTTTCTATACCTCTGCTGACGGCATTGCCCTGTGTGCGAAATGTCAACTTGGACATGGGAGAAAAACTCCAAATCATTCGTAGTTGGTGCTCCGGGCGGTTTGTCAGTCTTGTTTTGTCGCTGTTGTCCTGTTGGCGTAGATGCATGCGATAGCGTCCTTCCAGACTCCATTTTTCCTGACTGTATTTGGTGGTAAACATAGCATCGAAGGTGTCGCTGGGTCCGCTGACGCGAAAGCGATGCCAACTGAAATGGGCATAATCGACATACCCCTGGATGAGCCACGGCTTGGCAGGTTGCCAGTTGACACCCAGGTAAATGCCATGCTCGTTCTGTACGCTGCCTCCCTCGCTGAAACTGTGGGCGTGAAGGGCTGTGTATCGTTTGTCGAAATAACGGTGAATGGTTGTCAGCCTGAGTTGAGGATTCACGATATAGCTTAATGAGTGGAGGGTGGCGATGGCTCCGTTGCGGTTGACGGCTGTCTCTCCGGCAAAGCTTATGTGGGCATTGTTGTACCCGTAGTCGAGACTGAAATTGGCGAAGTCGCTGCCTTCAGCGGCATAACGGCGATAGGGGATGTTCTCCTTCTGGGGTGCCAGTCGGCGATCCATGTGGGAATATACTGCGTTGGCATTGACGAAGAGTGTGCCTTTCCGCCATCCCATGCTGATGCCCAGGTCGGTTTCGTGGGTGTTGTGCTTCTTGTTCATCTCGCTGAGGCTGCGGTGGTAGCCGTTGGTGACCAGCGTGCGAGCCGTGCCGTCATCATTTAGGGTAGCGTCTAGGGGACGGTAGGAGGCAAAGGCTGTCACCTTCAACTGGTCAGATAATCGGAGAGTGGCAGCAGCACCCTGTAGATATCCTGCCACTGCACGGGAGGTGTGGGCTGTCAGGCTGTGGGTGCTGCGACCAAGGTTCTGCAGGGTGGCGAGTTTTCCCAGTCGGTAACCAGTATTCATAATGAGACCCATGCCCAGCTGGACACGGTACATTCCCAAGTTCAAGGCTTCCAGCCTTCCTATGTCGCGTAGTTGGAAGTAATAGCTGTAATGGTCGTAGCCTAAGGTGTTACGGTTTGAGAAGAAGGGTTCTCCGGCATCCTGCGCCGCTGTGATTCCCAGTTTGATGCGATTGTCGTAGTTGAACTGGTACCGGAAATCGTGACGGTATTTATAGCCTAGGTAGCCGTTGAGGTCGCCATGGCGGTCGTAGAATGGAATCTTGGCGGTTGCCATGAGGGTGTGTTTCCCGTATTTCGTGATGTCGCTCATCTTAGGCCATACGCTGTGTGGGCGCTCTTTGCCGACCATGACGTAGTGGGTGAGTTGCTGGCGGGTCTGATAGTCCAACTGGGTAATCATCTGCAACTCGCTGAGCGAGCGCATGGGACCATATCGGTAGAGATACTCCATGATAGCCTCCACCTGCTGGGCCGACAAAAAAGGAAGTTGTTCGAGTTGTTCACGGGTGACCTGGTTCAGATTGAGCTTGTTGGTGGATAAGTCCTCCAACAGTTCCATGTTGGTAACGTCCACCATGTCCTCCGCTGTGTTCCATTCTTGCATGTCCTCTTGCCAGTCAGGTGTTTGGGCAACGGAAGAGAGCGTGTAGAAGGCCAAAAAGAGAAAAAAAAACCGTTTCACGGTACAAAGATACGAAAAGTTGAGAGCCGAACAAAAAAATCTATATATTTTTATGTCGAGACGGAGTATCTTCGCAATATTTATTGCAAAGGTATATAAAATAATCATAACAGTCGGCCATTTACTCTTAACTTTTTCGTATTTTTGCACCGTGAAACGAAAGATATGCTTGGCTTTAGGCCTTTGGCTTCTGACTCTGGGTGCCACAGCACAGGAGAAAAAGCAGAAGGAGGTGGACATGGACAGTCCCACCTTTGTACCTACTGTGAAGGTGGGTAAGGTATTTGAGGACGGAGACAGCATCCAATATATGGAGATGAATAATGTCTATGTGTTTCCTCCTGTCACCTTCAGTAGCAAGAAACAGCAGAATGCCTATATGCGACTGGTGAAAAACGTGAAGACGGTGTTACCCATAGCCAAGGAGGCTCGCATGATTATGATGGAGACAGCCGAGTATCTCGAGACACTGCCCAGCAAGGAAGCCAAGGATGAGCACATGAAAAGGGTGGAGAAGAGCATCATGAAGGAGTATAAGCCTCGCATGAAGAAGCTTACCTATTCACAGGGGAAACTGCTGATTAAGTTGATTTATCGTGAGAGTAACTCGTCAGGCTATGAACTGATACAGGCCTTCTTGGGTCCCGTACGTGCCGGTTTCTATCAAGCCTTTGCCTGGGCTTTCGGCGCTTCCCTGAAAAAAGAGTATGACCCAGAAGGTGTTGACCGACTTACCGAGCGTGTAGTACTGATGGTGGAGGCGGGACAGTTGTAAATGAGGACTCGACCTTTGGTCGCTTTCTTACACCTGAAGGTATAAGCGCTTTGCGATTAGTACCTTTAGGTCAAAGAATGAGGAATGAGAAATAAGAATTTCTTATTCCGAATAAATCAGTTGGACGAGAGTTTGACCTACGGCTTGCAGTGTGTTCTTGTCGATGTGCTGCATGTCGTCGTTGACAGTATGCCACGTAGGACCGAAACTGCTCTGTTCGCAGTCTGGATAGTAATTGATGATGTCAATGCAAGGGATGTTGGCCTTTTCGTTCACGGGAATATGGTCGTCGGTAACACCGCCACCATCCTTATTGGGGAAGACGCTGCCATAGCCGGCAGCATTGGCGGCCTGCCATACCTTCTCAACAATGCTGCGGGCATGTTGCATCGAGAAGGCCTCACGATAGAACTTAGCACCCTGTCCGCCTACCATATCCAGTAGGATACCATACTGATAGGTGTTTCCTTTGTGATGGCTTGCCCAGTACTGAGCACCCAAGGCCCATGAGTCGCCATCCACCTCGTCGCTCCATTGGGGCACGCCCCAGTCTTCGGCATCGAAGCAGATGAAATCGACAGCCACATCGGCAGAGTCGTGTTGTTGCAGCAGACGAGCCAACTCCAGCATGACGGCGACACCAGAGGCTCCGTCGTTGGCTGCCATCACGGGTTTCTTCCAGTTGGAGGAGTCAGGGTCGTTGTCGGCCCAGGGACGGCTGTCCCAGTGGGCGCATATCATCAGACGTGTTTCTGCCTGTTTGCTGCTTTTGGCAATGATGTTGGTGCTTTTCAGAATGGTTCCGTCATAGCCTTTCAGATCGGCTTTCTGTAATTCCACCTGATAGCCGTATTGTTGGAACTTACTGGCTATCCATTGCCCGCACGACTCGTGACTCTCGCTGTTCATGATGCGAGGACCGAAGTTACACTGGGCAGCACAGAATACATAGGCTGAGTCGGCATTGAACTCAATATTCACGGCAGCCTGTTCACTAGCTTGCTTCTTCGTCGTGCTGCAGGCATAGAAGCACAAGACTCCCACAAAGACCACCAGCCATTTCTTTATACTCTCATTTCTTTGACCGAGGTCAAAGCGATTTCGTCGATTACTCATTTTTCACTTTTCTCTTTTCACTTTTCACTTGTACGTGTCTCATGACACGTATGAAGTTTCCTCCCCAGATTTTCTGAATGTCTTCTTCACTGAACTGACGTTTCAACAGCTGACGGGTGAAGTGGGTCAGCTCTGAAGAATTGGCCAGTCCACAGATACCACCGTCGCCGTCGAAATCGGTGCCCAGTCCTACATGGTCGATACCCATGATGTTGATGGCATGTTCCAAGTGGCGCATGGCATCCTCTATCGTTGCCTGACCATCTTTTACAAGGAAACCGTTGTACAGAGTTACCTGCATCACACCACCTTTAGCTGCCAAAGCACGCATCTGGTCGTCTGTCAAGTTGCGGGGGTGGTCGCACAGAGCCCTGCAACTGCTATGGCTGCATACGATGGGTGTCTGGCTTATTTCCAGCGCATCGTAAAAACTCTTTTCGTGGGCATGGCTCAAATCGACCATGATGCCCAGGCGGTTCATCTCCTTAATGATTTCCTTGCCAAAAGCACTCACGCCGTGGTGGGTCTGGCTGCCTCGTGCAGAATCGCAGATGTCGTTGTCGCCATTGTGGCAGAGTGTCATATAGACAATGCCGCGTTGGGCGAAGTGTTGCAAATTCTCTATCTTACCATCTAACGCATGACCATTCTCAATACCCAGCATGATGCTCTTCTTTCCTAGATGCTTGTTGAGCCAGAGGTCATCTGGGGTACGGGCTAGTGCGATGTACTGACTGTTGGCAGCCACAATGTGCTCTATCTGGTCGAAGATGTTGTCGGCATACGCTTTGGGATGGTCGGTGGGCTGCGGCAGGTAGGCCACCATGATAGTAGCGTCCTGGTGTCCTTCCGTCATCTTATGCAGATCGACAAGGATTTTTGGATCGCGATGGGTGAACTGAATGTCTTGATTAAACCACATCGGCGTGTCGCAATGCGTGTCGAGGGTTAGTATGCGTTGGTGAACATGGCATGCCTCACGATATTGTGCAGCCTCCTGAACCAGCCACTGGAAGATGGGTAGTCCTTCGTCCATACATTCGGGATGCCACTGCACACCGATGATGCTCTTGTGCTCAGTGCTCTCCATGCCTTCGATGATGCCGTCGGGAGCCTTTGCCGTCACCCGGAACTTGTCGCCAGGTTCACTGACGGCTTGATGGTGGAAGGAGTTGACATATAAAGTGGTCTCCTTATATATATTATACAAGGTGGAGTCTTTCTCCACACAAACTGTATGTGTGGGCTCCGAGCGGTCAGCATCTTGCGAGTGCTTGAGTTGTGTCGCATCGCTGATATCCTGCATCACCTTGCCTCCCAATGCAAGAGCCAAAGTCTGGATGCCTCGGCAGATACCAAGGATAGGTATCTGACGGTTGTAGGCCAGTTGGGTTATGAGAAGTTCCGGCAGGTCGCGCTCGCTATTGATGACACTGAGTCTTGACTGTGGCTCCTCACCAGCATACAAGGGATTGAGGTCGGCACCACCGCTTAGCACCAAACCGTCCAAGTGTTCCAATGTGTTGATTATGCTGTCGGTATCGCTCAGGGGTGGAATGACGATGGGTACGCCACCAGTCTTCCAAACTGACTTATAATAGGTCTCTGCCAGTTTACAGGTCAGTTCGCCATAATTGCCTGTAATGCCGATGATAGGTTTATTTGGCGCTTCAGGAAACGTCGTATAGGCCTTCTCAAGTTGCGACTGCCAGTCAAAGCGGTTGCTCATAAGTTTATTCGTCAAAAGTTACAGGAATCTCGCGCTTGATACTTTGCTCCAGAGAGATGAGTGTTTCGGTAGCTACTACGCCAGGGATGTCTTGCAGGCGACCGTTCAGCAGGTGCATCAGTTGCTCATTGTCGCGGGCATATAACTTGACCAACATAGTATAGGGACCTGTGGTAAAGTGGCATTCTACGATTTCTGGAATATGGTGCAGACATTCAACAACATCTTTGTACATAGAGCCACGTTCCAGGGTGATGCCCACATAGGTACAGGTGCTATAACCCAAGCTCTTGGGGTTGACGTCGAAACCACTACCCATGATGACTCCACCTTCAATAAGGTGTTGCACGCGCTGGTGAATGGCAGCACGTGATACATTACATTCTGCAGCCACATCCTTGAATGGGATACGGGCGTTCTTCGACAGGATATTGAGTATCTTTTTGTCGAGATTATCAATCTTTTCCATAGTTGTTATAACTGATTCTTGATTTGTTGCATTACAATTTGTAAGCAAAAGTAAGGAATATTATTGATATACGCAACATTTTGCAAGGAAAAGTGTAGAAAATCTGTGATTTTTGCTTCTTTTTGCCGTTTTAGACCTTACGAATCAGCGTAAGACCATCTCGAAGTGGCAGGATAACTTGTTCAACACGTGTGTCTTCCAGGATATAGTCGTTGAAGGTCTTAATGCCTTGAGTTTGAGGGTCGCGGTCGTAGTTATGGTCCACCACATGTCCATCCCACAGGGTATTGTCTGCCAGGATAAATCCGCCTTTTCTCACCACGGCGAGTGCCATCTCGTAGGTTTCTTGATATGTACGCTTGTCGCCGTCGATAAAGGCCATGTCGAAGGTAATGCCCAGTTTGGGAGCCTCTGTGACGGCATCACCGATTATAAATCTGATTTTGTCGGCTACGGGCGACTGTTCTATCCATGGGCGAGTGAAATCTTCCTGCTCGTCATTGATTTCGAAGGTATATACCATGCCCCCTTCTTCCAGTCCCTCCGCCATGCATAGTGCTGAATAGCCGCTGAAGGTGCCTACCTCGAGGATGTTCTTGGGGCGAATCATCTGCACCAGCATCTTCAATAGTCGTCCTTGCAGGTGCCCAGAGGCCATGCGTCCGTGAAGCATGTGGATATTGGTGGCACGCCAGAGCTGATACAGATAGTCGGGTTCTGGGTCAATATGCGTTAGGATATAATGTTCTAACGTCTCCCCCTGACCAGCAGGAATTTGATCACTTTTCATTTTCGTTTTTCACTTAACCAACGCTTCAACGGCGAGGCGATAGGAATCGAGGCCGAAGCCACAGATAATGCCCTTGCAAGCAGAGGAAATCATAGAATGATGACGGAACTCCTCGCGCTGGTGAACGTTAGAAATGTGGACTTCGATGACAGGACTTTTCAGCGAACGGATGCAGTCGTGCAGGGCTACTGAGGTATGGGTGTAGGCTCCTGCATTGAGCACGATCCCGTCGTAGGTGAAGCCAACCTCCTGCATCTTGTTGATCAGTTCTCCTTCTACATTGCTCTGATAGTATTCTATTTCCACGTTAGGATATTGTGCCTGTAACTGGGGTAGATACTGGTCGAATGACGACGAGCCGTAGATGCCTGGCTCACGAGTGCCCAGGAGGTTAAGATTGGGTCCATTGACAATGAGAATTTTCATAATTCAAATAAAATGATTATATTTGCAGCGGCAAAGATACGAATAAGCGAATAAATAGCCAAATGTATTTGGGCTTTTTTGAGCGAAAGTATCATAGACAAAGTCAAAGTTATGAAATAAAATGGAAACTGGCAAGAATTCGCAGACAAATATTGTTCGGGCTTACCTGCGCTACTTGAAGTTGCAGCGAGGGTATTCGGCCAATACACTGGATGCCTACCAGCGTGACTTGGATAAACTGCTGGTCTATTTAGAGGCAGAGGACAAACACGTGCTGGATGTGCAACTGAAGGATCTACAGCACTTTGCTGCCGGGCTTCATGACATCGGCATCCACGCTCGTTCGCAGTGTCGTATCCTTAGTGGGGTGCGTTCTTTCTTCCGTTTTCTTCAACTCGACGGCTATCGCGACGATGACCCAACGGAACTATTAGAGTCTCCCGTATTAGGCGAGCATTTGCCTGAGGTGTTGACTGCTGAAGAGGTGGATGCCTTGGAGAATTCCATTGACCATTCCAAGTGGGAGGGCCAGCGCAACCACGCCATCATCGAGGTGCTGTTCTCCTGTGGACTGCGTGTCTCGGAGTTGGTCAACCTGAAACTTTCCGACCTCTTTATTAAAGAAAGGTACGTGCGCGTATTGGGTAAAGGTTCTAAAGAACGGTTGGTGCCTATCTCACCTCAGGCTATCCATCAACTGGACCTGTGGTTTATGGATCGCAACCTCATGAAGATTAAGCCAGGCCAAGAGGACTATGTGTTCCTGAATCGTCGGGGTGCCCACCTGACACGTACTATGATTCTCATCATGATAAAGCAACAGGCCCAAGAGGCGGGCATCCAGAAAACCATCTCGCCCCACACTCTGCGCCATTCCTTTGCAACGGCCTTGTTGGAGGGTGGGGCTGACTTACGTGCCATTCAAGCTATGTTAGGGCATGAAACCATCGGTACTACGGAAATTTATACCCACATTGATATGACGACGCTGCGCCAGGAAATCCTCTTGCATCATCCGCGCAACAGAAGGAATCCTCTATAATTTTTTAGAATGCAGATGCTTTCAGCTTGAGACCTGCGCACTCGTCGATGCCAAACAGCAGGTTCATGTTTTGAACAGCCTGACCAACGGCACCTTTTAGCAGGTTGTCGATAGCCGAAGTGACGAGAAGTTTATTGCCATATTTCTCGACATGTACCAAAGCCTTGTTGGTATTAACCACTTGTTTCAAATCTATAGGTTTGTCACTGTAGTGGGTGAAAGCTGCATCGCAGTAGAAGTCCTTGTAAGCCTCGATGATATCCTCGATGGGAGCAGGTGTCTTAATGACGGCTGTGCAGAAAATGCCACGGGCGAAGTCGCCACGATAGGGAATGAAGTCGATGTCTGCATCAAGATAACCCTGCACTTGCTTCAGGCTCTGACGAATCTCAGCAATATGCTGGTGCTGGAATGGCTTGTAGATGCTCAGGTTGTTGTTACGCCACGAGAAATGGGTGGTGGAACCGGGTTTCTGACCTGCACCTGTGGAACCTGTGATGGCATTGACGGCTACATCGTCTTTCAGCAGATTGAGGTAGGCGGCAGGTAGTAATGCTACCTGAATACAAGTGGCAAAACAGCCGGGGTTGGCCACATGCTGGGCCTTGACAATCTCGGCCTTGTTGATTTCAGGAAGACCGTATACATAGTCGTGATTACCCTTAATGCGGAAATCCTGTGCAAGGTCGATAATCTTGACGCTTGCTGGGATGGTGTGCTCCTTTAGGAAAGCCTCACTCTTACCGTGGCCGAAGCAGAAGAACACGACGTCAACCTGATCAAAAGGCATCTCGTCAGTAAACTTAAGATCGGTATCGCCTATCAGACCTTCATGTACGTCTGAAACCAAATTGCCTGCATTACTCTCTGAGTTGGCAAAAACAATCTCAGCTTCAGGATGGTTCAGCAGCAGACGGATCAGTTCTCCGCCTGTATAGCCTGCTGCACCTAATATACCTACCTTAATCATCTCTTCTCGTCTTTGTGAATGCCGTAGTAAACACGCAGTGGGGTAGAGCTGACCTTGATGAAACCCTTGGCTTCGTCGGCGGTCCATCCAGTCTGTGTCTCGCCATATTCGCCCAACTTGCTTTTGGTGAGGTCGTTAGCAGAGTCGATACCAACAGTTTCGAATCCATAAGGACGAAGTTTCAGTATGGCTGTGCCTGTTACGTTGCGCTGACTGCTGGTCAGCATAGCCTCAATGTCTGGCATCACTGGTTCCAGATACTGGCTCTCGTGCAGGAACATGCCGTACCAGTTGGCTACCTGGTCCTTCCAGTACTGCTGCCACTTTGAGAGGGTTGACTTCTCCAGCAGGCGATGGGCCTCAATAATCAGCTTGGGAGCTGCGGCCTCAAAACCTACACGGCCCTTGATGCCGATGATGGTGTCGCCCACGTTGGCATCACGACCGATAGCGTAAGAAGCACCAATCTCCTCTATCTTCTGGATGGCTTTAACCTTATCGTCGAATTTCTCATCGTTAACGGCTACTATCTCACCCTTGTCGAAAGTGATCTTTAACAGCGACTCCTTTTCAGGGTTGGTGACGTGCTTCAGATAAGCGTCTTCAGGAAGTCCTTGGGTGGGATCAAGCAGTTCACCGCCACAGATACTGGTACCCCAGATGCCTACGTTGTATGAATACTTCAGTTTGGTGAAGTCTGCGAAGAACCCGTGCTCGTTCAGATAGTCAACTTCCTCCTTACGGGTAAGTTTCTTATCGCGGGTCAGCGTGATAATCTCAACACCAGGAGCCATCACGAGGAATGTCATGTCGAAGCGAATCTGGTCGTTACCAGCGCCTGTTGAGCCGTGAGCGATAGCATCGGCACCAATCTCCTTGGCGTAGCGGGCAATGGCGATGGCCTGGAAGATACGCTCAGAAGAAACACTGATAGGGTAGCAGTTGTTACGCAACACATTACCGAAAATCATGTACTTGAGAGATTTCTCATAGTATTCTTGTGTCACATCGAGTGTCACATAAGCCTTGGCACCCAACTTAAAGGCGTTCTCTTCATTGGTTTTCAACTGCTCAGCACTGAATCCGCCTGTATTGGCGCAGGCTGCATAAACGTCCCAACCGTCTTGGGTCAGTTTCATCACGGTGTAGCTGGTGTCGAGTCCACCACTGAATGCTACTACAACTTTCTTGTTAGCCATATTTTTTCTTTATTTATTTTTCATTTTTCTCTTTTTACTTTTCATTGTTCATCCAATGCCTTGATGCGCTCTATCACTTCCTCTGGAATCTTGGCAGGCAGATGTTCTTCTGGATCGTAGAGCATAGCTGTGCAGATACAGTATTTTCGCCCAGTGCGATGAAGCACGTCTACATTCACACATCCTTCGCATCCTCGCCAAAAAGCCTCGTCGTCCGTCAGGTCGGCAAAGGTCACGGGTTGATAGCCCAGTTCGGTATTCATTTTCATTACAGCGGCACCACTGGTCAGTGAGAAGATCTTAGCATGAGGCCAACGAGTACGGGCTAGTGAGAAGGTCATATCCTTAATCTTTTTGGCCACACCCAAACCACGGAAGTCTGGGTGCACAATCAAACCAGAGGTGGTTACATACTGTTTGTTGCCCCATGTCTCAATGTAGCTAAAACCTGCAAAGCGGTCGCCTGAGAGGGCTATTACGGCTTTGGCCTCTTTCATCTTTGTAGCGAGATACTCGTGGGTACGCTTGGCAATACCTGTTCCACGCACTTTGGCTGCATCGGCAATGGTCTGCAGGATAGTATCTACATATTCCTCATGTTCCGGCCCTGCCACAAATACTTTTATTTCTTCTTTTTCCATTTAATTATGCATTATGCATTATAAATTATGAGTTACCTCATGTTCGGTACCACCTCACTCAATGCCTCAATGACCTCGTCTTTCGACACACCTTGCTTGATGACAATGAAGATGGTGTCATCACCAGCGATGGTTCCCAATATCTCGTTGATGTGATTGTTGTCTATGTTGTAAGCTATCGAACTGGCATATCCAGGACGCGTTTTGATGACTCCGATGTTGCCTGAGAAATTGATACTCAGAAAGCCGGGTACTTGCAACATCTCCTTCACCGTGTGAGGTGTCGAGATCCGCTTGTACATGGTGTCGTTGGGTAATACATATACATAATTGCCTCGCATGGAAGCGGCTTTGGCTACTTTTAATTGCTTCAAGTCGCGACTCAGCGTGGCTTGAGTCAATTGGAAACCTTCCTTTTTTAAGGCATTCAACAATTCGTCTTGACTACCCAGTTCCTGACTGGAAATAATCATCCGAAGTGCTTCAAGTCGGTCATTCTTAACTTTCATTGTTGGTATATTTATTCAAATTTGGGCGCAAAATTATACAAAAAACTGCATATAGCCAAACTTTTATGTGTCTTTTTTATGCTT
>Ga0310695_10011882_pt1 | contig 12331 bp, 13 predicted proteins | sample RumenRJG_04DNA_FD_203882 | JGI IMG/M metagenome (GOLD analysis project Ga0310695, IMG submission 203882) | Bovine rumen microbial communities from Lethbridge, Alberta, Canada - RJG_04 (v2) (version 2) | ecosystem: Host-associated > Mammals > Digestive system > Stomach > Rumen | place: Canada... | reverse complement strand
ATTCTACTACAGCATCGCAGAGACGGCAAAAGCCAATGGCCTCAAGCCATATGGATACATGAGATATCTGATCTCTGAACTGATCAAAAATCCAAGAGGCAGTGTGCCGGATGAGGAACTGGAAGCACTTATGCCCTGGTCGGACTCGCTACCGGAGATATGCTACAAAAAATAAAATCAGAGCCCAAAAGCTTACCGGCCTATATGGCCGGTTTTTTATTTGCTGCATGCGTGAAATAATTCTCGAATCCTTTATTGTCGTGTATATTTTAAAAAATAGCAAGATGACGGGTTATCTACCATTTACACGGATACGGTCATAAGCTTGGTGATATGCTTATTAAAAAAGCGGCCTCAGTCATCGCTTATGCCTGTGAAGGCAATCCGGATGGCTTCGGCCGCTGGGGTGGAGATGAGTTCCTTGTCATCTTCCATAATAATGGGGCACTTGCTGATTTCAGAAGACGTTTCAGGGAAGAGCTGAAGCGTCAGGCTGATGAGTCAGATCTGCCTGTAGCTTTTTCTATCAGTTCCGGATATGCTGTACATGAGCCAGACAGTGAGGATTCGATAGATATGATAATAAGCAGGGCAGATAACGAAATGTACATACAGAAGGCTGCATCTCACGCCGCCCGCCCTGATTCCATCTGAATCATGGGCTTAGTGAACTACCCATCACCTAAAGGTAATGGGTTTTCTGGCGGAGACTTTATAAATCTTATGCCTTAAAACTTCGGCACATCTACCGTTATTACATTGCTCTTCAGTCCAAGTCGCTTTGCCATATCATCAGCCAGCCTGATGTGGAATGATGTTCCATCCTTTATTTTATCCAGTGTGTATACTTCCGCAGTAACCACGGTTCCGTCGGAACGTTCTTCCTTGAATGGTATATCTATATCGCTTATACCCTTTTCTATTCCTGACTTTACATAGTCACCTCTGCATTTACCATCTATTACTTCATCTGATAGTCTCTCAGCAATCGATACTGTAGCGTGATCCGAGTTCAGCGTGACCTTATTTGTGGTTATTACCACATCATTTATTTCCAGCGTATAACTGACCGATCCCTTCTTCACAGGAAGTGATTTGTCTGTCTTATTATCCTGTTCTGACGTATCAGAATCCTCTGACGTATCAGTCACGTCTGATTCAGTTTTTTCTTCTAAGGTTGACACCTCCGTTTTCTTCACCGGATCCCCGGAAGCATTACCCTTCTCTTTCTTCTGTCCACATGCAGTAATAAAGGAAGCCGTCATGCAGGCTACCATCATCAATACAACAATTCTCCTCTTCATATAACACCTCTTGTAGGAAGGAAATTTTTCATCAAATTGAAACGGTAAATATACATTGTTATTAATGTTGGTATCAGTCTTTTCACTCATTCAAATCTCCTCTATATGAATCTCACCTTGAAAGCCATCCAGTCCTCAAAATGTAAGAATGCATTATCAGCTAGTCAGAATGCTTCCTTTTTCCTTTCCAGGCGCATCCTCTGGCGCTTTATCGCGCCCTCCCACTCTGCTTCCTCACCCGGGCCACTTACCTCGAGACCGTAAGGCACCCGAATCGGCTTTCCCTCCGGGGTGACAGCGACATAGGTCAGATAAGCACGGTTTATAGGGACACGCATCCCGACCTCATTCTCGCGGTAAGAGTCAACTCTGACCTCCATGGACGAGTTTCCTACATGAGTCACCTTCCCGATCATCACCACCATATCATTTAGTCTGGCCTCCGCCTTGAAGGTCAGATTGTCAACTGATGCAGTGATCACCTCATGGGTGGAATGTCTCATAGCTGTCATTCCACCGACCTCATCTATCCATTCCATAAGCCTGCCGCCAAACAGCCTCCCCTGGCCGTTTATATCTATCTGCATCACCACATGGGTGACCTCTGATCTCGAAAGTTCGACCGTCTTTGTAGGGCGGTCATCATGGTTTCCAAACTGACTCATTATCTTTGACCTCATCTGTTATTTTCTAAAAAGGCGGAAATATCCGCCTGGTTTTACTGATTTTTTCATTATAACATACTTATGTTACCATTTACCATTATAACTAGTTTTTTTACCATAAGCATCTGTATAATGTAACACGCCATTTAGATATCGCACCTCATCGTCCGAAACAGCTTCAGCAATAATTTCTTGTTTACCACTTATTTTTGAGCATTTATAGATAGCACTGTTTTTCTGATAATAAATAGCTTTATCTGTAACAATAAACCAATTTACAGTAGCCATATTTTTCAAAATCTCATCAGTATCTTCAGATTCATCTTTTCTTAATCCATAAAAATCCTCTGTGTTATCACTTCCTGCACTGTATACTAGTTTATCTTCAAATGACTCTAAATCAACGCTGCGTACAATAATATTTGAACTATTATCATCTTCCAGAAGATAATAACAGTAATGATCATCCACAAAAATGTTAGTAATGCTTTGTTGAAGCGGAATTACATTTCGCCTTATTGCAATAATATTATTTTTCGCATCTTTACAATATACCTGATTTTCATTCTGGTCAATATAATACATATTTCCACCCATGGTCATATTAATCTGCGCATTGAGCGTACCGTCAATGATAACTTCTTTATCCTCACTTGTCTCTCCACATCCCGCCAGACAAACACATATGAGCAAGCAAGGCAAAATCTTTGAAGTCATTTTTATATATTTGCTTTTTCTGTGATTAGAAAATTTACCAAATACAATGTAAGAAAAAAGCACTGTCAAAAATATATCCATAGACAACACAATCAACATTGTTTTCATCCCGATTGCTTGAAAAGCAATCACTTTTTTTAATTGATTATCTATGAGCTGATGTGTATATCTATCTGGCCAAAAGAACCCATTAGCTGAAAGAAGCGCTGTAATCCAAGGAATTCTATACAGTATCGAACTATTTGAAAAAATCATTTTCGGTAATATTACCAACAGGACTGCCAATACCATACAAATTTCTCTTCTTTTAAGTAAAACTGTCATTAACATTGCAAAGCTTACAAGGAACATACATCCTAATATTGTTATTATAAATTTAAAAAGCAGAGCAGTTCCTAGTGATATTCCATAACGTGAATTTTCATAAAATTCGATTGTATTTAAAGGATAATCCGCATGATGTAGTCCAACTGTAGACACCAAATACATGATGTGTACTATCTGAAATAAACTAGCAGAAATAATAGCACCTGCAATTCCGATAAAAATCTTACATCCCGTCAGTCTATTTCTTCCACATGATGATACAATCATAATATTCATCTCATTTTCATATTCTACACTAAACAGCATTACGCCTAGTAAAACCACAAATACAACTGATAAATAGTTAATATTATCATGGCAAAGAATCGACTCCCATCCCCTTGTATCCATCAGATAACCGCTTCCTGAATCCGATTCATATATATAAACATGGTAAAAGGATTCAAAAGCCTGCTTTTTAAGCTTGTTAGATAACATATTTGCAGTATCTTTTTCGAGCTTTTTATATTCTTTTTTGATCTGTGCGGTCTTCTCCGTTGTGATTTTTCCTTCATACTTATCAAAAAAAGAAGTATAATATGATTCTGAGTTGCGAATTACTGTTGTCGTATCATAACCAACAACAATATAATATGCTGCATTCAGGAAAAGAAACACAAAAAGAAACAAAATCAAATGCTGTTTTATAAATACTTTATATAACTCAGATCGAATCATAAAATCACTTTCTCCTCTTCTCTACTACAAGCATAGTAAAAAGCAGAATCACTATTAGTGCAGCTTGGACACCATACAAGAAACTATAAGATGTCATAAAATGTCCACACAAATTTATTTCTTTTAACGATGTTGCCAGCTCTCCTAATTTCAGAAGTGAAAATGGACTGATTAATGTCAAAACATTTTCCACAAAAGTGATTCCACTATTAAATCCGCTAAAATACAGAAAAACTGATGTATACCCAATCATCGCAATAAACGCTGCATAAGTATTATTTATCAGTCTGGCAATCATTGTCAATATGACTGCTATAATTGCAAAGCCAATACACTTAGACAAGACCTCCAGTAAATAGAATCCAATTACAGATATATTAAGCGGTGTATATCTATATTCAGTGAGAGAATACAGCATCATTTTTGTTCCACCTAGCCCATACTGCATATGAATCACTGCATAATTGATAAACCCAAATAGTAATTCAAGCCAGACAGCCACAAAGATATGTGCTATCAATTTTATTGGAATATACATTTTCCGTCCATAAGCAGATGTAATTTGAATAATTTCCATCGCATTCTTTTTCTCTCTGGAAAAGGTTGGAATAATTCCTACAATTAGCAGCACCAAAATAAACAGATCGGATTTGTCATAAGAAAATAAATGCTTCCATCCTCCTGTCTCATAAAAATATAATGGATTTCTATTTTTATAATGTTTTAAAATGAACGTATTTTTTTCAACTTCGTATTTATTATTTTTATCAGAGAAAAAGTGAATATTTTCCTCTGCTTTTTCAAGTAACCCATCATTCAATTCCTTATATGTAACAAGATACTTGATTGGATTATAAAAGTGCTCTGTTAAGAGGCTGTAATCTCCAAATACATATCCTGTATGCATACTTGGGTCATATTCAGTGCTATAATCACCACTTACTAAATTATAATACCTTCGGTATTCTTTGGACACATAGGACACTTTTTCAGCATTTAACTTTCCATCCAAATATTGATGTAATTCTTCATAATATTTATTTTCTTTTTCTGACGCATGTACTTTTACATAATCTTCTGTGTATCCACCATTTGTATGATAATCCCATTCCAGCCAAAAGATATTGATTATAACCAGACTGATCATCATGAAAAAAAATGACTTTCTGATAAATTCTTTTCGAAGCTCAAAGTATAGTATTTTCATGAAAATCACTTTCTTTCTTAAAAATCGACAAGAATACTTCCTCTAACTGCGGTTCAACTATTTTAGCACCTTCTGGAGCATGATCACTAATCACTCTCAAATAAACACCATCATTTTCTCTTTTCATGTTTGATACCAGATACGCTTTTTGAATATCCTTTGATTGTTCTTCACTTACGCATAGTGAAAATACTTGCCCTTTGATACCATTTCTCAATGCATCTGCTGTTCCCTCACAAATAACATTCCCTTTTTGCAGCATAATAATATGATTTGCTATGTATTCAACATCAGAAACAATATGGGTTGCGATAAGGATCATTCGATCTTTTGCAATTTCTGTAATGATATTGCGAAATCGGATTCGCTCTCCAGGATCCAGACCAGCCGTAGGCTCGTCTAATATCAATATTCTTGGATCGTTTAATAGTGCCTGTGCAATGCCCAAACGTTGTCTCATTCCACCGGATAATTCTTTTATTTTTTTCTTTTTCTGATCTGCGAGATTAACTGCTTCAAGTACCTCCTTAATCCTGCGTTTTCGCTCATCCTTCTTAATTTCTTTTATGCAGCACATATATTCCAAAAATTCATCCACCTTATAATTGGGATAAAATTTCGGATATTGAGGCATAAAACCAATTAATTTCAGATAATCAGTTCCTAAGCTTTTTATATTAGTTCCATCTAAAAATATTTCTCCGTCCGTGGCATTTAAGGCACCAATCAAAATATTGATCAATGTGGTTTTTCCTGCTCCGTTCGCCCCCAACAAACCATATATTCCATTTTCAAAGGTCAGATTAACTGATTTAAGTGCATAAAAATTCCCATATTTCTTTGTAATGTTATTTAGCTGTAAATACATGGTAAACCACCTTTCCAGCAGCTCCTTTTCCTATCAACAGATAATCGTTTTTAGAATTACCGAAATCGTAAAACTGAACGCCTTTCTCTGTTGAGAACGGAATTTCTTTTACGCACTCTTTATTTGACAATTGATATATCCGTACTCTGTGCTTCATCAATTCATTGTCTAAGCGGACATACACAATCAGATATGCCCCGTCACTTGTGACAGTAGCAAATGTACTTTCTGTATTGTCCACAGGAAATACGTTAGATTGATTCTTTTGGCAATCATATATAACTACCTTCCCACTTGAACTATGTGTTGACGGATCTTCACCATCATTTAGCACAAGACACTCTCCCGACACACGTATTTGATCTGGACTATAATCGTCCTCTTCTCCATAAACTATCCTGTCAGTACTCAAATCCCAATATCCATATCTTGTAGTTATTTTCGTGTCTCCTTTTACTTGATAAAATCCCACCTTATTTTCATCAACAAAAGCAATCTCATATCCAGAGAAACCATCATCTTCAATTTTATGAACTTTTTGTTCTCCATTTTCAACATCAAGGACATATATTCCATTTATTGTACTCCATGCAATATGATGACCTAAAGGATCAATCTTAGGTTCTGTCTGACTCTCTTGAATTTCTGTCATCAGTTTCTTTGAAATCATACTTTTCAAGTCAATTACATTCTTTTCCTGCAATTTTTCATCGTATAAAATAAATTCATAGGAAGTTTTATAATCAGATGAACCTGTACTTATTACAATTCCATTTTCCTGTTTTGCATTATCTACATCTTTATCATATGTTGATTTGACAATTGCATAACCGCCTTTAATTTTTTGATATGCGTCGATAGTTTCCGTACTTTTAACTGGTACCTCTTGTAATACCTTATTCAAGCTCAAGTCTAAAAGAGTTAGTTTTTTATTTATCTTGTCATATTCTAAATCCACATACGAAATTTTATTGTCAATTAACTTATTTTTTGTATTCTTTTTAGAAAAATCGTTTATTTGTGCATTCTGAATTCCTGTTGAATCCTCTTTGCTGCTACAAGCGGAAATTAGGCATATGCAAAATATTGATATTAATAACAAACTAATTTTTTTCACTTAATCCACCTATTTGTTTATTAATAAGCACCTTTCACTTTGTGTTGTATCATCTTGAATCACATAATCTTCACCACTTGTCGCAGCAACTGCATAAAATGAGCAAGGTTCCTTATACTTCGAAACATCTATACTCACATCAAAAACAGTCATTTTATCTGTTGTAGAATTTACTTCACAATAATCGCAATTGTCGACTTTAACAGGCTCATTATTTATAAAAAATGTGATTTTCTTTGCTACCTCTTTTCCTCCATACATTTGTAACGTAAGGTTTAACTTTCCGTTCTTAGAATACAAGCGATTCCTTTTGTCTGCTGTTTTGATTTCAAGATATGAAGAATAATCCAATGGATTATCGGTATCATTTGCAACAAGGCCTTTAAGCATTGCCATCGTTTCTTCTGGAATATCAGTAATAGTAGTTTTCACTGTATCTGCTTTTGTTTCATTTATGCCTGATGCCTGCATCTTTACAGGAATACAAATTGTAGAATTAATATGTCCACAATTTCCAAATGATGTATTTCCATCTTGCTTTGGTAAATAATCCGATCTAAAAACAGTCGCAAATTGCATACCTACCACATCACCTTTTTTACCAGATATTGGTGTGACAAGTGCTGTAAAGTTAATTGTTTCATCTGGACCTAGTGTAAAATAATGAACCATTTGTTTTTTACTTACTTTTCCGTTCAACGTATATGAATATGGCTGAACCTCTCCATTCAAAAACAACATTGCAGCGACTTCAGTATTTTCTGAATTATCCGTTGTTCCAACATATAGTGGAACTTTCATTTCTGAACCTGAATAAGTATATTCATACTTATCGGCATGCTTAAATCCCATCAAAACTGAGCCTTCTGATTTTTTTATAAGATCATCATCGCTGCTTATTATAGATGATAAGTCAGAATTACTATCTGTATTCACATCTGATGATGAGTTATGCTTACTAGTACAGCCGCTACAGAAAGCCATACAAATCACCATCATATACACCATTACTATATTTCGAATATGCTTCATTATTTCATTCCTTTTTACAAATTTCTTTAGTGCCTTGTTCACTTGTTTATTGTCCATCATTTTCACCCCTTTCTTAATTGTCTGACAATTTCAGACAACTTTATTTGTTTACCATGGTATGTGCTTAATATAACAGAGTATTTATTCTTTTTCAATCACTCTATGCACGAATGGTAGCCCAAAATGCACGAACGGTAGCATATTATGGATACCTTCGCATTTGCTTGTATCTTAATGAAAAAGAGCATTATCTGATCAATCAGAAAGCAGTCCCGCGGCATATGCGGGAAATGGGCATACAGGCCATATATCCACATCAACACAAGAAAGCCGAAACCGGCCAACAAAATTAATCCTTACCTGCTAAAAGTGCTTAAAACCTGCCATCCGAATCAGGTTTGGTCTATCGACATCACCTATTTTTTTAAAAGTGCCTCGACAAATGGGTTCACTTTAAAAAGACATCCTATTATTTTGTAAAGCGTCTCATTAGATTTTTAATTATTTCTACTATCGTTAGAATAACTACGCAACAAAAGGAATAAAACAATGTGGTATTCATCTTCGTGTTCCCAATTTTATAAAACAGCAAAAGCCCAATACTAACAATTACCACAGAAATAAATTTATGTATCCACTTTTGTTTGGCAGATAAACATATTTTATTGTTACTTATAGGTGCAAATAATATACACATAGGGACAAGTATCAAATACCCTAGTACAGTTGGCTTTAAATAGATTATAGCCCACTTATCAAGACAACCGAGAAAAAAGCTACCTAAGATACATGTTAACTGCGTTGGAGCATGAGCACCTCCGGTATAATGCCGTAACAACGAAAAGGTAATTACCCAAATTAGGGTATAGCCGAGTGTATGTGATAAAACGCCCCATACTAACAATAACACTATGGTTATAAAAGTGTTCAAAAAACATTCTAAGCCATATATGTATATCTCTAATTGATCCGCAGAAACATCCTCCCCTGATAGTTCTGCTAACTTATTAGCAATAGATGTAGCCAACTGCGTAATCATTCAAAATCCCCGCTTGTATCAAATCTTGTTGTATATTTTGCGAAAGCACTTATCACATCTTTGGAATAAGAGCGTGCAATTTGTGTAGTCATATGATTTGACAATTCAATCGTTCCTGATGTAATACGATAGATATGTGCCATATTTACAATATAAGAACGATGGGTTCGGATAAATTCACCTGGCAAATGGACAATAATCTTATTTAGGCTAGACATTTGTTCATAGCATTTGCCATCTACAGTCAAAATATCAACATAATGTAATCTGCTTGAAAATGTCAATATATCTGTGTAGGGAATACTTACAATTTCTTGCTTGTTTCGGTAAATGTATGTATTATTAGATAACTCTTTCGCAATATCATCCAAACACAGAAAAAGAGTATTTTCTTTGACGGGTTTAAGCAAGTAGTTTAAAGCTCTGACTTCATATCCTCGGAATACATATTCTCTAAAGGCTGTTAAAAATACAATGATCCCATGATACCCAGATTCCCGAAGGCGTTTAGCGACTTCAATTCCATTCATTTGCCCCATTTGTATGTCAAGGAAAAAAGCTGAAGCCTGTATAGTGGTGCATTCGGAGTTTTTTGAAAAATATTCTTCGCCCGATTTGTATTCGTCAATTTCAATATCCCAATCATTTTGTTGCCCATATTTTCTTATTCCATTTTTCAGTCGTTCTAATTCAATCACAGAATCTTCCAGTATGGTTATTTTCATTTTCATAGTAGTTGGTCATTCTCCTTATCTGGTATCATAATATGCACAGAAAAAATTTTATTATCAGATGTAATCTGCAATACGCCATCTGCTTTTTCTACAAGCTCTTTTACTCGTCTTATCCCCAGTCCATGTTCTTTTCCTTGTTTGACACTCAAAATGTCTCCATGAATGCTATATTTTATCACACCATCATAATTATTTTCAATGTGGATCAATATCATATTCTGGTAAGGTTTAATATAAAAATAAATGTACGGATGCTCGGTTGGATTAGAGCTTATAAGTCTTTCTCCTGCTTCAATGGAGTTATTCCATATATTTCCAAGTATGGATGAAAGCTCAACAGAATCAAGCGGAAAATTTTCGGGAGCCATAATAGAATATTCTGTCTTAATTCCGTGTTTTTCCGCATAATCAAGTTTGGCGGTAAGTATACAGTCAATAGCAATATTCCCCGTTGCTATGGTACTTTGCGTAGTTGTAAGAGTATTATGGTATTGCTCTGTATATGCTATAAGTTCATCCCATTTTTTCTCTTTGGCTAATACGTTGATTGCATCCACATAAATCTGCATATCGTGTTTCATTTTTCGTAATCGTTCTGTTGTCTCAGATAGGCTATTGAACTCAGTCCTTTCCAGCTCATAAATCTTTTGTTCTTCCAATAATCGTATGTTTTCTTCTTTTGAATATCCTAGCAGATAAATGTATTGCATCAATGCCAAAAACAAAACAATAAAAAATAAGTCAACCAAAGAGAGCCTTGCCGAAAAGGAAGAATCATCAAATTTATCAACAGATTCCAAGGTCAGCCTTAATATGTAGTGTCCGATTACAAGTCCAGAAATTGCGATACAAATATATGCAACTTTTTGGAAAAAGGAAAGAGATATGTCTTTATTTCCAATATAATGAAATAGCAATACAAAAATCGCTATCATTGCCAAGTACAGCATAGTAAATGGCTTTCTCAATTCCCCACCTGCTAACAATTCCAAGGATGCTCCTTTATACAGCGTTACTGGAATAAAGAATGTAATCTGTTCTGCAACTAAACATATAATGGAATATGAGAATCCCCAAAAGATACGGAGAATCAAATTATCACGATAAAACAAAAGTGCATATACAATATCTAATACACAAGATGATATCAGGGTGACATAGGATGATACTCCCATTTTATTGAGCGTACATAAAACAGCAAACTGCATGAATGCAAAAAGAAACATCCAAACTGCTCTATGTTTGTAATTTGCTCGAATATGCAATTTTGTATGGATGAATATTAGAAACAAAGCCAGTTCTAAGAAATCAACAATATATTCCCACACTGAATCAATATATAGCATAGTTTCCACTTCCTTAAATTATTTTCCGAATATAATTTTATCATTAATGAAGTGGGTACACAACATAATATGCTACCGTTCGTGCATTTTGGGCTACCATTCGTGCATTGAGGGATTGAAAAAAATAAATACTCTGTTACATTAAGCACATACAATGGTAAACAAATAAAGTTGTCTGAAATTGCCAGACAACTAAGGAAGGAGTGAAAATGATGGACAATAAACAAGTGAACAAGGCACTCCAGAAAAGTGCCCGACTCGTACTTCAAGCGGTGAAAGCTATTGCTCGAAGTAATGCAAATTCATTGTGTCGTGGTTTGTTATATGAACCAAAACCTTTATGCGAAACCGGAGGTTTCCTATGAAAAAAACTATTGCATTAAGTATATGCACACTCGTTCTTTCGTTGATATGTATAGGAATCGTAAAGATTTCTAATTATGATATTAGAAAATTTGGTAATCTTGAAACGACACATTGTGTTACATTTGCCATTCCGGACAATGACACAATATGTGATCCTGACACACTTTTTACAATACTTAAGAAAACCGCGCAGGACACAAAAAGTAATATAATCAGGACTTTAATAACAGATGGCAAGAGCAAGAAAAGCTATGTATTCAACAAATATGTCTTGTTAACGGATACAGAGTCTGATTATTGTCATGCGTATAGAACGGATTCTGGGAAGTTTCTGACTAAAGATGATACATTAGATAAAAATTCAGCTCTGTTTGTATCCACAGAAAAAACAAAGGATAATTCACAGACAGGAAGAATTGATGCACATATGCTGGGAACTACAGTCAATGTATATCCCTTTGGAAGAATTTTTGGCTCTTTAAAAGCGGATGGGCTCTATTATGCTGAACTTCCAGAGGGAGAGTCTGTGGATGAGTTTATGAACGCTCTTCAGTTAAATATTGAGAAGGAAACCGGTATCAAGATTGATCCGACAGATCTTAAGGGTGATGTGAGTAATGTGGGCATACCAACCAGGGATCTGACAAGTTATGTCCTGGCGTTCGCAATATTTATCATTCTCTTTATTCTCCTTGTATTCTATTATCTGCTCAGAAACAAAAGAAATGTCGCTATTATGAGGCTGATGGGAGTTGGTACAAATACGATGATTAAGTCGCCAAAAGTACCTTCAAATAGATATTTCTGGTAATTGTAACAGTACCTTGAAAACTGAATACAGTCTATAAATCAAATGCTGATTTTTGTTGATTTTACAGTATTTTCCAGGCTC
>Ga0310695_10011881_pt1 | contig 12332 bp, 9 predicted proteins | sample RumenRJG_04DNA_FD_203882 | JGI IMG/M metagenome (GOLD analysis project Ga0310695, IMG submission 203882) | Bovine rumen microbial communities from Lethbridge, Alberta, Canada - RJG_04 (v2) (version 2) | ecosystem: Host-associated > Mammals > Digestive system > Stomach > Rumen | place: Canada... | reverse complement strand
AAGGAGCTGGGACAGTTCCGCTCAGCCCTGCTACTCGAGTTCGGACGCCAGGACGCACGTGCCGGATGGACACAGCAGTTCCACTACGGTCCCATCCGCAACAACAACAGCCGCATGATGCAGCTGCTGGGTCCCGACAGCGGATTCGATTCTATCGGTACCCCCAACACGGCCCTGCAGATGGCGCGGTTCCTCGACCGCCTGTGCCTGGAGGGCAACCTGCCGCAGACCATCCTCTACAACATCAACCCTGCCGACAACGAAATGCTGGCTGCCATGATCGGAAACTTCCAGGAGGGTCCCGTGCCGGGCAAGATTCAGTTTGGCAGCGGATGGTGGTTCAACGACCAGAAGGAAGGCATGGAGCGCCAGATGAACACCCTCTCGCTGCTCGGTCTCCTGAGCCGCTTCGTGGGCATGCTCACAGACAGCCGCTCGTTCCTCTCCTATCCGCGCCACGAATACTTCCGCCGCACGCTGTGCAACCTGCTGGGCCGCGACGTGGAGAACGGCGAACTGCCCGAGGAAGAGATGCCCCGCATCCGCGAGATGGTGCGCGATATCTGCTACTGGAACGCCAAGCGATACTTCCGCTTCTGAAACGCCCCGAGAGACAAGCCACAGAGCCCTCCCCGGAGATGCTGCACGCCGCGTCGTGTTTTCCCACGTGTGGGAAAGCGGGACGCGGCGTGTTGCGATGAACTTTCCCACACGTGGGAAACGGAGCGGTGGATAATGCCTGTGGGCATGGTGTCCGCCCGGTCCGGTCCACTCTCGGCAGCGCTGACGCCTGCGTTGTCCGGCCCTTGACTAAATGGCTTATCCTCCATATCGGATACGAACACACACGCTTTCAGCATGATTCTGTAAATTTGGTTGTTTTATCCGTAAAACAGTTAAACGTCATGTGGCGGTTTATCCGTATCTTTGCAACGCAAAATCATAAAGAAGAGATAATAAGAAACAAAACAACACAAGACTTCAATAAGATGAACAGCAGAAAGACTTATCTGACAGCACTCGTCTGCATCGCCACGCTGGCAGCCTGTGCCAAGAACCCCACAGAGACCATCAAGGAAGAAGCGCCAGACACGACGAGCAGCGTGGTATATTTCACCGACGACATCTCGGCAGAATCGCTGGTACGAATCTATGAGGCACTGAACGTGTCGGCCGAGGGGAAACGCGTAGCCGTAAAGATATCGACAGGCGAATCGAGCCGCACCAACTACCTGAGGCCAGAGTTCATCAAGAACCTGGTAGAGAAAGTAGAGGGAAACATCGTGGAATGCAACACGGCCTACGGAGGCAGCCGGGCCACCACCGCTGCCCACCGCCGGGCCATTGCCGAACGAGGCTTCAGCGACATAGCCACCGTGGATATCATGGACGAGGAGGGCAGCATCAACCTGCCCGTCACCGACACACGCCATATCCAATACGACATCGTGGGGTCGCACATACAGAACTATGACATGATGATCAACCTGGCCCACTTCAAGGGGCACGCCATGGGCGGATTCGGTGGGGTGCTGAAGAACCAGTCCATCGGCGTGGCATCAAGCAGCGGCAAGCTCTACATCCACTCTGCCGGGCGCAGCACCACCCGCTGGATGGATGACGACCAGGAAGGCTTCCTCGAGTCAATGGCTGCAGCGGCACAGGCCGTGCACAACTACTTCAAGCAGCCGGGGCGCGACATCGTCTATATCAACGTGATGAACAATCTCTCTGTGGACTGCGACTGCGATGGTTCACCGGCCGAACCGAAGATGAAGGACATCGGCATCCTGGCCTCCACAGACCCCGTAGCGCTCGACAAGGCATGCCTCGACCTTGTCTTCGAACATCAGTCGGTGGCAGGCGACGATGCCTCGCCGCTCATACGCCGCATCGAGAGCCGGCACGGCACGCACACGGTGGAATATGCCGAACAGCTGGGCCTGGGCACACAGCACTACACGCTCGTAAGCATCGACGGACAGACAAATGTCGGCCAGCCGGCAACGTCCGCTGCCCTATACAATGTGTTCAGCCTTGATGGCAAGAAACTGCTCACGAATGCAAACAGCCTCGGAAGCCTGCCGAAGGGTACATACATCGTCAATGGCGAGAAGATGGTGATAGAATAATACAAACAGAGCAAGCAATGAACAAGAAACTTTTTCTTATTTTATCCACCCTCGTGCTTCTCCTCATGACCGTCGTCACGGCCATCATCAGCGGCAAGCGGCATAATGAGCAGCCCGCACAGGGGCCTGCCGAGGAAATCTCAAAGCCCGCAGACCAGGGGGACCTGATAGTGCGGACAGCCGAGATCGAGGTGTATCCCGAATACCTGAGGGAGTACCTCACGTATGCCAACGAGGTGGACCGCCTGAGCGTGGAGCGTGAGCCGGGAGTCATCTGCCTGTTCCCCATGCAGAGCATCGAGGACTCCACACAGATACGCATCCTCGAAATCTATGCCTCCGAGGAGGCCTATCAGAGCCACCTGAAGACAGAGCACTTCCAGAAGTACAAGCAGGGAACGCTCCACATGGTGAAGAGCCTCAGGCTGCCTACCATGCAGCCACTCGACCCCGAGACAATGAAACTGATATTCTGCAAACAAAGATAGGAAGAAGAGGATGAGACAGCACATCGGGCAGGAGCTGGCCGTATATGTCTGCTCTATGGCTCCGACTATCCCTACGCGGCGCCGCAGGTGCTCACCGCCGGCCTCCGGCGCATGCGCCAATACCTGACCGACGAGCCCGACCTGACTCCCCACCGCGAGAAGATTCTCCACAAAAATGCGGAGCGTCTCCTCCAGATGGAATAAAAGAGGAACGAGATTACTATTGCCCTTCCCGTGCTTCTCCTTCCTTTTGTGCTCGCTTATTTGATAAATTCCTCACGTTCGACAAAAAGAATTTACTCTCTTTGCCCTCGCTTACACGGATTTTTCGTAACTTTGCAGGCAGACAGGGCAGTGAAAGTGAAATGACACGTAACGAGAAGATTATCAGAACCAGCTATATGGGAGTGGGAGCCAACGTGCTGCTGGCTGCCTTCAAGGCTGGAGTGGGACTGGCTTCGGGTTCCATCGCCATCCTGATGGACGCAGTGAACAACCTGACGGACGTGCTCTCCTCCGTGGTCACCATTGTCGGCACCCGCCTGTCGGCACGCCCGGCCGACCGCGAACACCCCTTCGGGCACGGGCGCATCGAATACTTTGCCGCCATCATCATCGCCATCATCGTGCTGATGGCGGGCATGGCCTCGATGATCGAATCAGTCAAGAAGATTCTGCACCCCACCTTGCCTCAGTACGACACGATAATGCTGGTGGTCATCGTCGTAGCCATCGTGGTGAAGATTCTGCTGGGCACTTACGTCAGGCGCACGGGCCACGAACTGCGGAGCGACGCACTGATAGCAAGCGGTGCCGACGCCCTCTTCGATGCCATCGTCACGCTCTCCACGCTGGTCTCGGCCATCATCATGCTGCTCTGGCAGGTGAACCTCGACGGATGGTTCGGTGTCCTGATCTCGCTGGTTATCCTTAAGGCCGGCCTTGAGATGCTGGCCTCGCCCATCAACGAGCTGCTGGGAAGCCATGTGCCACGCGAATTCGTGACCAACCTAAAGCGCGAGGTGATGAGTTTCGACCAGGTGCTGGGCATCTACGACATCATCATGAACAACTATGGTCCCGACACCTACATCGGCTCCATTCACGTCAATGTGCCCGACACGATGACCGCCCGTGAGATCCACCGCCTGACGCGGGAAATCACGCTGCGTATCTACGAAAAGTTCGGGGCCGTGGTCACCGTGGGCATCTATGCTGTGAGTCGCGGCGACAGCACCGAGGGGCGCCTGCAGCACGACGTGATGCAGATGGCAGCCCACTGCGCTCATGTAACCCAGGTGCACGGTTACTATTACTACGAAGACCAGCAGCTGATCACCATCGACGTGGTGCCGGATGACGAAGTGACGGACAACGATGCCTTTGCCCGCACCATGAGCGAGACGCTGCACAGCGCTTTCCCCCACCAACGATTCTCCATCGTCGTGGACCGTAACTACAGCGAATAGCTGCCACAACGAGCAGACGAGGAGGGAGAAAAGTCTGATTTATCTTTACAACGAGCATCATCTACTTTGAAACGGAATGTCGCATCGACCTACGCAACACGCCGCGCAGGCCGATGGAACACGCTCCGCAGGAGGATGGAACACGCTCCTCCGGACAAAATTTCGTGCGAGAATCGCGTATTCCGAAGCAGGGACGGAGTCGATGGAAAATATCGCAAATTTTGGAACGCTGGCAATCAAAGACATACACCACGCGCCATCCATTTTCACCCCGAAAACACCCCGAAAACGGGCCAAATTTGCCCATCTCGACAGCCACCTGAAACAGGCAGTGGACGTTCAGATTTTCCGAAATCAGGACACGCCAAGTTCATCTCCCGGCACCGCCCCCTGGATACGAGGAGGAGCGGCGATAGGCCCCCGGCGACTGCCCGCGATAGCGCAGGAAGAACTTGCTGAAGCTGGCCTGGTCGGCAAAATGCAGCCGGGCGGCAATCTGCGCTATGCTCTCGTCCGTCGAGCGCAGGAGCCACGAGGCCTCCATGACGAGCATCTGATTGACGTAGTCCATCACCGTGCGCCCCGTGGTCTGCTTCACCACACGTGAGAGGTACGTGGGGGTGATATAGAGTTGGTCGGCATAGAACCCCACGCTATGGTGTTCAACGAAATGCTGCGGCAGGAGACGGATGAAACTGATGAAGATATCCTCGCTGCGGCTCGAATGGCGGTGGCTCTTGATGGAGCGTTCCTGAAAGTTCAGTACGTCGAGTACGAAGAGGCCATAGAGCAGTTGCTGGCTCTCCCACTTGAAACGATGGTCCGAACGCATACACTCGTCTATCTCCTTCATGCGGCTGAACAGATGGGAGGCCTCGGACTCGGAAAGCGTCATCTTCGGCTCACGCAACTCAGCAACAGGGAAATAGGCTGCACGAATCATGTTGCGTACGATGGGAGTCTCAAAGGTGAGCGTCTCCTCCACAATCAGACAGGCCCCGCAATAGTCAGCGCTGGCATCCAAAATGGTCAGCGCGAAGCCGGGCGTGTAGATGTACATATCGCCACGGTGCAGTGTGAGACGATGGTTGCCATGGAGCAGCGTCAGCTCTCCCTGGAACACCAGCGTGAAGGTGTAGCAGTCGAGCGTGTCGCGCATGCGATTCACCTGCATGGTCCGCTCGCCGTCCGTCTCGAAGAAACACATCTCGCAGCCCTCCACCAAGGACTGGTCCAAGCCCATCACGCGGGTAAGGAATTCAGAGAGTCGATACATATACTTCGATACATAATACAGTCATTCGCCGGCAAAGGTAAACATAAAAATTGGATAATGTTTCGTTTCGGACAAAAAAACATCATTCATGGATTCGAATATCTATGGAAGAATGTGTAACTTTGCGTCCGAAGAGCAAAACATTCACATAATCTACACAAAAAACAAACTACAATGGACAAGAACATCATGGAAATAAAAGCAGTTAAGTTCAGAAAAGACGGCTTCTACACCCAACCCTTCGTCATGGGTGGAGAAGAGGGAATGGAGAAGTTCGACCACAACATCCGCTATCGCGGAAGCCTGCAGAACTATCTCATCGATACAGGCACGGATGTAATCCTCGTAGATACAGGCCTGCCCGCAGGAACGCCCGAGGAAGTGCCCGACGAGAAATCCCTGGCCTACACAGGCAAAGACATCTCCACCTACATGGAGGCCCTCGCCGCATTGGGCTACAAGCCCGAGCAGGTGACCAAGATACTCCTCACCCATCGCCACGCCGACCACAGCGGCGAGCTGCGTTCCTTCCCGAATGCCCAGGTGTACGTGAACCAAGAGGAGATGGCTGCCGATGAACTACAGGGGCTGACGAACCTGGTTCCCGTCACCTTTACCGACGGAGCCTATTACAACTTCCCTGAGAGCCAGAAGATTCAGGAAGGCATCTACCTCATCAAGGCCAAGGGACACACCCGTGGCAACAGCATTATCATCGTGGAGACGGACGGTCTCTTCTACATGATTCACGGCGACATCACCTACGTGGACGAGGCACTCTACGAAGACAAACTGTCCGTGGTCTATGACGACCTGACAGCAGCCCGCGAGACACAGAACCGCATCCGCGAGTTCATCCGGAAACACCCCACCGTCTATTGCGGCACCCACACGCCCCAGGGATACGAGAACCTGGAGGCCCGGCGAGTGATGGACCTCGACCACCCCTACCCCACCACGCTGGCCGAGGTGGACTTCACCAAGCAAGAAGCCTCCGGAAAATACGTCTGCTCCATCTGCGGCTACGTGTACGACCCCGCAGAGCACGACGGCGTGGCCTTTGAGGACCTGCCAGACGACTGGCACTGCCCCCGATGCAAGAAAGGAAAGGAAAAGTTTAACAAAGCATAAAACCCAAGAACAAGATGACTATCTACGACTTCACCCTCACCACAGGAAAAGGCGAGCAGCTGAACCTGTCAGACTACAAAGGAAAGGTAATCCTCGTCGTGAACACCGCTACAGGCTGTGGCTTCACCCCCCAGTACGAACCCATCGAACAGCTCTACAAGGACTATCACGACCAGGGGCTGGAGATCCTGGACATCCCCTGCAACCAGTTTGGCGGACAGGCACCCGGCACGGACGAAGAGATACACGAATTCTGCACCCTCCACTTCAACACCACCTTCCCTCAGATGAAGAAGGCCGACGTGAACGGCCCCAGCGAGCTGCCCCTCTACACCTACCTGAAGGCGCAGAAGGGATTTGAGGGCTTCGGAGAACATAAACTGTCCCAGCTGCTGAGTGACATGCTCGACAAGACGCTGCCCGGATGGAGAGAGAGCAGCGACATCAAATGGAACTTCACCAAGTTCGTCATCGACCGCCAGGGCAACGTGGTAGCTCGCTTCGAGCCCACAGCCGACATGGCCGACGTCGAGGAATGCATCAAGCAGCTGCTGTAAGCGCGGCTGGCATGAGTCTATAAACCAAAATCTTACATACGACAATGACTCCACTCGCCGCCGGACTGCTCATCCCCCTGCTGGGCACCATGCTGGGCTCGGCCTTTGTGTTCTTCATGAAAGACGAGATGTCGCCCCGGCTGCAGAAGACGTTATTGGGTTTTGCCTCAGGGGTAATGGTGGCCGCCTCCGTGTGGTCGCTGCTGATTCCGGCTATCGACATGGAGGCCAAGGCAGGACCGTGGGCAGTAGCGCCGGCAGCAGTGGGCTTCCTGTTGGGAATGGCGTTCCTGCTGTTCATTGATGAACTCACGCCCCACCTCCACATCGGCACCAATACGCCCGAAGGTCCGCGCAGCAAACTCTCGCGCACGGCGATGTTGGCACTGGCTGTCACCATACACAACCTGCCCGAAGGCATGGCCGTGGGTGTGGTGTTTGCCGGAGCCGAACAGGGCATGGCAGGCATCTCGCTGGCATCGGCAGTCGCCGTGTCGCTGGGTATTGCCATACAGAACGTGCCCGAGGGTGCCATCATCTCCATGCCCATGCGCGCCGAAGGCAACTCCAAGTGGAGTTCCTTCCTGCTGGGCTGCATCAGCGGAATGGTGGAACCCATCGGCGCACTGCTCGTCGTGCTGCTGGCCTCGATGATGACTCCCGTCCTGCCCTATATGCTGGCCTTTGCCGCAGGCGCCATGTTCTATGTCGTAGTGGAGGAACTCATCCCCGAGGCCTCCGAGGGCAAGCATTCCAACCTCAGCACTATAGGCTTTGCCATCGGATTCGTGCTGATGATGGTGCTCGACGTGGTAATGGGATAAGACTAATTCTAAGATCAGCGATATGGAAGACTAACGCTTGGGGGCCATCACCTTGCGCCCGCCGACGATGTAGATGCCGCGTGGCAGCGTGCCTTCAGAAATGCGGCGACCCTGAAGGTCATAAACATCACGCTGCCAGGGAGCGATGTACGTATGACGATCAGCCATCGGAGACAATACGGAATTGCCCTGCCCCTCAAAGAAGACACGCACCATGTTACTCCACTCGCTGACCACTGTGTTTGAAAGTGCTCGCACCCGATAGCTGTAGGCCTTGCTGGTATCCAGGTCTGTAAAGGCATAGGAAGTGCCCATTACCTCATACGTGGTCATCTGGCGTGCACGGCGAGGAGCATTAGCCTGCGAAGCTAAGTCGGTCTCCGTATAAGTTCCGTCATACACCTCAAGTGCGCCCACATAAGCCCGTTTCTCAGTGGTGGCCAGCGTCACCTTGAACCCGGCATTGCATCCAGTGGAGAAGACGTAGCTCGACTCCTCAGCCTGGGGCGAGAAAGAGCCCACCTCGGCATCGTTCACCATGACGCGAAGCCCCCCGGTGTCGTTGGGATACCGACGGCAAACAACCCGCACAGTGACGCTTCCGGTCTCCGGCTCCTCGAAACTGGGGGTAACGATATATCCGGCCTCCTTGAACGTGCCTAACTTGACCTCGTCCGTATTCGTAGCAAAGAGTTTATAGCCTGTCCACCCAGGTGTTTGTGTGTACTCGTCCAGCAATTTTTGCTCGCCCACATCCTTGTTGCCCACGGAGATGCCGATGTTAAAACCCGAGAAATCCTCGGCGAGGAGAAGTGCCTCGGAGGGACTGAGCTTGAAGGTGTCACGCTCAATGAGCTGCAGCTCATATGCACGAGCCCCAGCCACATCGCTCCAGAGGGCGGTAAAGGAATTGACGCCTACCTCCGTCGGTTCGTAGGCAATCGGGACGGGCAACTGGGAACCTCCATTAAATACAAAGCTGATGAGCCCGTTCTGCTCAGTGATATTCTCGATAGGACGCCCCATAAGCTTGCGCCCGTCGGTGTTCGTCCGATAGAGTGTGGCGGCAGGCTGGGAATCATCGGTGAGTGCATTCCTCATCGTCGTACCCGGCCATGTATCACCTTGCGTGCTGTTGCGGGTTGTCGAGCCGTCGGCCGGAATGATGGTCATGCGCTGGCGATCTGCAGCGGCATTGACCGTGTTGCCTGCCCACACTCTGGAGTCAAAATCTACATGGAGCACGAGCATGCCATGCGCAGGACTGTAACGGTTCCAACCCTCCTGTTGGTGATTCTCCAGAAGGTAGAACTCGTTGCGATTGGCCTGATTGTAGATAATGTATGCCTCAGGCTCCGACGTCAGGGGCTTCATGTTCTTCACGTCACATCCCTCGTCCAATTCGACAGGCGTGAGCCATCCGCAATACATGCGTTCGTAGCTGGTGTAACCTACAGGAGTCTCGCCGCATCCATGGTAGCCGTTGTAGCAGCCATAGTCCATCAGGTCCCATATGTCCATTCCGAAGTTCGAATTGCCCTCGCTGGTGTCATACATATCAGGCAGGCACATGCAATGGCTGAACTCATGACAAGCCGTACCGATGCCGTCGATGTTGGTACCAGACTTGCCGGAAAGTTCGCAGCTGCATGCATACGTATCGACACGAACGCCATCCAGAGTGATTGCCCCAGGGCCGTCGCCGAAATAGCGCGACGAGGTGAGCTCATACTCGTGAGGCCAGATGGTCTCGAGAGCTCCCCCCTGTGCCTCGCCATAACCAGCATAGATGACGTACACCTGATCCACCTCGCCGTCGTCGTCCCAGTCGTAATCGGCAAAGTTCACCGAGCTGTCTGCCAATCGGCATGCCTCGGCCACCATCTCGGCAGGGTGCTCGTCATCACCGTCAGAGTTGTTCTTTCCGTAATAGCTCAGCTCGCGACTCACCGTGACAGGCCCCACGACATCGAACGTGAGATTAAACTGTCCATAGCTCTGACTGTAGAAGTAGTCGTGCACGGAGCCTCCCATGTGATAGTCCGAATATCCCTCCTTGTTGAAGAAATCGAGATAGGTGGAGTGGCCGTAGGTCATTTCCCTGTCGGCAAAGTTCACCAGAATAACCAGTCCCTTCTTGTGCCCGCTCATGGGATTAGACTCGGCGCCCCACTGAGCACGACGCCGCGCACGACGCACCTCGCGGTGCTGCTCGCGGGCAGCGGCACGCGTCATTCGACGTTGCTCCAGCTCGGCATCTTCCGCCAAGCGGAAGACGCTTTTGTCTGCCGAGGGCACATATTTGCGACCATCTGCTGCTGTATAATAATGGACGTTCTCGTCGCCCGTGAGCACGGCTTCCACCGTGGTGCCGTCGGCCAGCACAAGCGTCTTCTTCACTCGCTTTGCCGGCACAGCCATCATACCCATTGCTACGAAAGACAGCAGGACGGGAAGCAATCTTCTCTTCTTGATCATTGGGGTTTTATTCATCATGATTATTCTACCTTATTATATATACGTGCGCGCGAAGAAGAGCGACATACCGTCGGTCTCACTGTACGAACACTTTACGGCACGAACCATCTGCCGAACGAACGACGTAGATGCCTGTATGAAGATTCAGACGAGAGAGTTCGTCGCCCTTGCACTCGGAGACAAACTTGCCGTCAATGGAGTATATCCGAACCACTTGCTCGCTCACAGGCAGCGGTATAATGCCATTGCCGCTCACGCGAATCACCTCCGACTCGGCCCACGCACCGTTCAGATACGAGTCGCTGAGAGCCTGCACGCGGAAGGTATAGGCCACCCCCTCCTGTAATACAGTGAAAGGGGTCTGACACGGACGAGCAGTCTCGTCATTCGCCGGAAAAGCCAGACTGTCGCGTTGCTGTAGCAACTCACCGTCACCCCACAGCTGGACATTGTAGCATTCGGCTTCCGGCACGACATCCCACGTCGCAGTGAAGTTGCTGCCACCCAGTTCCTCTGCCCTGAGATTGGAGGGCTGCGTCAGAGTACCAAGAGGGCGGAACTTCAGCGTCACCACGCCGTCGTCGCCTTCACGGATCTCATAGATAGGCTTACCCATGTAACCGCCGGTGAAGACCACGCTGGCCGGCGTAGTGTCGTCCGTCAGTTCGTGGATGTCCGAGGTACCGGGAAAGAGATTGCCAGCTAAAGTGGCACGATACTCTGCCGACGTCTTCGCCGAGTTGGAGCCGCGATAAAGATTGTTGGCTGCGATGATGGTCATACGCTGATGGGCGGATTCGGTGTTCACGGTATTTCCGTTCCATCTGCCAGACTCATAGTCCACATGCGTCACCTGCAGTCCTGTACAGCGGCGGCCGATATAGTCGTCCCACCCCATCTGCTGACGGTTCTCCAAGACATAGTATTCATTCGGATTGGCATCATTCACAACCTTATACCCATTGCCCCCCTGTGCGAAGCACGGAATACGCAGCGTGCAGGGGCCGTCAATCGTTATCAGTGGACGCCAGCCCATAAAGTCGCGCTCATAGGCCGTATAATTGCCGGGGTTGTAACCGTTGTTGCCATACTCGCCATAGTCCATCACGCTCCAGATGTCCATGCCGAAGGCCACATTCCGTGTGTCATAGAAGTCGGGCAAGCCCAGTGCATGACTCAGTTCGTGGATGAAGACGCCTACACCGTCGGCACGCGTCGCAGTGACATTGCCGTCGTCATCAAAACTTGCCGGCATCAGTTCGCAACAACAGGCACTTGTGGCAAACACCTTCCCATTGATGGTAGTGCTGCGCGTGGACTCCTGCGGCCAGATAGTGTTCTCATCGCCGCCATTGTTCTGCCCAAGACCGGCATAAACAAAAAAGACCATATCCACCGACCCGTTGCCGTCGTTGTCGAAGCGGCTCCAGTCTGCCACCTCACCCACCGCTTTCCTCATGGTCTCGGTGCGGAAAGCGGTCAGGTTCACGTCGTGCGACGTGCCCCTGTCGGCACCATAATAAGCATAGGTGCTATCCAGTTTCACCGGTCCGATGGGAACGAACTCGGGCAGGAAGTCCCACTCACTCTGTTCTGCAAAATAGTCGCGGATGCTGCCGTGGGAGCCATGTCCCGTATAGAGCACCCCATCGCGCGTACCATTGCAATAGAGGTCGTAATAGGCTCTGACCTCCTCATGTGTCTCGCGGACGCTGAAGGTCTTGTCGGCAAACTCTACAAGTACTACGGGCACATACTTCACTCCGTGCGGTTTCAAGGGAGCTGTGGCAGCACTGCCCACACGTCGCCTCACGGCCTTACGTACAGCCTGTTCCAGGGCAATCGTATCATTTTCGGACGGATTGCAGGGAACGTACACTCCCCCACGTCCGGCAGCCGATGAGGAGGCCGACTGCCACACCAGCGTGTCGCCCCCGTCCGTCACATAGAAAGAGAGGTCACTGTTTCCCGTCAGCG
>Ga0310695_10011878_pt1 | contig 12336 bp, 9 predicted proteins | sample RumenRJG_04DNA_FD_203882 | JGI IMG/M metagenome (GOLD analysis project Ga0310695, IMG submission 203882) | Bovine rumen microbial communities from Lethbridge, Alberta, Canada - RJG_04 (v2) (version 2) | ecosystem: Host-associated > Mammals > Digestive system > Stomach > Rumen | place: Canada... | reverse complement strand
CCGGAGACGTGATCAGCATATCAATTAATGGGGACAAGTCTTTTTCGGAAGGACAAATGTATCGGGAAGATGCAAAAGTGGTGATCGAGTATCATGAGTTTAAGTAAGTGTTATAGGGCATACTATTTATCAACATCGACTTAAGTTAGTTACAAGTGTAGCTACAACGCTTCAGGTTCTACGAGCCACCCGTCTCATAAAGCGGCTGGCTCTTTTTATCTCTTTTCCCATTTTTAGCCCACCTCACTAAATAAGAAAAGTCTGATAATGAATTCTCATAGTTCTAAGAGTATAATTTATATTGCATTAATTTACGAAATTGTCATGTACAACAATATCAAATAAAGACGAATGAGGGGAAAGCCATGTCCACGATTAAGATCATCAGCAATCCATACGCTAAGGAGATTAAATTTCAGAAATACAATAGCAGTGACGATTCATGGCAGAATATCGATTTTGAACATAACGAGAACAGTAAATTACTAAAGCAGGAATTGATTAAAGGTTTCTTTCCCTTTAACGTGAAGGAAATCGTCGACATTATCATCGCCGAATATGGTGTTCCTGGCGAGAAGACAGTCATAGTGTTTCAAGGGACAGCAGATGAGTACCTCGAGTTGGAAGAGATATGTAACGATGATGCACATAAGGATTTAGTTACCACTACAAAAGAAATCATATATCTCGAGAACGCAAGAGATATCCTTCCTTTGGTCCGAAATCTGTTCAATGAGATGGATCCGCTCATCATGAAAAGCGCCAATCACGATAGGATTGAGCGTGATCTGACCCGATTCAAAGATGCATCCAGTGACGTAGTCCCCATCTGTGTATTGGGAAACTATAGTACTGGTAAGTCGACTTTTATCAATGCACTGGTAGGTAGTGAGATTCTTCCTAGTGGAACTGAGCCTGTCACAGCCAAAATATACAAGATTTCAAGATCCAAGTATCCGGACAGAGCATCTGTAAAATTCCAGTATCTAGGATATGATACGGAAGTTAGATTCACAGCAGCCGATACCATATTAAACACAACAGCACCTGCAGACGACTTCATTGAAGAACTTAAAGGAGTTTTCATTGAGAGTACTCCTGAGAACCTCTCCATAAGAGTTGGCAAAGTGCTTCAGATGGTTAATGATTTCGAGAATAGAGATGATATTGATCAGATTTCTGATCTGATTGAGGTCGATATTCCTTTTAAGAACGGTGTATTGGCAAACACGCAGCATCCCTTTGTAGTATTTGACACACCTGGATCCAACTCTGCTTCGAATGCTAAGCATCTTAAGGTGTTGAAAGAAGCTATGGCTAACATGACAAATGGACTGCCTATATTCCTTTCAACGCCTGAAGCTTTGGATAGCACAGATAATGAGGATCTGTATCATCTCATCCAGGAAATGGAAGAATTGGATAGCCGCTTCACGATGATCGTGGTCAACAAAGCAGATGGACCGGGCTTACAGAGGAAAGAAAACTCTGAAGCTGAGAAAAGTCGGGTGTTGAGACAGGCTGTACCGCGGAGCCTATACTCTGGAGGCCTGTACTACGTTTCTTCCATACTTGGCCTAGGTTCCAAGAATGGTGGAGATTTCATTGATGACTTCTATGCAGAGTTATTTGAAGATCAGGAAAGCAAATACAGTAATCCGGAGCATCGACGTTATAAAACACTCTATATTTATAACATAATGCCGGATCAGATTGAGCGCAGAGCAGATGCTATTGCGGCGAAGCAGACAGACCTTCTCTATGCAAATAGTGGTTTGTTTAGTGTGGAGTCACAAATTGAAGCGTTTGCAGGAATGTATTCGGCATATAATAAGTGCTACCAGTCACAGATGTTCTTGAATCGAGTTATTGACATAACCGAAGAAGATATCGAAGAGAGCAAGAAAGACAAAGAAGATATCAGGCAAACCATCAACAATAAATTGGATGAGGATAAAAAGAAACTGATCGGACAGATCGAAGGGTTGGCTGATGAGCAGTATACAGAGTTTAAAGGTAATTATGACAACCATATGTCTCAGTTTATGGAAGGCGTTGATCAAGTCTTCTCCGAGCAGAGCTTAAAAGAGAAGGAAGTAGAATACACTGCTATTCAAGATAAAGTGAAGGACTATGAAGGCAGTACGGCAGAAGCCGATAATGCTCGGAACAACTTTTTCAGCAACTTGAAAGCGAATGCAGGAAAACTGCTTAAAGAAGGCAAAACAGAGAATCTTTCAAATGTATGGAATACAGCAAAAGCAGATTTTGGTAAAACTGTCGACTCTTACAAAGCAAAGAGAGAAATTCGACATTCTGCGGACCGAGTTGTCGCGGATCAACTTATGACTTACGTCAGAGACCAGTTTGTTGAGAAGATGGAAGCAACATTTGTTACTCTTGATTTGGAATCTAAGGAGTATTGGACGTCTCAGACTGAGAGCTTACGGAAGCAGCTTGCACAACTGATCACTGGTGCTGACGAATTAACGCCAGTTCAGAAGAATGAACTGGAGCAGATTATTATTACGTATCATAAGCTCGAATTCGAGAATAGCGAGGCACAAAGCATATTCCAAAAGGAGAACTTCGAACGGAGCATTCAGATCCTTGGAAAGACAATACGTTTCTCTGACCACCTTATGCTGGACAAACTTGCAGAGACATATAACTCCAAGATGTCTGAAGGTGTAAATACAAGATATAACGCTATCAAAGAGAGCCATGATGGAAGCGCAAAGCAATGGATTGATAGTTTGTTAGATGAGGTAAGAGAAAACATTGTCAATTATAGTCCAGAACTGTCAAAACTTGCTGACAAGATTAAGCGGATCACAGCAGATATTGAAGACCATGAGAAGCGGCAGGTCAAGCTGATGGAATATAAAGCTAAATTGCAGCAGATGATGAATTGGAAGTCAATACCGGAAGAGAATAACTGATTATGTGAAGGAGCTAGTAATGGGCATTAAGAATTTCCTTGTAAAATCTAGCGTAAAAGCTGCGGATAAGATTGCAAAACTCTCCACGCTAAGCCCGGAGCAGCTGAAGGATTTATATTATAGAAAAGAAGTATATCTGTCTCAGATGCCCAGTTCAGATGACGCGGCTGCGGAAGAACTTACCCGACGGTTGCTGGCAACTGAAAGCATAGAAATCTATAACGAGTATCTTCGCCATTTGAAGGACTATTATGTTCCGCTTCAAAGGCAGATTGAATATGACGGAGAGTTTCATACTGCCTACAATATTCGGTATTTTAATATCACAAAGTGGGTAAATGACAAAAGAGAGAACAGCATTGAAAAACTGGTCAATGTCTATGAGGTGCTCTCTAATGAGGATTGTAACATTGCGCTTGTATTCCATAGATCTATGGAAGCGACAAATGTCTATCTTGCTGTGACAAATACGCAGAATGCGGATGACAATGTAGATGTCGATAATTACAGGCGGCGGCTTGCAGAAGCAATAAGGGGTAATTTTCCGGGTGCAGAGTGGACTGACAAGGGATGCATTGGAACACTCCCCTGTATGAAAAAGGATGTGGCTTATTCAGTTGCCAGTGCATCGAATATACCTGCAGAGAAATCAGAGAAATTTGTTAGCCAAACAATAGAAAAACTATTGGATGGTATTATTCCAGATTCACCCACCAAAGAGTATACACTTATCCTGCTTGCGACACCGATTATTGACGTAGAGAACAGGAAACTTCGTCTTGCAGAACTGTACACAGGACTTGCACCTTATTCAAGTTGGCAGACAAATTATACATTTACAGAATCGGATACGATGACTTCCAATGCAACTTTTGGAATTAACGCAGGAGTCAGTGCGGGTGTACAGGCAGGTAATAATGCGTCTGTTGCACAATCAAGAGGAGAAACGGAATCGGAGAGTAATACGGAAACAGACTCCAATAATAAGACGGAAACAAATCAATCGGGTACCAGCAAATCAGATTCCAGAGGGGAGACGAAGACTGATTCTAAAGGAGAGTCATTTAGCAAAGGATCATCCAATTCGCAAAGCAGTAGCGATTCTCATGGCACTGGGACTAATGAATCAAGCTCTGCGGGAGCAAATGTGTCTGCAAAAGTAGGGACAGTCGAAGCAGGAGCAAATGTTTCACACTCAGAAGGATCAAATGAATCATTCAATCATACAGATGGACAGACTCAAACTGTTTCCAATAATGAAACGCACTCATCCTCACAATCTACAGCAGAAAACATAGCGCATACTGTTGCTGAACAGACTAGCCACGCAGTCGCAGATACAGTAGGAAAAGCTATATCAAAAACTTTGGGAAAAGCTGTCACCAACTCTGTGACCAATACAAAGGGAATATATCGGGGCGTTAACATGGGCGGTAACTTTGGCGCCAATTTTGCTAGATCTTCCAATGTCAGCGCTACTGTTGGTATGAATGAAGGGATTCATCAGACCTTCACGAACTTCAGCATCAAGCATACACTTGAGATTCTCGAAGAACAAATGAAGCGTCTAGAACAGAGTACCGCACTTGGTATGTGGGATTTCGCGGCTTACGTGCTAAGCGAAGATCAAAATGTAGCTAATAATGTTGCTCATACATACTTAGCACTGACACAAGGTGACAATTCATATATGTCTCAGACGGCTGTCAACTTATGGCGTGGAGATATGGGGGCGAACAGTGATGATGCCAAAGAGATCTGCTCGTACTTGAGAGAGCTTCGCCACCCGCTGTTTGGCTTAAGCCCTGCGCTTGTCACAACGAAAGATGATGACTACAACGCGTATCCCACTGTCGTGACTGCGGCCACAAGTTTGTCTGGTAAGGAATTGGCTTATTCGCTTAATTTCCCACAGCATTCGGTAGCAGGCTTCCCTGTTATAGAGTGTGCAGAGTTTGGACGCAATGTGGTACGGTACGATTCACTAAAAGGCCAGAGCAAGTTGGAACTTGGGCACATTTTCCACATGAATCATGTTGAAAATAGAGAAGTATTTTTGGCGAAAGAGTCTTTGGCTTCCCACACATTCATAACAGGAAGTACTGGCTCCGGGAAGAGTAATACTGTTTATCAAATGATTGATGCTGCTACAGATCAGGGAGTCAAATTCCTTGTTATTGAACCGGCAAAGGGAGAGTATAAAGATATTTTTGGTATGGACGGTAATGTGTCTGTATATGGGACTAATCCATACATTAGTCCTATGCTACGCTTGAACCCTTTCAGCTTTCCTTCGGGAGTTCATATCTTTGAGCATTTGGATCGGTTAGTAGAAATATTTAATGTTTGCTGGCCTATGTATGCGGCTATGCCGGCAGTACTCAAGAGTGCAATTGAAAAATCCTATGTCGATTGTGGATGGGATTTGATGCGCTCCACAAATAAGTATGGAGAGAGTATTTATCCTGGCTTTGCAGATGTTGCACGGAATATAAAAAAAATCATTGATACCAGTGAATATGACGCTGAGAACAAGGGTGCATATAAAGGCTCCCTCCTTACAAGACTGCAGGCTCTCACGAACGGCATTAATGGAACTATCTTTGCTGCAGATGAGCTTTCTTCGGAAGAACTATTTGACAAAAACGTTATTGTAGATCTGAGCAGGGTTGGTTCGTCGGAAACCAAAGCGCTGATTATGGGAATGCTGGTTTTAAAGCTTCAAGAATATAGAATGGCTGAACCCGGCAGAATCAACAGCAGATTGAAACACATCACTGTTTTGGAAGAAGCTCACAATCTGCTACGCAGAACATCAACAGAACAGTCTCCGGACAGCGCAAATCTCATGGGCAAAAGTGTGGAAATGCTCTCCAACGCAATAGCGGAAATGCGTACCTACGGAGAAGGATTTATCATTGTGGATCAGGCACCGGGTTTATTGGATCTGGCTGTCATCCGCAATACCAACACCAAGATAATCATGCGTCTTCCGGATCAGGGCGATCGGGAACTGGTCGGTTATGCAGCTAACCTTAATGATGACCAGATCACAGAACTGGCGAAACTTCCTTGCGGAGTGGCGGCGGTTTATCAAAATGAGTGGGTTAAACCTGTCCTTTGCAAAGTGGAAAAATTCGAAGGTAATCCGCGCCCTTATAAGTTCATTCCAAGCGAAGACGTATTTGAGTATGATAAAACAGAAGCGGTTTCTGAATCGTTGCTTGATTGCATTATGAACAAGGAACTATTCAGGAAGGGGAATCGCAAAGACATTCAGGAACTCAGAGAATTGGTAATAAAATCCAAATTAGACACAGCAGTGAAAATTGACTTCATGGATTATATTTCCGCAGATGATGAAAGTGTTCTTGAGTCGCTTAGAAAGCTTATTTATGATTTCACATCTGCTGAAAAAGCTATTGAATCCTCTAAGGATGCAAACGAAATTAATACGTGGGTGAACTCTGTAGTGAATGCACTTGATCCTTCGATTAAAGGCTTTTCTAATAGACAGATCAACCTTGCGTTGGCATTGCTTTTGTACGAGCAGTCAATGAGGGATGCTACATATAATGATTTGTTCTGCCGTTTCACGGAAGTGTATAGAGCAGAGAGGAGAGTGTATTAATGGGGGAGATTAAGACGAATGATCTGCAGGAAGTGAAGAAGCCAGAAATGGAAGGATTCACTGCAATTAAGCCGCAAGAAGGAACAACAGTTAACGATGCTCATGACTTCTGCAATGATTTGTTTAAGTCGCTAGATGAAGAAACAGCATCTTCGGCTAATCAAAATGATGCTAATGAATCAGATTGTAAGAACTATACGGATGTTGCTCCGAGATTTATATATACAATAAATATGTCCCTTGAAAATGATGTTCATCCAATTACGGGCGTACCATTTGAAAGAAAGGTCATTAAACTCCCCAACAACGATAAGATAGAGGGGGTATTTCCAGTTTTTGATTCACAATTTGATGCAAAGATTAGCGAGAATTTATATCTTGAATCAGACAAGAAACAGTTCTGCGAGTGCAATAAACAACTTTTGAGTACCATTGATACTAATCCGAACTTGAAAGAAAAGTTTACAGAAGAGCAAATAGAACAAATACGTGATGGAATTAAGGATGGTACTTCTCCTGATGGGTTTGTATGGAATCACGATGCTGAAGTAGGGAAGATACAGCTCGTAGATTTTGATACACATGCAAAAACAGGACATACAGGCGGCCGTTATTTATGGGGCGGTGGATCTGAGTATAGGAGTTAAGTCATGAATACTACATGGAAATATGTTAAACCACTCGAAAATAAGTTCGCAGTTAAAGACTATTTGAAGAAGTATCATATCTGCTTGCCAGATTATTTAGTTTCCATTATGGAAAGATATAATGGCGGAAGACCAGCAGAAAAACAGATAGTGACATCAGAGAACAGGGAGTATGTGTTTAAAGCCTTATTGTCCTATAACAAAAAGGACAGGGAGACAGTATACGAAATATACCCGGAACTGTTTGGCAAGACTTCACTATATCCTATTGGATCAGATGCAGCAGGAAACTTTATCTGCTACGATACGGATGCAATGAAATTGGTACTATATAATCACGAAACCGAAGGTGTTGAGATAATAAAGAATAGTCTGTCTAGCCTGTTTGGAATTTAGTGACAGAAATATCTTTATTTGCTTATGCAACTAATGATTAGTAAAGGCACTCGAAATGTTGATGATATTACAGGAGGAACCCAGATACTTGCAAACTGTAATAGAACTCTTTTTAGAAAATCCGTTGTCGGTTATCACAGCAGTGACAGCAATTCTCTCTGTAGTTATTTCAGTATTTACATTAATACAGAATTCGAAAATGATAGAGGAATCATCAAGACCATACTTGACTGCGGAGATAGTGCATATTGGAACTACGTACTACCTACGATTTAAAAATTATGGAAAAACTGCTGCCACTATAGATAGAATTAAATTGGACGATAACGCCAAAAAAGTTCAACTAAAGGGTTTTAAAGACGTTTATGAAGATTTTTGTGGAAATACAATTCCACCAAATTATTCATTTATGACTTGTATTCTTCAAGATAATGTAAGTGGAGAAGAAAACAGCATTGTAATAGATATTCAATACCATTCCTCGGTAAAAAAGTACAAGGAACATATACAAATAAACTTATCTGCTTATAAAAGGCTTCTTGAAGCAAGAAGAAATATTGATAATGAAAATGCAAGTATAGTGATTGGGAAAACTTTACAAGATTTAGTCTTTGCGGTGGAAAAACGATAGTAAGCTTTGCTCCTAAGGACTTTGGTGATATAGCTGTAATTATAAAGACCTGACAGTATACTATTCTCCCGGAAAGGATTCCCCATGACCCAAGGAACCACCCTCATCCGCACAACCCAAGGCGACATCACAAAGATCACCACAGTGGTCGCAATCGTAAACGCGGCCAACAACTCCCTTCTTGGCGGCGGCGGAGTAGACGGCGCCATTCACCGTGCTGCGGGCAAAGAGTTGCTGGCAGAATGCCGAAAACTGCACGGGTGCGAGACCGGAGAAGCGAAGATCACGAAGGCTTATAAGCTGCCTTGCAAATATGTAATACATACCGTGGGACCGATCTGGCGCGGAGGCAGTCACAATGAATCAAAGCTTCTGAGCAACTGCTATAGAAATTCGCTGAAGGTGGCGAAGGAGCACGGCATTCGCAGTGTTGCTTTTCCTTCGATTTCTACGGGGGTCTATTCTTATCCCTTGCAGCAGGCGGCGGCGGTCGCCGTTCGTGCAGTAAGTGAGTTTATAATTGAAAATCCAAATGCAATTGATGAGGTCGTCTGGGTGCTCTTTGATCCCAGAACTAAGGCAGCCTATGATAAGGCTTTGAAGACGCTGGAAGCGGAGCTCGCTGCCAAATCGGAGCCGGTCAAAACCCAGAACCCCACGCAGCAGCTCGACTTCTGCCTCAAATACATCCCCATACTGGAAATGATCGACACCGATCCAAGCCTGAAAGAAGCCTGTGCCAAACATTCCGCTTATGCAAAAGATGAAAAGCATGCGAGCCTGATCAATTATCTGTATCAGTACTTCATGAAGGAAGCCTACAAAAAAGGCATTGTAGTTACCAAATACATGGAGCTGGTGGAAGAGGCTGGAATGAAGGACAAGGTGGCTGAGCCGACAGAAGAAGAACTCAAAACGCTTTCTGCCGAGCAGATACTCGGCTGTATTGCGTGGCATTTCAGGCGGGACTATTTTAGCAATGGATCGCTCATCAGCAGCAGTATTGCCGAAGGGCATATGCTTAGGATGTTGAAGGCGTATGTCGAGAAAATGTGATGTAAAACCTCGGCCGACCATAGTCGTCCGCGGGGACATCAGGTAAGGAGCACATATGATCAAAACAGTGATTTTTGATATAGACAACACTCTATATAATTTTGACGCAGCGCATGAAGCTGGGATGGAAGCTGTCTGCAACTATGTCTATGAGCAGTTCGGCTGGGAAAAGGAAGCTTTTACAGCTGTCTACAGAGATGTGATGGAGGAACTGTTCGATGAACTCGGGGACATCGGTTCAGCGCATAATCGTCTGCTGCGTTTTGAGAGGATTCTTGAGGATCGGGGGCTGCCCCTGTCTCCGCACGCAATGAAGATGTATTCGCTTTATTGGGATACTCTCATTGAGGAATCTGAGATCTCACCCGGCGCAGAAGAGACAATGCGCGAACTGAAAGAGAGGGGTATTCGCATCGGAATCGGGTCTGACATGACAGCCTGGGTTCAGTACCGCAAGCTGGAGAAACTTGGGCTTCTTAGGTATTGTGACTTCGTGGTCACCAGTGAAGAATCGAATGCAGATAAGCCAGACGCTGAATTTTACTCACTGTGCCTTAAAAAGGCGCAGTGCGAGCCCTTTGAATGCATCTATGTAGGCGATAACTATTGGAAAGATTATCGAGGATCCATGGACGCCGGTATTAACCCGCTGTGGTTTGTGCCGCCTCATTTGGAGAAGAAAGCCGCTACTATAGGAGATGAGTCGGCAAGAAGGATAGGGACGCTGGCTGAAATCTTAACGAATCTTTAATTTTCCTTTAATGTACAATTTGCACGGAAGTGCTACTATAGCATCAGTAAAAGGGAGTAGCGGAACGGCAGTTAAATGCCGATCTGGAAATCGTCAGTACGATGCGGAAGCATCCGTATCTAGTGAGACCGCAAGACTTTTATCAGGGCAGGAGCTCTGGTAAAAGTCTTTTTTGTTAATTAGCTAATAAGGAGGAAAGAACAATGTTGACACTTAGTATTTTGGTTTTCACAGTAGTGCTTTTGGCCAGTGTGATCAGCATCGGTATTCGTTTAGCATGGGGAGCAACAAAGTTCATCTTTGGGCTTGGCCTGTTCTGGTTCTGCCCGCTGTTATTTGTGCTGGCGGTACTGTTTGGCGGGTTCAGCCACACCTGGCTGCTGATCGTAATAGTTGGACTGCTGTTCGGCAGTGGATTTAGAAGAATATGAGAAAGAGCAAAGCGCCGGGGGACCGGCGCTTTTGCGATTCCGCCTACACTTTCCAGGAAATCTTGTTCATTGAGGGACGAGAATGTATTACAATTATGCCTATATACCGAATCATTTAGCGCCCGGATAGCAACTCGAACAATACACACTGTTTTGCCCTTCTTCTGTGGACGATACTTTTCTAAAAACATCATTCTGTACCGAAATCCCACACAGATGAATCTGAAGACCAAAAGAAATATATAAATCCAGGCATCAGACACGAACCATAGCCATCCCAACGAAAGAGAGTGGAAAGATTTTATGGAAGATAAGGTATTCGTCCCGCGTTATGATAAAGCGGACCGGAATCATATGAGGCGGTTTTTGCAGAAGGCCGCTCCGATCATTAAATTAATTGCGGATGATAGGGTTCCGTGGGGATCTCCCGCATCAGCCGAATTGGTTGATTCTTTGGCGGCTGAGATCGGATATGAGTGTGAAGAGCAGATGGAAGATGATGCGCTGCAGGAACTGCGAGAAGACCGTCAGGTTTTGGTCAACCTTTACGGCGCTGAAAAAAAGAAGCCAAATCTGCCGGAACTGTATGGAGAGCTGAGCAAGCTGCTGCGGAAGTACGGCCTTTTCGATGAGGAGGTTGTTCTGCTGGAAGAGGCTGTTGTGTATGGGCACTTAAGCGGCGCAAATCTTGTTATCGTAAAGGATAAATTAAAGGACGCCCTGCGGCTTCGGGAAGCGGATGATGCGAGTTTGTCTGAGTCTGAATGGATCAAGGTAAATCTGCGAAGGACTTTGCGGAAAAAGCCTTTGGACAAAGAAGAAATCTACGCGGCACTTGAACTGTGCACAGATGACGCGGTGTTGTACGACATTGCAACTAATATCGACTGGGATCCGGGAATGGTATCCATTCGGGAAAAGGCTGCCCGCCTGATTGGTTCAAGAGATTATCGGTACGCGCTCAGTTCACACCTGGCTGGTGGCGCCAGAACCTCCATGATCTTGGACCAATTTGATTCTCTGGAGGGAGATGAGCTTTTTGTTGCGAGGACTATTTTGACAGATCCGAAGGACGACAATAAGGCGCATATGCTGATTTACTGCAAGGATGAAGCACTATTGATGCTGGGATGGCTGTATGTTTACGGTGCCAGAAGATTGTGCGCGGATCGTCTGCACAATATGGGATCGCGGTTTCCGGAGGCCTATGAAGAGATGAGTCCGGAGGACAGGGCTCGGTGCAAGGAGGATTTGTTTGCGCATGCGGCGGAGGTCGCGCTGAATCTGCTTTCTGAAGATGAAGCAGTGCGCGGCAGGATTTCCAGCACAGCTTCTGTGGACAGTGAGCCGCTGCATTTCTTCCTGAGTTTCCATCATCCGAGACTGGCTCTGAGATGGTGGCACGCGCGTAAACTGAAGAACCCGGCGCGCATTGCCTATGCCGGGAGCTGGACGTCAGATGATCAGATCAAGGAAGCTCTGTCTGTCAAAATAGACAGTACCAAAATGATTGAAGAGATGGTGTACGGGAATCTTTCCGCAGTTGATCTGGTATTCGGGTTTCGGAAGCCGGAGGACCTGACTTTGCAGGACCGATTTTTGGATGAGATTGTGAAGAATAATCCTGACAGTGCGGTTCGGGAGTATGCGCGGGAAGTGCTTCTGCGCAGCGGGGGTGAGAATCCGGAAACGTAAGGAGCTTTGAACCTCTGGGGAGCTTTGGAGGCTGTCGCATTAAGTGAAGGTTCAAAACCTACGCTTTTGCGGCACGCCCCTTTATCGTTACGTTGAGTTCGCGGGGATTCACTCAGATCTTTTCTTCGCTTCGGAGGGAACCGCCTCTCCAAAACT
>Ga0310695_10011876_pt1 | contig 12337 bp, 8 predicted proteins | sample RumenRJG_04DNA_FD_203882 | JGI IMG/M metagenome (GOLD analysis project Ga0310695, IMG submission 203882) | Bovine rumen microbial communities from Lethbridge, Alberta, Canada - RJG_04 (v2) (version 2) | ecosystem: Host-associated > Mammals > Digestive system > Stomach > Rumen | place: Canada... | reverse complement strand
ATCATCACGTGTGAGATGTCGAGGCCTTTGACTGAAGTCACGAGACAGATTATATCTCCGGAGCGGATGCCGTCCAGGGCATCTCCGAGCCGGATTTTGGGAATGTAGTAGCGGGGAACCGAATTGATCCTGTCCTCCGCTTCGCGGATAGCGGCGACATCGTCCATCAGCGGGTAGGAATCGGGATGGGAGGACATGTAGTTTATCGGGTGGTCGAGCTTTATCCCACCGAGTTCCTGCGTGACATTTCTCAGTGCGCCCCGGACCTCTCCCTGCATGCCCCATTCGGTGGTATAATGCAGTCGGTCTGCATAAGACTCCACGCATCCGTCGCGGTACCGGCTTTGTCTGACCTCGTTTGCAAATGTCCGGAAATCACCGCCTTGTGCAGCCGTCCGAGCCAATGCCAGGCAGGTCTCCACGAAAAGGATGCAGTCGGTGCGTGTCAGGTAAATGCGCAGCTGTTCGCCGGGAGTCTCATCTAACGTCCCCGCCACGTAAGGCTGCCCTTCCAGGGCTTTTCCGGCGCGGACCATCAACGCGGGGACCGGCTCAGCGGAGTGCGGAGCCAGCTCCGCCAGGATCCGCTCCGCCAGGAGCGAGTCCGCCGGGCCGGTCACCCAGAAGGGGACCTCCGGCCCGGCCTGCCCAGCCTGCCGGTTTTGCCCGCAGGCCAGTAGCGGCAACAGCACCAGAACTACCGTCATCCATCGTCTCATGCCACAAATATACGCATTTTGCCCTTAACCTTCGACCAGCGGGAAGCTATATGTGATTCTATGGAAAATCGTTATATTTGTACAAAAGAAAAACAAACCTGATTATGAAGCATTTTATCTTTCTGGCGGCTGCGGCGATGATGCTTGCCGTTGCATGCAATACCAACACTTCCGCCCCGGCTGCGGACCAAACCACTCCGGCTACCACCATGCTTACACCTACTACTCCCAATCCTGAGAACGCTGCTATCGCGCAGGAGTTCCTGAAGAAATGCGGTACATACTATCTCGCCACCGTAGAAGGCGACCAACCGCGCGTACGCCCTTTCGGCACTGCCGAGATCATCGACGGAAAGCTCTACATCCAGACAGGAAAGGTCAAGAACGTTTACAAGCAGCTTCTCGCCAACCCCAAGGCCGAGATCTGCGGATACTCCGGTATGGAGTGGATACGTATCGCCTGCGAACTTATTCCCGACGACACAGTCGAGGCCAAGAAAGCGATGCTTGACAAGAATCCTTCCCTGCGTGGTATGTACAGTGAGACCGATGACAACACCATCGTCCTCTATTGCCGCAACGCCCACGCCACGATCAGCTCTTTCACCGGCGAGCCGAGGTCGTTCGAATTCTAGTAATAACGCTATATTTGTGTAAAACCAATAAACTGCAGTCATGAAAAAACTCCTTCTCTCCTGCCTGGCGCTCCTCGCCGCCACCGCGCTCTGGGGCCAGAACCCCTATCTCCCTCTCTGGGAGCATATTCCTGACGGAGAACCCCGCGTCTTCGAAGATCCCGACAATCCCGGGAAGTACCGCGCCTATATCATCGGATCGCACGACCTTACATATACCGCCTATTGCGGAAGCGATATCCGCATGTGGTCCGCTCCGGTCGAGGACCTGAGCCAGTGGAGGGACGAAGGTCCCCTCTTCACCTGGTTCGTCGACGGCCAGTGGGACACCATGTACGCCCCCGACCTCGTAGAGGTCAAGGACAAGGCTACAGGCAAGAAAACCTATTACCTGTATCCGCACTCCCGCGGCCGCGGCCGTATAGCCACGGTCTGTAAGTCCGACCGCCCCGACGGGCCGTTCGTCCCCATCAATGTCACCGAAGACGGTCGCGGCTGCCTGCCCGGCTCGCTCATCGACTTCGACCCCTCGGTCTTCATCGAGAACATCACGGACAAGAAGGATCCCGACTATGATAAGGGCTTTCGTGCTTACGTCTACTACGGCTTCCAGCACTCCACGGCCGTGGAGCTGGACCAGAATACTATGTATTCCCAGCGTCCCGGTACGGAGATCCACGACTTCTTCCTCCCTGCCAGCTCGCGCTACGGCGTGGTACGCGACCCGGAAGGAACCGAGTACAAGTATCTCTACAAGGATCAGGATCCAGGCAGCTTCAATTTCTTCGAGGCTTCCAGCATCCGCCAGGTCGGCAACAAGTATGTGATGGTATTCTCCGGCTACAGCGGTCCGGACTATGGCCTCAGCTCCACCAATTCCGCCCTGCGTTACGCCTACGGTGACTCGCCGCTGGGCCCGTGGCGCTCCGGCGGAGTCCTCGTGGACTCGCGCGGCGTCGTCCCTGACGAGAACGGCGAGCACCTGATCACCACCAATGCCGCCCACAACACCCACGGCTCCCTCCAGGAGATCAACGGCCAGTGGTACGTGTTCTATCACCGTCCGCCCCGCGGATTCGGCAATGCCCGCCAGTCGATGGTCGCTCCCGTCAAGATCGAATGGGACCAGAAGAAAGTCGCAGACGGAGGCCAGGTCCGCATCACCGGATATGATCCCTTCCTCCCCGGAAATGAGTGGGTAGCCGCCGCATCCGACGGTGAGACCTATACCGGCGCCGAGGTCACCAGCGAGGGCTTCCAGATCTTCGGGCTCCCGCCGTACAACTATTACTCAGCCGGTTACGCCTGCTATATGTCCGACCAGAACTGGATCCAGGACAACCATGATGTCTGGAACAACAATATGGACCTCGCCGGTCTCACCAACGGCGGCATCGTCGGCTTCAAGTACTTCGGCTTCGGCGGCCTGGCCCAGGACACCAAGGGTGTCAAGGCCTTTGCCGGCGCCAACAGGGGCGACGGCACCCGCCTCGACCTCTTCCTGACCCCGAGCGGCCGCGGCGCCTTCAAGATCCACGTGATGCTTGACGGCCCTTATGCCAACTCCACCTGGAAGGGCCGTGAGATCGCCGTGATCAATGTTCCCGAGGATGCTCCGCGCACCATCACCAACTATCGCGTGGCTGTCCCTGCGGTCGAGGGCCTCAGCGGCAAACACGCCATCTACCTGGTAGTCGAGGGTCCTGAGGTTCAGGTTCCGCAGTTCCCCGGACGTCCCGGCGGAGCCCGTCCCCAGCAGCCCCAGCGCCCGATCGGCCTGTTCGATCTCCACGGCATCGGATTCTCCAAGGGCACCGTTCCTTGTGAGAAGCCCGTCGTCCCGCAGGTCACCATCACCTGTGACGGCAAGCAGCTCAACATCCCCACGACTCCTATCCGCTGCTCCAACGCCAACGGCCTCACCGACCAGATCCGCTATCAGGTCTATGGCCCGCTCACTGACAATTCTACGCTCAAGGTCACGGCTTCCGAGCCTGACGTCAAGTTCGAGGTCAGCAAGATAGTCGAAGGTCGCGCCACCGTCAAATGCACCTGGCACGGTCTCGAGAAGATTTATCTGATCAATTAGTCGCGGTTGCGACAAGTGGAAAATACGGGAGTGGAAATGCGTTTTCCGCTCCCGTTTTGTGTGTTTGCGGGATAATCAGTATCTTTATGACTGTTCCACGCAAAGTATGAGCAAGATTACTGTTCTCCCGGCCTGTCTGCTTCTCCTGCTGGTGTCTTGCACATCGGTGCGGGATCCGTTCACGGTTTTCTACGATGACCGTTCCCGCGAGTGGCGACAGGTATCCCTGATACCAATTATGCCGAGCTTCAGTTACAGCCATCAAAGCGGCGTGGTCGATAAAACATTGAGTGTCAGAAGATAACTATACTTGACTACCCTATGCGCGGAGGGGTAGTCAAGGGGGATATTTCCTTGGTAATCAGATGGTTGCTGACCACGCAAAATGAAATGGAGAAGGTCTGCGACATTTGGGTAGACCTTCTCCATCCTGGGAATCATTTGTATTTCTTGACGCGGGAGTCGTCGATGACGCCGGACCAGTTGAGGCCGAAGGCGAAGTCGTACTTATGGCCGTCGGTGTCGGTGTGGCATACCATGTCGCGGGGGACGTCCTCGAACTGCTCCTCTACTGTTTGCATATTGGCGGGAAGCTGCATGGGCAGAAGGCCGGAGGGCTCGTTAGCTCCGCTGACGGTCTCGAGGATGGCCTGGTTCTGGATGCCGAAGGAGAGCAGTATGGCATCGGTGTAAGGCTCTATCTCGCTCATTATCATTGGCCTTGATATACTGATGACAGTCACGATGGGCTTGGCGCCCATGGCTTTGCGGGTGTCACGCACGAGCTGCATGTGGGATTTGTTGGAAGTCGTTACGGTCTTGCCCTTGTAACTTCTGTTGGTGAAATCCTCATAAGGGTCGCCGCCGGCAATGCTCGTTCCACGGGCGTAGGCCGCGGTGTAATCCTCGTACTGGAGGCTGATGGGGACGTAGCCGTTGCCGCCCTTTTCGCGGTCGGAGCGGTCGTATCCGCTGCCCGCCGCGGGTTCGCTGATGAATACCAGCGCAAAGTCGGCGTCCTTGGGATTGGCAACCCTGTCGTAATACTTGTCAACCATCGAAGCCGGGACCGGGTCGACCCAGCGGCCTTCGGCTGCCTGGCCGCCGAACATGCCCTGGCGGGCAGGCTGGTAGACCTTGGGAACATAGACTTTGAGGCGGCCTCTCTCCGGCAGGACACTGCTGTGGTTCTTGAGCATCACGACGGACTTGAGCTGGGCCTTGTAGCCTGCTGCCATGAAATCGGGGTTGCCGACGGTGGCCGTAGCCTCGTCAGGATCGCAATAAGGGTTCTCGAAGAGACCGGTGCGGAAGCTGTTCATCAGCAGGCGCACGGCCGAGGTCTCGAAGCGCTCGCGGGCGCTCTTCTCGCCGTATTTTTCCACCCACAGGTCATAGGCCTCCAGGACGGGACCCTTCTCATTGTTGCCTCCGAACTGGTCCACTCCTGCTTCGATGATCTTGAAATGACGCTGGCCTTCGGTGAGGGTTTCGTTGCCCCAGGGCTTTCCTTCGAAAGCGTAGACGCTGGAGTAGTCCTTGGTGATGTTCCAGTCCGTACATACTACGCCGTCAAATCCGTAGGTATTGCGGAGCAGGTCGGTGATGAGGTACTTGCTGTAGCTGTTGCCGTTCTGTTCTCCGGAGGGATCCTGGTTGTAGGATATGGTGTAGTAAGGCATCACGGCCGAGGCCATCTTTGTCTTTCCGGTGAGTTTGAGGGCTCCCTCGGTGAACGGGCGTATCTGGGTGGAGAGGTTGTTGCCGGGATAGACGGCGTACTTGCCGTAGGAGTAATGCGCGTCGCGGCCGGCTTCCTCCGGACCTCCGGAAGGCCAGTGCTTGATCATGGCGTTGACGGATTCGTAGCCCCAGCCGTCCTTGATCTCGGCGCTGCCCTCCGAGGTCTGGAAGCCGTCCACATAGGCGCGGGCCATGTCGACGTCAAGCTGAGGATCCTCGCCGAAAGTGCCGTTGAAACGGCTCCAGCGAGGCTCGGTGGCCAGGTCGATCTGCGGGGAGAGAGCCGTGGCAATGCCCAGGGCGCGATACTCGCGCGAGGCGATGCGGCCGAACTCTTCGACCAGCTGCGGGTCGAAGGTCGCCGCCATGCCGAGGCTGGACGGCCACTGCGAGATCTCACCGCCGTTGCCGGCGTCGAACTCAGCCGTGGCCTGCGCCCCGTGGCGCGGGTCGGAGGAGTTGTTGGCCGGCACGCCGTGTCCGAGACCTTCGACGAAGGCCTGGACGTTGTTGTTCCACCGCGCTGCATCGGCAGGGGAGGAGACGCGTGTCATCAGGACGGCGCGGAGATTATCCTCTTCGAGGAATTTCTTCTGGGCATCGGTGATTCCCGGTCCGTTGATGGCCTGATGGCCGCTATAGAGCATCATTCCGGCTATCTCGTCTATGGAGAGTTGAGACGCGAGGTCCTTGGCACGGACGAGCGGGTCCTTGCGCCAGTCCTCGTAGGTGTCGAGCCTGCCGTTCCTGTTGAGATCCTTGAAAGCGCGACCGCCCCTGGTCAGGATCTGTACCCCGGATGAGGGGCTGTAGCCAAGCGATGGACCGTTTTTCTGTGAGATGAGGTTGTATCCGTCCTTGGACTCTTCCTGCCATTTCTGCCCGCAGGAGGCGGCAGTCAGGATTGCGGCGAGGAGTATGGCCGCCGTGGTGATTCTTGCTTTCATCGGTCGATGGGTTTAGTCTAGTCCCAAATATAACAAATGTTTGCTATATTTGCGTATTATAACCGACATACGGAATGAGATATCGTATTATTTCCCTCGCACTTGCGCTTCTGGCGGCCTTTATCGTTTCCGCGCAGAATCTTAAGACCGAAACCGTAGACGGAGTCGGCGCCAAGGTCTGGCGTATCACCGCCGACCGCGCCGCCACCATCGCCGACCGCATCGTCAATCCCACTTATTTCATCTACTATAACGGAGCCGTCTCCGACCCCATGTCCGTGGTGAGGAACCTCGGGATGGAACGCCATATAGATGCTTATCTGGCTACGGCATATGTCATCAATCCTGCCAACGGCAAGTCATATTCCACTACCGCTGACCTCGAAGTGTATTACAAGCTCCTGGAGCGTCTCCGCATCGTCAACAACCTCAAGCTTATAGGCAAGGGCACCGGTGCGACCTTCATCAACAACGTTTTGTCGCTCCACGCTGAGGCTGTCGCCGGCATACTGACGATCGGCGGCTCGGTCAACGCCAAGCTCAATCCCGTGGTCGTCCCGACCTATGCCGCCGGCCGCAACAAGGCCGTAGTCGACCATTATATCAGGGCCAACCACGCCCTGGAGGCCGGCGGCGGTGTATGGAAGAACCCCCTGCACCAGGTCGAGCGCGTCTATGTGAACGGCTCTCCGATGTCCGATGCCGAGTACTTCATGGATGCCTGGGACAAGATCCTGTCGCAGAACTACCGTTTCAACAACTATACTACCTGGTACGAGGGTACCGACCTGCGCCGCACCAAGCCTTTCGAGCTGGTGAGCTACGTCATGTTCGACCGTCTCCACATCGAGCGCAGCATCGTTGAGGAGAACCTCTGCGGCTGGGGAGACTTCCTCTGGTACGAGTATGTCCCCAGAGACCTCCAGAACGCTTCCAGGTCCTCCGTGCCGCTGGTCATCCTGTTGCACGGCAACACAAACGATCCGCGCACGCAGGCCGAGACATCCGGCTTTGTCGAGCTCGCTTCCGAGAAGCATTTCATTACAGCCGAACTCGAGTGGCAGGGCAGCGGCAAGTATGCCTCGATGGGTACGGACGGCATCGAGGCCACCGTACGCCGTATCTTGGAGAAATATCCTCAGATCGATCCGGGCCGCGTGTATGTCCAGGGCCTTTCCGCCGGCGGCATGAACACCACCAACCTCTGCATCTTCAAGACCAACCTCTTCGCCGCCGGCGCTTCGATGGCCGGAGGCCTCATCTATGACGCCCGCTTCAACATGGACAGCAAGGATGAGATCGAGGAGCAGATCAAGCGTTACAACGGCAACATGGAGATTGCCTACATGATAGTCTCCGGCACCAATGACAGCAAGTTCACCGACGTCCCCGACGATGATTCCTCCTCCAAGGGCTGGCTCGTCAGGGCGGTGAAGACCATCGCCGACCTGAACGGGATGGAGATAGGCCAGACCTGCAATCCTTCCCTCGACCCGATGTTCGGCATGACAGTGCGCGACCGCAGGCATGTCTCTACCATGGATGACCTGACCATGCACGAAGGCACCTTGTACAAGGATGAAAAGCCCTTGATCAGGATGATCGACCTCGAGCCTTACGGCCATTGGAACTACAAGGGAGCCGCACGTGAGATGTGGGAGTTCTTCCGCCATTTTTCCCGCGATCCAAAGACCAAAAAACTGATATACCATGAATGACAAGATGACTCGCCGTGAGGCCCTCAAGGGTCTCATCTATGCCGGAATGGGGCTCGCCGTCGGCGGCCAGCTCCTTCATGGAGCAAGCCCTGAGGCACGTGCCGCCGGACTTCCGGAGCCCGCTCCATGGAAGGAGGCTCCGGAAGGTTCTAAGATAGATTCCCGCACCTGGGACAAGATGGGGGAGACTCTCGGAATGCTCGGTCTAGGCTGCATGCGTCTGCCGACGCTCTCCGGCGGCGGAGGCGGCTACGGCCGCCGCCAGCCCCTTGACCAGAACGCCGTCAACGCGATGGTCGATTACGCCATCGCCCACGGCGTGAACTACTTCGACACCGCTCCAGCCTATGGCGAATCGGAAGTCGTGACGGGCAAGGCCCTGAGCCGCCATCCCCGTTCATCCTACAAGATCGCGACCAAGATCTCCAACATGAACGGCCGCGCCACCCTCGAAGCAGGCAAGCAGATGTTCGAGACCTCGCTGAAGAATCTCCAGGTGGACTATGTGGACTTCCTGCTGCTTCACAATCTCCAGAACCTGTCCGGCTACAACTCCCGTTTCAGGGACAACGGCCTGTTTGAATGGCTGCTTGAGCAGAAGAAGAAAGGCCGTATCAAGCATCTCGGCTTCTCTTTCCACGGAAGCAATGACGAGCTTCCGAAGCTCACGGAACTCTACGACTGGGACTTCGTCCAGATACAGCTCAACTATGTCGACTGGAAGGAGATGTCGGCCGGATGGGGCGGATCATCCGGTACGACCAGTTCGGAATTCCTCTACAACCATCTCGTCAGTAAGGGCATTCCCGTGCTGGTAATGGAGCCAGTCAAGGGCGGTGCGCTGGCGAGCGTCAGCGAAGGCATCGCCGGAGTGATGAAGGAGCGTCATCCTGACCTGACGCCGGCCGCTAACGCCCTGACCTTTGTAGGCTCCCTGCCGGGCGTTATGGTGACCCTGAGTGGAATGTCCAACATGGAGCAGCTCAAGGAGAATGTCTCCCTGTTCACCGGCTTCAAGCCCTTCGATGAGAAGGAAAGGGCGTTCATGCTGACGGTCGCGGACCTCTACAAGTCCAAGGGACAGATCCCCTGCACCGCCTGCGCATACTGCATGCCTTGCCCCGCCGGCGTCAACATTCCCGGCAACTTCAAGGTGTTCAACAGTGCCAGCGATGCGCTTCTGTCCACAGACACGAGCAAGAAGGATGTCATCGCCAAGCGCAAGGCTTTCCTCAAACTCTACAAGGAGCAGGAGGAAGGCACGAGGGCGGACGCCTGCATCTCGTGCAATGCCTGCCTGCCGAAGTGCCCCCAGCACATCAGCATACCTCAGCACATGCAGCGTATAAGGGAGCTGGCCGCAAAGATTTAGCATTTGATTTACTAGTAACCAATAACAACCATCCGAATGAAAAAGTTTTTCCTGATCGCTGCCACCGGACTGTTGGCATTGTCCGCGTTGGCACAGCCTCAGCTTCGCAGTGACAACATTGACGAGGTCCTCAAAGCCATGACCCTCGAGGAAAAGGCGACGCTCCTTGTGGGCGGCGCGCGCGCAGTCATCGTGGACGGCGTGCCTACCGGCACTGCCGCCAAGGTGCCTGGCGCCGCCGGCAACACCCGCCCGATCGACCGCCTCGGCATCCCCGGTACCGTCCTCGCCGACGGTCCTGCCGGCCTCCGTATCAGCCCTACGCGCGACGGCGCTTCGCAGACTTTCTATTGCACAGGTTTCCCGGTGGGCACTCTGCTCGCCAGCTCCTGGGACCTCGACCTTGTCGAGGCCGTGACGACAGCCATGGGCCAGGAGGTGCATGAGTACGGCGTCGACGTCCTCCTCGCTCCCGGCATGAACATCCACCGCAACCCTCTCTGCGGACGCAACTTCGAGTATTTCTCGGAGGATCCGCTCCTCTCCGGCAAGATGGCTTCCGCCTATGTGAAGGGTATCCAGAAGAATGATGTAGGTGTCTCCGTCAAGCACTATGCCGTCAACAACCAGGAGACCAACCGCAACGAGGACAACGCCCGCGTAAGCGAGAGGGCCCTCCGCGAGATCTACCTCAAGAACTTCGAGATCGCCATCAAGGAGTCGGCTCCCTGGACCGTCATGTCCTCCTACAACCAGCTCAACGGCGAGTACACCCAGCAGAAGAAAGACCTCCTCACCACCATCCTGCGTGACGAGTGGGGCTACAATGGCATCGTTATGACCGACTGGGGCAGCAAAGCTGGTACCGTCAAGTCTGCATGGTCGGGCAACGACCTCATGGAGCCCGGCAACCAGACCGAGATCGACCGCATCGTCGCCGGTGTCAAGGACGGCAGCCTCGCCATCGAGGATGTCGACCGTAACGTCCGCAACATGCTGAACTACATCGTCAAGACCCCTGCATTCAAGAACTACAAGTATTCGAACAAGCCTGACCTCGCCGGTCACGCCCAGGTCGCCCGCAAGGCTGCAGCCGAGGCTATGGTTCTCCTCCGCAACGAGGACAATACCCTCCCTGTCGCATCCGGCAAGAAGGTCGCGCTGTTCGGTATCTCCTCCCTTGACTTCGTCGCCGGCGGCACCGGCTCCGGAAATGTCAACAAGGCTTATGTCGTGAACATGAAAGAAGGCCTCGAGAATGCCGGTTTCACCGTGGACCAGGCCCTGATGAACTTCTACCAGGCACAGCTTGACTACAACAGGGCTCTTGCAGCCCTTACCTCCGCCGGAGGACGCGGATTCGGTTTCGGCAGCGCCAAGGCCGCCGAGGTCGCTATCCCTGAGGCTGCCGTGAACAACGAGGCACGCAACAATGACCTCGCCATCGTCGTCATCGGCCGTAACGCCGGTGAAGGCGCCGACCGTCGCATGGTCGACGATTTCGACCTCACCAACATCGAGCGCGAGCTTCTCCGCAACGTCAGTACCGCTTTCCATGCCGCTGGCAAGAAAGTCATCGTCGTTCTCAACATCGGCGGTGTCATCGAGACCAACTCCTGGAAGAACATGGTAGACGCCATCCTCCTTCCCTGGTCGCCCGGCCAGGAGGGCGCCAATGCCGTCGCCGATGTCCTGACCGGCAAGGCCAATCCCTCCGGCAGGCTTCCCATGACCTTCCCGATCAACTTCATGGACCATCCGTCATCAGCCAACTTCCCGTACAACTACGACCGCAATGCCGGTAACCAGGGCCGCGGTCCCCAGCAGCCCCGCAAGGATGTCGACTATACCAACTACGAGGAGGGCATCTATGTCGGATACCGCTATTTCGCCACCGCAGGCAAGGAGGTTTCCTACCCGTTCGGCTATGGCCTTAGCTACACCACGTTCAGCTTCACTAAGCCCGTCGTAAAGGCAGTCGCTGACGGTTTCGAGGCCACCGTCACCGTGACCAATACCGGTGCGGTCGCCGGCAAGGAGGTCGTCGAACTCTATGTCTCCGCACCTGCAGGAGGCCTCGAGAAGCCGGCCTGCGAGCTCAAGGGCTTTGCCAAGACCCGTGAGCTGAAGCCCGGCGAGAGCCAGACCGTCACCATCAAGGTCACCAACTACGAGCTTGCCTCCTTCAACGAGGCCGCATCCGCCTGGGAGGCTGCCGCCGGCACCTACAAGGTAGCCTTCGGCTCCAGCGTCGCAGACATCCGCGCCAACGCCACCTATCAGCTCAAGAAAGCCGCCAGCTGGAAGACCAACAAGCTCTTCGCCCTCGACGCTCCGCTCAACGAGCTGTCGCTGAAGTAGTTTGATGCATCAAAAAACGCCGGTCAATTGACCGGCGTTTTTTATTTGATCTTGGCTTTGTAGCGGGTTGAGACTTTGCCGCGGGAGATGTTCTGGAGTTTCTTTGAGAGCATCTTCTTGCGGATGGGGGCCACGAGGTCGGTGAAGACGACGCCATCCAGGTGGGACATCTCGTGCTGGATCATGCGACAGGCGAACTTGTCGAACTTTTCGGTGACCTCCTCGAAGTTCTCGTTGTAGTAGCGGACGGTCATGCTCTCGGGACGTACTACATCGGCGTAGACGCCGGGGATGCTGAGGCAGCCTTCGTTGTATTCGCACTTGCTCTCGCTTTCCTCAATCACTTCAGGATTGATCATTACGCGCTTGAAGTCTGTGAGATAGTCGTAAACGTCGGCCATGACAGTGCCGTCGACGATGAGCACGCGCTGGCTGACGCCGATCTGGGGGGCGGCGAGGCCGCAGCCGTCGGCCACCGCCAGCGTGTCCTTCAGGTCGTTGACCAACTGGGTAAGCTCTTCCTTGCGGGTGAGGTCGGCTTCTTTTGCCCTGACCTTGAGCACTTCCGAGCCGTAGAGATAGATAGGCTGTATCATAGTCCTTTCGATTTTCTGTCCATGTATCCTTGCAGGATGATGGCTGCGCTGATGCGGTCCACCGAAGCCTTGTTCCTGCGGTCCTTGTATTTCATGCCTCCGTCAATCATGGCCCTGTGTGCCAGGACGGACGTGAAACGCTCGTCCTCAAGCTCCA
>Ga0310695_10011875_pt1 | contig 12338 bp, 2 predicted proteins | sample RumenRJG_04DNA_FD_203882 | JGI IMG/M metagenome (GOLD analysis project Ga0310695, IMG submission 203882) | Bovine rumen microbial communities from Lethbridge, Alberta, Canada - RJG_04 (v2) (version 2) | ecosystem: Host-associated > Mammals > Digestive system > Stomach > Rumen | place: Canada... | reverse complement strand
CTGTACTTCCCTGCATTGGCCGAGGTGAGCTTTGCCTTGATCTTCTTCGCGGCAGCCACCTGCTTGTTGTACTTCTCCTGCTCAGCGGCTTTTTTCTCGTCCGGCCGTACCGGTCCTTTGTCCGGTGCGGTTTTCGCGAACTCGATCACGATCCGCGCGCTTCCATCTGCGTCATTTCTGGTTACGCTCTTCACTGTGCCTGCAGTGGCTGTGCCGGTCAGGCTTTCGGAAGGAGCGAACAAAATGCCCTCTTTCGGATTTTTCGGGATGGTGATGGTCGCGGTATAAACGGTATCCCGGTATGCTGTGCCCGACGCAGGAACTATGACAGTTTTTCCGTTTTCTTTATAGCTGTAGGTCCAGCTGATCAGCTGGCTCTGAGCCGGGATTTCTTTGTCAAAGCGGATCTTGGCCTCAGACGCGAGCTTCTCGTTGGCTTCCGGCGCGGTCAGCGACGCGTTGAGCGCTGTGATCCGGTTTTCATAAACAGCTGTAAACGCGAGCGCGTAATGACCCGGATACTTCAGTTTCTCACCATCTCTGACGTTGTCTCCTGCCGCAGGCATTGTAAACGTCGGTGTAACATCATTCACGGAATCACCGAGAAGCGCGTCCGCGATATCATCCGCGATGTCATCTCCGTTTTCATCGTACAAAGTGACCTTCCAGTTTGTGTAATACTGACCGGATGGTTCGGCGGCCGATATAGTCACACGATCTCCTTCCTGATACTGATATGTACGGGACTGATCGCCGTCGGTCACTGTAACCTTATGTTTCTTATTCGTTTTTGTGAATGTATAGCTTACGCTGTTTTGTTTTTTGTCGCAGACAGCGATTCTGCCGTTTACTGTAGCCTTCAGTTTATCCGCGTAAATGAATTCTGCGGTCATTCTCTTATAGTCGCTGTCGCCAGGATTCTTTGCCAGAATGTATTTCTGTCCGTTCTTTGTTGCCGGCCGGAGGGTAACTGTTGCTGTGTATGCAGTCTGATCGGCTGCCTTGCCTTCATCGCCCGGCTCAGGAGACCATTTGATATCCACATAATCAGGATGTATCTCATATTGATTTGAGACCCTGACTTTGAGCGTTTCCTCCTTCGCTGCAGTCTGCATCGCGCGGCCTGAAAGCGGCTCATCCAGCTGAACACTGATTCGGCTGACGGCAGGAACGTACAGCGCAAAGATTTCCAGAGATTCTCCCCGCAGGGCTGCCGGAATTTTTACCTGAACCGTCTTATCTGTATCATCGAAGCCGTCCACCAGTGTGATGCCCGGTTCACCAGAATCATTCTTGCCGAAATCCCATTTACGGAACTGTTCGCTCTGCATATCCGGTGCCGTCAGTGTGACGATCGTATCCTGATCCTCTTTCAGATTCAGGCTGAAGCTCACAGAAGCGTCTTCATCATATTGCATCGTGTTCATATCCAGTGCACGGATCTGAAGCGAGGTGTCGCCCGGCGTCGGTTCCGGTCCGTCATCACCCGTCTTCTCAAACTCGATCGTGATCTCTGCGCTTCCGTCCGCATTGTTCCGCTTCACGCCTGTGACGGTACCGGCGGAGCCGTCGCCGTTCAGGTTTTTCGAAGAGTCGAACACGATTCCTTCCGCCTGGTTCTTTGGTACATTGATCGTTGCTGTATATTTCGTATCGCGGAACGCAGTACCTGACGTCGGAATGATCGCGCCTGATGCCTGATCCTGATAGGACCACGCAATCGTATACTGTATCGGCTCATCAGATTCATCCTTCGGTATCCAGGATCGTTCGCCGGCCGTAAACTTTAACGTTGCCTTTGTCGGCAGCGATCCGCCCGCTGCAGGCGCGTCCACCGTCGCGAAAATATCTGATATCCTGTCACCGTAGTCTGCTGTCATTTCAAGGGAGTAACCCGCCGGATACTTCTGTTCTTCTCCGGCCCGGATAAGATCGCCTGCCGCAGGCATCCGGAACACCAGTTTGCTGTCTCCCGGTTCCTCCAGAAGCGCGTCAGCAATGTTGTCCGCGGCAACTGCTCCTTTCCTGTCCAGAAGTTTCACTTTCCAGCTGCGGAAATATTTCCCGGACGGCTCATTTGCCCCGACCGTTACTTCATCGCCATCATGATATTCATGTTTGCTGATCTTGTCACCGTCGATAATCGTGACGCTGCGTACGCCGCTGTCAGGCTCTTCCTCGGTCTCCGGGAAGGTGTAACAGATGCAGTCGTCTTCCGCGTCAAATACAGCCGGTTCGCCGTTAACGGCAGCCGTCAGATGATCCGCCAGGCAGTATCTGGCATTGATTTTCTCATAAGTTTCTTCGCCGGTTTTTCTGACCTCCACATACCGTTCGCCGTCTTTTTCCTTCGGTTCAATGGTAATGGATGCGGTATAGGCTGTCTCATAGTCAGCTGTTTCCGACCCCGCTTTGCCGGAAAGTTTCGGCGACCATGTGATATGGACGTACTCTGGTTTCACTTCATATTCATTTGTAATCTTTACCTTCAGAGTGTCCGCTTCAGCAGCAGTCTGCGAAGGCTGACCGGCCTTCGGCGGTGTGAGTTTCGCTGTGATCCTGTTTACCACAGGAACATACTTCGCGTCGACAGCAGCCTGATCGGCGCTGTATTCCTTCGGGATTTTAATCTGAATGGTCTTATCGGTCAGCTCATATCCTTCTGTCGGAACGATTCCGGTTTCATCTTTTTTCAGATCCCAGGAAGAGAACTGCTCATCCGGCACATCCGGCGCGGTCAAAGTGACGATCGTATCTTCGTCTTCTTTCCGGCTGACGCGGCATGTTACCCCGGCGTCCTCAATATATTCATCAGAATTAGCATCCAGTACTCTGATTCTGAGCATAAGATCTTCAGCCGGAGGATGCTCTCCTTCTCCGGTCTTCTCAAACTGAATCACGATTTTCGCGCTTCCGTTCGAATCGTCTCTCGTAACTCGGATCGTCTTTCCCGTTTCAGTCGTACCGCTCAGAGTATCCGAAGGAGCGAACATGATGCCTTCCGCTTTGCTCTGCGGCACCGTGATTGTTGCTGTATAGACGGAGTTTCCGTAAGCTTTTCCGGACGCAGGCACGGTGTGCTGCGATGTACCGTCGCTGACGGTACGGGTCCATACGATCGGATACTGAACCGGCTGTCGATTTTCATCTTCCGGAGTCCAGGTTGTGCCCCCTGCGGTGTACCGGAGTGTTGTCTCCGTTGCCAGATCCTGATCGGCCACAGGCGCGGCAGGTGATGCGACGACTTCTGTGATCCGGTCTGAACAGTTCGCTGTCAGTTTCAGCGAGTAACCCTCCGGATACTCCTGATTTTCATTATACTTATCGCCCGGCACCGGCATCGAGAAGGTCGCCTTTGTCCGGTTCTTTGATTTTCCGAGGAGCGTATCCGCGACATCCGCTTCGATCCGCTCACCGTTTTTATCCAGAAGTTCCGCGTTCCAGTTCGCGAGATACTGACTGGCCGGCGGATTTGCCAGAACCGTGACAGAATCGTTTTCTGCGTATTGATACTCTCTGGTCTGTTCTCCGTTGTCCACGGTAACCGTGTGTTTCGGGAGAGCTCCCTTGTAGATATTGAACCCATATAATGCCGATGCTGTGAAGTTCCCGATTCCATTTATGGTGACCGTCGCTTCACCGATATCGATATTATTCTCATAGGAAAGCTCGTAATCCGTTCCCTCGGCGAGTACCTTCCTGGTACCATCTACAGACATTGTCAGTGTAGGATTCTGTTTCACAGGTCTGCCCGTGTACACTTTGTCTTCAATGCCGTTGATCTCCATGTACCTGATTGGAACCGTCTGGATTATAAAGGAAACGGTCTGATCCTCTGTTGAAGTCTGTTTTTCTGTCTGACCGTCTGTTTCTGTATCATCCTCCTGCGGAAGAATCCACTTGCAGTTCGGATCGGTAAGATGCAGTTTGACCTTATAAGATCCGGCGTTGACCGCGACTGCGTTGCCCTCGTCATTGATCTCGCATCCGTCTGTGAGGGACTCCGCCGTGTACAGTTTTCCTCCTTTCAGCCCGATCTGTTCCTGTGTGTTATACTCCAGCTGCTCTCCTGTCGGAACAGGGATCTCGTTGTCAAATTCATAATTATATGTGACGACCTGGCTGTCCCATTTGTCTTCTTTTACCGTATATGCCTTTACGGTCATCTTCCGGACGCCGTCGCTGTCCGGATCCAGCTCTGCACGGCTGATCACAATATCCTCACCGTGATACTCCTTGCGCGCGGCGTTATCGGCTTCAGACGGATCACTTCCGTCGGTAGTGTAGTATGTAGTGCCGCCTTCCTCGTTTGTTGTCAGCGCAGTCACCTGATCATTCAAATACTTGCCGGACTCAAGGGAGGCCGCCGGAGCAGCCGTGTGCTCCGCTTCTTTGACAATCAGTTTTACTTTATAGTCCAGACCGACACCGTCTCTGTCCGCGACCGTATCCGGAAGAGTAACGGTGCCCGTACAGTTCCATACCGCTTTCTCGCGCGGATCATCCTGCGCTTCCTTTGCCATGGTCCAGTCAACATCCGCGTACATCATCAGTCCATTGTACGTATGGACATTCAGCGTTTTCGGAAGCAGATTTCTCAGGAACTCCTCGTATCCATTCTCCCGTTTGATATTTGTTAAATCCGAGAATCCGTCAATGTAGACCAGCTTATACTTCGTCATCGGGAAAGTATAGCTTACACTGCTGTTTTTTGCATCCCAGACGGCCGGCTTGCCGTTTACCGTGACTTTCAGACTGTCGGAGAAGTGGTAGACTGCTTCTATGTCCTGGTACCGCTTGGAACCGACTTTCCGGACACGGATGTATTGTCCGTCATCATCCTTTGGCGCGAGAGTGACAGTTGCTGTATATGACTTGAGATAGTCGGCTTTTTTCTGCCCGCCTCTTGCAGCCGGTTCCGGTGTCCATTCAACGTTTACGAAATCCGGGTGTACTTCATAATCATTGGAGATTTTTACCTGCAGCGTAGCCGGTTCGTCTCCAGTCCGTTCTTTCGCTTCTGTCTGCATCGGCTCGCCGCCTGCCGGCTTCGATAAATGTACATCGATCTGACTGATCACAGGAATAAACTGCGCGTCGAGTTCAAGAACTGCCGGCCTGTTTTCCGGAAGGTTAACTTTGATAGTCTTATCGGTCAGTTTATAACCTTCCGCCAAAGTAATGCCCGTGTCCTTCAGATCCCACTGTGAGAACACTTCATCCTGAACTTCAGGTGCTGTCAGAACAGCGGTCGTAATATCCCCTGCGACCGGGTATTCCACTCTGGCGCTTTCTTCGTATTCTCCCGTGTTCAGATCCAGCGCATTGACGCCGATGACGGTCTCCATTCTGTCCGGACGCGGATTCTCACCCGTATCCTGAGTCGCCGGCATCTCGATCTCGAGACTGGCGCTTCCGTCGTCATCATTTCTGGTAAAGCTCTTCACCGTACCTGTCCGGCAGTCGACATTCTGAGGGTTCAGCTGATCTGACGGAGCGAACATGATGCCGTTCTCCCGATCCTGCGGCATTGTGATTTTTGCCGTATATACTGTATCATCGTAAGCTGTTCCTGTTGCCGGAACTGTGATCGTCTTACCGTCTTTTTCGTAACTGTAAGACCAGCTGATCGGATAAGTGTATTTTCTTAAAGTTCCGGAAAGGTTCAGATTGACCTCCGCAGTGGAAGGAAGCAGCGCCCCCGCGTCTGGCTGTGCCGGTGAAGCGTTGTCAATAGAATAGATCCTTCCCCTGTAATACGCATTGACCTTCAGGCCGTATCCATCCTGGAAATAACTGTCGACCTGCGGCACCGTAAAGGTCTGAACCGGATTCTTTACATTCTGAGAACCCATGACGCTGCTGGCCGTCGCGGAATCACTGGTTCCCGGAACTTTTCCGCCCTTTGCGTCCAGCAGTGTGACAGTCCATTCACTAAAGTACTGATCCGCCGGCTCTCCTGCCTGGATGGTTATTTCCTGCCCCTCTTCATACAGAGCCTCGATCTTTTTCTCCTCGCCGTTTATGTCTTTGGTGACAATAATAATCTTATGGCGATTGGTCTTTACCTTGATATCATAAGTAACCTTACCGCTGACAACACCGCGGGACATATCATACGCGGTGATCCGGTAGGATTTCGCGCCGTCAGCACCGGATGAAAGATCAATTACTCCTCTGTATATGCTGTTGGAGACAAGTTTTTTACCGGCCCCGCCCGTACTGTTCAGCTCATACAGATCGTAGTAGATCGCCTCTCCTCCGATGCTTTCATTATCAAGACAGATCTTCTGATCACCATTCAGTACGTTAACATACCCGACGCCTGTCTTTTCCAGTTTCTTCCTTTCACCGTTTTCAACAGTGAATGCCGTCGGAACATCAACGCTTCCCGGCGCTGTGACCGTGTATTCGCTGGTTTCTCCGCTGTACCAGTCATCATAGGTTCTGGCCCACGCCAGATTGACCTCCGGATAATGGTTACTCAGGATATAGGAAGAATAGGTCGCGAAGGTCGCCAGATACATCATCTTCTCACTCGACCCGGCGGCCCAGCTTCTGTCCTGCTGACCCGGTTTATAATTATAGTCACCGTCTGTAAAATGGAGCAGGAATCCAAGGATAGTCGGCCAGTCATTTTTAAGACTGGCTTTCTCCGTCGAACTCAGAAAATCGAGCGCGCCCGTTTCCTCCAGCTTGTCCCACAGGAAGGTGGTCCATTTGTCCTTACTGGCAGGGCTCTGCTCATGCCAGTCGCCGATCACCTGATCCCAGATGTCGAACATACTTTTGCCGGTTATTGAAAGATCCGGGATCCTGCCCATGATGGTCATGGCTCTGTTGGTAAAACTGCCCATATCGTCTGACGGCATGCCAAAGACAAGACACATGGCGTCTCTCAGAGCGTCCTCAATGGTGCTGTAGTATTTGCCGTTCATTCCCCACGGTTCTACCCACCGGTCTCTGCTGCAGACCGCCTGGGAATAGTGATCAAGTATCGTGTAATTCATCCCTTCCATGAAGAAAGTCATAACGTCGGCCAGGAAATCCTCCACTCTGGTACCGTCGTAAGTGCCCGCCTCCTTTATTTTAGGCGTCGGGAACGACATATACATCGGATGGAAGTAATCATCAAAGACAATCTCATGATCGAGCATCGCCAGCTGCTTCAGCATTTCATTCCGCTTGGAATTATAGGCCTTGCACTCGCTGTCGTTCTCCTTCGCGCCCTTTGTCCTCATAGCCGTATTGTCCCGTTTTACAGTCACAGGCGTTTTACTGTTGACACCGACCGCGCCGCCTCTGGCGACCGTCTTGCTCGTTGTTACAATATTCCCCGCAGCATCGCCCGGAACATAGTGATCCACGCCGTAGCGCTTGAATCCCATCATTTCCGGCGCGACAAGCGGTACTACATCGGCCGTGTTGACGATGTTATGAATGGAGTTATAAGTAATTCCTTCTTTTTCTGCCGCGTCCGTACCGCCCTTCGGCGCCTCAAAGGTATAGCCGAAGACCTGGGATCGTTTTCCTTTGCAGTCCTTATCGATCTGATCCAAAAGCCGCTTGCCGGTCAGATTTGAAGTAGCACCCGCGCGGGAATAACCGGCGATCCAGAATTTGACCCGGCCCTGTTCATAGTCATCCCTGAGGTTATAACGGTCAAGATATTTATTAACTTCCGCTGTGACCTGATTCGCCGCGTTGGCAAAGCCTTTTGCCTCTTTTCCCGGGGCCGTCTGCGCGGCTGTGCCCAGCGTGACATTGCTGGCCCACTCTTTTTCGTATCCGCCGCCGCGGACCGCGATCGGAATCAGTATATCACCTGTCTCGGTTCCGTCTGCTTTTTTCAGTTTCTTGCTGCCGATGATCACGCCGATGGAGTCCGTTTCCGGTTTGCTGACATTGCTGTCATTTACGTAGATCTTCTGTTCATCGCAGCCGATGTCCGCCAGGAACTGCCTTCCGGCGGCGTGTTTATTATAATAGGTGTTTCCGTCGACATCCTCCGCTTCCGTCTGCAGATACATCGCGCTGAACGCCATCGACAGCGATGTCGTCGCCAGATGCGGATTGTAGGTATTCTGCGGAAAATCAGGATGATCTCCGCCGTAGAACAAAGCGTCTGAATAATAGAACCGGGCGTTTCTGTTCTCGTCCCCGGTGGCGCTGTCCGTCTTCTGATGGGTGAAATATCCCCTGATCAGATCAAAGTCACTCCCCGCTCCGCCGCCGGCGCCGACCTTGCCGACCTTCACCGGCGCCGCGTCTGCGGCAGAGATCTTTGTCGGCTTCGGTTTCTCCGGCGCCTTTCCCTTCTTCAGGATGATCTTGCGCTGACTTGCGGGAGTCAGAAAGTCAAAATAGTATCCACTGTTTTCGGAGGTCAGGAACCGGGTGCAGTCCGGGTTTTTGATCGTATCGGCCGTCTTGCCCTCTGTCACCATAATGGTATCCTTATTCTTCGTGTCATAGTAAGACATTCTGACATCCGAGCCGCTGGTCAGATTAAAGTTTACACGGGTATCCTCCGGAGCATTGTCGCTGATGTAAAAGTTTTTGCCAAACCCGACATCGGCCGTATTGTCTTTGACAACCGCCTTTCCGTTTACGTGGAATCCCTCATCGACATCGGACGCCACATAAACGCCGCCGCCGCTTGCGGTAGCCCTGTTTTCTGTAAGTTCGCAATTGGACAAAGTGGTCTTGTCATTCCATACGTAAAAGCCGCCGCCTCGTTCGGCTGTATTCTTACTGGCTTTGATGTTCGAAACTCCGACATTCTCGCCATTGGTATAGATCGCGCCGCCGTTCTTCGCCTTGTTTCCTTCCATTGTGAAGCCGGTGATGCTGGTATCTTCATAATCTTCATAGATTCCGCCGCCATATTTTTCGCACTGATTATAAGAGATGCCGGAACCTTTGCTGCCTGCCACAGTTGTATTATCAGAGTTAAGATAAATTCCGCCTCCTCCGTTATTGGCATAGTTGTGATCAATCGAAGAATTAATTAGTTCAATAGTATGTGTGCAATATGGTTTTACGAAATAATCACAGTAGATACCGCCGCCATCTTTATGCGCCTGGCAGCCGGTGATCCTGGAGTTGTTCATCCGAACCTTCTGATCCGATCCATCAAAACGAATGCCGCCGCCGTTTCCCACATTGCTCCAGACCGCGGAGAAGTGTGATCGGCAGCCGGCGAGGGTCACATCGTTCATAATGACGGTGCTGCCGGGGTCCATATGGATTCCGCCGGCGCCGTTGGTACTGGCGCCACCGCAAAGCAGCCCGCCGTAAAATACCTCTCTGCCTGTCGCTGTTGTATCGGTCGATGTGGATCGGTGCACCGGCACCTGTCCGTGTCGGACACTCTTCTCGACCGGTAATGATCCTCCGTTGATGGTCAACGTGGCGTCATCATCGATTTTGATCATTTCACCATTAAAACACTCATCCCCTTTGTCCCAGGAGTTGTTTCTGCTGAATACATGTCCGTGCATATTCAGGGTAACATGACTGCCCGACGGAATATACAGACGCCGGTCAAACATATCATTCCCTGCCGCGTTCCAGTCAGCCAGCATTTCAATCGTGACTGTTTTCTTGCTGTAATCGTCCACATCATTCACAAGAGACTTGAAATTCCAGTAGGTTTCTGTATGTCCGTCTTTTGTGACCGTCGCGATCACGCCCGCCGCGTGAACACTGCCGATCCCAGTAAAGACAGGAATCAATGCAAGTGCCAGCAGCACCGTGCATATTGCAGTAAATATCGCAATTTTCTTTCTTTTCAACATATCACACACTTCCTTTATACTTCCTTTGCCCATTCTTCTGCGCAGCCGCGCAGCCGCATAATTGCACAATCGCACAATCGCACAAGCACGCAATTCGACGCCATTTCCGACGCATCAGACGAACCGTTCCGATCCGCCGCAAAAGCCGCATCATCTGCCGGATAATCGTTCCAAAGTTCCGTAAATACCCTCGGCATCCGCCAGATGACCGTTCTGGTCCTCCTAACAGTTCGGGTTCCCGGATTCGCCACAAAATCCCGGCATCCGCCAGATGACCGCGATAGTTATAAAGCGATCTTTTTAATATTTTATTATACCATAGGTCATTGTGGAAGGTAAAGAATTTTCAACGAATATCGTACTGGGTGCGGGAAAAGACTGAATTTTTAGTGCGTAGGTCACGGAGTGCGGGAAAAGACTGAATTTTCGGTGAAGAAAGGGCGCGGGGACGGGTATTTAACAGGCATCGACAGTTGCAGGACGGATATTTACCGTGAACGCGTTATTTATCGGTTCTTTTATATCAAATCGTCCTGAATTTGCGATTTGATATAAAAAAAGTGGTAAAAAGTCGCGCGGCCGCGCTGCGCACAGCGTATCAGGAATTAATCGGCCGGCTTAGAAGAGCCGCGCAGCCGGAATTCATTCACAGCGGCCGTTCCGCATTTTTCTTGAAGAATCACGAAAAATAGAGTATTATATACAGGAACGATCACATGGAAGGAGTACAAAATGAGTTCCAAGAAAACGAGAAAACGTTACAAGAAAGACTCTTATACGAATACAAGCAGCACCAAGAACAAGCTCTGGATCAAAGTTGGTGTCATTGTACTCGCCGTAATGATGGCCATCATGTTCAGCATTCCGGCAATCTTATATTTTCGTTAAAGCAGAATGACGCATTCATTTTCTGACCGGGATGAACGCTGCAGTCAATGCTGCAGCCAGAGTTCAGAAAATGATGAGTTTCAGAGAAAACGAAATCTTCCGCGCAGCGCCGTGCAGGCGCCGCAGCCGGAAGATTTTTTCTTTTCCCATAAAAAACTGATTCCATAAAAGACTGACGATTTCGTGAAAAGCCAGACGACCCTGCCCGCCAGCCGCCGGAATAACTCAAACTGGGATGTTGGACGTATTCAGAATATTCAGTCCGCACCCGAACCTGAGCAGCGACTCGATTCCCTGGTCCGGCTGCCGCAGGCCCGGCACCCCTACTCCAGCTCCGCCAGGATATCTGGAAACGGCTCCAGACTCCGCTTCAGAATCCCGTTCATCAGCGCGATCGCGATCCCGTAATTGGTGATCGGCACCCCGCGCCGTCCGGCAAAGTCGAGACGATAATTCATTTCACGCTCATTCAGCATACAGCCGCCACAGTGCAGCACCAGGGCGTACTGTTTCAGATCGTCCGGGAAGTCACCGCCGGAACTCGTATCGAACTCAAGGTCAAAGCCGGTGAACTTCTTAATCATCTTCGGCAGTTTATCCGTGCCGATGTCTCCGCACTGCCTGTGATGCGTGCAGCCCTCAGAAATCAGGAGACGGTCACCCTCCCCCAGTTTCTCAAGACAGGCCGCGCCCTGCACCACGGTGCGCAGATTTCCTTTATACCGCGCGAAGAGTATCGAAAACGAAGTCAGCATGATATCCTCCGGCACGATTTCGGCAACCTTGCCAAAGACCTGTGAATCAGTGATGACCATTTTCGGCTTCTTTGACAAAGACTTCAGCGTTTCAGCCAGCTCGGCGTCCCGCGTGACCACCGCGGAAGCACCGGCCTCCAGGATATCCCGGATCGTCTGTTGCTGCGGCAGAATCAGGCGGCCCTTCGGGGCGGCTTTGTCAATCGGGATCACCAGCACGATGACATCGTTCGGCTCGATCAGATCGCGGATCAGCTGCTTCTGATTTCCGGCCGTACCGGCAAAGCGCCCGATCACTTCCTTCAATTCAAAAATATTGATGTCCTTTTCCGCGCTGATAAGAATTGAACGCTCGTTCTGTTCCGTTCCCGCGCCCCCGATAGCTGAATCCGCAGTACCGGTTTCCCCGCTTCCCGGCGCCCCGCCGCCCGGTTTCCCGGAACCCGCCGCCGGCTCGTCTTCAAGCAGATCGCACTTATTATACGCGATCACGTACGGAATTTTCCGCTCCTCAAAAAGCCCGATCAGCTCTTTATCCGCATCGGTCAGCCCGCGCGTCACGTCCGCGACGAGCACCGCGATATCGACCCCGTGAAGGACCTTCTTTGTCCGTTCGACTCGCAGGTCACCAAGCGAGCCTTCATCGTCAAAGCCCGGCGTATCAATGATCACGACCGGTCCCAGCGGCAAAAGCTCCATCGATTTCCTGACCGGATCGGTCGTCGTCCCCTTCACGTCCGACACCACGGCGATCCTTTGTCCCGTAATGGCGTTCACGACACTTGATTTTCCGGCATTTCTGATCCCAAAAAACCCAATGTGAATCCGTTCTGCGGATGCTACTTCATTCAGTCCCATTTAAATAACCTCTTTTCTGATATCTCCCCTGTCCGTC
>Ga0310695_10011873_pt1 | contig 12338 bp, 9 predicted proteins | sample RumenRJG_04DNA_FD_203882 | JGI IMG/M metagenome (GOLD analysis project Ga0310695, IMG submission 203882) | Bovine rumen microbial communities from Lethbridge, Alberta, Canada - RJG_04 (v2) (version 2) | ecosystem: Host-associated > Mammals > Digestive system > Stomach > Rumen | place: Canada... | reverse complement strand
GCGCCGCTGTTTTGGCCGCCTCTGCCGCGCTGCTTTTTTCTAGCTGCCAAGACGTTATTTACGCAAACATCAGAAAAGAGGTTTCGTTAAAGAGCGCGACTGTCAAATCCGACATCAGAAGCATAATACGATACAAGACCGAATTTTACTGCGTCAACGGAAACATTTACCGCAAAAGCAACGGCGCGAATTATTACGGAGCGTGGCAAAGATCTTCTGCCCCGTCCGGCCAAGTCTTAAAGTTGGCCGCCGATTCCACTTTCATTTACGCGCTTGTTGGAATCTCAAAGGAAGATTTGACTGAGGGCGAGAATGTTCCCGTCCGACGCGAGTTGTGGTATTCAAACGACGGTTCCAGCTGGAGCAAAGTGACCGGCGTGTATGGAAGCGGAACGATTCCTTACAACAATTCAGCAAAAATCGAAACATACTTGTTTTGCACAAATGCAATTGCTAGCGCCAACAGAAAGGCTTACTTTATTGTAAGGGGCGGAGCTGCAGGCTACAAGGCGTATGAGTTGACCGGAGCGACGGCGTCAGAGATGGAATTGGTTACGGTCAACGCGGAAACAAAGCCTATTTGCAACGCAAGCAATGTTTCGCGCTCTTGCGTTTGGGATGTAAATGAAAATAAAGCTCGTTTCTTTACTTCCACCGGCTCGTGCACAAACGAAACTACAACTGGCTACGACGGTAGCAAAAAGATTTACTATTACGGCGACGGCGGAACATTAAAATGGGGCGAAATGGGAAGCTCGACTGTATATTCTGTTGGCGCCTACGCATCGGTTTATTCAATTGGATACACAAGCGACTATCTTCTTGTCGGAACGACAAGCGGTTTGACGCACCATCCCTTGACAGCAGACGTTCCAGGCTCAAGCTCAAGACAGTTTAAGACAAACGCAGACGCGACTTTAAGCACGCAGTACACGATTCTTGCGATTTTGGTTGTCAATCCAGAAAAGACCGAACTTTCAACCGCGATATACGCAAGCCAAAACTACACAGGAAGCGGAAGCAACTCCGCGCAATTTGACCACATCTGCATGTGGGCCTATTATCCAGAAAGAGGCGAGTGGAACCGCGACTAGGAACGGTATGTCTGACGCGCTTTTTGAAAACACCAAAACGCATGAGCCGTTAGCGGCGCGAATGAGGCCGCGGAACCTTGACGAGTACATCGGCCAGGACCACATCGTTGGAAAGGGCCGCCTTCTACGCCGAGCCATAGCCGCCGACCAATTGACTTCCGTAATATTTTACGGCCCTCCCGGAAGCGGAAAGACGACCCTCGCGCGCGTCATAGCCAGCCACACAAAAAGCAATTTCATAACATTGAACGCGGTTCTTACCGGCGTGGCTGACATACGCAACGCCATCAAGCAAGCCGAAGACTTTAAGAACCTATACAGCCGCCGCACAATCTTGTTCGTTGACGAAGTCCACCGCTGGAACAAGGCCCAGCAAGACGCGCTTTTGCCGTGGGTCGAAAACGGCACGATAATCCTAATCGGCGCCACTACGGAAAACCCTTTCTTTGAAGTGAACAAAGCGCTTGTAAGCCGCAGCCGCGTCTTTCAATTAAAGCAGTTGACGAAAGACGATTTAAAGAACGTCGCTTACATGGCGCTCAACGACATCGAGCGCGGCTACGGCCATTGGCGAATCGATTTTGAAAGCGGCGCCTTGGAGCACTTGATTGACACTGCCAACGGAGACGCGCGCTCGCTTTTAAACGCGTTGGAGCTTGCCGTCGAAACTACTCCTGTGCAATGGGCGCCCGACGCAAACCCGCCGCAGCCTTCTTACGGAAGCACAATCTTTATCAGCCGGGAAGCGGCGGAAGAGTCGATTCAAAAAAAGGTTGTCCTTTACGACCGCGACGGAGACTACCATTACGACATAATCAGCGCTTTCATAAAATCTTTGCGGGGCCGGGATCCGGACGCGGCGATGTATTGGCTTGCCAGAATGGTTCGCTCGGGCGAAGACCCGCATTTTATTTTTAGGCGAATGTTGATAAGCGCCTGCGAGGACACGGGCTTGGCAGACCCTTACGCGCTTGGCGTTGTCGAATCTTGCGCCGCGGCTTTTGACCGCGTTGGCTTGCCAGAAGGCCGCTATCATTTGGCGCACGCCGCGCTTTATTTGGCCACCGCTCCCAAGTCAAATTCTTCAATGGCATTTTTTGACGCGCTCGCTTCTGTCGAGCAAGAGGACACGGAAGTTCCAAACCATTTGCGCGACGCAAGCCGGGACGCCGAAGGCTTTGGACATGGCGCCGGCTACTTGTATCCGCACGCCTACCGCGACCACTGGGTTGCCCAGCAATATTTGCCGGACCAACTTGTCGGCCGCGTCTTTTTCACGCCAAGCGACCAAGGCTACGAAAGCAAAATCCGCGACGACGTTTTGGCCAGGCGCGAATTGCAAATTGCAGCCATATTGGAAGACGACACCGGCGAGCGCGCTCTTGATCCGACCGCAAGCGAAACTACAGGCAGCAAAAATTCTGACGTCGCGCTTTTGTTAAAGCAACAGTTTAAGGACAAGAACGGCGAGTCGCTTACCTTTAGTCCAAAAGACCAAGGCAAGGAACGCGCGCTGCAAGACGCGGACAAGTCTTGGAGGTCAAGAATTGACTCCAACCGCGCCGAAGTTCTTTTGCAAATTCGCGACGGCATGATAGACGCCGCGCGCTTGATTAGGTCCGACCGCTCTTTGGTGTGGAACGCCGACGACGCGCTTTTGTTGTGGGAGCTTGCGCGAAAATGTCCCGAGGGCGTAACTTGCGGTTTGTGCCGTTCGCAAAAAGGCCTTGAGGTGTTGGAGCAATACGCGCGCACTTTGGGCGACTTGGACAAACCGGTTTTGCTTGTCCGCCCCGGAGCGGAGGAGGCGGCTGCGGGCGCGGAAGCCAAGCAAGCGCCGGTTGACGAAGAGCTTCTCAAAAAAGTTTTGGCAGCCTTTTACGAAAAAAACATTGTCTTTGACAAATTCTTTTTTAGGAATCCCTTTACCAGCGCCGAGAGCGTCCAGAGCATGAGCTCGGCTTTTGCCGCCTGCGGAATCGCGGGAAAAATTCCTGCCGGCTGGAAAATCATCATAAGCCAGCAAATTCCAAACGCGGGCCAAAGAGTCAGCAAGATTATCGAAAAGCAAGTTTTGGGCGGAACGGTTCTCGACGCCTGGCGGCCCCTGTTGGAAAAAATGTCCGAGGCCGAAGAAAAATTCTTTGGCGACAAAAGCAATCCCCTCTTTGAATGGAACGCTGAGACCGTCAAGAAAATCTTTGGCGAGCAAGGCTACAAGGTGGAATGCTCCACAAAGAAAGTCACCGAAAAGCGCCGCATAAGCCAAAAAGAAATTTCTGCCTGGTTCGAAAACGAAAATTCTTCCTATGGTTCCGCCATAAAAGCCGCGATTGGCGCCGACAAAACCGCCGAGCTTGCCCGCTTCTTCTCTTCCGCCGCCCAAACCACAATCTTCGACTGGACCAACGAAACCGCGTTGTTTGTGGTGACGCAAAAATAAAATTTGCTTTTTTCCCCAATTCGCGCTATACTATGAGGAATAACCATTATAGGAGACACAAATGAATTTTATTTTCTTGGGACCGCCCGGAGCCGGAAAGGGCTCGCTTGCCGTAAAAGTGGCAAAAGACTACAACATTCCACACATTTCAACAGGCGACATTTTCCGCGCCGCGATTAAAAACCAGACTGAACTTGGAAAAAAGGTAAAGTCAATCATTGACGCCGGCGGATTGGTCAGCGACGACATCACTTGCGCCCTCGTTCAGGAACGATTGGCCCAGCCCGACTGCAAGAACGGCTTTATCCTTGACGGATTCCCGCGCACGATTCCCCAGGCCGACGAGCTTGGAAAATTCTGCCCGGACGTAACTTGCGTCAACTTTACAATCGCCGACGACATTGTAATCAAGCGCCTCAGCACCCGCCGCGTTTGCAAAAAGTGCGGAGCCAACTTTAACGTTTTGACAAAGGCCCCAAAGGTTGAGGGCGTTTGCGACGAATGCGGCGGCGAGCTTTACCAGCGCGACGACGACAAGCAGGAGTCAATCTTGCACCGCATGGACGTTTACCGCGAGCAGACCGAGCCTCTTATCGCCTACTATCGCGCCAAAAACAAGTTGACGGACGTAGACGCCGCCATCGAGACTGACGACCTTTTGGTCGAGTTCAAGAAGATGTTCAAGAACTAAGCCGCTTTTGGCTGAACCTAGCGCCCGCCCCAATCGGCGGGCTTTTTTTTGCCCGCGCCTCTTTGGCTTGCGACAGTTCCGAATGGCGCAAAATTCCTCAAATTTTCCCAAAAATTCCGCATAAACTACTTTAACAAGACTTAAAAATTTGATAATATTGAAGTTGCCTGCGGCTTCAAACTCGGCCGCAAAGCAGGAGAAACAATGAAAAACGAATACGTTAAAAGAATTTGGGCGGACGTTCAGGCTAAGAACGCCAACGAACCCGAATTCCTCCAGGCGGTTCAGGAAGTTTTGACAACTCTTGATCCTATCGTTGCAAAAATGCAAAAGCAACTTGAGAGCCAGGCGGTTCTCGAGCGTTTCGTAGAGCCGGAACGAGTCATCATGTTCCGCGTTCCGTGGACAGACGACAAAGGCAAGGCCCACGTTAACCGCGGCTACCGCGTTCAGTTCAACAGCGCGATCGGCCCCTACAAGGGAGGCATCCGCTTTAGTCCCGAAGTAAACCTTTCGGTACTCAAATTCTTGGGCTTTGAGCAGACACTTAAGAACAGCCTTACAACGCTCCCGATGGGCGGCGGAAAGGGCGGAAGCGACTTTGATCCCCATGGAAAGTCAGACGCGGAAGTCATGCGCTTCTGCCAGTCATTCATGACAGAATTGCAGCGCCACATCGGACCGGACACAGACGTTCCGGCCGGAGACAAGGGCGTTGGCGGCCGCGAGGTTGCCTATATGTTCGGCCAGTACAAGAGAATCCGCGACGAGTTCACCGGCGTTTTGACCGGAAAGGGCTTGCAGTTCGGCGGCTCTTTGGCCAGAACCGAAGCCACAGGCTACGGCTTGATTTACTTTGCCCGCGAAATGCTCGCCAAAGTTGGCGAAGACTTCAAGGGAAAGACTTGCGCTGTTTCCGGCGACGGAAACGTTGCTCAGTACGCGGTTGAAAAATTGATTCAGCTTGGAGCAAAGCCTGTCACAATGTCAGACTCAAGCGGATTCATCTATGACCCCGACGGAATCGACCAGAAGAAGTTGGACTACGTAAAGAAGTTCCGCGACGCTCACAAAAAGATTGACGAGTACGTAAAGAAGTACCCCAAGGCCAAGTTCACAAAGGGCGCCCGCCCATGGTCAGTAAAGGTTGACTGCGCCTTCCCCTGCGCCACTCAGAACGAGTTGGACGGAAAGGACGCCGACATGCTGATTAAGAACGGCGTTAAGTTGGTTGCCGAAGGCGCCAACATGCCCAGCACAATCGAAGCCACAAACAAGTTCCAGGACGCCGGCGTTTTGTTCGCTCCTGGAAAAGCTTCAAACGCGGGCGGCGTTTCAGTTTCTGGCCTCGAAATGAGCCAGAACTCAGAGCGCCTCTCATGGTCGTTTGAAGAAGTTGACCAGCGCCTTGACGGCATCATGAAGAACATTCATGACAACGCCTTTGAGACAGCCAAGAAGTTTGGCCTTAAGACAAAAGCCGGAAAAACCGACTACGTCGCCGGCGCCAACATCGCGGGCTTCATCAAAGTCGCCAACGCGATGATTGCCCAAGGTCTTGTGTAAGACTGGTCAAGGCACGCTACGCTTAAAGCCTTGAGCAAACAAAAAAACCGCTCCGTATGGAGCGGTTTTTTTTATGTCTTGGCTGTAATTGCCGGGCCGCGGCCCGACAAATTGTTAGTCGTTGTTCTTTGCCTTTCCGTCGGCAACGTTGGCCGCGCGGTCTTTGGCGTCTTGCGCGTTGTTGACCATCAACATCGGCTGGCCGGTCGCGTCAAGCGCGTCGCGCCACAAGGCTCCCTCGGGGTCAACCACGTTGCGCTTTGATGTTACGACAGAAATCGGGATGTGAACGTACTTGTCGTGAACCAAGCCGACGACCATCTTTGTCTTTCCGGCCATGGCGGCGTGAACGGCGTTGTTGCCCAAGCGCTCGCAGTAAATCGAGTCGTTGGCGTTGGCGACGGCCGCGCGAACCTGGTAGCTGGGGTCGATGTACTTAAGGTTGATGTGAATGTTCTTTTCCTTAAAGTATTCGGTGATTTTGTCGCGCAAGAAAGTTCCGATGTCGGCAAGCTTTGTGTTGCCCGACGCGTCCTTTTGGTTTGTCTTTGTAAGCAATTCCTGTCCGGCGCCTTCCGCGACTACGATTACGGCGTGGCCGCGCTTGGCCAAGCGGACTTCCAAGTAGTGCAAGAAGCCGTTGGGTCCGTCAAGGTCAAAGGGAACTTCGGGAATCAAGCAGAAGTTTACTTCGTGGCTGGCGAGGGCGGTTGCCGTGGCGATGAAGCCTGACTCGCGGCCCATCAATTTTACAAGGCCGATGCCGTTGATTTGCGAGTGCGCTTCCATGTGGATGGCAGTAACGGCGTCCTTGGCTTTTTGAACGGCAGTCTCAAAACCGAACGAGCGGTCGATGAACTGCAAGTCGTTGTCAACAGTTTTGGGAACGCCGATTACGGCGATCTTAAGTCCGCGGCGCTCGACTTCGTTGGCCACGTCCAAGGCTCCGCGCTGGGTTCCATCTCCGCCGATGATGAAAATCATGTTGATGTGGCGGGCAACCAAAGTGTCCACGATTTCGTTTGTGCGCTGTCCGCCGCCGCGGCTGGTTCCCAAGAAGGTGCCGCCGATTTTGTGGATGTCGTCAACGTTGTAGGGGTTAAGCTGAACGGTGTCGTAGCCGCTTTCCTCAAAGAAGCCCTTGTAGCCGAACTGGAAGCCGTGGATTGAATGGACTCCGTAGCGCTTCCACAAGCAGCGGACAACGGCGCGGATGACGTCGTTCAATCCGGGGCAAAGGCCGCCGCAAGTGCAGATGCCGGCGTTGACAGTGGCAGGGTCAAAGTAAATCTTTTCGCGAGGGCCGGCCTTTTGCAAAAGGTTGGCGCTGGACATGTCGTCCGCCTTTTTTGTGTCGAATACGTTGATTGTGTTGCGGACGTAAGAGTCGTCCTTAACGTAGTTGGCTTTGTGGTCGCCGAACACGTTAGACAACTTGATGGGCGAGTCAAATTTGCAGGTTCCCAATGTTTCTATTGTAAAGTCGAGTTTTGCTTCTGCCATAAAATCTCCTATGCTAGGCGCGGCCTAGGCTAAAATATTCAATAAGTATACCTTCACTTTTAAATTTTTTCAATAGAATTCGCCCCAAAATTGTAACTTCTAAGGCAAGCTGGGCATTTAAAAATAAAGTTGACAATTCATTTTGGAAGACTTAAAATTATTTGTTCTTTACGCTCAGTAAGGAAAAGGAGTTTATTATGAATAAAAAAAGATTTATGGCCTTTGCTTTGATTATGGCCGTTCTTTCTTCTACAGGACTTTTTGCCGCCAAAAAGGGAAAGGTGGCCAAACAGAAAATCGAAGTTGTAAACCGCCCTGGAATCGCCCTTGGAACGGATGTGCCGGGCTGGGTTCAAGCCGTTTTGGAAGGCGAAAACAAGCAGGTTGCCAAGGCCCTTAAGATTGACTTAAAGGAACAGCAGGTATTTGTTTTTACCAACCAAGGAAATGACTTGGAATTCCTTAAGACTTGGACAGACCAGGTTGACGTTCAGCGCCAGGTGGCCAACTCGTTCTCTATCGCGGTAGGCCAGTGCGCCAACGCCGTTTTCCAGGGAACCAGCGGCGACGAAAGCAAGAAAAAGCTTGCCATCGACCAAACAGTAAAAGCCCTTTCGGCCATAGAGCTTAACGGCTTGCTCAAAGAGGCCCAGTACTGGATGCAGTTCAGAAAACCCAAGCAGGGAGTCAAGATTAACAAAAAGTCTCCCGAAAGCTCATACGACTACTATTACGAGTACTACGTCGTCTTTACGATGAACCGCTCGATTTACGAGTCTCAGCTTAACGCCGCCTTGAACGGAATCGAGGACAACGCCTCCGAGACAGAGCTTTTAAAGAAAGCTTTGGCCGACAGCTTGCGAGCTCCCTTGTTGGACAAAGTCAAGGTTGACGGAACGGAATACTCCTTCGGCGACTAATTCAAACGGCGCCCGCCCGGCAGCGCCCAACCGCTGTGACACTTGAACAAAAAGTGTAAAAGTGTTATTTTTAGGCTATGAATACATTGGTAGCCTTGTGCGCGGTGGGCGCTGAAAAAATTTTAGGAAACGAAATAAAGCATTTGGGCTATAAGCTCGCCCCATCCGACGCGGTCAAGGTTCCAGGCCGCGTCACCTTTTTGGGAGACGACGACGCCCTTTTTAGATCCAACCTTTGCCTTAGAACCGCCGACAGAGTTTTTTTGCAGTTGGCGGAATTTGACGCGGACAACTTTGACCTCTTGTTCGACGGAATCTATTCAATCCCCTGGCAAAACTATTTTAGAAAAGACACCCGCGTCGTCGTGGACAAAATCCGCGTTTACAAAAGCCGGCTTGATTCTGAACACACAATCCAGTCAATGGCGCAAAAAGCGATTTACAAAAAGCTTTGCGACGTTTGGCGAATGAGCTCGATGCCCGAAAGCGGCTTGGAAAGCGACGTCCGCATTTACGTTGACAACGACAAAGTTTTTGTTTTGCTCGACCTTAGCGGAGACCCCTTGCACAAGCGAGGCTACAGGACTGACGGCGGAATCGCTCCGATGCGCGAGACGACCGCGGCAATTCTTTTGCAGTACATGCTTTGGCGGCGCAAGACACCGCTTGTCGATCCTTTTTGCGGAAGCGGAACGATCCCGATAGAAGCCGCGCTTTACGCGATGGACGTGGCTCCAGGACTAGGAAGAAAATTTGCGGTTGAAGACTTGCCCTTCTTTGACAAAAAGCGCGGCGACGATATCCGAAAAGCCGAGGCCGCCAAAATCAGGCCCGACGTCGAGTTCCATATTTCCGGAAGCGACATTGACCCCGCCGCGGTTGACCGCGCCAAGCTTAACGCCGAGCACGCTTGCGTAATGGCCGGCCGCGCCCTTCAAATGATAGGAAGCGACCAGCGTTTGACGCGGCCGACATTCGTTCAGGCTGACTACAAAGAATTGGCCGCGCCATTCCCGCAAGGCTTGCTTTTGGCCAACCCGCCTTACGGCGAGCGAATCGGCGACGAAGCCCAGGCCGAAGAACTTTACCGCGGAATGTCTTGCTTGGCTTCAAATTTTGAAAACTGGCAAATGGGTTTTATAACCTCAAATAAAAATTTTCAAAAATGCTTTGGCAAATACGCCAATCTTTTAAAGAACATAAAGAGCGGCAATTTGAACACTTGCTTTTACATGTACACCGACCAAGGCGAAAAAGGAAAAAAGTAAAATGGCGATTGTTGTAGAGCATGACAAAAGACGACATGAGATTCTAGAAAAGGCGTTGGACGTTTTTGTTGACGAAGGCTACGAAGACGTTACATTCCAAAAAATCGCCGACCGCTGCGGAATCACCCGCACCACGCTTTACATTTACTTTAAGAACAAGCGCGAAATCTTTTTGTGGAGCATCAAGCAGCTTACCAGTTCCATCGAAGAAAAATTAAAGGCGATTCTCGCCGACCAAGCGCTTTCTTGCCAAGACGCATTGCGAAAAATCCTTATGCAAATCGTTGATGAATGCGAAAACAACAGCCGCTTGTTCACTGTTTTGCTTTCTTACTTGTTGAACTTGCAAAAGACCGGAGGCGATCCCGCCGAGCGCGTTCGCCGAAGAATGCTCCGCTTGCGCCAATTGATTGACACAGTGATAATCCGGGGAATAAAAACAGGCGAGTTCAAAAAATTGAACGTCCACACCGCTTACGAAATGTTCTACGGCTTGATCCAGTCGGCGATATTCCGCCTTTCCGTTTTGAGCGAAAAGTCAATCGCCTCGATCCGCGACCCGCTCAACTTGGCTGTTGACGGGATTATTGCGTAAGAATAATAAAAGTGCTAGAATAGCCGCCATGAGTGAAAACAAATTATGTCCCTGCGGTTCGGGAAAAAGCTATGAAGAATGCTGCGAACCGATTATCAAAGGCGCCAAGAAGGCGCCCACAGCCGAAAGCTTGATGCGCGCCCGCTACACGGCGTACGAAAAACACGAAATCGACTTTATCATCAACACATGCGAGCAAGGCGACAAGATTGCGGAAATTGACCGAAAGGCCACCGAAGATTGGAGCAAAAACTCAACTTGGCATGGACTTAAAGTTCTCCGCGCCGAAAAGGGCGGCGAAGGCGACACAGAAGGCATCGTAGAATTTGAGGCCACATACAGCCAGCGCCACACTCGCGACGTTCACCACGAAACAGCCTACTTTAAGAAAGTCAACGGCGATTGGATGTACTCATACGGAGCGATGACTCCGACGACTGTTGTCCGCGAAACTCCAAAGGTTGGACGCAACGAGCCCTGTCCCTGCGGAAGCGGAAAAAAGTACAAGCAGTGCTGCGGAAAGAACTAATTTGTATTTGTCAGGATTCCACGCGGTAGAAGAGCGCGTAAGGGCGGCCCAGGAAGATTCCGGCGCCGCCTCCAAGATGAAAATCTATTTCTCAAAGCCCGGCCCTAGAGTAAAGAAAATTTTGGAGCTGGCAAAAGCCGCCGGAATCCAATGCGAGCAAACTGACAACAAGGCCTTGGACCAAATGGCCGCGTCCTTGTCCGAAACGGCTCGCGATCACCGCGGAATCATTCTGGAAATTCAAGGCCAAGAAAAGCGCGCCTCAAACCTTGTGGACTTTGACGTATGGCTGGAGCGCTTCAAGGCCGACGCCGGAAAGCAAGCCCAAGAAGGCGGCGCCAAAAGAACCACCGTCGTAATCCTTGATTCAGTCACCGACCCGCATAATGTAGGCGCCGTCATAAGAAGCGCCGACCAATTTGGCGCCGCCTTGGTAATCCTGCCCGAAAGGCGCGGCGCCAATGATGTAGAAAACAACGAAATAATCGCCCGGTCCAGCGCGGGAGCCGCCTCTTGGGTTCCCGTAAGCGTCGTCACAAACCTGGCCAGGGCCGCGAATCTTTTAAAGGAAGCGGGCTTTTGGATTTACGGGGCCGACGCCGGCGGCGTTCAAATCCAAGACGGAACCTTTGCCAAAAATTCAGTTCTCATTATGGGAAGCGAAGGCAACGGAATCGCCCGACTTCTTAAAGAACAATGTGACACAATCGTTTCCATTCCCACATGCGGCAAAATTGACAGCCTAAACGTTTCGGTAGCCGCCGGCGTTTTGATGTACGAAATTTACCGCCAAGATCTAGCGGCCCGCAGTTAAGGTCTTGCAATAATATTCCGACAATAAAAGTATGAAAAAGTCATTTCTCTTTTTAACGACAGCCTTTGCGTTGGCGTTGGCCGCGCCATTGCAATTTTTTGCGCAGGAAGAATATTACGAGTCTAAGCCCCTTTATTCTTTGCCTAAAGTAATCGAGCCGCAAAAGGACAACGCGGTTCTTGTAAATAAAAACGCCACGATAAAGCGCGTTACGGTTGAAGAAACAAAGAACACTTTGCTTGCGACTGAAGGCGGACTTAAAAAGATAAGCGCCAGCGGAAAGCAAACGACGCTTTGGAAGGACGGAAGCGTTCAGCAAATTCTTCCGGTGGAGAACGCCTTTTACTTTGTCACTTCCAAGGGAATACTTTACACAAGCGACTTGCAAAACTTTGAGCTTAGAAACAACGGACTTCCGACATACATAATCAAGAAATTCAAAAAGGGCGAGACCAGCCACGAAACCCACGCGCAAGACTTAAAGGACTTGGCCTTTAATCCGCTCAACCCGCAGGAAATGGTCACCGCCACAAAAGAGCGCGTTTACCTTACGCGCGACGGCGGCCTTAACTGGACCAACATCGGTTCCGCAAGCTTAAGAACGAACGGAATCAAAGCCGTAGCCGTCGCTTCGATGAAAACCGCGGCGCCCGGCCAAAACGAAACGGTTGTGTTTATGGCCCATTCTATTTTGGGCTTTTGGTATTACAAGCCCGACTCTGCCAAGCCCGACTGGCTTGACGCAAACCGAGGCCTTGAGTGCAGCGACCCCAACAATTCCAGCGACGAAGTCTCCGACATTTTGCCGGTGGTGGCGCAAGACGGCGACAAAAACCAGTGGTGCGAAATTTTCTTGTCGCAAACCTTTATGCCCCGCATCTACCACTTTGACTTGGACGCTCAAAGAAGCGCCTG
>Ga0310695_10011868_pt1 | contig 12344 bp, 12 predicted proteins | sample RumenRJG_04DNA_FD_203882 | JGI IMG/M metagenome (GOLD analysis project Ga0310695, IMG submission 203882) | Bovine rumen microbial communities from Lethbridge, Alberta, Canada - RJG_04 (v2) (version 2) | ecosystem: Host-associated > Mammals > Digestive system > Stomach > Rumen | place: Canada... | reverse complement strand
CTTGGAAAGAGCCGTCGTCTGACGGAAATAGGTAACTTCACGGCGACCGGTATCAATCACGGCCAGCTGGAAGGTGTCAGACAGCGAGGAATCGAAAGTGAACTGGCCCCTTGTATCCGTCACCGTCTCAACGTACTGGATACCCTGCAGGGAGTCGCCAGCTTCAACGATTGCCATACGGACCGTAGCGCCCACAGCCATCCTGCCGTCAGACAGGGCGACCGCACCGGTAACCGGCCGAACCATCGCGAGGGTATTGCCCGTATCCGTCACGGTTCCGGCAAAGGAATCGGAGGAATCCGAACAAGCCGTAAGCATCGCTCCGGCAAAAGCGAGGGCGATACCGCAAACTTCAAGAGAACGCATCATCGGTCATCCTCCTTGTCGGTTTCAGGCGGCAAAGCCGTCTTCTCCTTGCTCAAAGGGAAAAACTGGATGTTCATTTCACAGACCATGGATTCGCCCTCATCGGAGCGGACGATATCCACGACTTCCTTGCGGAAAAGGTCTATTTTGCTGATGATGCGCTCCAAACCCTGAGCAGAGACGCTCATCGTCATGCAGGACACGTTCCTGCGTTCAGTACTGTAATGATCCAGGGCATTCTTGCCGAGGTCAATCATCTGCTTCTGGAACTGGTGGACGAACAACGGGGCAATTTCGCTCCCGTTGGAAATCGCCTTGTTCACAGAGCGGTAGAATCCGTCTTCGGCCTTCTCGATAAGGCCGAGCGTAAGCAAAAGCTGGATGGACTGCTTCGCCTGCGGAAGCGTAATCTTCGGGTTCAGGAACAAAGCGAGTTCCTGAATGTTCTTCTCGTTCACGTTCAGAACGGCAAGGGCTTCGCGAACCACCACGTAGTACCACTTGCTGTAGTATTCCTGCTGGTTCTTGGTCAGCGTCTTGATAGTACGCGGAAGCAACGCGGACATCTGATCAAAGATCTGCTGCTTGGAAGCGGCCGTCGTCGCGTGCGTGAAATCCACCATCAACGAGAAATAACGACCCTCGCGCTCATTGAGGCCAAGGGCGGCAATAAACTTCGGAACCATTTGCGGAGTAAGGGACTTACGGCCACGAATCAAATCCAGATAAAACCCGGACGAGGAATACCCCGCCTTCTTCGCAAAGGACCTGTAGGAAAAATAGCGCTTGACAGACTTACGGTACTCGTAGTAGTCCTGCAGGTATTTTCTGTAGTTGTAATATGCGTATACGTTCATCACATCTAAAAATAAATCATTATTTTTTTGGGAACAAGCCCCAAAGCGTAAAAATGTGACGAAAACCTCATAAAACTTAATAATTCGGCCCCTTCGAGAACATCCAGAGAACACTTTTACCTAAAAACACAAAAAATAATGATCTTTTTCCATTTTTTTTGTCTAGTTTTAGGGAACACCCAATCCCATCCCTCGGACCTCCGGATGTACTCCACCGGAGGTCCTTTTTATACCCTCAAGGCCAAAATTCTATATTAAAACGCATGAATTTGAAGCAAACCGCCAAAAATTTCGGTTTTCGCACGCTCCGACTCGCCGGAGCCCTCGTTCTCATATATATAAGCATGGTTTTCTACCTCGCCCTTACGGAACGCCAGAATGCCTACCCGCGGGCCATCACGCACAAGGAAGCTCAGGCGGCCATAAAGAACACCGCACGCCCGCTTTCATGCTCGCTCGAGGACGGGATTGTGCTCGGAGGCTGGGCCGTCGGCGACCCGCAGGCCCCCACCCTGCTCTACTACCCCGACGCAAACGAGGATGCGGCCCAATTCCTGGCCGAAGTCCAGGGAATTCCCGGAATTGACATTGTCACCTTCAACTACCGCGGCTCCGCCGACAACAAGGGAACGCCATCTACCGAAAACTTCGAGCCCGATGCGCGCCAAATAGCCGAGTGCGCAAGGCAAGTGAATGGTGAAAAACCTTCTGTCCTTGCAGGGCGCGGAACCGGAGCAATACTTGCCTCCGAACAATTCGACGGGAACCAAAAACTCATCCTCATCGATCCTGCCATGAGCATCGCCGACGCCATTTCTGAAAAATACAGGTTCCTTTACCCGAAATTTTTAATCCGCGCCAAAGAGAAAATACCGACCGATAGGCTGCAAGCCCAGCCGTCAAAGGTTTTCCTGTTAAAAGACAGCCAAATTTCTTGTGACAGGAATCACAAGGCGGAACGTGATTTACATCAAATTCACGTTGAAAATCGCGAAAATTCCACCTTACAAAATTTGATTAAAAAAATACTACAACATCCTTAAACCCCTTTAAATACAAGGGTTTAGAAGCGTTAGCGAATTACGTTGTACGAAACAAAGTCTTCATAGACAAATTTATACGATGCAAACAAGCGCTTCGTTTTTTTTTCTTATAAACTTGCAAATCAGATTTTTATTTGTTACTTTATATCCAAAGCAACAAAACAACAAAAAATCAAAACGAGGTGTATATGGAAAAATTCACAATCAAGATGGACATCCGTGGCTTCATCCGATTCAATGAAGAAGTAGCCAAGGAACTCAAACTCGACAAGAATCCGTATGCGGATATCGAAGTCGACAAGGAAGGCAAGCGAATCGCCGTGACGCCCTGCAAGTCCATCAAGACTACTTCCTTCAGGTTCATGCCCAACGGCACCGGCTACCTTCTCTATTTCAAGGGAGCCCTGAACGCCGTCGGCCTCAAGATTATCACCGGGGCATACACCATGACCAAGGAAGGCAGCAAGTTTGTGTTTACCGGCAAGGCCCCCGCCAAGAAGAAGGGCGCATGGGAACTCATCGCCTGCCGTAACTCCGCCGGCATCCCGATGCTCTCCATCGACAGCCGCGGCACCATCATTTTCGACAAGCGCAGCTGCACTGCCGTCGAAACCGTAAAGAACAATACGATGATTGCCGAGTACGACATGAACAAGAAGACCTTCAAGCTCACCTTCAGCAAGAAGGGTTTCATCAATGTCCGTACCATCGCAAGCCACGCGAACGCCTCCTTCATGGGCACGCTTTCCTCCCACGGAATCGCTCTCCCGAAGAAGAGTTTCCGTACCGCTTGCAAAATCGACGGAAAAGTTATTACCTTTAGTGTAGCTCCGCTCATCGCCGAGCAGAAGGCTGCCAAGAAGGCAAAATAAGAAAGGCATAAAAGATGATTGACGTTTTCAAAGTATTCTACCCCACCCACTATAACTTCGCAGCACTCTCCATCCTGCTGGTGCTCCTGCTGATTTTCCTCCTATCCAAGAAGAACTACAAGTGGAGCATTATAGTCGGGGTCATACTCATCGCGTTCAACCTCTTTATCTACCACCGTACCGAAGGCAAGGTATGGACCATCGTCATCGAGCCCGAAAATACCGGCGATGCCTACAACAAGCCCCAGCCGCAGGAATATTCCTTCTCCGCAAAAAAGAACTGGAAAATTACCGACGAACAGGGCAAGGAGCATCACTGGTGCTGGGTCGAGACCTACTGGGACAAGTTCGCAAGCCTTGACCTAATCAGCGCCATCTGGGGTGAAAACTCCAGCAAGAAGATGATGCAGGCTACGGAAAAGCGCGCTACAGGCGAACCGCAGTAGCCCTAGACGAACTCTAGCTTTATTCCGCCATTCTCCATCCGGAGGATGGCGGGATTTTTTATCCACTCGCCCGGGGATGCGACGATGCCATTCTCGACATTCCAGATACCCGCGGTGTGATGGTGCCCGACAATGCAGTAATCGCAGCCCTTTTTCTTGAGGGTCCTGTCTCCCCATTCCAAGTATTCCTCGATGCGAATAGGCCTGCATTCCCCGTACTTGCGGCTATTGCGGCCGACAAACCGGGCAAGCGCCATTCCAAGGTCCGGATGGATCATACGGAACAGTCTGCGGTTGAGCGGGAAATCCAGAACACGCCGGAGAAAACGGTAACCGCGGTCTGATTTCGGAACACCGTCCCCATGCCTGAAGTAGACACGCTTGCCCTGGATATCAAGCACAAGTTCCTTATGGACCTGCACTCCGAGTTCCTTCGGGAAAAAATCCCCATAGGCAAAGTCATGGTTCCCACGCAAGAGGTGGACCTGCACGCCCGAGCGAACCAGTTCGGACAGCACGCGGAAAAGTTCCATGTGTGCCGATGAAACGTAATAACGGTACTCGTACCAGAATTCAAAAAGATCACCTACGATGACGACATGACTCGCCTTGCCCTCCCATGACTCGAGCTGACGCACGAGTTTTGACTCCCTGTCGGGAACGCATCCCGGGGGATCAATACCCAAGTGGGCGTCGCAAATGAAGTATGCAGGCAATTCCATATCCGAAATATAACATTTCAAGGATTTGTTCTATATTTTGGGTATGCAATTACTCCGGAACATCCTGCTTTTAGCGGCCGCAATCGCGGGGCTTTTCCTTGCGGGCTGTTCCGTAGACCTGACGCAGGCTAATCTGGAAGGCGTTCCCCTGACGACAGAAAAATTCAGCTTCTTCGGGAGCATTCCCGTCATCGTGAACGGGGATTCCCTCGAAATGAGCCAGGATCTCATGCGCGCTTACACGGCGGCAGCCGACGCCGAGGCGTTCCCGCGGGAACACTGCCGCGGGGTCGCGGCAGTCCAGGCGCAAGTCCAGCAGAACACGCCCGCGAGCGCCTGGGGCCTCGGCGCGACCATCATTCCCTTCTGGCCCGCGCTTCCTGTCGACGAGACCTGGACCTACACGCTCTCCGCGCGCATCTTCTGCGACGGCACTCTCGTCAAGCGAGTCGAATTTACCGAAGAGGCCCGCGTACAGGCATTCTGGTTCGGCATGATGCGCAGCGACCTGCTGAACGAAGCATCGAACGAAATGCACAAGAAGCTCGTCCAGCGACTCTCCTTTGAACTCAGGAACCGTCAAGCGGACCTCAACAGTGCGAGCGATTACTGACATGCATACACTCTATATAGTCGCAACCCCCATCGGGAACATGGAAGACATCACGTACCGCGCCGTACGCATCCTCAAGGAAGTCCCGCTCGTGCTCGCCGAGGACACGCGCCACAGCCGCGTGCTTTTCGACGCCTACGGAATCACGACTCCCATGGAAGCCTACCATGACTTCAACAAGGAAAAAGTCACGCCAAAGTACGTGGAGTACCTCAAGAACGAAGGCGACATCGCCCTCGTAAGCGACGCGGGCACGCCCGGAATCGCCGATCCCGCATTCAACCTGGTCCGCGAATGCGTCCGCGAAGGAATCCCCGTCCGTTCGATACCGGGATGCTGCGCCATGGTAACGGCGCTCGTCAGTTCCGGAATGCCGACCGACCACTTCGCCTTCCAGTACTTTTCGCCCAAGAAAAGTGCGCAGCGCATCCACCTACTCGAAAAACTGAAAGACGAGGAAGCGACACAAATCTTTTACGCAAGCCCGCACAACATCGACAAGTTCGTCGAAGAAATCGGGCAAGTCTTTGGCGATGTGAAAATCGCCGTCATGCGCGAGCTCACCAAGAAGTTCGAGGAACACCTCGTCGGGACCCCGGCCGAAATCACGGCCCACTTCAAGGCGCACCCGCCCAAGGGTGAATTCGTGCTGATATTCAACCCGCAGAACAAGAGCGGATTATAATTGATGTGAAATGTGAGATGAGTGATTTTTTGAGTAAAATTATAATGCAGCTTAAAACGCTCCCGAAAGTTTACTGGATATACCTTGCCGTCCTTTTTGTAGCGGAGGTTGTCGCTATCGCGCTCCGTTCCGATGAACCGGGACTTTACGTCCATATCCCGCACGTTGCGCCGCTCGCCATAACGCTCCCCTTCTTTTTCGCGCGTGCCATACGCAAAAACTTCAAGCGCATTCTGTTCACTTACAGCATCGTGCAGTTTGCCTTCCTCGCGATAGACTACCTGACAGCCGGCCATGCGGGGCTCCTCCAGCTCGCATTCACAGCCATTCCCATATCGATTTTCTGGGTCATCCTTTTCGCCATCTGGAACGCCAAGCATATCCGCGACGTCGATTCTCGCCGAGCGCTGTTCCTGAGTTCCATCTCGTGGATCCTGTTCGGGTTTGCCTTCCCGCCGTTTCCCCTCGGGCCCGCCGCGCTCGTACTGCTTGCCCCATGGTTCATCGTACTGAACCGCTATGCTCGCGGGCAGGTCATCTTTGCGACTTTCTGGTCGGGAATGATCTACAACACCATCAACTACTACTGGATCTACAACGTGATGAATGTCGAGACGGCCCCTTCCGGCCTCATCTGCCTCGGCGTCCTGCTGCTCATCGCGTTCTTCAGCGCCTACGCCGTGTTCGCCTCGTTCATCTACACTATCGTCCGCGAAATCAAAATCCGTAACCGCGCGTGGTTGCTCGCGCTCTACCCCATCTTTTTCGCAAGCCTCGAGATGACCCGCACGCGCGGCGATTTCGCTTTCCCGTGGAGCCATCTCGGCTACACCTTCGGAAGCAGCCTCGAAATTATCCAGATGCTCTCCATCATCGGCATCTTCGGCTACACGACACTCATCATCGCTTCCAACATGATTGTCGCAAAAGCGGTCATGCGGCCAGGTATCCGCGCCAAGTGGCCGGTTGCCGTTCCCGCAATCATCCTGGCCATCCTGCTTATCCACGGCCACATCGTCCTCTCGTCACCCGAAGCGGAACCTTTCCACGGCAGCGACTCCGACGAAGCCCCGCAAATGGCGCTCATCCAGCCGAGCATCCAGCAAGGCGAAAAGTGGAGCCGCGAACGCTATGACCGCATCATCGCGAAAACCTTCGGCATGGTGAACGACAGCGTTCCCAAAGGCACGGACATCGTCATCCTCGCGGAAACGGCAATTCCCGACCACATCCGCCGCCAGCGCAAGACCATCGACGACCTGCACGAGCTCGCCAACCGCCATAACGCGAGCATCCTCACGGGAGCCCTCGACTACAAGCGGAACAAGCCGGGCAGCCCGCGCAAGTTCGACATCTACAACGCCTCGTTCCTGTTTACGCCCGACGACCAGGACCATTACCAGCGCTATATCAAAAAGCACCTCGTCCCCTTCAGCGAGCGCATCCCGTTCGACGACATCTTCCCCATCCTGAACTATGTCGACCTCGGCGAAGGGGATTTCGTACCGGGCAAGGAAACTCCCGTCTACGGTCCGTTCAAGTGGACGCCGTTCATCTGCTACGACGCCATTTTCGGCGACCTCGTACGCGAAGCCATCAACGAAGGTTCTCGCCTGATGGTGAACATCACGAACGACGGATGGTTCGGCCGGAGCACCGCCCCGTACCAGCACCTGAACCTCGTCCGTTACCGCGCCATCGAGAACGGCATGCCCACCGCAAGACTTGCAAACAGCGGCATCACCGCGTTTATCGACCAGTACGGCCACTTCGACAAGAATACGGAAATCTTTACCGACCGCGTCGTCATCCGCAAGATGCAGCTCAAGACACGCGATACGCTATACCAGCACATCGGCGATTCCGTGGAAACCGCCCTCCTGTGGTTCTTCCTCGTGTACCTGATTGCCGCATTTGCCCTCTGGAAATGCGGGAAGTTTTGCCGGTCTCCCTTACAGGAGTAACATCGGCGGCCAGTGACCGGCCTTCGGGCGTTCCTTGAATTCGGCGCCCGGCAGGAATTCCTTGAGTTTCAGCGTCTGCGCAGGCGGGATCGCCTGGTCCATGCGGCCGTACACCACCTGGATATTCTCGCTATTCCCTATCGGAGAGGAAATACTGTGCTGGGCGAGATAGGTTATCCCCTCGGCCAGGAGTTCCGGATCCATCTTGTTCGCGGCGCGGCGCCAATCGTCTTGCCACTCGCCAAATTCTTCGTCAAACTGTTCCTGAAATGAATTGAGCGCGGGCTCCACCGTCGAGCGGATCTGCTTCGCCATGAAAGTCAGGTTCTGCTCCGTCCAGTCGCCCGCTTCGTCACAGAAATCGGCAAAGGGAGAAAGCAATATCCACTTCTGTCCGCTAGGCCTGTTCGAGGCATTCATGAGCATTACAAATGCGCCCATGCCCCATCCCACGACGGTACTGGCGGCCGACATTCCTGCCATTTTGTACAAGCTATCGAGGTTCTTCACCATCTTCTCGTATGGTACGAATACATGATGAGCCGAGGAATCGACGTCAGTCAAGTCGTCTTCCCACAAAGTCAAGTCAGAGGCCCAGTCGGGCAACCAAATCCACTTTTCACTCATACGAGAACCACCTAAAAGAAAGATATATAGGCAAATCAAAAAAAAACACGTTTATTAAAAAAAAATCAAAAAAATGTGCTTTCAATGTAAATTAACTCACATTCTCTTTTTTTTCTTGACTTTTGCGTAAGATTAAAATAACTTTACAATGATCATGAAGATAAATTTCATCATTCTGACGGCAGCTTTTGCCCTCACGGCCTGTTCCACCGGTCCGAAATACGATCCGGATCCGTCACTCACGCGAAACAAGGCCGAGGCGGCCTATTCCGCGATGGATAACAGCGCCGATGCAGACATTGCCGGAAACACGGCCTCTACAAACGCAGGCCCAACCTCCGACCTTCCCTCCGTACCCACAATCATGGTCGTCCCCCCGAAGGATGATCCCATGTACAAGGCGATGGCGGAAGCGGCCAACAGCTACCTCACGCAAAAACATTTCGAAGTCAAGTCCCTCGAAGGCAGTTCCCAGCTGGACGACGTCATCCGCATGCAGAACGACATCGCGAACGCGGAAGACGACATGTCATACCTCGCAAGCCTCGCCCTCGGCGCCGACATCTACCTCAAGTTTTCCGGTTCTATAAATCCGGACCACATCACGGTAGAACTGAACGCCTACGAGACCTCCACCGCGCGACTGCTCGGAAGCCAGACCGCCGAAGTCAAGAACAACGGCCACACGGACCAGACGCACCTGCGCGCGAACGCACAGTCGGCCATGCGCAAGGCCATGCCCGGCCTGGAACAGAAGATCCTCTCCTACTGGCGCGCAGACCTCGCCAAGGGAGTGCAGTACAAGGTGGTCATGAACCTGAAGGGCGAATACACCGACGGGCAGGTCGAAGAACTCCAGGAAGCCGTCTCGAAATCAATGAAGGGCGCTTTCAACAGCATCGTCATCAACGTCATGACGGAAAAGACCATCGACGTCACCGTATATGCCGATCCTGCCAGGTTCGCCGATTCACAAGAAGTCTATAGCCAGATTCGCAACCTGGTCAAGCCGCTCGCCGAAACGAAGAAACTCAACATCACCAAGAAACTGATCCTGATGGAAATCCTCTAATGAAAAAGACCACCCTACTGATAGCGCTCCTTGCGGTTCTCCCCGCCTTTGCCGGGCGCGTCATCACGTATACGGCGGTCTCCGAGAAATCCCAGGAAGAGGCCAACAACGCTGCCATGGCGGGTGTCGCGAAGCAAATCGTGGCACAGGTGGACTCGAAGCAGGTCCTCACGAAAAAGGAATCCAAATCGGGCGCCAACAGCAGCCTTGACGAGACATTCTTCTCGAGCAACAGTGTCAAGAGCAACATCAAACTGAAAGGCGTCAAAATCGAAAGTGTCAAGACGGACAAGGGCTACAAGGCAACCGCCACGCTCGACATGGACGAATTCACCTCCGACATCCAGTTCCAAATGAAGCGCATCCGCACCGATGTCGCCATGCTCGAGGCGAGCGCCCGCGAAGCCCTGAAGAACAGGCAGTACGCGAAAGTCGCCAGCGACTTGCAATCGGCACAGGCCATGCTACCGGATTACGAGCGCCTGCTGTGGCAGCTGAGCAAGGTCTACCCGCTCAACGACACCCAGCGACTCCTGCACAACCTGTCCGAAGTCGAATCGGCGCTGATCGAAAAACTATCCGGAATAAAAATAAAGGGACCGACGGAAACATTCGCGCTCGTAAGTTCCGAAATGCCCGAATGGAGCGTGACCGTCACCGACAGCGAAGGACCGCTATCCGGATTCCCGCTCATCGCAAAGCAAGGGCGCCAGACTCTCGCCGAAAAGCGTACCGGCGAAAACGGGAGTGCAAACTTCCTGCTCCGCAAGGTCAATTTTGAAACCGGGCCCTTCTCCCTCACGGTCATGCCGAACCTCCCGCTCGCCTTCATCAAAGCAAGCGGTCTGAGCCAGGGCATCGAAATTACATACAAGGTAAAACGTTCCCGTTGCGAAGTCCGTCTGGAATGCAACCAGATTGCAAACCTCTGCAACGCCTTCGAAAAGAACCTGAACCAAAAATCCATCTTCGCCGTAGACGACCCCAAGGCTCCCAAGCTTTCCGTCGGTTTTACCGCCTCCGAAAAGAATTCCCTCGGTACGGGCAACAACGCGATGCGTTCCTACGAGATTACGCTATCCGTCAAGGGAGACGGCGTAAGCTACATGGCGACAAGCAAGGGTGTCGGCAAAAGCGATCTGGACGCGACCATCAAGGCCGTACAGAAGACGGACCTTTCGGATTTGCAAAAGCAGCTGACGAAGTACTGCAAATAGTTCCATGCGGAAACCGATTTTCAAAAAATTCTCATTCATCGCGCTGAGCGTCATCCTATGCGCCTTTTCCGTGCATGCGCAAGAAAGTCCCAAGTACGGCATCGTCACCGACGAAGACCGCCTGGTGACAGTACAGCAAACGGAATATTTCAACAACCTTTCCCGGGAACTCTTTGAAAAAGTGGGAGTCCGCCTGTACGCCATCCTCGTCGACGACATCGGCAAGGCGGACGCAAGCACGGCAGCAACGCAGTTCACCTCCCGATGGAATCCCGACGGCAACGAATACGCGGTAATCCTCGTCGCCCTGAAGCAGCGCAAGAAGGCTGTCCTGGCAGGCGGCGGAGCTGAAACCTACCTTCAAAAAAGCGAGCTCGAAAAAATCCAGCAAGAACGCATGATTCCAGCATTCCGCAAGGAGAACTACGGTCAAGGCATCACCGCCACCGCCTACGGAATCGCACAGGCTATCGCGCAAAAAAAAGGATTCTCGCTAGATACCGGCGAGAGCGACATTCCCGAAGAACCCTCCATGACCGTCCGCGGCTGGATCTTCATCATCGTCGTCTTCGGCCTGCTCGTCATCATCGGGCGCAAAGGGCGCCGTTTCGGATTCTTCGACAACATGAAGAAACTGTTGAGCGTAAGCGAAATTGAAAAATCCCCGTGGCCCGGAATCTTCAAGAACGTCTTCGGCGACAACCTCGTCTCGGCATTCATTTCCGAAAAGTGTCTCATGGAAGGATTCGACGCACTCGCATCGCCCTGGACCATAAACTTCATCCTCAGGGACAACTCGCCCGAAGAAACCACAAAACTCCGCGCCTACGAAAAGCAGGCCCGCAGGGACAACCTCGAGTTCGGCCATTTTTACAGCCTAGCAGAAATCACCGGGGCACCCGAAAACGCCCACGACCTGCTAAACAATTCCATCGAAAACTAGCGCCGGATAACCTTTCCGAACTTTCCGGAACCTCCGCCCTGACGCGGCGGCGTGGAACGCGTATCCCTCGGTGCGGAAGGAGCCGTCCTTGTCGACGTTCCCTGACGTCCATTGTCATTCCCGTAAGTCCTATCTTCGTCATCGCTACGGTAGACCGGGTAGACCGGGCGACTTTCGTTACGCGGGACTTCCCTCACCTGCGGTTCGGGAACAATCCGAGTCGGCTGCGGCGCGGGAACCACGGTAGCCGATGCCTTGGGCGGCGCACTCATACGCGCAGGAGGCGGATTGTGTGCCGGAGGAGGATTGTGGTGCGGATGCGCATGCGGTGGCGGGCGGTGCGGACGCGGAGGCGGCCTGTACCCGCGCGGGTGCCTGGGAATCGGCCTGTGCGGGTACCAGCGGGTATTGCGCACGTAGATGACGCGCGGGCCCCAGTCGAACCAGCAAGTTCCCCAGCCCCATTCGCCATACCACGCCCCAAGCCAGACGCCCGAACCGTAAGTAATTCTCGTATAGCCGTCCGCATACACGTAGTAGACTACCCGCGGGTTGTACACGGGAACATAGACGACTTCCGTCTTGACGGGAGTAATCACGATATTGCCCGAGTTTTCCGCGACCTGCACGCGTTCATCGGAGCGTAAATGGCCATGATCGTACGCGGACTGACGCATACGCTGGATGGCTTCCATCACGTCATCCTTCTGGTTGGTAACCGCGTCGCCCAGCTGGTCGCACCAGGCCCTGTATTTCGACATCATCTCGAGCACCGTCGGGAAGGGCAACAAGGCCTGGACACTCGGGTCGTACGAAAGGTTGTCATTCTCCATGGCGGCCGCCAGGGACTCGCCCTTCAGGTGCCTATGGCCCTGCGCCCAGGCGTTCGCCGCCGGGATCTCGTTCCCGAACGTTGA
>Ga0310695_10011866_pt1 | contig 12347 bp, 10 predicted proteins | sample RumenRJG_04DNA_FD_203882 | JGI IMG/M metagenome (GOLD analysis project Ga0310695, IMG submission 203882) | Bovine rumen microbial communities from Lethbridge, Alberta, Canada - RJG_04 (v2) (version 2) | ecosystem: Host-associated > Mammals > Digestive system > Stomach > Rumen | place: Canada... | reverse complement strand
AAAATATCACAAGCTGATCGGCTTTGCCTCTCCCGGATCGATCCGGCAGGAGTCCATCCTGAGCGGACTTAAGATGTGCATGGAGCTATCTGAGTCTGCAGACGACAGGGTGATCATTCATGACGGTGTCAGGCCCCTTGTTACATGTGAGCTGATCAATGAGTGTTTTAAGGCAGTAGAGGAATATGAGGGATGCCTTCCGGTGGTCCCTGCCACTGATACGGTTTATTACAGCGAGGACGGGAAGGGGCTCAATAAGCTTCTGGACCGGTCCAAGCTGTACATGGGGCAGTCTCCGGAAGCTTTCTGGCTGCACAAGTATTACAAGGCACACGAGGGGAAGAGTCATGAATTCCTGTGCCAGATGCGCGGGACAACGGAGATCGCCTACGCTGCAGGAATGAATATTTGTCTGATCCAAGGGGACAGCATGAATTTTAAGATCACAAATCAGGCAGATCTTCGCAGATTCAAGCTGATTGCGGAAGAGACAGGAGGGCCTGCTTTATGAAAAAAAGAGCGATAGGGGCTGTTATTTCCATGATCATGGTGTTTTCTATGCTTGCCGGCTGCGGTGGTGCATCCGGCGGGACGGAAGGAAACGCTGCAGGTCAGAGTGCAGCTGAAGAAGCTGCCGAAGATCAAAGCGCGTCTGAAGAAGCGGCCGATGATATCGCTGTAGACCAAAGTGCGGCTGAAGAAGCCGCCCCAAACAGCGATGCAGCACAGCGCGATGAGTCCGCCGATCAAACCACGGACACCACCGCCTCCACGGAAGAGGCCGCCGCCCCGACCGAAGAGGCCGCTGCCCAAACCGCCGATACCGCCGAGAAAGCGGCCGCGGCCGGTGACGACGCAGGATCGCAGGGACTGGCTGATCTTGCTGCGTTTACGCAGGGGGGCCTGAATACGCCGGAGGAGATGAAGGCGCCCGACGAGATCAGTGAAGATCAAGTGGAAGCACTCGACAGAGCGATGCGCGCTTATAAGCCGCCGCAGGAGAGTCTTTTGAAGAATGAGGCGGCAGAGTTTTACTATTATTCGCAGATGGATGAGACGGAGCAGGCCATTTATGACGCCTATCTGATGTGCGCGGCGGACCCGACGACCACTGAGAATACTGTGGTGGTGAATATTCCCGTCGATCCGGCGACAAGAGAGTTTGCCGAGAAGGATTTCAGGGCCTTCCACGGGATGCTTTATGACCACCCCGAGCTGTTCTGGCTCTATAACGGCACGGAAGCCAAGATCAGCCTCAGTGCGCCCAAGGAACAGCCCGGAAACGGCATGTATCAGGTGTACTTTTACTACAAAGAGCCTTACGAGGACTTTGAGGACAAGATGAACGCCTTCAATGACGCCGCCGAGGAATTTATGGAGGAGATCGATCTGTCGGCAAGTGACGCGGAGATCGCCAAGCAGATCCACGACAAGCTCATTGACATGGTCACCTATGACACGCCGGTCATGACTGATACGACCAAGGCCGGGTTCCGCAACCTGGCCCATACGGCGTACGGCGCGCTGGTGGAAGACAGCGACGGGAATGCGCACCACGCAGTGTGTGACGGCTATTCTCAGGCTTATGTCTATCTGCTGCAGCAGGCAGGCATCGACGCGACGGTGATCGCGGGAATCGCGGGCAGCAGCACGGCGAATTCGGTCGGACATGCCTGGTCGATCGTAAAGCTTGACGGTGACTGGTATGAAGTGGACGTGACCTGGGACGACGCGGGCTCCCTGGACGAGCAGGTCGAGAGCTTCAAAGCCGTGGATCCCTATAGTTACGGGTACTACAGAGAGGCACTGGATGATACGGAATACAGGAACAAAGTAGAGCACTATTTCTGCAACCTGACGACGGAGGAGATTGAGAATTACAAGGTGGATGACTATTTCTTCTACGAGTCCAGGGACAATCAGAAAAAGTTTTCAGTGCTGAACGACAGTATTCATATCCGCGCGGGAAAGACCACCGGATCTTTCAAACTCTACGGATTGGTGATCGATCTTGCCCCCGAAGCGACGGGGACGATCTACAAAGTGAGATGATTTGATTTTGCATTTTATCTGTGTCGTGGTAATATGGGTTCTGTATCAACATTGTGTCTGACACAAGAACCGACATAGAGAGGGACAGCATGAGAATCAGAGATTATTTACTCAGGATCATCGCGGGAGCGCTGTGCATTGTACTGGCAGCGGCGATCGTTACACTGGTATTTATGAACCAGAGAAGAAACAGGGCGCGCGCAGAGGAGCTGAAGACCCGGCAGGAGGAGATCAAGCGCGAGGAGAAAGAGAAGCTTCAGAAGGCTTCGGATCTGTATATTGATCTGGCCACACTGTGTCAGAACATCCGGATCGTGTGCTGGGGCGACGAGGAGATGAGAGGACAGGAGGAGCTTTCGCTTCCCAAGGCACTGGAGGAAACGGCAAACGAGAGCCTCTTTACCGAGGTGAAAGATGCGTTTTCCGGGATCCTGGATCTGGATGAGCAGACGCCGCTGGATGTGGAGACTGTGAACATGGGTGTTTCCGACGAAGGTATGCGGGAGATTCTTGCACGCGCCGGCGTGAATGAGCTGCAGGTCAGCCAGTGGACCGTGATCCCGGCTGATACAGAGCCCAAGAATATCTCGATGCGCGACGACGTGTCGTCGACGCCTCTGCGCTTTGCGGAGCAGCGAAGAGACTTGTTCGGGCCTGTCACGATCCTGGACGTCGAGGGCAGCCTGGTAGTCGGCGAGGGTGAATATGACGAGGACCACCCCAGATTTGCGTTTGTGCGGGACGAAGAAGGAGAGAGCATCGCAGCCGGTTCGGGAACAGAGATCCGGATCGCGTCTGCGGAGGAGTACCTGGGATACATCCCGGTCATCTTCTTCGACGGCGATCAGGCGGACACAGCGTATTCCGCAGGCGCTGCCAAATCGGTCGATGCTTTTGTGGAGAACGTGGAGAGTCTGGCCGATCGATATTCGGAGGAGAGCGGGAACTATGTGGTGATCTGCACGACGGATGAGGATTCCGATGTAGATCTCGCCTTTATAGAAGCCTTTGGGGACAAATATCTGCGCTGCGACACATATGCGGAGGATATGTCCGAGGAAGAATTCCAGGCACTTGCCAAGAAGGTGTTTGAGAAACTTGACAAGCAGGGCTGCTTTGACAAGGAAAAGAGTGCGGCAGCGAAAGCGGTGGAGGAGCTGAATGAGCTTTCTGTCAAAAAAGAGCATTGAGCTGGGTTTTGACATTTAGGTTTATAGGAGAGAAGATTCGACGCCGGTCTTTAATAGGGAGGTAACGAAATGGGAATGGATTTGGAGAGACTTGAAGACAGGATTCGGCACCTGGCATCGGAAGGTATGGGGATCAAGCGGGACCTTCTGCCGCTGTACGCGGATCAGGAGTATATGGGCGAGCTCATCAGATATCTTGCCGAGCCGTTTCGCGGCAAAGTCGACTGTGTCTGCGCCCCGGAACCGATGGGACTCATCGTGGGGAGCATGCTGGCACACGAACTGGGCATCGGCCTGGTGGTGATCCACAGAAACAGCCAGTTCCTGATCGACCCTGATGAGCAGGTGACGGCATCCTACATCAACCATCGCGATAAGGTAACGACGCTGTTCACGGAGCGCAGTCTTCTCCCTGCGGGCAGCAGAGTGCTGCTTGCAGACGACTGGGTGAGCACGGCGGCTACGCTTCAGGCCTGTGTGAACATGATCGAAGATACCGGGTGCAAGGTGGCCGGCATTGCGGCGATCGGAGCGGATAACCGCACTGCAGCCAAGAATCTGATCGATTCCGGAACGGTATTGTGTGCATATTGTGGGAAAGAATAAAGAAAATGACGTAAATGGCAAAGCGCGGAGAGCGGGGAGACTGCATCTGGCGGCAACAGCGGCGATCATGGTGCTGATCTTTGTCCATTCCGCCATGCCCGCGGACATGTCGTCCGCCGAGAGCGGGATCCTGGTCGGCCTCCTGTTTCGCCTGTTCGAAGGTGACCCGGAAAGAACATCCTTTTTCGTCCGCAAATGCGCCCATTTCACGGAGTATCTGGTGCTGGGGCTGAGTTTGGGGTTTACAGTGGATGATTTTGTCGGTATGCCTGAAACCGGCGGCGGAAAGGCGAAGAGCCTGTCCCTGGCATGGGGGATCGGCGCGCTGTATGCGTGTACTGACGAATTCCATCAGCGCTTTGTGCCGGGGCGAAGCGGGGAGCTCCGCGATGTGGGGATCGACTGCTGCGGCGTTTTGACAGGGGTGTTGCTGTACACAGCGTACCGGCGCCTGAAAAACCGGCAGCAGGCGATGTCAGAGAGAAAATGAATACAGTGTGTATGAAATGATTTCAGCAGGAGAGTTACTCCTGCTGATTGTATTGTCGGGATTGTGTTGTCGGGCAATGGGCTGATCGCATGATCGGGCAATGGCACAGGGGCGATGATCCGGCTTAGTCCGCCTGATCGACCGGCTCGAAGAGACCGAGCGCTTTACAGGCGTTGTAGATCCCGTCATCGTCCACGTCTGTGGTGACGTAGTCGGCAAGGGCTTTGAGCTCCGGGACTGCATTTCCCATAGCGACCTTGGTCCAGCCGTCGACGAACATGGACAGGTCGTTTCTGGAATCGCCGAAGACGACGACGTCACTGTAGTCGGCACCAAAATGATCCATGACCCGCCGGATTCCCAAGGCTTTGTCATTGGGCTCTATGAAAATATACTCTTTGTGGTAGCGGCCCCAGGGCAGGGCAGCCAGTGCTTCCAGCTGCTTTTCTTCCCCCTCATAGCAGGCAATGTACATCTTGTAGATCTTGTCGTAATCGCGGGGGTCGAGTCCCGGCACTACACGCGTGTTCATGTAGATGTCGTGGGTGAACTCTTCAAACCGCTCATCCGGCGTGATCCGATAGGTGCTGTTGTCGATCTGGAGCCCCCAGGGCAAGTCCTTGGCGATGCATTCGTCGACGAGGCGTATGATGTCCTCTTTGGGGAGCGGAATGATGCCCATGAACTGATCCTCTATGGTAAGGCTGTAGCCGCCGTCGCTGACCATGTTGTTGAAACCGAGTTCGTGCATGAAGTCGACCGCCAGAGCCTGAAGACGGCCTGTCGCAATGCAGAGAAAGTGACCGGCGCTGCGGCATTTCTCCAGCGCCAGGACAGCGGAGTCAGGGATATAGATGTTGCCGTAACCGCCGGCCGCAAGTGTTCCGTCTATGTCAAAAAAGAGATACCGTTTTCTACGCATAGATCCTCCGAGTGTAAAAAGAATTTGCAGCGGTCGTCTCCGAAGGCTGCAGGTATATGAACAGTATATCCTATTTTGACTTTGGAATGTCGGAAAAAGAGCGTGAACTTTAAGGAATGAGCGGCAAAAAAGGCCATTTACTGCGTACGAGGCGCGGAGAAAACATGCGCTGAGCGCTTGGAAGTGAAGAGAATATGCGCTGAGCGCTTGGAAATGGAGGAAATGATGGACCGGAGCAGGACGGACCGAAAATTCATGGTCCCAAACGAGGGTTTTGAATCGATCAGACCGGTGCCGCAAAGGCGCATCATCGAGAAGATGAATGAGTATATGAGCCGCCGGGACTACGGCGGCGCCGAACGCCATCTCTGTTACTGGCTCGAGGAGGCCCTTCTGGGAGGGGATCTCCAAGGGCAGCTGATGATCCGCAACGAACTGGTCGGTCATTACCGCAAGACCGGGCAGAGAGAAAAAGCCATGGAAAATGCCGCAAAGGCGCTGGAGCTCCTTGAGATGCTCGGAATGGAGAAGACGATCAGCGCGGGCACCACATATGTCAATGCGGCAACGGCCTGCAATGCGTTCGGAGATCACGAGCGGTCGATCGCACTGTTCACGAAGGCGAGAGAGGCTTACGAGAGCAGCGCGTATACGGACGCAGAGCTGTTAGGAGGCCTGTATAACAACATGGCGCTCACCTGTACGGCACTGGGACAGAAACGCCTCGCAGAGAGGGCAGACGGCGCTCAGTCGCAGGATGGATGCCGGGCGCAGGAAAGTCCGCGGGAGCAGGCCGGTTCTCAGACGCAGGAAAGCTCACGGGAGCAGGCCGGTTCTCAGACGCTTCACGGCGGAAAAAGTGCTGCGGAGTGGTTCGAGGAGGCCCTGACGCTGTATGAGAAGGCGGCTAAAGTGATGGCGGGAGTGGCGGACGGTGAACTGGAGCAGGCGATCACATATCTGAACATGGCGGACACGGTGGAGGCGCAGGTCGGTATGGAAGAGGGAGAGAGCAGAATATACGCTCTTCTTGACCGGGCGGAGGAACTCCTTGAGACGAAGGGAGAAGAGTTCCTGGGCCGGGACGAAAGGCTTCTAAGTGACCGGGCAGCGCTCAGGATGCTCGGCCGGGAGGAGAAGGCCAGACTGGGCTATTATGCCTTCGTGTGTGAGAAGTGCGCGCCGACGTTCGCGTATTACGGTTATTTCCTGTCGGCAGATCATTTCAGGGAGACGGCGGACCGGATCACGGAAGGACTGGCATGAAGGAGCCTTACGGGAAGGGACCTGAGATGAGCGGGCTTTAAAGAAAGGGCCGGAGATGAGGGGAGCGGAAATGAAAGGACTGGATATCTCCAGGGCATTTTACAGAGAATACGGCGAGCCGATGCTGCGGGAGAGATTTCCTGAGCTGCTTCCTCTTTTGGCAGCAGGGCTGTTCGGGAGCGGATCGGAGTGCTATGGCTATGACGATGAGATCTCGCGGGATCACGATTTCGAGCCGGGATTCTGCCTTTTCCTGCCGGGCGAGGAAGTGGTAGACCGAAGAACCGCCTTTATGCTGGAGCGGGCGTATGCCTCGCTCCCCAAGGAGTTTATGGGGGTCAGGCGCGCGATGGTCTCGCCGGTGGGCGGCGCGAGACACGGCGTACTCAGGACGGCGGATTTTATGACCGAGAAGGTAGGGAGCGCTGACGGGGAGCTTGATCTCAGGACCTGGCTGTCGATCCCGGAATATGCGCTGGCGGAGGCAGTCAACGGCGAGATCTTTGCAGATCCGTACGGGGAGGTCACTGCGATCCGGGCACGGCTCAGGAAGAGGCCGGAGGATGTGCGGCTCAAGAAGCTGGCGGGACAGCTCCTGATCATGGGACAGTCGGGACAGTACAATTATCTGCGGTGTCTGGCGCACGGTGAGACGGCAGCGGCGCAGCTGGCTGTCGTCGAATTTGTCCAAAGCGCGATGGCGGCGGTATTTTTGCTCAACGATGTGTATCAGCCGTATTACAAGTGGAGCTTCAGGGCTATGCGGGCGCTGCCGAAGCTGTCGATCATGGCAGAGCTGTCAGAGTATCTTCTGACGACGGACAATGAAGAAAAGACGCGGGGAGAAAAATACGAAGTGATGGAGGGAATTGCGGCGGATGTGATCGAAGAGCTTCAGGAACAGGGACTGACCAGGGCGGTCTGCGGCGACCTGGAGAAACACGCGTATTCGGTGAATGACAGGATCTCGGATGCGCAGGTGAGGAACATGCACGTTCTGGCGGCGGTTTGAGGCGGATCTTTGGCAAAATCACGGCAGAATTCAGGCGAAATTAAGATGAAACCGATGCGAATGAAAGGCGGCACTTTATGAAAATACACGGACTGCAGAAAATGACACTGCTGGATTACCCCGGCCATGTGGCCTGTACAGTCTTTCTGGGCGGCTGCGATCTGCGGTGCCCCTACTGCCACAATTACGAGCTGGCGACCGGTGCGGTCGAACCTGTCATGGAGGAGGAAGAGTTTTTCGCTTTCCTGAAAAAGAGGACGGGGCTTCTCGACGGCGTGGCGATCACCGGAGGCGAGCCGTGCCTGCACAGAGATCTGCCGGCCTTCATGCGCAGGATCCGGGAGATGGGGTTTTCCGTCAAGTTGGACACAAACGGGACGCATCCCGCAGTCCTCAGGGAGATCCTGGACGAGAGACTGGCGGATTATGTGGCCATGGACATCAAGAATTCACCGGTCAAGTATGCACTGACAGCGGGACTGACCGGCAATTCGGGCGCGCCGGCAGCGGGAGCCGTCGGCAGATCGGATATGCTTTCAGAAGGACCCGGCGGCGAGCCTGTATTTCTCGCGGCGATTCGCGAGAGCATTGCGCTTATTATGCACTCGGGCATCGATTATGAGTTCCGCACAACGGTGGTGGATGAGATGCACGAAACGGATGATTTTGAGGAGATCGGAAAGATGATCGAGGGCGCGAAAAGGTATTTTCTGCAGTGCTTTACAGACCGGGAAACCGTGCCTTTCAGCGGCCTGAGCGCACCTTCGAAGGAAAAACTTGAGGCCTGCGCCGCGCGCATTTCGGGGCATGTGGAGAGCGTACAAATACGAGGCGTGGACTGAATTAGAGAGAAAACACTAAATATTGACAGAAAACTAAAATCAACACAAGATATTGACGATTGTTCCCCTTCGTGGTACTGTAGTTGTGTTCGTAAAGACAGGAAAATTGCAAGTACCGCGTGAGGGGGTTTTATTATGTATCAGGTAACAAAGAGAGACGGGCAGGTAGTAGACTTTTCAATCAGCAAGATCAGCGATGCGATCACCAAGGCATTCGTTGCGATCGAGAAGCAGTATCATCCCAGCATTATCGATCTGATCGCGCTTCATGTCACATCGGATTTCGAGCCCAAGATCATGGACGGCGTGATCGCAGTGGAAGATATCCAGGACAGCGTCGAGAAGGTGCTCTCCGAGTCGGGCTATGCGGACGTGGCCAAGGCCTATATTCTGTACCGCAAACAGCGCGAGAAGGTGCGTAATGTCGGTTCCGCGCTCCTCAACTACAAGGACCTGGTAGACAATTATCTCAAGATCAACGACTGGCGTGTGAAGGAGAATTCCACCGTCACATATTCCGTCGGAGGACTGATCCTTTCCAACTCCGGTGCGATCACCGCCAACTACTGGCTGAGTGAAGTTTATGACGAGGAAGTCGCCAAGGCACACCGCAGCGCGGCGATCCACCTGCACGATCTGTCCATGCTGACAGGATACTGCGCAGGCTGGAGCCTGAAGCAGCTGATCCAGGAGGGCCTGGGAGGCGTACCCGGGAAGATCACTTCTTCCCCTGCAAACCACCTCTCCACACTCTGCAACCAGATGGTCAACTTCCTGGGCATCATGCAGAACGAGTGGGCAGGCGCACAGGCGTTTTCCTCTTTTGACACCTATCTGGCACCTTTTGTCAAAATAGACAACCTGACCCAGAAAGAAGTCAAGCAGTGCGTGCAGTCCTTCATCTACGGTGTGAATACACCCAGCAGATGGGGCACACAGGCGCCGTTCTCCAATATCACTTTGGACTGGACGGTTCCCAATGACCTTAAGAACCTGCCCGCGATCATCGGCGGCAGGGAGATGGACTTCACCTACGGCGACTGCCAGAAAGAAATGGATATGGTGAACAAGGCCTTCATCGAGATCATGATCGAGGGCGACGCCAACGGCAGAGGATTCCAGTATCCGATCCCCACCTATTCCATCACAAGAGATTTCAACTGGGAAGAGACCGAGAACAACAAGCTGCTGTTCGAGATGACAGCCAAATACGGGACGCCTTATTTCTCCAACTACATCAATTCGGATATGGAGCCCAGCGATGTCCGCTCCATGTGCTGCAGACTGCGCCTCGACCTGAGAGAGCTCAGGAAGAAATCCGGCGGATTCTTCGGCTCCGGCGAGTCCACAGGTTCCATCGGCGTTGTCACGATCAATATGCCCCGAATCGCATACCTGGCCAAGGATGAGGCAGATTTCTACAAGAGACTGGACGATCTGATGGATGTCTCCGCCCGCAGTCTCAAGACCAAGAGAACCGTCATCACGAAGCTTCTCGAGAACGGCCTGTATCCTTACACGAAGAGATATCTGGGAACCTTCAACAACCACTTCTCCACTATCGGCCTGATCGGCATGAACGAGGTGGGCCTGAATGCGAAGTGGCTGCGCGCGGACCTGACCGATCCCAAGGTACAGAGATTTACTCGCGATGTATTAAACCACATGAGAGAGCGTCTCTCCGATTATCAGGAGAAGTACGGCGATCTGTACAACCTGGAGGCAACGCCTGCGGAGTCCACGACTTACAGATTTGCGATGCACGACAAGGAGCAGTTCCCGGACATCATCACGGCCAACATGAACGGCACTCCTTACTACACCAATTCCTCTCATCTGCCTGTCGGCTATACAGAGGATATCTTCTCCGCACTGGACATCCAGGATGATCTACAGACACTGTACACATCCGGAACCGTTTTCCACGCGTTCCTGGGTGAGAAGCTTCCGGACTGGAAAGCAGCGGCGAATCTGGTGCGCAAGATCGCGGAGAACTATAAACTGCCTTATTACACGATGTCTCCTACATACTCCGTATGTAAGGATCACGGCTACCTGACCGGCGAGCAGTACACCTGCCCGATCTGCGGATGCAAGACGGAAGTCTACAGCCGCATCACAGGCTATTATCGTCCGGTCCAGAACTGGAACGACGGCAAGGCCCAGGAGTACAAGGACAGAATGGTCTACAATATCGGCCGTTCCCACCTGACCCATATGGGACCGAACCCGGCGCCCAAGGATGCCATCATGTCCCAGGCGGACGCGGCGATCGAGGCAGCTGCCGAGCGCCCCTGCTGCGGCCCTGTGGAGCCGATCATGATGAATGCGGAAGCGCATAAGGAAGCTCCGGTCAAGGAAGCAGCACCTCAGGCGGCGACAGAGACTGCACCTGTACAGAGTCAGGCAGGCGAGTCCGTGAAGTTCGCGGTGAAGCCGGAGAATTCCGTGACCGTCCTGCTCTTCAAGACACCTTCCTGCCCCAACTGCAAGGCGGCCGGCGCTATTTTGGACAGAGCCGGTGTGGAGTATGAACCACTCAATGCCAATGAGGAGAAGGAACTTGTCATGAAGTACGGCGTGAAGCAGGCGCCGACACTGATTCTGGACAATGGCGTTTCATTTGAGAAGTATCGCGGCGTTTCCGATATCAAGGGATGGCTGATGCACAAATAATGATGAGCTAAGCGGCCGCCCGGTAAAGTGTATTTGCCGGGCGGTTTGTTATTTGGATCAGGTCTGTTATTGGATCGGGCCAGGGAGGTATAGATATGTACGACATTATAGTAGTTGGCGGCGGCGCAGCGGGGATGACGGCGGCGCTGTATGCGCTCCGCAACGGCAAGAGCGCGATGGTCATTGAGAAGAACGGCTTCGGCGGGCAGATCACGCACTCCCCCAAGGTGGAGAATTTTCCGGGGACACTGCAGATGAGCGGCAATGAATTCGCCGAGAAGATGCTCGACCAGATCCTCGCGCAGGGGGCTGAGATCGAGTTTGAGAATGTCATTTCCGTGGAGGACAACGGCGCGGTCAAAACAGTGAAGACCGAAGAAGGCGGCGTCTACGAGGCAGGAGCAGTCATCCTGGCGACAGGTGTTAAACACCGCATGCTGGGACTTAAAGGAGAGGAAGACCTCGTAGGCGAGGGGATCTCTTTCTGCGCGGTCTGTGACGGCGACTTTTATGCCGGAAAGCGCGTCTGCGTGGCCGGCGGCGGCAATTCCGCGCTGCAGGAGGCCATTCTCTTGTCCGAGAAGTGCAGCGAAGTGATCATGCTGCAGGATCTGGATGTCTTTACGGGAGAGAAGAGACTGCAGGATGTGCTGTTCTCCAAACCCAACGTAAAGGCACACACCGGCGTGAAGATCACCGATCTTCTTCAAACCGGAGGAGAGCTGTCCGGTCTCATGATCGCAGACAGCAAAACAGGCGTGAGGCAGAAGGTCGAGTGCGACGGACTGTTCGTGGCGATCGGGCTGATCCCGGAGAATGAGCCTTTTCAGGAGCTTGCAGAGCTCAACTGGTATGGATATTTTGACGCGGACGAGCGGTGCGTGACCAAGACACCCGGCATTTATGTGGCGGGCGACTGCCGCAGCAAGTCTGTGCGCCAGCTGACGACAGCGGTGGCGGACGGTGCCTGTGCGGCACTGGCGGCGTGCCATTATCTGCAGATGCAGTAAAAAGCCGCGCCGCCCCGGCGACGTGTCATGATCTGCAGATGCAGTAAAAGTTTAGCGATCAGAAGTGTGCAAATGCGGAGTTTCCGCTTCAGGGAACTTCGCATTTTTGTGACCGAAAGGTTAACTTATTTGTGACCGAAAGGTTGGCTTATATGAAATACTTAATGTGCGGCATAGCTTTTTGGGCGTGTCTTTTTGCGGTCATAGGGCTGCTCAGGCCAAGATCGGGCATCTACAGGATGACCATGGGATCCAAGCCTCAATATACAGTATTTGTGAGT
>Ga0310695_10011855_pt1 | contig 12354 bp, 8 predicted proteins | sample RumenRJG_04DNA_FD_203882 | JGI IMG/M metagenome (GOLD analysis project Ga0310695, IMG submission 203882) | Bovine rumen microbial communities from Lethbridge, Alberta, Canada - RJG_04 (v2) (version 2) | ecosystem: Host-associated > Mammals > Digestive system > Stomach > Rumen | place: Canada... | reverse complement strand
GCCATCAGCCATGACCGCTATTTCCTTGACGTGGTGGCCCAGCGCTGCATCGAGCTGGTGGACGGGAAGGCGGAGTTTTACAGCGGCAACTACAGCTTCTTCCTGGAAGAGCGGCAGCGCCGCTTTGAGGAAAAGCGGAAACAGTATGAAAAGGATCAGGCCAAGATCGAGCAGCTCACCCGTGCGGCGGAGCAGATGCATCTCTGGGCCTTCATGGGCAACGACAAGCTCCACAAGCGCGCCTTCTCCATGGAAAAGCGCATCGAAAAGCTCTCCCGCAGTGAGAAGCCCCGGGAGCAGAAAAAGCTCTCCGTCAGGTTTAAGGAGCGGGCCTTTGACGGGGACGAGGTGCTGGTGGCCGACAGCCTGAAGAAGGGCTTCGGCGACCGGGTGCTCTTCTCCGATCTCTCCTTCATCGTCGAAGGGCAGGAGCGCGTCGCCGTCATCGGCGACAACGGGAGCGGGAAATCCACCCTCGTAAAGCTCATCACCAGGGAGGAGAGCCCGGATGCGGGCTGGATCTCCCTCGGTCCCTCGGTACGCAGCGCCTGCCTGCCGCAGATCGTGCGCTTTCAGGATGACAGCCGCACCGCCTATGACACCATGCTCTGGGAATGCCGCTGCTCGCCGCAGGAAGCGCGGGACCGTCTGGCCGCCTTCGGCTTCCGGGGCGAGGACGTGTTCAAGCCCGTCTCCACCCTCTCCGGCGGCGAGCGAAGCCGGCTCAAGCTCTGTATGCTCATGGGCGGCGATATCAATCTTCTGATCCTTGACGAGCCCACCAACCACCTGGACATCATCAGCCGCGAGTGGATGGAGGACGCGCTCTCCGATTACGGCGAAACCCTGCTTTTTGTCTCTCACGACCGTTATTTCATCGAGAAGTTCGCCACCCGCATCTGGGCCTTCGAAAACGGCGTGCTCACGGACTACCGGGGCGGATATGCCGCCTATGTCGCCTGGAAGGAGCATCAGGCCGTTGTGGCCTCGGCGGAGAAGAAGGCCGCGGACAAAGGCGCCGGGAAGAAGTCCTCCCCCGAAGCCGCTCCGAAGGGCGGCCGGAAGCCGGAAGGGCGGCCGAAGGGCGGGAACCAGCTCCGCCAGATGCAGCGCGCGGAGAAGGAGATCGCCCGGCTGGAGGGGCAGCTTGCCGCCCTGGAAGAGGAATGCGCCCTCTATGCCACCGACTACCAGAAGCTCATGGAACTGGAAGAACAGAAGGAAGCGCTGAACGAGGCGCTCATGGAACAATATGAACGTTGGGAGGCTCTGAGTGATGACGCCTGAACAGAAAACACAACAGAAGAAAAAAGACCCGGTCCGGGTCGTTCTCTGCGCCGTTCTGGCGGCTCTGGGCTGTTTCTTCCGCTTCGCGCTGCGCGGCTATGTCTACTGGGGCTATCTCTGTTTCTTTCTGGTCGCGCTGATTCTCGCCCATCGGTTTCTTCCGGCGGTGCTCTGGCGCATTGTGCTCGGCCTGACCTGCCTCGGCATCGTTTACTTCTGCATCGTCGAGGTCCCGATCGTCAAAAATGCCCGCACCGATCCCGATCCGGAGCGTCCTTATCTCATCGTGCTCGGCGCCGCCGTCTACGGCGAGCGCCCCTCCCTCACGCTGGTACGCCGGCTGGAAGGGGCCCTGGATTACCTGAACCGGTACCCGGACTCGATCGCCATCGTCTCCGGTGGCATGGGCAAGGGCGAGGACATCACGGAAGCCCGCGCCATGCATGACTGGCTCGTGCAGCACGGTCTGCCGGAGGAGCGGGTTCTCATGGAGCCGAAGGCCACCTCCACCGAAGAGAATCTGCGCTATTCGTTTGAGATCATCCGCGAGCGCGGCGATGAGCCGGACGGCAGCGTGGCCGTCGTCTCCAGCGCCTATCACCTCTTCCGTGCCAAGTCCATGGCACGTCTGCAGGGCGTGGAAGCCGCCGGTGTGGCCGCCCCCTGGGGTTATAAGATGGTCATGCTGAACTACTTCATCCGCGAAGCCTTCGGCGTGACCCACCTCTGGGTCTTCGGCTGGTAAGCCGAACCCCCTCTGTCCCGGGCACATGGCCCGCCGGACGGAGGGGGTTTTGTATTTCCGTATGGACTTTTCAGGCGCCGTCTGTCCCGGTTTTTCCGGGCTGTGCCGTCATCGGCAGGGTAAATTCCGCCGCGAAGTGTTTCTCATCCCGCGCGGTGCCGAAACTGCCGCCCAGGGCGTCGATGATCTTCTCACAGGTTCGAAGGCCGATCTTGGTGCTCTCGGTTCCGCTGCCGCGGTTGGAGAGGGCGTTTGAGAACGTTACCGAAATCTGTCCGTTTTTCATCTCCGTCAGGAAGAGCACCGGTCGCGCCAGATCGGCGTATTTCTTGATGTTCGAGACGAGGTTGTCGATCACGCGCTTGAGCATGGCCGCGTCCGTGGTCAGCAGCCATCCGTCCTCCAGCCGGTCGATGCTCTGCACGTTGAAGCCGGAGTCTCTCAGGTCAAATTCCGCCTCGCCCAGCAGCTGCATCAGCAACATATGGATGTCATAGTCCTCTTTCTGCAGTTCCAGCTCGCTGCGGCCGAACACCAGAAAGTATTTGAACAGTTCGTCCGTCAGCTCCTTCAGCGCCAGGGACTTTCCGTAAGCCGCCTCGAGATAGCGTCTTCGCTCCTCCTCGGTGAGCGACTCGGTGTTGTTCAGCAGGCCGAGATACCCGATCAGCGAAGTCATCGGCGTCCGGATATCGTGGCTCATGGCGGTGATCAGCTCGCTGTTGGCCTCCCAGGCGCGCTTCTCGTTCCCCATGCGCTCGATGATCGCGTCCCGCATGCCGTCGATGTCGGAAGCCAGCGTCGCGACTTCGTCCACGCCGTCCACCGTGATCGGCCCGTCCAGGTCGCCCGCTCCGACGGTTGCCGCTTCCTGAGACAGGCGGATGATCCGCCAGGTCAGGCGGTTGGTATACCAGAAAAGCACGCTCACCAGCACCAGGATTCCAACCACCAGGCCCATGATCCGGTTGATGGTGTCCTCCCGCTCGCGGGAATTGTCCGTGATGGTGATATAGCTGATCCCGTCCGAGAACCGCATCGGGTACAGTCTTCCGCTGATCCCGCTTCGCCGCGGGGCTTCATAGCTCTGCAGCGTCATGGCGCGCGCCCCGGTGCCCGGGACGGCAGGCAGGTCCAGCATTTCGGCCGAATAGACCGAAACGGAGACGTGATCATGCTCCGAGAGGAAGCGCTGAAGCGCTTCCGTATCTCCGCTGCTGTAGCCGCCCTCCTGCACATAACGGTTGAACTCCGTATAAATCTCCGCCTTGCGCGCGGCCGCGGCGTTCGGGCTCATATAATAGCGGTTGACAAAGAGCGTGCTGATGCCGAAGACGGCAAGATACCCCGCCGCCGCGCAGAGCACGCTGAGCAGCGCCGCCAGCATCAGCTTGGTGCTCAGTGAATGGAGCAGCGGCTGTTTCGCTTCAGTCAACCTGATATCCCCTGCCCCAGACCGTGCGAATGATCTTGGGCGCCGAGGGGACCTCCTCGATCTTGCGGCGCAGGTTCAGCACATGTACCATGATGGTATTGCCCGAGCCGGGAAGGAACTTTTCATTCCACACCGTTTCATACAGTTCCTGGGTGGTGACGGTCCGTCCCCGGTTCTTCACCAGGCACTCAAGGATGGAGTATTCCGTGTCCGTCAGGGGAACGGTCTCTCCCGCGTTGCGCACCATTCTGGTGCCCAGATCCACTTCCAGATTCCCATAGGTCCAGATGGACGAGGCCGGCTTGCCCCGGTATTCCTGGTAGCGGCGCAGAAGCGACTTCACCTTGGCCAGGAGCTCCGGCTGGGAGAAAGGTTTGGAAAGGAAGTCGTCCCCGCCGCTCTGATAGGCGGCCAGGCGGTCCCGCTCCGCGCTCTTGGCAGTCAGGAAGAGAATGGGCGCATTGGAAAACTCCCGGATCTTCTCGCAGGTCTCAATGCCGTCCATGCCGGGCATCATCACGTCCAGGATGATGAGATCCGTCTCCCGGTGACTCTGCATATAGGCCACGGCATCCCGTCCGTTGGCCGCCTCCGCCGTATCGTATTCTCTTCTCAGCAGCAGGTTCAGGATATTACGGATATCGGGATCATCGTCCACGATCAGAATTCTTGTCTCTTCGCTCATCGGTCTCCTCCAGAAGGGATTACTCTGTCCTTTAACGAAACGCAGCTTTCGCATCTCTCCCCGCCTCCGGCGGAGAGATACGGAAACGGGCAGTCAATTCCGTTAAGCAGGATCTCATATCTTACAGTATGTTACACAGTATATCACAAGTCGTTTTTGTTTTTCCATGTATTCTGTGAACTTTAAGAAAAATAAAGAATCTGGTTGACGCCCCAAATATTCAAAAAAACCGAACACCGGGGCAAAAGTTTCTTGTAAAAGAGGCGATAACATGCTATAGTAAGGAAAGCTTTCGGAATGGATTCATGGTTCCGGAAGAGAAAAAAGAATGAGGAGGAAAACATGAAGAAGTATCTTTCCATCGTGCTTGCACTGGCGCTGGTATTCTCTCTGGCCGCCTTTGCGATGCCCACCGCCTTCGCGGATGATGATTTCCACATCGGCATCATCACCGGTTCCGTCTCCCAGAGCGAAGACGACCGCCGCGGCGCGGAAGCTTTCCAGGCGATGTACGGCGAGGACCGCGTAAAGCTCGCGATCTATCCCGACAACTTCACCGAAGAGCTTGAGACCACCATCCAGACCATCGTCAACATGTCTGATGATCCTCTGATGAAGGCCATCATCGTCAACCAGGCTGTCCCCGGCACCACCGAGGCCTTCCGTCCCGACATCCTCTGCATCGCCGGTGAGTCCCATGAAGACCTGCCCGAAATCGGCAGCGCTGCCGATCTGGTCTGCAACAACGACTTCGTTGCCCGCGGCTACCTGATCATCCGCACCGCTCACGAGCTGGGCTGCGACACCTTCGTTCACATCTCCTTCCCGCGTCACATGTCCTATGAGACCATGAGCCGCCGTGTTGCCATCATGAAGGCAGCCTGCGAAGAGTTCGGCATGACCTTCGTCCTCGAGACCGCTCCCGACCCCACCACGGACGTCGGTGTTGCCGGTGCTCAGGCCTACATCCTTGAGAAGGTTCCCGAGTGGGTTGAGAAGTACGGCAAGAACGCCGCCTACTTCTGCACCAACGACGCTCACACCGAGCCTCTGCTCAAGCAGCTGCTTGAGTACGGCGGTTACTTCATCGAAGCCGACCTGCCCTCTCCCACCATGGGCTATCCCGGTGCTCTGGGCATTGACCTGACCGAGGAAGCCGGCGACTATGCCAAGATCCTCGCGAAGGTTGAGCAGGCCATCTGCGAGAAGGGCGGCGCCGGCAAGTTCGGCACCTGGGCCTACTCCTATGGCTACACCGTTTCCGCGGGCCTTGCCCAGCATGCCGTGAACGTCATCAACGGCGAGAGCGACCTGCTCGACATGGACGACATCGCGAAGGCCTACGAGGTCTTCTCCCCCGGCGCCGCCTGGAACGGCTCCAACTACACCAACGCCGAGACCGGTGTCAAGGCCGACAACACCTTCCTCGTGTACCAGGATACCTACATCATGGGCAATCCGGGTCACTACATGGGCTCCACCGAGATCGAAGTTCCCGAAGTCTACTTCACCGTGAAGTAATTCTTTTCCACGCTGCATCATCCTCCCTGCCGAAAGGCAGGGAGGTGACGCTTCTCTTTTGACCATTTCGGGGAGGATTTATTCCTCCCCCACTGATTTCAGGCAGGGTATTTATATGTTAAGTGATAACACCCCACTATTGGAAATGCGCAGCATCAAAAAGGATTTCTTCGGCAACCAGGTCCTGACCGACATCAACCTGACGCTGGCCGAGGGTGAGGTGCTCGGTCTCTGCGGCGAAAACGGCGCCGGCAAGAGCACGCTCATGAAAATCCTCTTCGGGATGGACGTGATCCGGGAAACGGGCGGCTATGAGGGCGAGATTCTGCTGAACGGGAAACCTGTCCGCTTTGCCACCCCCTTCGACGCGCTGGCCGCCGGGATCGGCATGGTCCATCAGGAGTTCTCTCTGATTCCGGGCTTCACCGCCACGGAGAACATTCTTCTCAACCGTGAACCGAAAAAACGCAACGTCATCTCCGAGGTCTTCGGTGAGCGTCTGGACACCCTTGATTATAACGAAATGACCGGACGCGCGGAGGCCGCCATCGATAAAATGGGATTCAAGATCGACAAAGGCATGCGCATCAGCGAAATGCCGGTCGGTCACAAGCAGTTTACCGAAATCGCCCGCGAGCTCAGCAAAGATAATCTGAAGCTGCTGATTCTGGACGAGCCGACGGCCGTTCTGACCGAGAAGGAAGCGGATGCGCTTCTCAGCTCCATCCGGTCCATGTCCGAAAAGGGCATCGCCGTCATCTTTATTACGCACCGGCTTCATGAGATTCTGTCGGTCTGTGACAAGGTTGTGGTCATGCGGGACGGATACGTCGTATCCGATGTCCCCGCCGCCAAAACCAGCGTCAGTGAGATTTCAAAATGGATGGTCGGCCGCTCGGTGGAAAACACGGGCAGCGTTGATATAAGAGACACTTCCAAATCCAGGACGATGATGTCCATCCGCAATCTCTGGGTGGATATGCCCGGTGAGACGGTCCGCAACGTCACCCTGGACATCAAGGAGGGCGAGATCCTCGGCATCGGCGGTCTGGCCGGTCAAGGCAAGCTCGGCATCCCGAACGGGATCATGGGGCTCTATGAGGCCGGCGGCACCGTGGAGCTGGACGGGAAGCCCATCCCCCTCAACAGTCCGCGAAAGTGCCTGGACGCCTCTCTGGCCTTTGTGTCGGAGGACCGGCGCGGTGTCGGTCTGCTGCTGGACGAGACGCTGGAATGGAACGTCGCCTTCCCCGCCATGCAGGTGCAGAACAAGTTCCTCAGGCACTACCTCGGCGGCCTGATCAAGTGGAGGGACGAGAAAGCCATCCGCGAGATCACCGACCGCTACATCGACGAGCTCGCCATCAAGTGTACCGGCTCCAAGCAGAAGGCGCGCGAACTCTCCGGCGGCAACCAGCAGAAGATCTGCCTGGCGAAAGCCTTTGCCCTGGAGCCGAAGTTTCTCTTCGTCTCCGAGCCCACCCGCGGGATTGACATCGGCGCCAAGGAGCTGGTGCTGCAGGCTCTGAAGAAGTTCAACCGCGAGAGCGGCGTCACCGTCGTGATGATTTCCTCGGAACTGGAAGAGCTGCGTCAGATCTGCGACCGCATCGCGATCGTCTCCGGCGGCCGGATCGCCGGCATTCGTCCGGCTTCGGATCCGTCCGAGGAATTTGGCCTTCTGATGGTCAGCATGGTAAAGTGAGGAGGGCAGCATGAACGAAACATTAGTTGACAGAAACAATATCACGCTTCGTGACCGGCTGAAAAACATGGTCGCGAGCTTCGGTCTGCCGCGCCTCATCATTGCCGGCTTCCTGCTGCTGCTGTTCATCGCGGCGCCTTTCGTTGGCGCAGATTTCTGGACGCAGATCAGCAACACCGTCAACCGCTTCAGCTGGAACGCCATCATGGTGCTCGCCATGGTGCCGATGATCCACTCCGGCTGCGGACTGAACTTCGGTCTGCCTCTCGGAATCATTTCCGGTCTGCTGGGCGCCACGCTCTCCATTGAGTTCGGCTTCACCGGCCCGCTGAGCTTTGTCATGGCGATCCTGATCGCCACGCCCTTTGCCCTGGTTCTCGGCGCCGCCTACGGCTGGCTGCTGAACAAGATCAAGGGCGGCGAGATGATGATCGCGACTTACGTCGGTTTCTCCTCCGTGTCCTTCATGTGCATGATGTGGCTGCTGCTCCCCTACCACAGCCCGACAATGGTCTGGGGCTTTGCCGGCAAGGGCCTGCGTACCACCATCTCTCTGGAGGGCTTTTACGACAAGGTGCTGGCAAACTTCCTGCAGATCAACATCGGCAATCTCTCCATCCCGACCGGCACGTTGCTGTTCTTCGCACTGCTCGCCTGGCTGATGTGGGCTTTTCTCCACACCAAGACCGGTACGGCCATGACGGCCGTGGGCTCGAATCCCACCTTTGCTCGGGCCGCCGGCGTAAACGTCGACAGGATGCGCCTGCTCTCCGTGGTCATGTCCACCTGGCTGGCCGCCATCGGCATTCTGGTCTATGAGCAGGGCTTCGGCTTTATTCAGCTGTACATGGCGCCCTTCTACATGGCTCTGCCGGCCGTCTCCGCCATTCTGATCGGCGGCGCCTCCGTCAACAAGGCCAGCATCGCCAACGTCATTATCGGCACCTTCCTGTTCCAGGGCATTGTCACCATGACGCCGACCGTCATGAACAGCGCCATCCACATGGATATGAGCGAGGTCATCCGCGTGGTCGCCTCCCAGGGCATGATTCTCTACGCGCTGACCAGAAAGACGGAGGGTACGAAATGAACGACAAGAGTTTCGGCAAAAAAGTACTCGGTTTTGTCCAGGACAACACCGTCCCGCTGATGTTTGTGCTGATCTGCGCGGTCTGCATCCCGCTCTCCGGGTTCTCCGCCAGCTACCTGATCAATGAAATCGTCACCCGTATGGGGCGCAACATCTTCCTGATCCTCTGCCTGCTGATCCCGATCATGGCCGGCATGGGCCTGAACTTCGGCATGACGCTCGGCGCCATGGCCGGAGAGATCGCGCTGATTCTAGTCTCCGACTGGCAGATCTGGGGAATCCCCGGCGTGGTGCTCGCGATGATTCTCTCGATCCCCATCTCGGTGCTGCTCGGCTATTTCTGCGGAAAAATCCTGAACATGGCGAAGGGCCGCGAGATGATCACCAGCTACATCATCAGCTATTTCATGAACGGCATCTATCAGCTGATCGTGCTGTACATGATGGGTCCGATCATCCCCATCAAGCACTCCTCCATCAAGCTGCCGCGCGGTTACGGCGTGCGCAACACGGTGTCCCTGCTGAACATGCGCCAGTGCCTCGATAACCTCCTCGCCGTGCGCGTGGGAGGCGTCAAAGTCCCGGTTCTCACCTTCCTGATCATCGGGGTTCTCTGCCTCTTCATCATCTGGTTCCGCAAGACCAAGCTCGGCCAGGACATGCGCGCCGTCGGCCAGGATATGAACGTCGCACGCGACGCCGGCATCAAGGTGGAGCGCACCCGTATCATCTCCATGATCATGTCCACGGTACTCGCCGGCTTCGGCATGGTGATCTACCTTCAGAACATGGGCAATATCGCCACTTACAGCTCCCACTCCCAGATCGGCATGTTCTGCATCGCGGCGCTGCTGGTCGGCGGCGCTTCGGTGGACCGCGCTTCCATCGGCAACGTCTTTCTGGGCGTGATCCTGTTCCACACCATGTTCATCGTGGCGCCGAAAGCGGGCGCGGCCATCACCGGCGACTCCATGATCGGCGAATACTTCCGCGTGTTCGCCTCCTACGGTGTCGTCACGATCTCCCTGATCATGTACGAGACGAAGAAGCGCAAGAACAAGAGTCTGGTCGGACAGCAGCTCGCCCAGGCGCAGAAGGAGGAGGCGCAGAACAATGGATAATGCGAGCAAAACACGCCGTCTTCTATTCCGCCTCGGCACCGTCCTGGTCCTGGTCGGCATCTGCGCCGTGATGATGATCATCGGCCGCGGCCACACGGTCTACTTCGACAACAAGCAGCTGGAGTACAACGGCACGACCTGTGAATGCCCGTATAAGATCAAGGTTCTTGTCAAGGACGAACAGGTCGCAAACCTCAAGGCCAAGGAACGCGGCATGGCCACAACCATCGGCCAGAACTTTGCCATGACCCTGAAGATCACGCAGGAAAAGGGCGGCGATGAAGTCGTTGAAACCTATCAGCTGAAGCTGCCCTACAACATGGACGGCATCGTCATCAATCTTCCTGCCTATCTGGAAGGGCTCCCGCAAGAGGCCTGGATGTCTGAGTTCGTTCCGATTGCAACGGAATCCTCGGCGGAGGACGAAGAAGTTCCTGGCGGCGATGAGTTTGAGATGGAAGACCTGGGTGATTTCTGATTCCCGGCTTTTCCGTTTCGCATTTACAATCAAAGCGCTCTTTAAGGGGCCGGCGCGATATAACGCGCCGGCCCTGCTTCTTTGATGGATTTAAGAAATCTTCACACACAAAGACTTCAGCGTATGCTACAATGAATCTGCTCAGAGAGCAAGAATAAAAAACATTGCAAGGAGACTGGAATGAACAATACCATGATTCGTGTTCTGTCCCTGGCGCTTTGCCTTATGATGGTGCTCGCTCTCACGGCCTGCGGCAGCTCCGGTCAGGGTTCTGCCCCCGCCCAGGAGACACAGAGCGCTCAGAGCACACAGAATACACAGACTTCGCAATCCGGCAGCGCGTCTTCCTCTTCCGCCGCTTCGGAGTACGCCTGGAAGAGCACTTTTCTTCCCATCACCCGGGAAGACGACGACACGCCGATTCAGCCGATTCTCTTCACGGATGACGGTGTCTACGCCTCCGGCCAGGTGACGCTCGGCCGCCGGGAAGCCGCCGATGGCGAGGTGGAAGAGTACGAAGGCCAGTTCAACATCTACGGCAGCATGCTCTACTTCATCTCCAGGGACGGCAGGATCGAGCCTCTGCCGAAATATGTCCCGGTCCCGCCGAGGGACAACCCGGAGAACTATAAAGACTTCTACTCCTATCAGAACCTCGGCTCGCCGGTCGTGAATGCCGACGGAAACCTCATGCTGCTTCAGATGGAAGGCGCGGGCTGGTTCGAGGGGCCGGAGAGCGTCTACGGAACCGAAGAGCAGTATATGGGCGATTATTATCACAATGAACAGAACTATGACGTTGTCATCCTCAGTCCGGAGGGAGAGGAACTGAGCCGTGCGCCCGTCGACCTCGATACCACGAACACCTGGCTCAACACCTATAATATCGCGAAAGATCCCGACGGCAATCTCATCGTCGTCATGGAGATGACGCTTCAGGCCATCGCACCGGACGGCAGCATCGCCTGGTCCATGCAGCTGGACAACTATGTAAACTCCATGGTTACCCTGGCCGACGGCAGTGTCGCGGTCATGGTCTACGGCGACAGAGGCCCCGAGCTTCGTCCCATCGACTTTGAAAAGAAGGAGCTCGGCGAGAGCTTCCCGATCCCCGATTCCGCCTGGACGCTGTTCCCCGGCGATGAGAATTATGACTTCTACTATACCAGCGGCATGTTCCTCTACGGATTCAAGCTGGGAGAAGAGGAGCCGGTTCCGGTTCTGAACTGGATGAGCTGTGACATCAACGGCGACTCCGTCGCCAGTCAGGCCCTGAAGATTTCTTCCGACGGCAGCATCATGGGGATCACCACGGACTACTCCGGCGGCAGCATCGACACCCAGCTCTTCACGCTGACCAGAGTTCCGGCCGATTCCCTGCCGAAGAAGCAGATTCTGACCGTCGCGCAACTGGAGTATAACCCCGATTATCAGCTCACCAACCGCATGGTCCGTTTCAACCGCAGCCACGACAATGTCCGCCTGGAGTATCTGGACTATTCCCAGTACAACACCGAGAGCGACTTCACCGCCGGTATCACCAAGTTCAACACCGAAGTCATGGCCGGCAACCTCCCCGACATCATCCCGACCAACCAGATCGCCTACCGTCAGATCGCGTCCAAGGGCCTGCTGGAAGATCTCTATCCCTATCTCGACAAGGATCCGGAGCTGAAGCGCGAGGACTTCTTCCCCAACCTGCTCTCCGCCCTGGAGGTCAACGGCGGCTTGTACCAGGTCGTCTCCGGCTTCTCCGTGGAAACCCTCTGCGGGGCGGCCAGCATCGTTGGAGATACGCCGGGCTGGACCTATGACGACTTCAACGCCGCACTGGAGAAGATGCCGGAAGGCTGCACCCCCCTGGAACCCTATGTCACCCGGGATCAGGTCATGAGCTCCCTGCTCTACGCGGATATGGACAGTTTTGTTGACTGGACCACGGGAAAGGTCAACTTTGAAAGCGACAACTTTAAGCAGCTGCTGCAGTTTGTCAAGCAGTTCCCCGCGGAATATAACTGGGATGAGCATGACAATTCCGAGAGCACCCAGGATCTGCTGCGCCAGGGCCGCCAGATGCTGACCCAGACCTACCTCTACGGCCTGGATTCCATCCTCTGGAACGGCGCCAACTTCGGCGGTCAGGCCACCTATATCGGATGGCCCACGAGCAGCGGCGTCGGCAGCATCATGCGCTTTGAAAACGGTTTTGCCATGAGCCGCAGCTGCGCCGACAAGGACGCCGCCTGGGAGTTCTTCCGCTCCATGCTGACCGAATCCGGCCAGACCA
>Ga0310695_10011854_pt1 | contig 12354 bp, 10 predicted proteins | sample RumenRJG_04DNA_FD_203882 | JGI IMG/M metagenome (GOLD analysis project Ga0310695, IMG submission 203882) | Bovine rumen microbial communities from Lethbridge, Alberta, Canada - RJG_04 (v2) (version 2) | ecosystem: Host-associated > Mammals > Digestive system > Stomach > Rumen | place: Canada... | reverse complement strand
CAGCCTGCGCTTTTATGCTGTCGAGGCAGATGGCCGGTTAAGGGAACTGAAGGGTGGCGAGCCGGTTATTGCACAGACTAAGGGAGGAATGAGTGTGCGTTGGCCGCTGAAGGGTGATGATGGAGAAATCCGCTTGCAGATGACTGAAGGCCTGTTCACCGCCTTCTGTACCCGGAAATCCCTTGCATGGTGTATGCAGTTGAATGTGCAGCCCCAAGCCAAGCTTCCCTTCCAGACTATAAATGGCAAGACACTGACGGCTACGCAGGAGAGCCATCCATACCGGTTGTCTCTTGACCGCGGTACCTTCCAAGACCTGCGTCATCATCCCGGACTTGTGTTCAGCATCCTTCCGGAAAAGGGAAAAGTGTCGATGAGAATGAAGTAAGAGACCTACAACTTTTGAAGTGAACCCCCCAAGAGGGTGTGTCAAAATAGGCACATCCTCTTTTTTTGTTTAAACTTATCAAGTTTGTAAGTATCGGTGTCTCTATGCTGCTTTTTTCATGTTTTCAGCTTTATGAGACCACACTAAACCCAAAACTCGCATATATGAGGTTGCAGGATGCATATATTGCCCTCCGTTTGTCAGCATATTGCCCTGTTTTAGGACTTTTGCTGCCATTTTCTTGATGTTAAAAGCAATGGCGAAGAAGGCAAAGTCCATTGTGACCTTGTTCTTGCCAAAGTGACGGAAGCGTTTGTAGTGCATGTTGTACTTCATTTGTCCGAAGACCGCTTCGGGTTCTATAGGACGGTTGGAGCGGTGCTCAAGCCCCCTTTCCGAGGTCAGCCTCTCACGGGCTTTGCGTTTGTATTCCATGAGCCGATGGTTGACCTCTATCTCCCTGTTTCCTTTCCTCTTCTTGTAGCACCCCCATCTCAGAGGACATCCCTGACAGTCTCCCGCCCTGTAGATGACACTTTCCGTCCTGTACCCGCTATCGGTTTTCCCATGGCTCACTCCGACACGTTCCATGTGCTGCCCCATCGGACAGACGAAATAGTCCCCCTCCGGGTTATAGTACAGGTTCTCTATGCGGAAGATGTCATTTTTGAAGACCCGTTTCTGCTCTTTATGGAAAAAGTTGTACTTTACATATGCCTCCATTTCGTGGGCTTCCATAAAAGAGTAGTTCTCCTCGCTGCCGTAACCGGAGTCGGCACAGACCTCCTTTGCAAAATGGCCATAGCGGTTTGAGAAAGACTCGAAGAAAGGTATCATAGTACCCGTATCATTGGGATTGTGGAAGAATCCGAAGTCGGTGATGAACTGGTTCTCGGTAGCTATCTGCAGGTTGTAGCCCGGCTTGGTCTGTCCGTTGTTCATGGCATCCTCCTTCATGCGCATAAATGTCGCATCAGGGTCACTCTTGCTGTAAGAGTTGCGCTCGCCCAATGTCTCAAGGTGGTTGTCATACTCGGAGAGCTTGTCACGCATCTTCTCCAACTGCGCAACTTGTTTCTTCTTCTCACGGATCGTCTTCTTCTCTTCCTTGCTCTTTGGGGCAGGCTGTTCCGAGAGAGACTGACGCAGTTCGTCCGCAATCTCTGTCAGCGTCTCGGGAGTGAAACTGACCACTTCCTCATCAGCTGCCTTGTCCTGAGCGATGGCGTCGTCAACCTGAGAGAGTAGGACCCTTATCTTCTCCATCAGCTTGGCGCGGTTCCTCTCAACGCTCTTGCGCCATACGAAGGTGTACTTATTCGCCTTTGACTCTATCTTCGTCCCGTCAATATATTCAACATCCAATGTTACCAGACCCTTGGATGAGAGAAGGAGTACCAGCTGGGTGAAAAAGCTGTTTATCTCATACTTCACACGGTTACGGAAACGGTTGATGGTGATGAAATCCGGCTGCTCGTAGCCTGCCAGCCAGATGAAGTGGATGTCACGCTTCAGGGCCTTCTCTATCCTGCGGCAGGAATAGATGTTGTTCATGTAGGCGTAGATGACAACCTTCAGGAGCATCTTCGGATCATATGGGCTCCGACCACGCTCCTTATACAGCCTGCGGAAATTGCTCAGCTCGAGCTTCTCTACTATACTGCTGATTAGGCGAACTGGATCGTTTTCCGCAATATCTTTGTCGATTCTTTGCGGAAAAAGTATCGTTTGATTTGGTGAATAAGGGCGAAAGTGGTACCTTTGCATAACTTTGATTTTGATGTTGTAAAGGTACAAAAACTTTACGACATAACAAAACCCTGGCTTGAGAAAGTCGGGGCTTTGTGTAAAAAAAGAGGATGTGCCTATTTTGACACACCCTCTTCTTGATAGAGATAAGCAGAGCTTATTTTGTTACTTTGTCAATGTAATAGTCAAGGCCGAAGATGGAGCCTGCCAGAAGGAATGCCTGCTCTTAGTTCATGCAGCTGGTAACACCCAGGCTGGTCAGAATAGCAGTCAGAATAGCTACTATCGTCTGAATGATAAATTTCCAAGTTTCTTTTTTCATTTTGTTCAGTTTTAAAGTTTATAAGTTTGTTAGTTGACGAGTTGGTTGATAAAAGAAAACCCCGAAAACCCTTCTGCTTAGGTTGAGACTTCGTCTAAGTTTGTTAGTTGACGAGTTGGTTGATAAAAGAAAACCCCGAAAACCCTTCTGCTTAGGTTGAGACTTCGTCTTTGATGTTATGTCTGCGTCCTTTTCCTTGTGTGCAAGCACCCAGATAAAAGCACCCAGCCACACCATCAATCTCTTTCGAGATTTCAACCCAACCAGAAGAAAAACCCCGCTTCGCTAAAAACAGCCTAAAGATGTAAGATGTATGATGTAAGAGGGAACCACATAACCTGAAGGCTGCGTTTAAGCCATGCGCAGAGACCAAGCTTGTTTGGGCTTTGCCATGGCGTAGCAGGCTCGATGCGTAGCATCAAAACCTCTCAACGGTAAACCGTAAACTGTAAACTGTAAACGGTAAACTCTAAAGAGGGGCCCGAAGGCCCGCTCTTCACTAGTCTTCATCCTCCCCGCCCTGGTTAGGGTTATCGTTCCCGTTCCCGTTATCGTTATCGTTCCCGTTGCCACCATTGTTGACGTTATCGTTGACGTTATCGTTATCTTCAACGATACCCTCGTCGGCACTCGTTACGCGCTTCACCTCGTTACCGTTGCGGTCGTAGCAGGTAATCTGGATGGCAGTGTCAGCCAGCTCCTCCTTCAGGTCGGTAGTGGGAGTGAAGATGATGCGGCGGCTACGGATAAGGCCAGCCTTCACCTCGTTCGCGGTTGCTACACTCTTGGCGCGAAGACCGAATCGCATGCTGCCCAGTCCGGGGATTGCCACGCTGTGACCTTCGGTGGCCCAAGCCTTGATTACTTCGCCTGCTGCATCCCATGCCGCCTGCATAACACCCTTGCTGATTCCACTGCGAAGGGCAGCTTCCTTGATAACCTTGTTCTGGTTGAGCGTTGCATACAGCTCGGGAGCCATCACATAGCGGTAGGTGTCGGCATACTTGCCAATCTTGATTTTCTGTTCGTTTGCTTTTACTTTCAACATAGCTTTAAATGTTTTTTGAATTTGTAATACTTTTTCTTTAACACTCTCTGAACCGGTTCTTTTCTGCCAAGTTGGGGAGGAAAAACTCTCTAGTTAGCGGGTTTTTGCCGCTTAACTAGCGGGGAATCTTTTCTCCTTTGTTTGACGTTGCAAAGATACGACATTGCCATTGCGGTTCTCGAATAAAAGTCAAACTTTTTTCAAACTTTTTTCAGGAGCGCGGTCATTTGGTCATTTGGTCATTTGTCAAAATCGAAAACAGATGCTGTCAAACTGCCACTATAATATAAATATTTTATTTATATATAGTGAGCAAGTAACCACGTTTCCGAAATCGAAAATGACCAAATGACCTTGACCAAATGACCACGAGTTTTTTACTCTTTTTCCTTATGTCTAATGATAACGAAGGAAACGTTTCTGCTCAGAGCTAAGGTACTCATGTCGGAAAAGGAAAGAAAAATAAACTTTTTATTTTGTTCTTCGCTCGCTTATTCGTAACTTGTAGCCAAAAGATTTTCGCTAACAAGTAGATTATGGACAATAAAGGAAGTATCATACTATATACAACGCACGACGGAGTGTCGAAAATTGAAGTTACGCTACAGAACGAAACCGTATGGCTATCACTCGATCAGATGGCAGAACTGTTCCAGCGTAACAAATCTACCATTTCAAGGCATATAAAGAATGTTTTTGAAGAGGGTGAGCTACAGACCGACTCAACCGTTGCGTTTTTTGCAACAGTTCAAACAGAGGGCAAAGAAAAGGTAGAACGTGACATCGCCTATTACAACCTGGATATGATTATCAGTGTGGGTTATCGCGTTCATTCCTATCGTGGTGTTCAGTTCCGCCAATGGGCAACGGCAGTATTGAAGGAGTATATCAAGAAGGGATTTGTGCTGAATGATGAACCACTGAAGAATGCTGGCCGCGGCAACTATTTCGACGAACTGCTGGCCCGCATCCTTAACTCAATGCAGGCATATCGTACCATTCGGATGTTCAAGGATGGGTCTCTGCTTGACTATATCAATGTAGAGGAGTTGTGTATGCTGGCGAGGACGTGGATGAACGAGTGTGTGAGAGTAATATCGTTCATAATGTAAAGAACTTCAACATGACCCTTGAACATGGGTTGTTCTCGCAATATCGCATTTTTTTTAGATTTATTTTTGAGATTTCGCTTACTTTGCACTATCTTTGTAGCGACAATACTAACCGAAAGACGGTACTAACGCGAAAATTAAATAGTACTCATAGATTATTCTATAAATATGGCCAATATATTCACCCCATCAGATTTCCAGAAAGAGAAGAAAATCCGAGATTTTTCAGTTGAGCCCGAGTTGTTTACAAAATTCAAGGAATCCCTTCTCAATAATCTTCCGCCTCAACCAGATGGTGACCCGGAATCAAATTATTCTGATGCCGTAAAATCTATACTCGATGATACTTTCTACAAAGGAAAGAATAAAATCGCGCAACGAAAGGGAGTGAATACAGACCTGAATGTATTTGAGGATAATACTACGTCATCTTCTCCTATTATACTTATTGAATTGAAGAAGCCCTCTGAAAAGGATGACATGTTATCTGAAAAAAGTTTGAATAGAAAAGCCCTTCACGAGCTGATACTTTATTATCTGACTGAAATTATTGATCATGACCACAACAATTCTATACGTTATCTGATTGCCACTAATGGTTATGATTGGTACATTTTCGAGGAAACTTTATTCCGTAAACTGTTTTATAGCAATAAAAAGTTTGTGCAGGAGTATAGAAAGGTAAACCCTAATGAGCGCAAACTTTACAAAGAAACAACGAAACAATTCTATGAGTATGTATCGAGGGAGATTGATGCTAAAGGCTTAACAGAAAACATGTCTTTGATTCATTTTTCGCTTAAGGGCTGGGATAAGATGAGTAATAGAAAGTTGTCTGCTATATGCTATCTCTTGTCTCCGTATTTTCTCCTCGGTAAGCGCCGTCGGGATGCGAACGAAATGAATGATGCCTTTTACAAGGAGTTGCTATATATCATTGGTTTGGAGGAAAAAACCGAAAAGGGTAATGTTACGATTCAGAGACTGCCCAAAGAACATCGTCAGACGGGGTCACTCTTGGAGAATACAATCTCGGTGTTAGGTGCCTATGATAATCTCTCGGATGAGGAGAAATACGATAATGCATTGGAACTGGTGCTTACATGGGTGAATCGATTGCTGTTTGTAAAACTGGTTGAGTCGCAGCTGATTAACTTTAATCCTACAAGAGATAAGGTAAAATATGAATTCTTAAAAGAAGACAATATTAAGAATTTCAGGCACATTGACGACTTGTTTTTCAGGGTATTGGCTTTGCCAGAGGAGAAGCGTGAAGATGATGTTATTAAAAGGTTCCCGTTTGTGCCTTATTTGAATAGTAAGTTGTTTGAGTGTTCTTATCTTGAGCGCCAACTAAGTACCAGAATCTCTTCTCTGAGTGTAGTTACAATGAATCCCTATAAGGATACAGCTATTACTGACGGCGGTGGAAAGAAGATAAAAAACCCGATAAACAACATCAACTATCTGATAGCATTCCTTACCAAGTATAATTTTGGCGAAGCAAGAAAAGATGATACTCGCGAACTAATCAATGCCTCTGTACTGGGTAAGATATTCGAGAAGATTAACGGTTATAAAGATGGTGCTGTATTTACACCATCCTCCGTCACCAATTTTATATGCAAAGAAACACTTGAACGTTGTGTCTTAGGCAAACTGAATGAATGTATCGGATGTCAGTGCAATACACTTCAGGATTTGAAGGAGCATATTAGCGCCTATGGTTTGCGAAGGGCAAGTAATGCCATTAACGAACTTCGCATATGTGACCCCGCTGTTGGAAGTGGACATTTCCTGGTTTCTGCCCTGAATCGTTTGGTTGCCATCAAAGCAGAACTTGGCGTGCTTCTGGACGAGAACAATCAGCCCCTGACACTAACCTACAATATTACCGTCAGCGAGGATGACGAACTGGAAGTAAAAAGGGATGGTCAGCATTTCTCCTACCAGAAGGGTGTTGATGAACTGACGCGTATACAGAAAGCCTTATTTCATGAGAAGGCTGCCATTATCAGTCACTGCCTATATGGTGTGGACCTAAACCCGAAGTCGGTGGACATCTGTCAATTGCGCTTGTGGATAGAACTGCTTAAAAACGCATATTACAATGTTGACAAACTGGTAACACTTCCTAATATTGACATCAATATCAAACAGGGCGACAGCCTGCTTCATAACCTTCCGCTTGATCAAGATATTAGTTCAATGCTCATGAATAGCAATTTCTCTATCATGACTTACAAGGAAGTTAATACCAACTACAAAACAGCCACCAAGTCAAAACGTTGGCAGTACAACAAGATATTGAAGGATATTCAGAAAAAGCTGCTCTATATTGCGAAGAATAAGGAGGACAAGTTATATAAGCGAAGAGATAAATTATCTCTTAAATTAAGGAAGTTAGATTCTATTGGATTTGCCAATCCCTTGTTTTATCATGAACCGATTGACGATGAAGAAGTCAGGAAAGAAGTAGAAAAAATAGCCGCTGATCTTGGGAAAGTAAATGACCAGATTAAAGAACGCGAACGGATATATGAAGATGCCTTTGAGTGGCGGTATATGTTCCCTGATGTACTTGCAGACGATGGCAGCTTTGTTGGATTCGATTGTATCATTGGTAATCCACCATACATACAACTGCAAAAGATGGGAGGCGAAGTCAACGAGTACGCCAAGAAAGGCTACACTTCATTTGCCCGTACTGGTGACATCAGCATGCTCTTCTACGAGTGGTGCATGAGTCTGCTCCGAAAAGGAGGCTATATGACATTCATCACCACGAACTCATGGATGCGCGCTGACTATGGCAGAAAACTTCAGAAGTTCTTTGAAGGCGATGATGTCAATCCTATGCTGCTGATTGACTTCTTCACATTCCAAGTGTTCCGTGATGTCACCGTTCGCACTAATATCCTGATGCTCCAAAAAGCAGAGAATCAGAACAGGTTAATGTGCTGTACTGTGAATGACAATAAGGCTTTCAAATTAAATGATTTGGGCAAATTTTGTGAGGAGAACAAGAAAGAGCATTCGTTCAAAGGAAGAACCCCCTGGGTGTTCGTTGATGAAGAGAAAGAACAAATAAAAGCATTTGTAGCCAGTTTTGGTGAGGTACTTGGTAGTGATTCCTGGGCTTTGAAAATCAATCGTGGTGTTCCTACAGGACTTAATGATGCGTTTTGGATTAGTGGCGCTGAATATAAAACGATTTTAGAACAAGATTCCAAGAGTGCTGAAATAATAAAGCCAATGTTAAGAGGTCGTCATATTGATTCTTATCAGTATCAGTGGGATAATCTTTATTTAATATGTACTTTCCCATCAAGAGATTATAATATTGATGATTATCCAGCTATAAAGAATCACCTACTGTCATATGCTAAAAGTAAACTCATAGAAAAGGGATATACATGGGTGGCTGATAATTATTTGAAGGAATTCTGTCTTAAGAAACTTGAACAATCAGGTAAAGAGATTTGTATTAATGGTGAAAAAATCTACTTTTCAGCATCACAATGTGAGAAATCTAGAAAGAAAACAACAAACAAGTGGTTTGAACTTCAAGATTCTATAAGTTTCTATGCAGATTTCGCCCAAAAGAAAATCATTTATCCGAATCAGACAACTCACCTGAGTTTCTATTTAGATACTGAAGGATACTACATAAACCAAAAGGCTTATATGATAGTTGGCAAGCATCTTGGCTATCTGACGGCATTCTTCAATTCTGCTCTTTTCAGATATTGTTTCACCGATAATTTCCCCATCATTCAAGGCGCAGGACGAGAAATGAACAAAAGCATCTTCGAGCGCATCCCCGTTAAGGATGTCACCGATGCAGAGAATGCAGAATACGAGCGCAGGGTGACGGAAATCCAGCAGATGAAGCGTGAAGGTCAATCCACTGAAGAAAAAGAACATGAACTTGACCTGATGATTTTCTCTCACTACGGAATAACCGATCAGAAGCAACAAAACAAAATTCTTCAAGGAAGTTGATAAATAAAACCTAAGTTTGATCAGTTCTGCGATGCTTATTAAATGGAATAGCATATTATCGTACTAAGACTTAATTTCTGCGGGCTTGCATATTGCATGGCTCGCTGTTTTTTTGTACCTTTGCAATTCAAAAACAAAGGTATTAGTATGGAAGACATAAAGAGGTATAGAGATTATATCCAGGATACTGTCATTAACCGCTTAAAACGGCTGATGGATGAGGATAACGGAGAGCTGGAAGTGAACTTGTATGAGAAGTATCGCCTGCAAGGTGGCTATCCCCCGAAGGATGCTGTGTATAAAAGCCTGCTGCATGAAATGATGGTGCCTTATTACAAGATGTATCTGTATGGCGACACCGCACTCTGCTGTGAAGGTTGCCGTCTGGAGAATATAGCCCGGATAATGAAAAGTGTTATAAAGGACGATGACCTGTTTGGCAAATGGGCATCGGGTGAGGACTTGATTTCAGCAGCTGAGGAATGGGGCTATAACTTGAAGTACTATGAGAAAGAGTCGAGGCGCATCTACCGATTCTTTCATGTGCTGGAGGTCCTGCAGGAGTCCGATTGCCAACAAGATTGGCAATCTCTGTCAGAGAAGCTCAGGACAATGCTTTTCAAACTTGAGGTCTGCTCCGATTACAAGACCGATGAGGTACTGTGTGTTCTGCACGCCTTTACGATGATTATGCAACAGGATTGGACAAAGGAGAAAAAGCAGGAAATGTTTACCCTGCTTGACCAGCACTGGCTTTTTCTGAAACACTACTATTCGGTCATGATCCGGCATATCATCGGCGTGAAGTGGACGAGGTTTCATAAGGTGGCAGAGACGGTCATGACCTCCAGCCAGTCATTTAAGCCCCACTTACATATTTTCTATTGCGGACTGATTGACTGTGTTGACGAGCTGCACCTTGACCGGAAACATCAGCGTGAGATGGATAAGGTTCTGCTTCAGATGCAGGAACAGCTAAACCGGATAAACGAGCACTCTGAACTCCTCTATCCTCTTTGTGATGCCATCTTTCCTGAGAATTTTCAACGCTTGTTGCGTGAACACCGCCCCAAGAGCTATAAAGAGATTGAGGATGAGAGCAATCAGAAAGACGAACTCATCCTGCAGTTGAGAGACCAATCAAACCGTACACGAAAGGAACTGGAGAAATCGAAAGAAATCATCGAGAAGATGGTACTTTCGTCTATCCCCATAGAAGATATTGATGCCGAGTTGGAACGGTATCCCGCAAGTTACGCGTGGGAAATGCTGAAGGAACTAAACGCAAATCCTGTTATCTGTATTCAAAAGGCATGGCGCGAACATTATCCGTCATTGCTTGAGAAATATCGGAAGCGGCTGATGGGGCCGATGAAGCAGCAAGAGGAATTGACTGAAGCCATGATGAAGGTGGCTGAGCGTCCTACTTATTATTATGAGACAGGCTCTACGCATGATGACAATCGTAATCAGCTGTTTTTGGGAGAGAACAATACACCTGCAAAATTAAAGCGCATAGGCAATGAGTAAGAGTTATTATGAAACAGGGGCTATTCACCATGACCATCACAAGGAACTGCATGTTGATACTGTGAATGGCGGAGATGTGGGTAAGTTAATTTCTGCATTCTTTATGGAGGATGTCGAAGATGCTGAAATTGTAAAGGGCGTAACAGAAGAACTACCAGTAGTCAACAATCAGGAAAAGTGCGGAAAGCCGACTTTTTTTATCCATCCGTCTGTTGACGCTAATCAGGAGTGGCAGATTCATAAAGAGTTAGAGCGTTTGGTGGCTCGTCAGGGAATACAGGAGATATGCAAGTACCTCTCGCTATTGAGTGAAGATAAGAAAGTACTGCTTCCGCAGAACGCCGAGAAGGCATACAACGAACTTGTGAGGCTGGGGATGCCGGATGGAGAGGGATACAGCCTAAAGACGTTTATGAAGCATTATAAGAGATAAACGACAACGCAGATAGCAACGTCGGAGTAAGCATCAGAATCTATTCGGTTCTGGTGTTTTTTTTTGCCCTTCACAGAGCAGAATGGAGAATAATAGAGAATTTCAGAGAAAGGTAGAGAATGTTGGAGAAAGGTGTTTCCAAAACCATCTAATCGCATAAAAGAGTATATACCTTTGCACTCGTCAACGAAACGAAAGTGGTTTTGACACTCGCTCTTTGATTTATTGCTACAAACCCAAACACGCAGGCAGGCCTGCGCTATCATAATTAACAGTTAAATACATAAATAACAAACAATGGAAACAAGAATTCTAAAGGTAGTACGCCAGGGCGAGGCCTTCAGCGTACAGTCGGCTAAGGCTGACGGCGGTCAGATTCAGAAGTGCAACATTGTGCTGAAGGAGCTGGGCGGCAAGTTCGAAAACGAGTATGTGTGCGCCATGCTGGGTAATCTGGCAGCGTGCAGGTTCAACGAAGGAGATGTGGTGGCAGCCACGCTCCGGTTCTCTACACACGAATATCAGGGGCAGATGTTTCAAGAAATACTTGCAACTGATATCGTTAAACTGAATTAGGGGCCCTCTAACTCCCCTTGTAGGGGAGAATAATAATGTATAATCTCCCCTCGCTACAAGAGAGGGGCCGGGGGAGAGTCCAATAACCCAGAGTTGAAGCAGAGGAGGATGTTCTCGAGTAAATGGCCAAGGAATCTGATGTCTTCTTCTCGCAAAACAACTCAAACAATGAGAAAACTTATTTTTATCATGAATGTCCTGGAAATTGTAAATGGACTTAAAAAAGGGAAAAGAATTGAAGGTGTTCTGTATCTGGATAAGAACACGGGGGTGCCAACATTTAAGGCATACAACCGCACGTCGAAGTCCAGACCGAAGGACAAGGTATTGCGCTATCTGGAACATGGATGGGTAAAGGAAAGCTCTGAACGCATAAAGGTATACGAGAGCATGCCCAAGCGTCTGGGTGCCGCACGAATGATTATGACCTTGGAGCGTGAAACGAAGGAGGCTGCTAACGTGATTGTAGAACAGGAAATATTCGGCTAAACGATGAGCGTACACATGATTTATTACAAGGACGGGGCGAAGATGATGCGCCCCGTCCTCAGCAGGGAAGAGTACCTGGCATTGCGCGGAAGCAGCAAGCAACAGGCCATACTGAAGGCCGTGCGCGAGGGGGACGAGAAGCAGAAGATGCGTCTTATTCAGATGAACTACTCGTGCCTGCCCAACGAGGACGGAACATTGAAGGGCTCAACACGCATGAGCACCACGGTGGGTATGGACATTGACCATATAGCACCAGAGGAGATGCAACCATTGCGTGAGCGTATCCTACAGAAGAAAGATGAGTTGGGCTTGCTGATGCTGGAGACAAGTGCCCGCAAAGCGGGGTATCACCTGGTGTTCAAACGCCGTCCGGAGCTTTCCCAAGAGGAAAACCTGAAATGGGCAAGCGAGCTGTTGGAGGTTGCTTACGACGAAGGCGCGAAGGACATCACCCGCGTGTTCTTCACCACGACAGCCGACGAGGAGAACCTGCTGTATCTTGATGATGAGATTTTCAGGAGTGAAGAGTTAAGAGCTCGACCGGAGGTCAAGAGTGAAGAATCACCTGTCAACTCTCACCTGTCACCTGTCAACTATCCCAAGGAATACCACGGAGTACCTTATGCTAAGATTGTGGAGGCATGGCTGGGAGGCAAGAAGGTGAAGGAGGGCGACAGGCACCGCACATCGCTATACCTG
>Ga0310695_10011852_pt1 | contig 12355 bp, 9 predicted proteins | sample RumenRJG_04DNA_FD_203882 | JGI IMG/M metagenome (GOLD analysis project Ga0310695, IMG submission 203882) | Bovine rumen microbial communities from Lethbridge, Alberta, Canada - RJG_04 (v2) (version 2) | ecosystem: Host-associated > Mammals > Digestive system > Stomach > Rumen | place: Canada... | reverse complement strand
CCGTTCGCCGCTCGGCATTGCTGCCTCGCTCGACTTGCATGTATAAGACACGCCACCAGCGTTCGTTCTGAGCCAGGATCAAACTCTTCATTGATTTTTAAAATAGTCTGTCCTGTTTTTCGTAAATAGACTTCCAAGAAATTTTCTTGGGCCGTCACTAAGCACATCTCCGATTCCTTCAATCTTCCCGAAAGTCTCGCGGGCTTTCGTCTCTCGTTCAGGTCGTTTTGGGCAACCCGTTCGAGGGTGAGACCAATTATAGAATTTTGAGGAATAAAAGCAAGGGGTCAGCGTAAAAAAAATTCACTTTTTTTCACTTTTTTTGATAAAAACGGGTTGTATTCAGGTTCTATATCATGATATTCACATTCTATTCACTAATTTTTTAGGAGCGCTCCAAAAGAAAAAGGGCTATTTGCCCTTTTGAAGTCTATTTTTTGGAAAAAATTTTTTTGAGGAGCTCTAAAAACAGCCCTTTTAGGGGACAACCACCCTATTTTGGATATATTCCAAAGGGTTCTCACAGGTATCCAAGTCCAATTCCGTCGATTTAACCTGCCAACGGAACCACGTCAATTGCCTTTTGGCATAATTTCGTGTTTTTCGCTTGACATCTTCGAGAATCCATTCGACTTGATCGCCGTCATTTGCACACAAAAGTTCTTTATAGCCAAGCCCCTGCCAAGCTGGAGCATCTAACGGAACTGTTTTGGCAAGTTCATGGATTTCGTCAAGCCAGCCATCCGCCATCATCTGGTCCACACGAGCATCAATTCGAGCATAGAGTTTTTCACGACTGCGGTTCAGCCAGAACACAGGCAACTCCCCTATCCCGCCCTCTCGTTCCTTTTGCCATTCCGAAAGCTTGCGCCCCGTCAGTTGGAATACTTCCAATATGCGGATAATGCGTTGAACGTTGTTCAGTTCAACTTTTTCCATCGCTTCGGGGTCCGCCAGCTTTGCTTTTTCGTATAAAGTCTTACTCCCAAACTTAGCAGCATCGTCTTCAAAAGACTTACGCACAGATTCATCGATTTTGGGTATCTGCGGAAGTCCAAGCATCAGGGATTGAAGATAAAGTCCAGTACCGCCCACCAAGATATAGTTTTGGTTCGGATTACCAGCCATTAGACTTTTCACATTTGCGCAAAAGTCGCCCGCCGAAAACACCTTGCGCGGATCCAGAAAATCCACCAAGTGGTGCTTGACCCTAGCCAAGTCAGCATGAGACGGCTGAGCCGTTCCAATAGCAAAGCCCTTGTATATCTGACGCGAATCTACGCCGATGATTTCGGCATTAAAACGTTCCGCCAGTTCCAGTGAAAGGCGAGACTTGCCAACACCGGTAGCTCCAACAAGTGCAAATAGAATAGGCATGCGCTCAATGTAGTTATATTTATAGGCGAAATGATAAAACTTAAACACATTGTCGCTCTTTTTTTCGCATTGGGGATTTTCGCCGGTTTGTCATATTACCTAAACAACCAGGATAGGGCATTCCAGATTCTCGAAAAGCTCGAAGAATCCACAAACGTACATGAAGACGAAGAAACTCTTGTCGAAAACGACACCTTACCTTTCGAACAGAGATTGAAAGATGAGATTAAAGTCATCTCGTCTAGTTACTCGAAACGCAGCAAACGTGATGTCTGGACTCTCGCCCGTGGAAAGACGATTGTCGTGTACCTTCTGCAAGCGCAAAAATTTGTACAAAAGCGTGGCGGAAAAATTCTTTTGATGGAAGAAATCACCGAGAACCCGAACGCCTACCAATCTGCAAAGGTAGACATGTTAACACCCAAAGGCGATTCCCTCCACTTGATACTTCAAATATCGGACAATATCTTCATGAACAACGCATCGCTTATGAACGTTGCGTTTCAAGCTATAAACTCAACAAACTTAACACCTGAAATCATCGCCAAGCTAAACAATCTCGATTATCCATTTGATTTGTTGATCCCCCCATTTGGTCTAAACGAAGAGTTCTACAAAAGTTTAGACAAAATCCACAACAAAGAAATCGTCTTGTGGCTTGTCATGGAATCGACCAAACTAGACAAGCGTCATAACAAGTTACGCCCTCTCCGCATCCACCATACAGCAGAGCAAATCGAAGAGATTATCAACGCCGCAAAAAAGAATCTTCCAAGCGCCACCGGTATCGCAACACGTTATGGCGAACAGGCGGTCAAACACAAACAACTTATGCAGGCGATTCTAAAGCCGACAAAAAGGCAGAACTTGTGGTTTATGGACTTATCGATGGAAGACAGAACCGTCGTTCCACAAACCTGCAAAGACCTCAATATCACATGTAAAATTGCATTCCCTTACAATCCGGACAACAGCTCTATCGAGGACTACGTCCACCAGAAACTCAGGGAAGCGCCCAAAAGCGGAACATCTGTAATGATCATCCCGCTGACAGAACAAAATTTGTCTAAAATTGAGGATATTTCCAAGAAAGCAGCCAAGCAAGGAACTACCCTCGTAGACCTTTCAACTTTATTCAATTCTAAATAGGAGAGCCTATGTCTATCAAACTCGGTGTAAACGTGGACCATATTGCAACAATCCGTGAAGCCCGTAAAGGCAAGGAACCCGACCCGGTTGCAGCAGCCATGATTGCAGAACTCGCCGGTTGCAATGGGATTACAGCACATCTCCGTGAAGACAAGCGCCACATCCAGGACCGCGACATCAGGCTCCTCCGCGGAACAGTGACCACTAAGTTGAATTTGGAAATGGCACCGACACAGGCAATGGTGCAGTTCGCCATCAACCGCCAACCTGACATGGTAACGCTCGTGCCGGAAGTCCACACGGAACTTTCCACCGAAGACGGTTTGAACGTTTCTGCAAAGATTGATGAACTTGCAAAGTGCATCATGACGCTTAGAAACAACGATATCCAGGTGAGCGTGTTCATCGATGCCGAAACGGAACAGGTCAAGGCAGCCAAGAAAGTCGGCGCAAACTATGTGGAATTCAACACCGGCAAATACGCAACAGCATTTGAACTCGGCAGCCGCGAAGAAGTCGACCGTGAAATTTCTGCACTGCAGGACATGACGGTGCTCGCCCACAAGTATGGCTTGAACGTGCTTGCAGGACGCGGCCTCAACTACAGAAACGTAGAAGCGGTTGCACAGATTGACGGCATTGACGAAATCATCATCGGTCACAGCATCGTGAGCCGCGCCGCACTCGTTGGCATGGAACGCGCTGTCAAGGAAATGATTGAGGCGATTAGAAGTTAGTCACTAGCAGCTAGTCATTGGTTATTAGTCATATCATCGCGCCAAAGGCGCCAAACTTTAAAACTAAAGACCAAGAGCCAATGACCAACAACTAAAATCAATAATCCCTATATTCCACGTTTTCGAGGACAAGCCCCTGCGGGGGCGCCCACGTGCGTTCGCCTTTGAACTTTTTCTCGAAAATCTGGTTGACCGTTCCTTCAGGATAACGGCCTCGACCAATATCAAAAAGCGTCCCGACCATCGCACGTACCTGGCGGTGCAAGAAGCGGTTCCCTTTGATGTGGAACATACAGCTCCAGTCATTCAAGCGTTCCAGACGGAATTCACTTAACGTGCAAAGCGTCGATTTTCCATCATTACGCGGGATGCAAAAATCAATAAAATCGTGTTCGCCAAGGAATGACTGAGCCTCGCGACCCATCGCATCGATATCCAGATTCAGCGAACCGCACTCCCAGCCAAAGTCACGCATCAGCGCCACCGGGCGCGTAAATATCGTGTACTGGTAATAACGTAAAACAGCATCATAGCGGGCATTGAAGTCCGGTGCACAAGGCTCTAAATCGCGAATGCGAATCAAGCGTTTGGTAAGTCCGTTCACAGAACGGACAACCTTCAGCGGGTCGAGTTCGCCATCAAAATCAAAGTGAACACACTGGCCACGGGCATGAACCCCCGTATCCGTTCGCCCCGACCCCACCACGCGGATGGGCGCACGTAACGCCGTAGACAACGCCTCTTCGAGCGTTGACTGCACAGTTACAAAGCGGAGCTTGCCGCCACAATTTTGTTCTTGCCAGCCGTAAAAGGCGCTGCCTAAATATTCGCAACGAAAGCGGTAACGCATTAGTTACCTGCTTCTACAGCTTCCTTGATAACAGCCTCGACCTTAGCCTGAGGAATCTTCAACTTCGAAGCGATAGCCGAAGCCGGGAAGCCTCTGCGAGACATCTGCAAAATCTTGCTATTCACCGAAGATTCACGGTCAAAGCGGTTCATCTCAAGCGGATGAGCCACAGCCGTTGCAACGACTTCGGGCTTTGGAGCAGCAGCCGGAGCTGCAGGCTTTACCCTCGTGCGGTCATGATGCAGCACATCAGAAAGCGACTGCATTGCAGACGTAATGCGTTCTCTAGCCGTCGGACGGAGAACCGTTCTACCGTTAAACGGAGACGTTAAAATTCGATTTTCAGGAACGCCATGTTCATCTTCGAAAGCAGCCTTCGAGGCGTTCACGTTCGAAGCATTTGCGTTGGACGCATTCAAGTTCGTTGCACTCTGATCGACAGGATTTGCACCTGCGGCAGCCTTTGTCTGAAGAGCCATCGTTTCACGACGCTTTGCGGCAAATTCTTCGGCTTCATCAATAATTGACTTTTTAGGGGCATGGACACGCGGAGTAAGGACCGTTTCTGTATCATCCACAGAAGGCATCTCCCCAGTCTCTCTCGATTTTGCAAGAGCTTCCATCATGCGAGTTTCAACAATCTTTTTACGGTGGATAAGCACAAGCACGAGAATCACGGAGCAAAGGAGCACGGCAAGAGTTCCACCGATAATCCAGAGCCAAACGCCGCCAGAGAAGCCGCCCACATTTTCTTCCGGAGCTTCAGCTTCATCAGCCGTATTGGTGCGCATCGCCGAAAGGTCTTCCCATGCGTTAGAAAGTTCGTCGCGGATTTTCACCTGGGCATCGACATTGCCCTGAGAATTCCACAGCGCCACCTCCAAGGAATCAATTTTTGCGCGCGTCTGCATGTACCGGCTAACGTCAAAAGAGGAGGACGAGCCAGAAAAATCAACCTTGAGGTATACAATTAAGGCGCAAGCCAAGACAAAAAGAACAACTGGAGCAGCGTATTTCTTCATGCCCGAAAATTTAGCAATAAAACCCTTTTCGTTATCAATGTTTGACACTGAACAAAACCTCTTTTTTACATACCTAATATTAATTGTAGCAAATTTACAACATAGCATTGAGAACTTCACAACACTTTTCAACACGAATATGACGAAAAACACATTATGAAGCCAAACTTTAAATACCTTTATGTTCAAGAACTCTTTGTTCTCCTCCTAACCCCAAAAGAAACACTTTAGCCCCAACAGCTAAAGTGTTTTTTCGTTTTTATCACCTTTGAACCCCCTATCATTCCAATTTATACGGTCAATAATTGCACTTTTTCGCTTGCAATTGCGCCAAACACAACTTTTTCCGAAAAGTTTTTATAGTTTCAAGCTATGCAACCGCAAGCACTTAGATTGTCCCGCATTACGATTTCGAATCTCCGCTCTATCCAGCGCGAGACTTTTCCGCTTAGTGATTTTACCGCCCTCATTGGCTACAACAACGCCGGAAAAACGAATATTTTGATGGGAATCCGCTGGTTGCTTGCCAATTTTTCGCTGGACATCTCGTATTTTGACGACCCGAACCACCCCGTAGAAGCGGAAGGGCTTTTTGAGGGCATCACCGAGCAGGTTTTGAACCGTCTTGGAGAAGAAAAAGCAGCCGAAGTAGAGCCGTTCCTCTCGGGAACAACGCTCCGCGTCAAGAAAGTGCAGCGAATCCCAGGGGAACTCCCCGGCAATATTGAATTTTGGGCATTTTGCCCCCCAAACGGCAAGCGCAAAGGCAAAGACTGGGTACGTGTCAACGACAAGTTTACCGCAGCCTTTAACCGCATGTTCCCTGAATCCATCGCCATTTGGGATTTTGAGGGTAACCAAGCCTACACCAAGCTCATGCACGAGATTTTCAAACCGCTCGAACGCAAGTTTGGAGGCGAATTGAGTCAGGTCATCGAGCAATTTACGGAACTACTCTCCCCCGGAAGCGACTGCCAGGCTGAAGAAATCAAGGCTTTCGATAAAGAAGTCAACTCGGCACTCCGTCCGCTATTCCCGAGCGTTCGCGTGGAGCTCGACATTCCCGTGCCGACTCTCGAGACATTCCTCAAAAGCGCAACGATTAAAGTCGTTGATGAAGATGACGGTTTTGAACGCGATATTTCGCGCATGGGTGCCGGTTCGCAACGAGCCATCCAGATGGCGCTTGTCCGCTACCTTGCTGAAATCAAAAAGCACCACAACAATCATTACCTGAGCCGCAAACTTTTATTGATTGATTCGCCGGAACTCTTTTTGCACCCGCAAGCAGTTGAGCTCGTGCGCGTGGCGTTGAAGAACCTTTCGAACGAAGGCTATCAAGTTATTTTCGCAACGCATTCCGCGCAGATGGTCACTAGCGAAGATGTAAGCACGTCTCTCTTGATTCGCAAAAACAGGGAACGCGGCACATTTATGCGCAAGCGAATGGAAGACGCCGTTCGCCAAGTCGTGAAAGATGCACCGAGCCAGCTGCAAATGCTGTTTAGTTTGTCTAACAGCAATGAACTTTTGTTTGCCGACTACGTGCTGCTCACCGAAGGTAAAACGGAATGGCGTGTGCTCCCCGCCCTTTTCGAGCGCATTACCGGGCAATCTTTTGCACTTATTAAATGTGCGCTCGTGCGTCAAGGCGGCGTAAGCAACACCCGCAAGAGTATGCAGGTTTTGAGCGCCATGGACATTCCCGTGCGCGCCATTGTCGATTTGGACTACGCATTTACCACAGCAACACGCGACGGATTTTTAAGCGCCAATGACCCGGACATTACAGAATGCCGCAACTTGTTCCGCGAACTCGCTTGCCACAACCATTTGCGTTTGGTAAACGGTCTCCCTGTCAACAAGCACAGCAATATCAGCGCTTCTACAGCGTACGCGATGATGGCATCTATGCCAGAAGCCGAACGCCCCATCCGCAACATTCACAACAAGCTCTGCGAGCAAGGCATTTGGGTCTGGACGCGAGGCGCAATTGAAGAACACCTCGGGCTGAACGGCAAAAACGAGATGGTGTGGCGCAATTTTATTGAACGCAGCAAGTCCAAGAACTTTGTACAGACGCTCCCCGACTACGATGGCATTGAAGCCTTGTGCCAATGGATTATCAACGGAAGCCGCGGGCAGATTTAAATTTTCACAGCGAAGCAAAAAAAGGGAGTGCGCATTTCTGCGACACTCCTTTTTTTTAATGGTGATGCCGCCCCGGAACGGAGTCCGGGGTGACAAGCCAAAGCGACAATTTAAATGTTGTCGATGATTGCGTTGAACGCTTCGACGGGGCGCATCCACTTCTTGAGAAGTTCTGCCTTCGGGACATAGTAACCACCGATATCGGCAGGTTTGCCCTGTTCGGCAGCGAGAGCGGCGACAATCTCCGTTTCCTTTGCGGAGAGAGCCGCTGCGATCGGAGCGAACTTTCCGGCGAGTTCCACGTCGTCCTTCTGGGCAGCGAGAGCCTGAGCCCAGTAGAGAGCGAGGTAGAAGTGGGAACCACGGTTGTCGAGTTCACCGATCTTACGAGCCGGCGTGCGGTTGAATTCGAGAATCTTGCCGTTGGCGGCATCAAGCGTATCGGCCAAGACCTTAGCCTTCTTGTTGCCGTCCTTGAGCGCGACCTGTTCGAATGCAGGCACGAGTGCGAAGTATTCACCGAGAGAATCCCAGCGGAGATAGTTTTCGGCGAGGAACTGTTGCACCTGCTTCGGAGCAGATCCACCTGCACCCGTTTCGTAGAGGCCACCACCAGCCATGAGCGGCACGATGGAGAGCATCTTTGCAGAGGTTCCGACTTCAAGAATCGGGAAGAGGTCCGTGAGGTAGTCTCGCATCACGTTACCCGTCACGCCGATGGTATCGAGACCAGCCTTGGCACGCTTCATCGTTTCGACGATAGCCTTGCGCGGGCTCATAATCTTGATGTCGAGACCCTTGAGGTCATGTTCCGGCAAGTAGGCTTCGACCTTCTTCTGGATTTCGCGGTCGTGAGCACGTTCCGGATCGAGCCAGAAGATAGCCGGAGTGTTGCTGAGGCGAGCACGCGTGACAGCGAGTTTGACCCAGTCGCGCACCGGAGCGTCCTTGGCCTGGCACATACGGAAGATGTCGCCAGCATCGACTTCCTGCTGCAAGAGCACTTCGCCCTTGCTGTTTACAGCGCGGATAACGCCCTTGCCCTTTGCGACAAACGTCTTGTCGTGGCTGCCGTATTCTTCGGCGCCCTGAGCCATGAGGCCCACGTTCGGCACGGTACCCATCGTCTTCGGGTCGAATGCGCCGTTCTGCTTGCAGAATTCAATCGTTTCGTCGTAGATGCCAGCGTAGCAGCGGTCCGGAATGCAGGCGACAACTTCTTGCAGCTTGCCTTCCTTGTTCCACATGCAGCCGGAATTGCGGATCATTGCAGGCATCGAAGCGTCGATGATCACGTCGCTCGGCACATGCAAATTCGTAATGCCCTTGGCAGAATCGACCATAGCGAGATCCGGGCCTGCGGCGAGAGCCGCATCGATAGCAGCCTTGACTTCGGCTTCCTTGGCATTGCCTTCGAGGCGCTTGAACAAGTCACCGAGACCGTTGTTGGCGTCGATTCCGAGTTCCTTAAAGAGGTCTGCGTACTTCGTGAACACGTCCTTGAAGAACACACGGACAAATGCACCGAACAGCACCGGGTCAGAGACCTTCATCATCGTGGCCTTGAGGTGCACGGAGAAAAGGAGGCCCTTGGCTTTAGCTTCGGCCATCGCATTAGCGATGAACTTTTCGAGAGAAGCCATGCGCATGACGGTCGCATCGATGATTTCGCCCTTGAGGAGCGGCTTTGCGGCACGGAGTTCCGTTACGGCACCAGCTTCATCGACAAATTCAATCTTGAAGGAGTCGGCTTCGGCCATCGTGATGGACTTTTCGTTGCCGTAGAAGTCATCGGCCTGCATGCTCGCGACATAAGTCTTCACAGATTCGTTCCACACGCCGTTGCTATGCGGATTGTTGCGGGCATAGTTCTTGACAGCGTTAGGAGCGCGACGGTCGGAATTGCCCTGGCGAAGCACCGGGTTCACGGCAGAGCCCTTCACCTTGTCGTAGCGGGCGCGGATAGCCTTTTCTTCATCGTTGGCAGGAGCATCCGGGTAATCCGGGAGAGCGTAGCCGTTCTTCTGGAGTTCGGCGATAGCGGCCTTGAGCTGTGGCACCGAGGCAGAAATGTTCGGGAGCTTGATGATGTTAGCATCCGGTTCAAGCGTGAGCTTGCCGAGGAATGCGAGGTCATCCGTCACCGGCTTACCAGCAAACGTCGTACCTGCCGGGAGCGTGTCCGCGAAAGCGGCAAGAATGCGGCCCGGCAAGGAGATGTTCTTGGTTTCGACATCGATATCTGCGGTCTTTGCGAAAGCAGATACGATAGGAAGCAAAGACTGAGTCGCCAAGAACGGCGACTCGTCCGTAAGGGTGTAATAGATTTTAGTATTCATACACCCCTAAGATAGAAAATAGCTCATGGAAGTTAAGTTCTAAATCCTAGAAATAGGCTAGTCTTTACCAAAGAGTTCTGCATATCTATCTGGTTCAAACAACTCAAGCCAATCGTTATAATAGTGAGGCTCACTCGAGAAAACCCATTCTCCATACGGTTCTACTTTTTCAAGAGTTTCCGGCTTGTCACAATTCCAGTTGTCGCTCACATAAGTCGTTTTAACAATGGAGCGATCTAAGACATTCCAGTCGGGAGAATCCGCCAACAATATCATCGAATAGTGTACCGTTGTATCTTCAGGGCAATTTCCACTTTTCACGATATCCGTCACGTAAATTCCATTTGCATCATAATTCGTCACCAAGTGCCCCTTTGCCCCAACATCTTTCAAGACGATGATGTAGAAAACTTCCGGAGGATACCACTTGAAGCTCTCTATTCCAACCGGATAAGTCGCAAATGTCGGGAAAAATTCAGCCACTAAAGAATCAGGCAACACATAAACACCTTCTTTGCGGTATGCATCCGCAATTTTAGTATCTGGCAAAGTGTTATAAGCGAAGCCTAGACTATTCGCATGCTTGAGTTCAAGTTCGTCATCTTCTCTTTCTTGATAATAATATTGATTCCACTCACCTTCTACCCCTACTGTACTATCGACTATAGAAAATTGCCATCTATAAGCATACATAGAATGCTTTTGAGCCCTACTCCATTCATAGGCTAAATTACTAGTCCTATACACACTATCTCTATACAAACTATCAGAATAAGGATCATGATAGACATAATTCTCATCATCGTAAGGAGCGTATTTTATAGAGTCCTCAAGGCACTGATTTTTATACGCCTCGGTATATGAATTCAAAACTTCATCAGGAGTTTTACCTTCAGGAACAAAAGACGCACAAGCCAAACTCAAAAGATTCATATTACAAGCATCTCCCAAATCCCAGAAAAGACCGTTCGATGCACTGCAAGACTGTTTGAATTCATTCAAGTATTCACCACAAGAGACGCCATACCCCCAAAAATGACTGTTCCCATAAGATCCAACCGTATTCATAACAACTGGCACCCCATCAACATCAATAATTTTTGTTGTGCGGTATGTTTCTAAAGAGTGGGCAAATACATAATCTTCTTCTGCAGAGCAAACTTCAGCCCAATGATCTTCATTAAATTTGGCTTTTTTCATAAAACATGTGCTACCATGGGTATCGTAAGACATTGCACGCAACACTCCTTTTCGATCAATCCTTGGTTTTGATTCTTGTGAAAAAGTCACAACATCACAAACCTTACGTCCGTCCTTACTCGGATAACTAAAAACTTGATCGTTCTTTACACTTATAGGACTAGCATTTAAATAGCTCTGGTTATCTGCGGTAACTTCAGTACCCAAAATAGCCTTTAACGAATCAAGCTTCGTCGAATCCACCAAAATTTCGAACGACCTTGCCAAAATCGCTCTCTGTTCTTCAGTTAAATTTGCAATCGGTGATGTGCTCGGTTCTGTCGTCGCTCCGGAGAAACCCGAATCAACGCTTACATCATTGGAACATGCAGCCAAAAAAGCAGCCACTCCAGACAGAATTACTTTATACATTTTTCTCATCTCATTCCTCCTTCCCTTTTGTAAGCGGGAAAAGTTGTAAATTCAATCGATAAACTTTATCGTATTCTTTTTCCTTAGCAGCCATGGCAACCACCTGCTGCCTAAGCGTTTCAAGTTTTTGCACAAGCCACTGGTATGTCGATTCAGACATGCCAAGCGTTACGCCTGCGATGTGGCGTTTTTCGGGCGGGATTTCGTCAATGGCTTCTGTTGCAAACTTTGACATTTGACGGTTCATGGAACGCAGCGCCAACGGAATCGCCTCGGAAGAGCCCGTCACGACCTTTTCTGTCTGCACGTAGGTATCTTCGCCGACCTTCTTTAAAAATTCCGCATGGCACATAAAGTCAAGCGAATGGCGAACTTCGGCAGCACTCACAACTGGATAACACTTACGCGCCAGTTCCAGCGGTTTTGCCCCCGGCATTATGGGGGCAAGTTCGCGCAGCACCGGGTTTACCCACGATTCGAAATACTTGAAAGCCTCGGCATCCACAACGCGCAAGCGGTTTTCTTTTGCAATTTTCTGCATTTCGTTAAACGCCTGAATTTTGCTTGCATCGTTTTTGGCATCGCCAAAACGCTCCATCGCTAGGAAATAATCGCGGTCAGCGCCTGCAAGCCCCATAGCATCGGCCACTTTTTCAACGCCAGTCTTGCTCAAGCGGCTTTTGCCTTCACAAACAAGCTGGACGTAGTTTGGCGAGGTGAACCCCGCCAATTTGGAGAATTCACGCCACGAGAACAAAGAACTGCGTTTGCGTTCTTCGTAGAAGTCCCGCATGAATTCTCGGTAGTCTTGATATTCGGTTATTGGTTTCATACCTATAAATTAGATTTTGCGGTATAGCCTTGCAATAGATTTTATTATACAAAATCAAGATTTTTAAAGAAATTTCAAAGATTTTTAGATTTTATAAAAATTTTTATAAAAATATTATACAGAGTGTATTATAAATTCGAGATGGCGATGCAGTCCCCATACGCGGATCATGACCACGTAAGAGCTAGTTGCATTCAAGGCGAGTGTCGCGACAGGCTGCTTGCAGACTGTCATGATTGAGCCGAAGATGCTGACGCAAAGCGTCAAAGCTCTAAGTGGTCAAAGAG
>Ga0310695_10011851_pt1 | contig 12355 bp, 8 predicted proteins | sample RumenRJG_04DNA_FD_203882 | JGI IMG/M metagenome (GOLD analysis project Ga0310695, IMG submission 203882) | Bovine rumen microbial communities from Lethbridge, Alberta, Canada - RJG_04 (v2) (version 2) | ecosystem: Host-associated > Mammals > Digestive system > Stomach > Rumen | place: Canada... | reverse complement strand
CCCGATCGTTGCGCTCGCGTAGACGGTGAAGAAGTTCCAGCCCTCCGAGACGCGGCATACGAACGTCGAGAATCGCAAGATCAACCTCGTTCTTCGCAATGAACTCGAGCGCGCTCGCGCCGTCTCCACACGTTTCGACGACCTCAAACAGCGCGTTGCGCGAAAGAAACTGACGGTGAATCATCGCGACCATCGGGTCGTCTTCGACAATCAGAACCTTATACATGCGCGTCGCCCTTCCCTTTGAAAACGACGGTAAAAGACGCTCCTTCGCCCGCCGCCGATTTGACGGAAATCTCGCCGCCGAGGCTTTCGACGAGACGCTTGACTTCATACAATCCCGCGCCGCGCCCGTCTCCCTTGGTTGTAAAACCGCGTTCAAAGACGCGTTCTAAATTCTCCGGCGCGATTCCCGGACCCGAATCGTCGACCGTTATCGTAAGCGAATTCGGAGCCGAGTAGATTCCGAAAAGCAGTTCCTTGTTCCCGTCGGGCGCGTCGTAATCGTTCATCGCCTCGAGCGCGTTGTCGATCAAATTGCCGACGATCGTTACGAGCGCGGGCGTGGGAATCGTCACGTCGGAACGTCGGAAACAACTTCCTTCTTCGAGGCTGAAGCGAACGTTGCATTCGGTCGCTTTCGCCGTCTTGCCGACGAGGAGCGCCGCAAGCGCCGGATCGTCCGCCGCTTTCATAATCCGACTGATCCCTTCCCGCTGTACGAATTCGACATTCTCGATATACGCCGCCGCTTGATCGTATTCCCGCATCTGAAGCAGTCCGAGAATCACGTGGAGCTTATTCGTAAAATCATGAGTGTTGGCGCGCATTGAATCGACGAGAAAGCGCGCGCCCGAAAGTTCCTCCGCGAGTCGCGCGCGCTCCGTCCTATCGTGCAAAACGGCGACGGCGCCCGCAACCGCGTTCCCTTGACGGATCGGGACGCGATCCATAAGGATACTCGCGCCCGAAGCGCCCTCTTCCGGGACGTTTGTCTCATGTTCGCCGCGCTCGAGCGTCTTTCCGAGAAGCCGCTTTCCGAGCGCGGTCAGATCGGCGTTCGCGTCGACGCCGAGCATCGTCGCCGCCGAACGGTTCATGTACCGCGCGGCGCCCTGCGCGTCGACCGCGACGACTCCCTCCTCGAGCGATTCGAGAATCCCGTCGCGCACCTTGTACATTTCTAAAAAGGATTCCGGCTCGAACCCCATAAGTCGCCGCTTAATTCGCATCGAAAGGCGGTACGAAACAGGAAGCTCCACGAGAAGCGCGACGGCGGCTATCAGGAGAAAAATCGCGAGCGCCGTCGTTATGTCGCGGCGGATATTCTTGCGGAGCATGACGACGATGACGAAGCCGCTTGGGCGTCCGTCGACGCCGACGATCTCCGCAAAGGCGCGGCGCTGCGGTCCAGAAGGTCCCGAACTGTTGAACGCGTAGCTCCGACGGCTGTTCGAGAAATCGGGACTCGTCCCGTCGTACCGCGAACCGACGAGAGCGTGATTCGTGTGATAGCGTCGTATCCCGTCGGAATCGACGACGGAGATCACGTCGATTCCGACGAGCGCTTTATGAAGCGAATCGAGCGCGACGCGCGCGCGTTCCGACGCTTCCTCGCCCGTTTCGGAAAGCGTCGGCAAACTCGCGACCATCTCAGCGACGTTCAAAAGGTTCTGATCCCGTTTGCTCGATTCTAGCCGCCAATTAACCAAAAAGCCCGCAAACGTCAGGAAGAACGCCAACGCCACGACGAGAATCGCCTGAGAACGAAAAACGTCCTTCTGTAACTTGCCAATCGACTTAATGCGAGAGTTCATCGCAAAGCTCCTTCCGTATTCTTGTTCCATTATAACGCAATCGACGAAAGGGACAGGTCTTTCTCGACACGACGGGACTTTTGAAAGTTTTGAAAGCGACTTTGGAAAGAAATGAAACGGCGGGAAGCTTCAAATCGCCTTATTAAACTTACGTTACGATTTTCTGAAATTGACCGACGAAAAGACGGCGATATTATTCAAGCGTCGTTGGTCGAAGGAGCGACGGCGAGACGCGACGGTTCGCGCCGCAACCCTAAATAAAACACACATTCCTCAACGAACGAAGGCGCGTCGCAACAAACGGCTTTCAAAAAGGAGATCGACATGAACGCTTATGAAAACACAATTCGGAAATATCAGACGCTCAACAGCTTCGCCAACGTCGGCGGCGCGGTCGTCTTTGGGGGAGCCGCTGATCTCGACGTTCCGTTCGACGAATTGAAGCAGTCGTTCAACGTCGATTACGCAATTTACAACCGCAGCGTCGCGGGACTTACGGTCGCGGACGCCTCCTCCGTCTACGACGCGGTCGTCGCGCCGCTGCGTCCCTCGAAACTCCTGTTGCGTCTCGGCGAAGCGGATCTCGAAGCTTTTGAAAAGAACGCCGACGAATTCATTCGACTCTACCGCGCGACGATCGACCATATCCGTTCTCTGAACAAAAAATGCGAAATCGCAATCGTTTCGGTCGGATCCGACGCAAACTCTTCGACGGTCGCCGCCATGAACGAAAGGCTGAGCAAACTTGCGGCTTCGGAACGTTGCTTCTTTGAAAACGTCGAAACCACGCTTCAGCATGACTCTCTCGCGATGAAGGAAACCGTTTCCTTCGTTTATTCGACCGGATTCTTCACCCCCTTCGTCTCTACGCCGATTCACAGCCTCGCTAAAATTCTCTATGGCTGGAACGCCTCTTCAAACGGTCAAACGGGAACGAAAAAACAGACGCTTGACAGAACGAAAAACCGTCTGAATCTCTCGACCGTCTCCTTGTTCTGAGTCCCTTCGTTCGTCGAGCGTCGGGACGGTCGTCTCGGCGCGCAATAAAGTTCGGTTGTTCGCCGATCGCGCGGCGCCGAAAAGAAATTATCAAGAAAGATTCCCCATGAGCGCCTTTAACGACCTTCTGCTTGGCTCGAGCGTTTCACACTTCGTCATTTCCCTCGGACTCGTCATTGCAATCGGCGTCGCGCTTGGACGCGTCAAGGTTTGCGGCGTCTCGCTCGGCGCCGCGTTCGTGTTGCTCGCGGGAATCGCCGTAAGTCATATCGGAATGAAGTTTCCGCAGTTTCTCTGCTCTGACGCCAACGGCGCCATGCACTTTATCGATCCGGTCTATACGCGTCTCATACAGGAATTAGGATTGATACTCTTTCTTTACGCCGTCGGCCTCCAGTCGGGCAAGGGCTTTTTCAAGACGTTTAAGAAGGGCGGGCTGACGCTCAACCTTCTCGCGGCGAGCGTCGTCGTGATGGACGTGGCGATCGCGTTGATCCTCTATAAGGTCAGCGGCGTCGATATGGGAACGATCGTCGGGGTGCTTTCGGGCGCGGTGACGAACACGCCGGGACTCGGAGCGGCGCAAACGATCTATCAGGAGATGGGATCGGACCCGAGCGTTCTGGCGTCGGCTTACGCGGCGGCGTACCCGTTCGGGGTTCTCGGGATTATCTTTACGATCATCGCGATTCGCATCATATTCAAGGTCGACGTCGACAGCGAGAATCAGTTGCTCAAGGCGGCGGAAGAGGCGGCGGCAAGTTCGAACGCCGACAATTCGCAGAAGCGCGAATCGAAGACGCCGGCGATTATTCCGATCTGCGTCGGACTGCTCCTCGGCGTTCTGATCGGCAGCGTTCCGATCTACGTTCCTGGGATTCCGCAGCCGCTCAAACTCGGAATCGCGGGGGGCGCGTTGGTCGCGGCGATTCTTATGAGTTCCTTTGGCGAAAAGCTTCACTTTCCGACGCGTCTTTCCGCAAGCGCGCTCAACTTCCTGAGGACGATGGGCGTGTGTCTCTTCCTCGCGTGCGTCGGGCTAAGGGCGGGCGAAACGTTCTTCTCGACGGTCGCCAACGGCGGGCTGCTCTGGATGGGAATGGGCGCGGTCATCACGGTGACGCCGCTCTTAATCGCGGGGATCGTCGGGTACGCGGTCTGCAAAATCGATTACTTCTCGCTTTCGGGCGTTCTCGCAGGCTGCATGACCGATCCGCCGGCGCTTTCCTACTCTTGCGGCGCGTTTAAAAACGACAAGCCGAGCGTCTCGTACGCCGCCGTCAACCCGCTGTCGATGTTTCTCCGAATCGTCGCCGCGCAGCTTTTGATCATTCTCTTCGCGTGACACGATCTATCAGCGACGGTCGAAACAACGCAAACGCTAGGCGCCCTAGTTGGCGGCTAGCGTTTGTCGTTTACGCGTCGATTCTTTGCAAAAGCGGCGAAATCTAAGCGCGACGTCGTCTCTCGATATTCGCTTGAATTCGTATCGGCAATGACGTATAATCAGGAATCGGAGGGGCGAGCGTTACGAGGTCTGCCATGTTAAACGAATAACAGCGTCAGAAGAAACTCCAAAAAATTCAAGAGTTCACGTTAATGGACGACATATTCATGAACGCCTGCCGCTGGCGGCGATCTTGAGTTGACGGAACTGATTCTTCGAATCGTCTTGGATCGGAACGACTTGCACGTCCTAAGCGTCGAATCTCAAAGGGTCATGACCAACCTCGTAGGGAGAAGCATAGAACTCGATATCGCCGCGACGGACGACGCCGGAGTCGAATATAACATTGAAATTCAACAAGCGGATTCAGACGCCAACCCGCGACGTTCAAGGTATCATTCGAGCGTTATCGACGCCCACGCGCTAAAGAAAAACACGCCCTTCAAGGCGTTGCCTGAGACCTACGTCATTTTCATCACGAAAAACGACGTCCTTAAAGGCGGCAGTCCGATCTATTTCTTCGAGCGGATGGAGGTCAAAACAGGGCGTCCCTTAGGCGACGGAACGCATATCGTCTACGTCAACGGGGCGGATAAGAACGCCGAAACCGCGCTCGGAAGGCTCATGAACGACCTTCAATGCGCCAATCCCGACAATATGTTCTATAAGCCGATCGCAGACAAAGTTCGATACCTCAAAGAAACAGACGAAGGAGAAAAAATTATGACCCAAGTTATGGACGATTGGATGCAGGAAATTGTGAACGAGACGTCTGAAAGAAAGGATCTCGAATACGCGCAAAAACTGATTCAGTTCGGCGTTATGACTCTCGAAGATATCGCAAATTTGACGACGTTGCCTTTGGAAAAGATACAAAATCTCGCCGCAGAGATTCGCGGTTAATCGGTCAAAATCTGCGTTTCTTTGGGGCGAGTCCGAAAACGAAAGGAAATAATGTTCCGCCTCATGTTCCTGACAAAATATTCTATAAACCGATCGCAGACAAAGTTCGACGCCTCAAAGAGACAGACGGAGGAGAAAAAATCATGAGCCAAGTTATGGACGATTGGATGCGGGAAATCGTGAACGAGGCGGTGAGTAAGGCGGTAAGCGAGGCGGTGAATAAGGCTGCGATCGAAACGACTGAAAGAAAGAATCTCGAATATGCGCAAAAACTGATTCGATATGGGGGCATATCTCTCGAGGATATCGCAAATTTGACGACGTTGTCTTTGGAAAAAGTACAGACGCTCGCCAATGAAATCAACGCCTAACGACCAATTTCCATATCGCGAAGACGCCCGCGGAACCACGAGCGTCTGTTTCCGCCTCGTCCTTTTAAAACAAAGAGCCGGGCGCAAACGTCTGAATCGCTTTCTTACCGTCAATCAACTTCGCGGCGCCGAAGGCGCTTTTATATCGCGCCTGAACCCGCGTGATTCGTCTTACCGCGACGGGCGCGGCGGTCTCGTTGCAATTAATGGCTTTTCGTCAGTTCTTCATATCTCTCCATGAGTTTCGCGACAATCTCCGATTCAGACATATCGGGCTTGAACCCGTAGGCTTTCATAACCGCCCTGTCGTTCGCTTGGTGCGCTTTGCGCAGTTCGATCGGCATGGTCGTCTCGTCGTAGAGGTCCGCGAAACTGCTGTCGGGGTAGAGTTTTCGCGCGTCTAAAATTCCCTGCGCCGTCGCCGCAATCTTCTCCTCGTCGTCCTCCGACGACTCCGGCCATGGGAAATTGTTGTAGACGATCTTCGCCGAATAACGATAGCGCATCTCCAATCGCCCGCAGACCGTTCGCATCCAGCCCATGTGGACGCTCGACGTTAGGACGCCGAAATGATAGAGGGTGGCGTTCGGGATCATAAGGTTTGCGTCGCCGCAGAAATTGTCAGCATCCAAATATCCGATAGGAATATACAGACGGTTTTCGGACGAATGGCGTGGAATCAACAAATAATAGCCTTTCGGCATGTTCTCAACGTGAAATCTCGTCGGTTTATCAGCTAATTTCACCGTTCCGGGACTTGGGCTCTTTAGTCGATAATCTCTAACTGCTTCGACCCGTTTCAGACATTCCGGCATTGTTCTTAGCTCATGTGGCGTACAGTCGCCTAACCAAAGACAATATCGCGGTTTTTGGTTAATGAACTCAGCAGAACCGTACCACGGATGAAAAAACTCTTTTGATTTCGGCTCTTTTTGAATAAAAGCCTTCATTTCCTTTTCTTCAAAAAGATAGAAACCACCGTCTATCGGTTTGTTCCCAATCCCGATCAATGGCACGTCGAAAAAAGGCTTGTTTCTTGATTCAACAAAAACGTTTGCCGCGTCGACAAGATAGGCGTTAATGTTCTTGCAAGATTGGGATATTCCTCCGTCGTAAAGCGTCTTTGGACGTTCGTTTTTGGACAAGCTGAATCCAACGATCACGCAGTGGACTTTCGCAATTTTGGACGACGGGGTTTCGCTGTCCCAGCGGAAAGTACGGTGGGCAAAGTCGATATGAACGCCTTCGGCAAAAAGAGGTTTCCATAACGCGCCGACGCTTTCTCCTTGCGTTATGGAGTTCGTCGAAACAAGCGCGGCGCGAATAGGCGTTCTTTCGATGAAATCGACCGTCCTTTTGTACCAACAACATACGTAATCAAGGTCGCCGACGTTCTTCCAACCTTCGCCGAACGTTCGATACACGTCGTCCTTTTGAGCGCCGCTCATTAAACGCGCGCCAACAAAGGGCGGGTTCCCCATGATATAGCTCAGTTTGTCTTTTTCGACAACACGGTTCCAACCAATGCGGAGCGCGTTCGCTTCGACGATCTGGTCGTAGTTTGTCAGGGGCAAGAAGCCGAGTTGGCAACTAAGAATCGATTCCGTCTCTTGGAGCATCTGGGATTCGGCGATCCACAAGGCGGTCTTTGCGACGGAGACGGCGAAGTCGTTGATTTCGATCCCGTAAAACTGGTCAAGCGAGACCTTCACGACGCCGTCCTTTTCGTTCGCGGAAAAAAGACGCGCCCCGTCGTAGATTAGTCGTAGCGCCCTGTTTTCGAGTCGACGTAGGGAAAGATACGTTTCGGTAAGGAAGTTGCCCGAACCACAGGCAGGATCGAGGAATGTCAAAGAACCGAGCTTCTTTTGAAACTCCGTGAGTCGAGTTTTGCGGACATTCGGCTGTTTCAATTCGCGTATTTTTTCGAACTCCTCGCGCAGTTCGTCGAGAAAGAGCGGGTCGATTACTTTGTGAATGTTTTCGACGGAGGTGTAGTGCATCCCGCCCTGACGGCGCGTCTCCGGGTTGAGGGTGCTTTCAAAGACGGCGCCAAAGATCGTCGGGTTAATGCCACTCCAGTCGAATTGTTCGCTCGCGTCGTGAAGGATAAGGTCGCGGATTTCCGGCGTGATCGTCGGGATTTCAACGTCTTCGTCTTTGAAAAGCCCGCCGTTGACGTAGGGGAACGCGTCGAGGAGAGGCGGGAGATACGGGTCGCGTTCCTCTTCTTTCTGATCGAGAACTTTGAAGAGTTTTATCAGCGCGTCGCGAGGATCGACGGCGTAAGCGGTCAAATAGTCGTGGAACTGGTTGCGCTTGAAGACGTCCGCGTCCTCCGCGTAGAGACAGAAGACGAGCCGAACGCAGAGGATATTGAGGCTCCGCTGGGACGCGGGGTTATTCGGGTCTTTGTATTCTTTCAGAAAGGCGTCGTAGATTCGTCCGACGATTTCGCCCGCCGTGATCGAGATTTGCGTCTCGCGGTCGAGCGCTTTGTCCTGTTCTTTGACGAGGAACTCGAGGAGATGGTATTCTTTTGGCAGATTCTCAAGTTTGACGACGAGCGGCGCCGCGTCGGGCGTCTCCATGTTATGAACGCGGAACTCGCGGAAGTTGCAGACGACGATCCATCGCGGATGCTTGGAGACAGGGAGCGCCGCCGCGTATTTCTTCGCCTGCTGATAAGGAGTGAGCGACGAGCCGTCCGACTGTTTCTCCGGTTTGCACAGATCGACGTCGACGCTCTTCTGCTCGATCAGAACCTTCGTCTTCGGGATTCTCGCGTCGATGAAGTTCGTCTGAAACTCCGACGACGGCGAGTTGAGTTTGTCGACCTTAACTTGACCTTCGAATGAAATCCACTTTTCCGGCTGGTCGATTCCAAAGACGTCGCGAAGGAGCGCGAGCCAGAACGGCTGCGTCTCGCCCTTCTCGTAACCCTTATCCTTCCAATATTCGGCGAACTTCTTCGCCGCTTCCCGTTGTCGCGCTGCATTCATCTGGGACGCGCTCCTGTTGGTTGAGAATGACGACTCTTGCGCGGCGACGCCCGCGTCTTCTTGGATATTGTCGCGTTTCCCCCCGTCAAGTCAATCGTCGCGTAAAAATAAGGAGCGACCTCCCCCAAAAACGCGTCTGACTCGGGGAAACGCCGGAGATACTATGAAAAAAGGGCCTTGACGAAATCTCGTCAAAGCCCTGTGAACAACCCGAAGAGGATTCGAACCTCTACAAAGGGAACCAAAATCCCTTGTGCTACCATTACACCATCGGGTTAATGCCGCCTTAAACCCTTTGCGCTACCATGACGCCGTCGGGTTAAAGCCGTTCCAATAATAGGAACGGGCATAGTATAACGTCTTAGCGATTCCTGACAAGGGGGCGCGCTCGACGATTTTGCGTTCTCGGCGTCAGTCTTGTTTGACGATGACGACGGACGCGTCGTTTTCGAGTTCGTCCTGCTCGTCGCTCGTCGGATCGATTCGCTGACCGCTGTCGTCGTAGCGGACGTCGGCGAGCGCGGTCTTCTGGGTCGCGACCTTGAAGAGTTGGAGGTAAATTTCGTTCGAATTCTGGCTGCGTCGAACGGCGTCGTCGAGCTGTTCCGAAGTCGGCGAAATCTGCGGCGACGTCACGACGCCGTCCGGCTGAACGACGGGCTCGCCGAAACGCGTCAGGCGCTCGGCGGCGCGGCGACGCGTGAGTTCTTCGCTGAACGAGCCGCGATTGATCTCCGCCAGCGCTTCCGCAAGTTCCGGAAGATACCTCTTGAAGATCGCGCGGCGCGACCCCTCTTGCTTCACTCGCTCGCGACGCTTCAGGAACAGCCCGAGCTTGCGCCCGACCGTCTGTAGCGCCAGCCGAAGTTCGCGCTGAATCTCCGGGTACGACGCGAGCGCTTCCTTCGATTCGCTCGTGTACGGCGCCCAGACGCTCGCAAAATGCGCCATGATCGTCAGCGGCCCCTTCGGCAACTGTCCGCGCGTCTGCGGCAGTCCGTAGGCGCGCCAGTTCATCTGCATAATCGTCTGCGTAATCGCGCACGCGCTCGACTGGAACTGAAGCGGAACGCGGTTCGAATACCGATAAACGGCGGTCGTCTGACCTTCCGAAAGGTTCAGCGTCTGCAACGCTTTAAGAAGCGTCTCAAACTCCTTCGGCGAAATCTTGCCCGGCGAGACGCGCGGACGAATATTCGCCGCCTTGATAATCTTGTCCGCGCCGTCCGGACCGATCCCGTCGAAGGACGCGGTCAGGAACTGACGGATCGTGCGCGTGTCGCTCTCGGAGAGCGCTTCTTGCAACGCTTCACGCGTGATTTTCTGCGTCGAAGGACCGCCTCCGTAGGCGAGCCCGACCTCGACGATGAACGGATTGCCCCGATAGACTGCCGGAGGACGCGTCGTCGCCGTGAAAAATTCGCCCGGCACGATCTGACGCAATCCCGCGAGGATATTCTGCTCCCCGATCGGCACGACGCAGTCGGACGACGGCGCCGGAATCTTCGTCTGCGAAATCGCTTCAAAGAGCCTCGCGACGTCTTCGCGCGTAAGCGTCTGCGGGTTGGCGCGGACGGAAATCTTCGCCTTCTCGCACAGGGACGTCGCGATTGCGGGCGACACGCGGCTGAAGGACTCGACGAGGAATTTGCGCGTCGACATGCATTTCGTCTCGCGCGTCATGTCGAGCAGCTTGCCGAGTTCGATTCCGTACGGGTGCGGCTTGATCTCCACCGGCTCGGGGGGGAGCTGCTTCACCGTCGCGGGGTAGTCGAAACTCTGCCCGTCGGAATCCGTGTAGTGGAACGTCGCGTGAGGATTGGCGAGCGCGGTCTGCGCAAGGTACTCGTCGACGCTCCCGCGCCCGCGGACGTACTTCGCCTCAAGTTCGATCGTCACGCGCGTTCCGCTGTCGACGGGAATCCAATCCAGCCCGAGTTCCGCGAGATACTTGCGCCCTTCTTCGTTCGCGGGGATCGACTCGCCCTTTCCGTCGCCGTTGAGGACCTCGGGCGTGTTCGTTTTCGCGTCGATGCGGATGATGAATCGCGTCGTCGGACGGCGCGGCGACGTCTTAGAAATCGCTTCCAGCGGCTTGCCCGTCGTGAGCAGCCCGTACATTCCCGCCGCGCTGATCCCGATTCCCTGTTGACCGCGACTCATGCGCAGTCGGTGAAATTTCGAACCGTAGAGTAATTTTCCGTAAATGAGCGGGATCTGCTTCGGCTCGATTCCCGGCCCGGCGTCCTGGACGCTCACGCGGAACCGATTCTCGGAAACGCGCTCGATTTTGACCCAAATCTCCGGGAGAATCCCCGCCTCCTCGCACGCGTCGAGCGAATTGTCGACCGCCTCTTTGACCGTCGTCAACAACGCTTTACGGGGATTGTCGAACCCGAGAAGATGACGGTTTTTCGCGAAAAATTCGCTGACGGAAATCTCCTTCTGCGACTTTGCCATCGACGCGGCGTCCGCGCGACGACGACGCGGCGTCGGTTTCGGCGCCGCGCTCGCGTTCGCGCCCTCGATCGGGGTCGCGGCGACGTTCGGCGCCGTCGATTCTTCCGCGGAAACGCTAGGGAGCGGCGTCTCGGAAACGGGCGGCTCGTCCGTCGCGGAGGTTGAAGCCGCGACGTCGCCCGGCGTCTCCGCGTCGCGCAACGGCTCGTCGACGGACGGACGTTCGTCGGCGCTCAAATCGAAAAGCGGCGTTTGTCGTTCGTAAGAAACGGAAAGCTCGACGCCCACAGGCGTTTCAACGGGCTCCGGGGCTTCGGAAGCAGGGCGTTCGTCAGAGGGAACGTCTGGAACTCGCTGTTGATCTTGAGAAGAGGTAAGCGCGGCGTCGAAGTCGAATATATCCAAAGAAGAAAACCTTTCAAAACGCGACCGAGGGGCGTTGCGCTTCCCCTCGGGATCGCGTGGGGGATCGTTTCAAAAACGGTCGGCAAAATCAATTGGCAAAAGTCGCGTCGTACCATTCGACGACGGCGCGGGCAAACGCGTCGGGATTCTCGAGGGGCGGAAGATGGCCCGCGTGAGGAATCGTCGCGCGTTTCGCGTTGGAAATCTTTGCGGCGATTCCGTCGAGAGCCTCGGGGGGCGAGAGCTTGTCGTGTTCGCCTCCGAGGACGAGGACGGGAGCCTCTATCTCCGAAAGGACGTCGGAAGAATCAGAACGCTTCGCCATGCCCCTAGAGCCGGCGGCGATCGCGTCCGGCGTCTGGCTGATCATCATTTCACGCAGCGCGGAAACGACTTCCGGACGGCTTTTAAGCGTCTCGGGCGAAAGCAGATTCGGAATCATATTGTCGACGAAGCCCGGTATTTTCAACGCGTCGATCGTCGCGGCAATCTCCATTCGATCGGCGGCTTTCTCAGGCGAGTCCGCCGTAACGTTGGAATCGCAAAAGATCAGCCCGGCGAGCCGTTCCGGACGGCGCCGCGCGAACGCGAGCGAAATATAACCGCCCATCGACAGGCCGCAGAAGAAAATCTTTTCGTCCTTGTTGTGTCGCTGACAGGAAAGAATCGCCGCGAGGATCGCCAGATCGTCCGCGAATCGCCCCATCTTAACCCGCGGCAAGCCCGTGGAATTGTGACCGTCCGCGCCGAGTTTCGTCTTGCCGAACCCGCGAAGGTCGGGAACGACGCACGTAAACCGCGACGACAGCCGTTCCGCGACGGGGACAAAGAGTCTCGAATCGAAGGGGAACCCGTGGGCGAAAAGAAGAATCGGGCCCGATCCCTCCACTTCGACGTAGTATTCCGTGTCGTCCACCAGATACTTTTTCATTGGAACGCGTTCCATTGAAA
>Ga0310695_10011850_pt1 | contig 12355 bp, 10 predicted proteins | sample RumenRJG_04DNA_FD_203882 | JGI IMG/M metagenome (GOLD analysis project Ga0310695, IMG submission 203882) | Bovine rumen microbial communities from Lethbridge, Alberta, Canada - RJG_04 (v2) (version 2) | ecosystem: Host-associated > Mammals > Digestive system > Stomach > Rumen | place: Canada... | reverse complement strand
TGCGAGCAGTGGGTGGACCTGTCGCGGCAGATGGGTATAGGCTCGTGGATTACGTCGGCACTGGAAAGCAATGTCGGGCTGAACGCCGTGGCTCAGCTGACGGCTAAGATATATATGGACAAAGAGCAGCAGGAAGGTTGTGGCGAGACGGCAATGATGCCGCAGGGACTCGGCACAGGACAGCTGTTCACGGACAACATAGAGATGCCCTTGCAGATAGTGGGCGACAAACTGTGGTTCCGCGCCGGCAAGGAGGCCTGATAGATTGTTTGTTATGATGGAACTTGACGAATTTCTACACGAGTGGAATAGCGGAGAAAAGCGCATCCTTGTGCATACAAGTGGTTCGACGGGCAAGCCGAAGCCTATATGGGTAGAGAAGAAGCGCATGGAGGCATCGGCACGTATCACCTGCGACTTCCTGGGACTAAGCCCCGGCGACACGGCCTTGCTCTGTCTGCCTCTCGACTATATAGCCGGCAAGATGATGGTGGTGCGCTCGCAGGTGCGCGAACTCAACCTCTTGCCTGTTCCGCCATCGGCGCATCCGCTGAAGAATGTTGCCGACAGGCAGATAGATTTCGCTGCAATGGTTCCCAATCAGGTGTGGAAGACATTGCAGGTGGCTGAAGAGCGCCAGCGGCTAATGCGCATACGGCATATTATAATAGGTGGCGGCAGCATAGACGAGCAGCTGGCCGAACAGCTCCGCGGCTTTCCACATGCGGTGTGGAGCACATACGGCATGACCGAAACGCTTTCGCACATAGCCCTGCGACGGCTCAGTGGTCGTGATGCGTCCCAGTGGTACACCCCTTTCCCCTCTGTGCAGCTCTCGGCAGGCAGCGATGGCTGTCTGATTGTCGATGCGCCGCTGGTGAGTGAGCATACTTTGCATACCAACGACATAGTGCAGTTCAGGGAGGAGCAGTCCGGCGGCTCATGCGCCAGCTGTCGACAGTTCAGGATTCTTGGCCGTAAAGACAACGTTATATGCTCGGGCGGCATCAAGATACAGGCCGAAGAGGTGGAGCGTATGCTGAAACCGTACATAGCCACGCCTTTTCTGATAACCAAGCAGAAGGATGCAGTCTATGGAGAGATTGTCGTGCTTGTGGCGGAAAACGGCGATGAACAAAATCTAAGGCTGATAGCATCAAGCAAACTGCCTAAGTACTATCAGCCCAAACGCATACTGACGGTAAACAAAATCATGCTTACAGAGACTGGAAAGCCGCGGAGAGACATTGCCCTTTATTCGGTTTAGTATGTTCAGAGCATCCTCGATAGCTCCGCACCCCACTCTCCTTGACGGTATTTCTACACGAACTCGTCGCCGTACTTCATGCCTACCTCGTTGACATACTTGCGTATCAGTGCCGACGAGTCTTCTTTCTTGCATATCAGAAGCACATTGCCCTTCTCGGCTACGATGAAGCCTTCGAGTCCGTTGAGCACAGCAATGTGGTCTTTCGGTATCTTCACGATGTTGTTGTGGCTGTCGTCGATGATAACTTCGCTGTCGATGATGACGTTGTCGTCCTGCGAAGTGCTCTCAGCCTCGTAGATAGAGTGCCACGTGCCGAGGTCGGCCCAACCGAAATTGCAGAGCTTTACGAAAACGTTTTCTGCTTTCTCCAGTATGCCGTAGTCTATTGAGAGGTTGGGATAGCGGGGGAAGTTCTCATTAACGTAAGCCAGTTCTTCTTCGAGAGACAGGTTGACATCGTCATTGTCGATAACTCGCATCACCGAAGGAAGTATCTTGTTGAGCGTATGTATTAGGTATTCGACGTTTGCCATGAAGCAACCGGTGTTCCAAAGGAACTCGTCGCTTTGTATAAACATCCGGGCAAACTCGCGGTCGGGCTTCTCTGTGAATGATTTCACGCGGTACAGACCTGCGACTTCGGTTTCCTCGCCAAGCTGGATGTATCCATAGCCAGGCTCTGGACGGGTGGGCGAGACACCGAGGGTAAGCAGACCGCTGTTGTGGTCGACGAAGTCGAAGCCTTCCTTGATGTTGGCCAGAAATGCCTCCTCGTTGATGACAGCTTGGTCGGAAGGTATCACCACAAGGTTGGCATCTTTGCATATATGACGCACGCGATAGCAGGCCCATGCAGTGCTCGGAGCCGTGTTGCGGTAGATAGGTTCCGACAGTATGTTTTGTTTCGGCAGCTCAGGCAGCTGCTCTTCTACCAGCTGAGTATAAGCATGATAGGTGCTTACAAAAATATTCTCAAGAGGAATGAGCTTTAGCATACGGTCAAACGTTTGCTGCAACTGGGTGCGTCCAACACCGAAGATGTCGACAAACTGTTTGGGATAAGCCTCGCGGCTCACGGGCCATAATCTCAGGCCTTTGCCGCCTGCCAGTATCACGCAGAAGTTCCTGCTCTTATCGTTCATGGTGTTTTAGATATTTTGATTTAAGTGTACTGTTAATCTTTGCTTCAACAAATGTATATAAGTATAACGTGATATGCAAATCTTTTATTTCTTTTTATCTGAAATATTTGTGCGTTCAACTAAATTGATTTACCTTTGCACCGTTTTAAAGCCCAGATGGCGGAATCGGTAGACGCGCTGGTCTCAAACACCAGTGGGGCAACCCGTGCCGGTTCGACCCCGGCTCTGGGTACTGTAAGGTAAAGCTTAACGACAAAGAAAGCGTTGCAAGATAAACTCTTACAACGCTTTCGTCTTACTTTTGGGTGAGTCAAATGTCGGGAGTGGCTGCCATGTCCTTTTGTCCTTATGTCTGAAAACTGCCACTTTTCGCAATGCCGCAATTATCTGCAAACAGGCAATAAAATGCCTCTCCTTTCTCTAACTTATTGACAAATCCGAATAGTTTCCTAACAGCAATTAACTGTTCCTCATATTTATCTTGCAATCTTTTTATTTCTGATAAAGTACGGTCGTCATTTATAATTCTTACCCAACTTGAATTGGAGAAATCAAACGAACATTTGCTCATAAGAACACTATGCATCTCTTGTAGCATGTCTTCATCTGAAGATATGTATGTATATTCCAGATTCTCTTTTGATGAATATAAAAGGAGATGTAATTTGTCCATAGGTAATGTTTACATTATATGCAACATGGGGCTTTTTGCAGTTCTCAAAACGCAAAGAACTTGTCTTGCATCTTGTTTTTGAGGTTGAACTTCTTGGTGGTATCGAGGGCACGCTCTATGCAGATGAACTTAGTGTCGGGATGGGACATGAAGTAATCTACAGTTTCGTCATGTAGATTGGAGTCAACAGTGATGTAGGCAGTTTTGACACCATCGGTTGCCTTATAGACCTTGTTCTGTGTGAACTGCTGTTGAGGCTCTAATTTGTAAGTAAGCATAAAGCCTTGTTTAATCAGAATTTCTGTTATAAGTTCGTCTTCATTGAAGGCGAGAGTCAGTTGCTGTTCTTTCTGAGCAACATAGTCTTGGAACAATGCAAGATTCTCTTCTTCGTTCTTATCTGGGTCTGGAGCAAAATCTACTCGGGGGAAGCTGGACTTACTCAGCGTGAATACCTTGAAACCGAGTTGGTCTAACTGTTGCTGGTCTTCTGGGGTAATGATTTTCCTTTCATAAGAAGCTTTTATCTTATCATATACAGCTTTGTTGCGGGCAATGGTAATTTCGCTAATGGTTTTGAATCCTGCACGACGAGCATTACTGTTTTCTGCTGTCTTTTCGGGAATTTGAACCAAAATAAACTTTCTGCTACCACCATCCTTAATGTTTTGGTTGACAACAGCATTACCAGTCGTACCAGAACCACCAAAGAAATCAAGGACTACACATTCTTTATCATTTACATGCTCCAATACCCTTTGTATTAACAATGATGGTTTGGGAAAATCGAACACCTTTGTACCGAGTAAAGACAGCAATTCATCTGTGCCATCATCAGTATTCCCTGCGTATTCATGACTCCACAGGTTAATAGGTGTTAGACCTCTTGCTTCTGACAAGAACATTTTTACTGAAGGGACCCTTGACTTTCCGTCGAGGCCCCAATATAATCTATTGTCAGCTAATAACTCTTCAAAGACATCCTTTGCCCTACGCCAAGCATTAGTCGTTGGCATCGTAACCTCTCCTGTGTTAGGATTAGTAATAGGATAACATAGATTTGGCCTTTCTTCAGGTGTTGCGGGATTAAGGAATGATGCACCTTTCCAGTCTCCTCGTGGGTCATTGTCCGGATTGGAATAACGTCCATCTGCATCCTCCGTTCTTGGCAACAGACATACTTGGAATTCACAACTTCTCGCATATACAAGAATATGCTCAACAACGGTTGTGAAATCAACAGTGTTATTACTTCTTGTATATCTCTTCTGCCATGAGATATTGGCTTTGAAGTTTTCCTCGCCAAAAATCTCATCACAGATTTTGCGTAGATGTTGCTCTTCGTGGTCATCTATTGAAATGAAGATAACGCCATCTGAACGTAAAAGATTGCGAGCCACGAGCAATCGACTATACATCATGTCAAGCCAATTGCTATGGAATCGCCCGTCATTTTCCGTATTAGTGTCAAGTGCGACGCCATCTTGTTTTATTTCGGTACGCTCCCAATATCCTTCTTTCCCTTCCTTGAAGTCATCATTGTATAGGAAATCATTGCCTGTATTATATGGCGGATCAATATAGATGCACTTTACCTTTCCCCTGTAGCTTGAAGACAGAATTTTCAGAACTTCAAGGTTCTCGCCTTCAATGATGATATTATCTGTTGTATCAGCATTAACACTACGCTCTGCATCGTAATGCAGTGTAGCTCGTGTAGGTGTAAAGGCATTACGCTTGGCTGCTGATTTACCAAACCAACGGAACTCATATCGTTCAGTCTCTTCCACGCTGTCTGGATTGACAGCTTTCTTCACTTCATTGATATCAAGATATCCTTCCTGCGTGAACCAGTCAGGGAATAGTTCTCGGAGGGTATTCAGACGCTCCTCGTTCATGTCGGGAGTCAGTGTTATGTGGTCTTTATATGTTTCCATTGTTCTCTTATTCTAAATTCATTTCACTTAGTTTTGCTTCAATTTCTTCTATAGTGGGTATAGTTCCTTCCACCTTTTCAGGATAGAATTTCTCCAAATCGTATTCTGAGATTCCTATGGGCTGACTACTTGACTCTAATGCATATTGAGCTTGTGTGTTATCCTTGCTACGGCAAATGAGGAGCCCAATTGTCGGATTATCTTTTCCCTCTTCACGTAGTTGGTGATTTACGGCTACGATGTAACTACCAATTTGTCCAATATCTGCAGGAGAAAACTTTCCAATCTTCACTTCAATTACCACATAGCAACGAAGCCGCAGGTTATAAAACAACAAGTCTATGAAATTCTCCGTATGTCCAACCTGTAGTCTGTATTCCCTGCCAATATACGCAAAACCGGTACCCAGTTCTACCAGAAAATCTGTAATGTTTTTCAGTAAGGCTAATTTCAATTCTGCTTCATTGTGGCGTCTTGTAACACCGGCAAACGCAAAGTTGTATGGATCTTTCGTTATTTCTTGGGTCAGTTCGCTGTCAGGCGCAGGAAGAATGGATTTAAAATTAGAAATCGCTTTTCCCTGACGTTCATAAAGCCCTGTGTCTATCCAGTTAAGAAGGAGTGAGCGACTCCATCCATTTTCCAATGTCTGTCCGATATAAAAAAGAGCCTTGTTTATATCGCCTTTCACTTTGTCCATTATTAATTTATGATGTCCCCAAGGTACATTGAATATTGGAGACAATTCCAGTGCTGGATATGAAGACCGTATTTTGCCCCCAGCTTGGGGGGAAATTGAAGTATCAGGTGTTCTGCTTAATTTGCCCTCAACTTGGGGGCGAATTACAACAGACTTATAATAAAGGAGATAGAAGCGTCGACAATACCTCAAGTTGGTGGCTGACAATCCCTCCGCCGTGGGCATTTCCCTTTTCAAGTCTATGCTAAGTTGGTTGATGACACCTTCACCCCATCTCTCTTCTACATGCATTTCTACGATGTCTCGTCCAAGCATAAAGTTATACATCAGTTGTTCGTAATTCACCTTCACGGCAGCCCTGACTTGACACTCCTGATAGCGGTCAATGAGAGTTTTCACCCATTGAGCGTAATCTTTATCTAATATAGTTATTGATTTATTCATATTTCTGGATTAATAGTTTTATCTGCTTCTTCCTCGAATTTCGAATACTCCCGAATTGGAGCTTTATATACAGCCTCGATGCCAAGAGAGCGGAAATGTTCCACTGCGCATTTTATTCTTGCCACCTCATGCGGAGTGAGAGCCCGTTGATCTGACAAATCATTTGTTCCTTTTATTTCTATGACGAAATAGTACTCCTTTGTTCTTTGATTCTCCTTCAGCGATTTCCGTTTAAGCACCACTCCAAAGTCTGGCTCATAATAATTGCCAATTGGTTGTGGCATAGGTATTCTGTACCATGAAGGGAATTTTAGGAAGCAGACTATTTCGGGATGTTTGGTGTCATTATCAGCTTCAAGAGCAAAATCATGTTCATACTTGCTATCATAAAGCGTTTTGTCCCAAATTCCATGATTGGGTGTAGATACATAATTGTCACATGCATCCTTTGTAAAATCAGCAAAATCGAAATCGTAAGTCTCGCCTGTTGGAGTATAGGTAATGCACCTCGTCAATTCATCGAGTTGAATCTGTCTAATCTTGAATGCAGCTTTTTCTAAAAAAACAGGTGGATTTTTCAGATACTCTTTCTTTGTGTCTATTTCTGACACAATTCGCATCACCGAGTTATAGCAGAGACCAGTTTTCTCACTTAAGTCTTCAATCAAGTCATGCGGTGAGAAAGATGCTTGCAAATGACGTGGATCATCCGAACCAATGTATTCTCGTTGAGACAAATCTTCAATATCTCTAACATGATACATAGATACTTCAGCGATGTAGTCAGCTATAGAGATAGTGTTCAATTCCTCTATGCTACGACGTATGATGGCATCTTCATTGAAGCTCACACGATAGGTAGTTTTCTTTGCAATTGTATTCCAGAATCTACGGAACACACTTTGAACGCCCTCGTCCTTATTCAGTTTGAACGTCACACGGTTCTGGTGCTTACCTTTATGTGTATGCTTGAGCTTTGCACCAGCACCAGACTTGCCAAATGCCTTCTCGTTTTCGTTCTGATAACTACGGGCAAAAGTTTCGTAAGTCTCATTAGGAACAACTGTGAGTTGGTTGATGACTTCATCGTCAGGCGTACCCTCTGCATCATAGACACGCTCACCCTGTTGGTTCACGCAGATACGAAGACCTCGGCCTATTTCCTGGCGTTTCTTGTTCTCTGAATAACTTTCGTTGAGTGTGGCAATGCCAAACACATTAGGATTATCCCATCCTACACCTAATGCAGAATGAGAGAATATGAACTCTATTGTACTACTAAATGACAAGAGCTTTTGTTTGTTATGCAGAATTTCGTCGTAGATTTCCTTATTACTCTTGTTGGTCTTCTCATTGTCGGTGAATTCTCCTGTAGAGGTCTTTGCAAAGTAGTATCCTTGGACTGCTGTAACTTGTTCATCCGATGGGGCTTGTCCATTGTGACATTCTGCATAAACCTTCTTGTATTGTTGCTCAAATATTCTTTTGATGACAGGGTTTTCTGGACTCATATAGTTAGCCACCTTGTCGATGAATATGAGAGAAAGGTTCTTGATGCCCTTAGGCTTTAAACGTTGTTGGTTCTCAAAATGGCGACGTATGAGCCATTCTAACTGTAAGGCCCACACCTGTTCTTTGTTCGCCGACGATGTGCCTTCTTCGATACTGGTGCCGTTAGTGAACTCTACCACCCATTTACGAGTGCTCAACTTCTTAAAGATGCGACTGATGGTAAAATCAGAATAGGTGTCATTTCCCGATTTGTCCGCAAGGTTGTCGCCTTTCTTCAAGAGGTTGGAGTCTTTGAAGACAAAGTTCTCTTTGGTCTTGTTGTATTTCCAAAACTTCAACTTAACCTTTGGCTCTGTCTTGGTTTCTTGCACCTCGCTGATTTCTATCTTCAATGTTGCTTCGTCGTTTTTCTCAGTAACGGTGAGCACTTCTATCTTCTTTACCAATCCTAAACGATAACTCTCACTTGGTGTCAACTGATAGAGCATATTCACCTTAACGGCATGAGTTGCAGAATAGCGGAACTTGAACAACGGAGAAAGCTTAGCAAGCCATAATTTGGAGTTATCTGTGTCCATACCTTCCTGCGGTTCATCCATGAATATGATAGGGTGTGTACGGGCAATAGCATCGATGAAAGGCTTATTATTGAACAGGTCTTCGCGCACTTCCTGGTTCAGAATCTTATCTTCAGAATTGAACGAGGCCATTGTCATAATCATTATCTGAGGCGTTTCAGCAGTAATGAAGTCACGAAGATCACTCAACTTGGAACTATCGTACACGAAAGCATTGGGAGTAAAACCATACTTATCTTCCAACTGGACTTTAAAATTTTCAAATGTATCAATGGCTCCCTGACGGATAGGGATTGACGGCACAAGAACGATGAATTTGGTGAGTCCATATTCTTTGTACAACTCATATGCAGTCTGGAGATAGGTCAAGGTTTTCCCAGTACCCGTCTCCATTTCGATGCATGCGTTCCTTGTTTCTTGAAGATTGGATTGTAAAGGATCTACACCGTTTTCTGCTGCAATCTTGTTTATGTTTGCCATCAATGCCTCCAAGGATAACGAGCAGTAGTTTGCCCGAATGTCCTCATCCGTTGCATTATCGTATGTGTTCTTTTCCATCCCACGAAAGACCTCCACCACACTTTGTATGGCAGTTCTTTGATGTTCCGGAGTTTCTAATTTGAATATCATATTAAACGTATTGCTTTTTTTCTTATAACGACCCAATATTATCCATTAATCAAGAAATAGAAAGCTAAGTTCACCTTCAAAGCAGAAATAGCACCTTTGCATTTTGCATAGATGTTATTTTATATTATTAGTTTACTTCTTTTTATTCTTCAACATCTTCTTCTGTTCACTTGCCAAACGGCGTTCTACCTTTTTGACATCCTCAGCAGGAGGAAGATTTTCTGGGATGATACCTCGCTCTGTGAGCATCTTACGCACAGCAGCATTGTTGTCGACATATTCCCGTGTAATGGATGCTTCGCCTTGGAGTTTTTTTGATTGAATATTTACATTGGTCATTTCGCTGGCAAGGTCCTTAGCCATTGTGTTAATACCTGATGTGATTTCCTTTCCTTCATCGAAATCCACTTGCAGCAGGTCTTTAATGTCAACCTGTAGCAGACGGGCAATCTCTACAAATTGTGCCATGGAGGGCTGTATCTTGTTGGTTTTCCAGCGGGAGACAGTCATGTCGGTGACACCCATCTGTTCGGCGAGCCATCTGTTAGTAATCTGCTTGTCGGCCAACACCACTCTGATTCTGTTCAGGCAATCGTATTTCGTCATCTATTCTGTTTTTTTTAGTTATTCCATGTGCAATGATAAACATAATTTGTTAAACTACCCAACTTGATGTTGAATAATATTTTGTTTTTAGCACTTTTTTATTTTTGGCATCTTGTTTTGCTTCCAATCCTACCCAATTTCGTTTTATCTTTTCTTGTTTAGTATATGTCTTTGTTATGCCCCATCCCTTTCGTTTAGGGTTTACACAATTAGTTTGCTTCCTTGTTATAAATAAGCAGTGTGGGCTTAACTTATATCTAAGTCCTCTGCCGCCATCAAGGAGTATTCATCTGGCAGTCTATAATGCCTGACGCTATGGTCATGGAGGAATAATCTGTTGAGTGTGAAGGCCAATGACTCCAATGTCTTTTCCCGCACCTTTGGCTTCAGTTCGCACTCCCAAACCGTTATCGTGTGCCAGCCCATCTCAGCCAGCTTTCCTTTCACCTCCCTGTCCCGTTCCTTGTTCCTTCGTATTTTGTTCACCCAGAACTCCCGGTTCGTCTTCGGAATCTTGCAGCACTCAGAATTCTCTATTCTCAATTGTCCATTATCAATTTGTGGCATTGCCACATGGTGTCCGTGCCAGAAGCATCCGTTCACAAAGATGCACGTCCTGTACTTTCGCATCACGATGTCTGGCTTCCCTGGCAGCCGTGGATGGTTCAGCCGATAGCGGTAGCCATGACTCCACAGCCATTTGCGCACAACCATTTCCGGCTTTGTGTCCTTGCCGTGAATGGCTGCCATATTATTGTGGCGCTGTTGTGGAGAGAGGGAGTCCATAGAGTGTTCTATTACAGATCATCCATTGCCTTTGCCCTGACAATGTCACCATTTATCTTGTCAAAGTAGCATAAAAGCACAAAGCAATTCACTTAGACAGCAGTATTTTACAAATCCCGTTCCCTTTCCTGTCTCATATAATTATAATTAAAAGGAGTCAGTGCCACCTCCGCCAGTTTAAAATGTTGTTTACCGAATGGAATGCCAACAATTGTGATATAAAAGAGTAAGCCCAGCATTACGTGAAAAAGGCATATTTTAAGGCCACCCAAAAGAAACCACAGTATATTCATACCAATATTCAGGCATCCACTCGTCGGCCTATGCACTACCTCCGAGCCAAAAGGCCACAACACCAGCCCTGCCAGCTTTATCGTCTGCAAGCCAAACGGAATACCAACAATGGTAAACATCAAAAAAAGGCTTACTACAAAATACGCAACAGCCATATACAGACCTCCAAAAAGAATCCAGATAATGTTACCGAGGACTTTCATATAGTTCGTAGTTGTTCCGTTCTATGTTTGCAAAGTTATATAATAGTAAATTAATCAAGAAAATAAATTACATGTATTTTCACCGGCGAAGTCCTTTTCCAACAGTCTGCTGTTTTGGCAATCGTATTACGTCGTCTATCTTGATATTAGTTATTTATATGTGCAAAGATAAACATAATCTGTAAAACTGCCTAACTTGATTTTGAAAACATCTCACTTTCAACACTTCCTGTCTTCTGCTCGTTTGGCTGTCACCATCCCGGTGGCAACACAATGTTTTCCACGTTGTGGGCATCGGCAAATAGTGGGGCTATCTCGTCGTCGGTGAAGCCGGCAATGCCGCAGCCTATGCGTGTCACGAGGAAAGTCAGCTGAGGGTGGTCTGCGGCAAAGCGTATGAACTCGTCGACATACGGGCGAATGGTTTCTGTGCCGCCCTGCATCGTTGGTATGGCATAGCTCTGACCTTGCAGCCCCACACCTTGTCCCATGATAGCTCCAAACTTGCGGTAGGCTATGTATGCCGCGCCGCCGCCGTGCATTCCCTTGAGGTTGCTGCCGAAGACGAATATCTCGTTCGGCTTGAGTTCGGTGATAAATTCTGGTGTAGTTCTCTTTTCCATAGTATATCCTTTTGAGTGATACGTATCCTCGAAGATCGTATGTGCCGGATGTGCAGCTCCTGTCTGCGGCATGGGGCACGATGTTTCTTCTATTGCCATCTCGCTGTATGCAATGACTCGTTCGTCCATCACCTCTGCTGTTTCCAGCTCCATATCGAAATTCTTTCTGAAGTAAGGTGCTATGACATTGTCCTTCAGTTTCTTGTATCGTTGTGATACAGCCGACGGTGTCATGTCCAACCGCTCGGCAATCTCCTTGCCTTTGAAGCCTTGGAGAAGCATGAGATTGATGATAAGCCTGTCTTTGCGGCTCAGGTTTACGTCGCTGCAGATGTCCTCCACCATGTGGTTGAACTGCAGCCGCAGGTTGCTTGTCATGTCGAACGAGCGCAGATAGTCTTCAAACGTGATGCTGCCATACTCCCGGTGGTACCACTTCAGCGCATCGAGCACCACGAAGCGGAAGCCGTTTATGAGCCATGTCTTCAGGCTGACGTTGGGCGAATGGTCCTCAAGCGGTGCCCAGTTGTGCTCCATCAGGTAGATGGCATACTGGTGGGCAAGCGACATGAAGTCCATGTTTTCCTTCTCGCTCAGACGGTAGCGCTGGTCGAAGATTGCATAGCCGGCACGACAGTAGTCATAGAAATAATTCCTGATGACGTAGCTGTCGCCATTGCGCAACCCTTCAATTATCTCAGAGTCGGCAAGCCTGTGGTGGGCTGTCTCGCGGTATGTGCTTGTTCGCCGGAAGTTCATGTGTAATGATAATTTTCCGCTAAAATACAAAAAAATCGAATGGCAGCTTAATTTTTGCGCAAATTCTTCTTTAACCTTAATTCCGCAACACTATTACAAATATAACTTTTTAAGTACCTGAGCAACAAAAAGTTGCCCAGGATTTTGCCATGTCGAAGAATTCACTTATCTTAGTGTTGCAAAAATAAACAAGCAAAA
>Ga0310695_10011849_pt1 | contig 12357 bp, 14 predicted proteins | sample RumenRJG_04DNA_FD_203882 | JGI IMG/M metagenome (GOLD analysis project Ga0310695, IMG submission 203882) | Bovine rumen microbial communities from Lethbridge, Alberta, Canada - RJG_04 (v2) (version 2) | ecosystem: Host-associated > Mammals > Digestive system > Stomach > Rumen | place: Canada... | reverse complement strand
GTCGGTCTGCACTTCGATCAGGTTGGGCATGGGAAGCACTTCCTTCTGGCGCTGATAACTCATGCGCATGCTCTTGCCTTCCCCTGTAGGATGTATCCTGTATTTTTCCATCTGGTTCACCCCGTTATTGTATGAAATCTATATAAAATGTTCCTATGCATGCACTGAGGTCTTGAAATCAGCCTCTGCCATATTTTGGGCAGCACAAAAACTCGGCATGCAAAAAAGATGCGAATAATATTCTATCATCGCATTGTCCAGCAGTCAATAATTATTTTTTAAATTTAAAAATCGATTTGAAAACAATTTGTAAAATATATCCCGAATGAACTAAAGATTATGATGCCCTGATCCGAATCGTCACTTTTCGAAATGAAATCCGGCCGTCCTTACGGACAGCCGGACCATAGAAGCTCTGTAAAATAGAATTACTTAATAGTAACTGTAGCTCCAACTTCCTCGAGCTTAGCCTTAATCTGCTCAGCCTCTTCCTTGGAAACAGCCTCTTTAAGTACCTTGGGAGCGCCCTCGACGGCTTCCTTAGCTTCCTTCAGGCCAAGACCGGTGATCTCACGGACAACCTTGATGACCTTGATCTTCTGAGCGCCGAAGCTTGTCAGCTCAACGTCAAACTCAGTCTTCTCTTCAACTGCCTCAGCAGCGGGGCCGGCAACAACTGCAACACCTGCAGCTGCGGATACGCCGAATTCCTCTTCACAAGCCTTGACCAGCTCGTTCAGTTCCATAACAGTAAGATCCTTGATCGCATCGATGATCTCAGCATTTGTCAACTTTGCCATTGTATTTACCTCCATGTAAACGATTTGAAATAAAACTTCTGATTTAAAAAACTTCTAAAAACAGAATGTCCTGTGGAAATTCCCTTGCCTTATGCCTCTGCGGGAGCCTCTGCAGGAGCTGCCTCGCCATCCTTCTCCGCGATCTGCTTGACGATACGCGCGAAGCTTGCGATCGGAGCCTGCCAGCTGCCGAACAGTCTGCCCAAAAGCACCTCTCTGGACGGGATCTTAGCGACCTCACCGAGTGCTGCGGAATCTACCACCTTGCCTTCTACAACACCGCCCTTGATCTCGAGCTTGTCTGCCTTCTTAGCAAACTCGCAGAGAATACGTGCAGGAGCTGTAGCATCATCCTTGGAAACTGCCAGTGCGCTGGGTCCGTTCAGAAGATCGGAAAGACCTTCGCAATCTGTGCCCTTGAACGCGAAGTTCATCATAGTGTTCTTATAAACTTTGTAAGTCACACCGGCTTCACGGAGCTGTTTGCGGAGTTCTGTGTCCTGCTGAACTGTCAGACCTCTGTGGTCTACAAGTACCACGGACTGAGCGCCTTCGATCGCTGCGGAAATTTCCTTAACGACCGGCTGTTTCAATTCAACCTTTGCCATTTTGTTACCTCCTTATAGATTTTGGAGCCGAAACGAAGAAAACCCCGTCTTCGCGAAGACGGGGGAAAATCTCAAATCTGCATCGATCATATACCGCTTAAACGGCAGCACCGATCGTGCGTCATCCACATCCTCGGCAGGCAGATCACTCTTTACGCCTTGCGGCACCTGCTGTCTTCGGCTTGGCTTATAACCTTAAGTACTTTATCATTGCGAGGAACAGTTTGTCAAGTGGATTTTACATACATTTTTATTCCTGCTCAAAATATCCGTCGTCGTCGATGAGGACGCCCGGCGACAGCTCCCGCATCGTATCCAGCACTCTCTCCTTCTCCCCGTCATAGAGCATCTTTACACCCTGACGCTGCTGCATAGGAACGAACTGGAGCGCGCTGATCTTTGCCCCGCTGGTATCCACCGTGACCCGGACAATTCCGCTGTCTCTCGCCGATGCACTGAAGAAATAATTCCCCAGGCTGTAGAAGACCGGCACATCATCTACATACTGTATATTCTGCAGCACATGAGGATGCGCGCCGATGATCAGGTCCGCTCCGGCCTCGGCCAGATCCTGCGCTTTGTCGACCTGGCTCCCTTCCGCTGCCGGCATCAATTCCGTCCCCCAGTGCACGAAAACGATGCAGAGGTCCGCCTTCTCTTTGGCTTCTCTGACCTTGTCGCAAAGATCTTCGTCGTCAAGGCACCTGAACACACCCGGCGAATCCTCTTCGGCTCCCCTGGTCTCCGGATTTTCATACCGCTCTATTTCCGTGGCGTTCAAAATAGCAACGACCGTTCCGTTCACAATACAGTATGCCGGCTTATGCGCATCTTCCAGGTCCCTGCCTGCACCGATGTAGGGGATCTCTTCCTCATCCAGTGTGTCGAAGGTATCCATGATCCCCTCTTCGCCGTAATCATAAATATGATTGTTGGCGAGCGCCGCCAGATCCGCTCCCATCTCCTTCAGCCAGCCGGCTGTTTCGGGCGGACACCGGAACGTGAACTTTTTGCCGGCAGCGGCACTGCCTCTGTCCGTATATGGGAACTCATTGTTGACGACCAGAAAGTCCGCATCATGCATCAGTTCCCAGCATTCCTCATCAAAACAAGATTCGATGCCGTCGCTGTAGGCACTCGCAGCCCATGGGTTCTGTCCTCTGTCAAATATGACATCGCCGGTGAACGCGATCGTGAACTCCCCCGTGTCACTTTTGGGATCATCCGGCGTCAGCCATCTGCCGTCCGTCCTTCGGAGCATCTTCCCGGAAGCTGTGATGATCGCTTCCTTTCCCTCCGGATCCATCATCTCTTCGCGCATCTGCGATGCCGCTTTCTCTTCTGTCTCCCCTATAGTTTCCGCGGCTTCCTTCACGATCCTCTCATAGGCTCTCGTCCTGACATCCCCGCCCGAATTATCTTCCGAGGCAAGCGCGCTGCCCGACGCGATAAGGAAGACTGCAGCCGCAGCTGCTGCTGCCTGCGCAAGACGCGGCAGAATGCTTTTTACACCATTTACATTCATTATCATTCCTGTCTCCATCTCTGCGGTCACAAGACTTTAAAGCAAATAAAAAGGAGTTCACAAGTGAACTCCTTTCTGACATTTTCGTCAAGCTTTTTCTCAATAGCGGTTAGCAATGACCTTCACGCCGGGGCCCATGCTGGTTGCCAGAGAAATGCTCTTGAGGTACTGACCCTTGACTGCTGCGGGTTTCGCTTTCACGATCGCTGCCATCAGTGCATCATAGTTTTCCTTCAGCTGCTCTTCCGTGAAAGAAGCCTTGCCGATCGGGCAGTGGATGATGTTGGACTTGTCAAGTCTGTACTCGATCTTACCTGCTTTGATATCGTTGATCGCCTTGGTGACATCCATGGTAACTGTGCCTGCCTTGGGGTTGGGCATCAGTCCCTTAGGTCCGAGCACGCGGCCCAGACGGCCGACAACGCTCATCATGTCAGGTGTTGCGACAACTACGTCGAAATCCAGCCAGCCCTCGTTCTGGATCTTGGGAAGGAGCTCCTGACCACCTACGTAATCAGCGCCTGCTGCCTGTGCTTCGTCGAGCTTCGCGCCCTTAGCGAATACCAGAACTCTGACCTTCTTGCCGGTACCTGCAGGAAGTACGACGGCACCGCGGATCTGCTGATCGGCGTGACGGCCGTCGCAGCTTGTGCGGATGTGGATCTCAATTGTCTCATCAAATTTCGCTGTTGCAGTCTTCTTTGCAAGAGCGATCGCCTCTTCAGGCTCATAAAGTTTAGTGCGGTCGATCAGCTTCGCAGCTTCCGCATATTTCTTTCCGTGCTTCATCTCTTATTCCTCCTGTATGACAGCTCACTCCGTTACTGTGATTCCCATGCTCCGTGCTGTACCTGCGATCATGCTCATTGCCGCTTCAAGAGATGCAGCGTTGAGGTCGGGCATTTTCAGCTCAGCGATCTCTTTGATCTGATCCTTGGTAACAGAACCGACTTTCTGTCTGTTCGGAACACCGGATGCCTTCTGCAGGCCTGCTGCCTTCTTGAGAAGGACTGCTGCCGGCGGAGTCTTGGTGATGAAACTGAAAGATCTGTCAGAATAGACAGTGATGACTACAGGGATGATCAGATCACCCTTGTCTGCTGTCTTCGCATTGAACTGCTTGGTGAATTCCATGATGTTGACACCGTGCTGTCCAAGTGCGGGACCTACCGGCGGAGCAGGAGTTGCCTTGCCGGCCGGAATCTGCAATTTGATGTAACCAGTTACCTTCTTTGCCATTTTTTCCTCCTTTGTGGTAATGTGCGCAGCGCCAGGCTGCTCCCACTGTCTGCGGTATGAACCGCGGTTTCTATATATTAAGCGGACCGATCCGCCTCATATATCAAATGTAAAAACTCATATCATGAAAGCTCATATAAAGCTCATATGAGACAGCCAGCAGTCGGGAAGCCGTGTGCTCAATTCATCTTCCTGACTTCTGCAAAGCTGATCTCTACCGGGATCTCTCCGCCAAACAGCTCGACCTTGATCGTCGTAGTCTGCTTGTTGAAATCGATCTTCTGCACCTGTCCGACCGTGTCCTTCCAGATGCCTGCCACAACTGTAACGGAATCGCCGACCTCAAAGTCGACCGTAACGTTATTCGTGTGGATCCCCAGGGGCTTCATTTCCGCTTCCGTCAGCGGAACAGGTTTGCTTCCCGGTCCGACGAATCCGGTGACGCCGCGTGTGTTGCGGACGACGTACCAGGTATCATCGTTCATGATCATATTGACGAGCACATATCCGGGGAACATCTTCTTGGAGACATTCTTGCGTGCTCCGTTCTTAACTTCGACGACATCCTGCATCGGCACGCGCACTTCAAAGATCTGGTTCTCGAGATGGCGGTTCTCGATCGTCTTCTCGATATTGATCTTCACCTTATTCTCATATCCGGAGTACGTATGTGCTACATACCAGAGCGGCTCGTCCGTGATCGCGCTCTCGTCAAGCTTTTCCTCTTCCGGTGCCGATTCCTGTGCTTCAAGGGAAGCCTTGACCGCTGCGGCGTCCGCATCGTCCATCTTCTCTCCCTGCTTGAGGACTCTCTCCGCTTCCGCTTTTTCAATATCAGCAGCCTTCTTGGTAAAATCAGGTCTCCTGATCTCGCGTACGCCCGGAAGAACTCCCGCCTTAACGCGGACACCGCCGCTGCGAGGCTCTAAATTCTTATCTGCCATTGATCTACCTCATCTTATACAGCTTACCGAAAACCGTCAGGTCGTCCCCACTGTTGTCAGCCATTCGATCAGGTTCTGTGCGCCAAAATCAATGACCGCAATAAAAAGCGCGGTAATAACAGTAACACACAGTACTACGATCAGCTGTTTAATAAGCGTATCACGATCCGGCCATATGATCTTCTTAAACTCAGTCTTGACGCCTTTCCAGAAAAGGCTGAGCTTGCTCTCCTTGGCCGTACTGTCCTTTCTGCTCATTTGCCCTGCTCCTTATTACTTCGTCTCTTTATGAGTAGTGTGTCTCTTGCAGAATCTGCAGTATTTCTTGGTCTCGATCCTCTCCGGATGAGTCTTCTTATCTTTGGTTGTATTGTAGTTACGCTGCTTGCACTCTGTGCAGGATAATGTAATTCTTGTACGCATTTCGTGTCACCTCCGCGTGGATTTTCATAAACAACAGGTCATTTAAGCGCATAAAAAAAAGACCTGTGACAATCTCGAGTACTAACTTAACACACTTGTCAACGATAGTCAATAGAATTTTAAAGCATTGCTGTTTTGACATCGATGAAATATAAACAGGTACAGTTCCCGCCGATCTTACGGAAAACCGTACCTGTTCATATGATCCAAACTCTTATATCGGGGTCCCCTGCGTCAGCCCAGTTCCTCCGCTGCCGCGTCCAGCGATGCCCTGATCACTTTGTCCATGTCAAAATACTTGTACAATCCGAGTCTGCCTCCGAACAGTACGTTCTTCTTCTCCTTCGCAAGAGCGTGATACTGTTCATAGACTGCATTGTTCTTGTCGTTGTTGACCGGATAATAGGGCTCCATTCCCTTTTCCCAGGAGACCGGATACTCTCTCGTGATGATCGTTCCCTTGATCGGCTCGCCCGTCTCGGAGTCCTTTCCGAATTCAAAAAATTTGTGCTCGATGATGCGGGTGAAGGGTACTTCCCTCTCGGTATAGTTGACGACCGCATTGCCCTGGAAGTTATCCACATCAGGAAGCTCCTCGTTCTCAAAGCGGAGCGAACGGTACTCGAGAGGCCCGTAACAGTTGTCGAAGAACTCATCGATCATTCCCGTAAAGAGCACCTTGCGGAAAGTATGGCCGTCCATTTCGAAGCCGCGGCCGCCTTCCTCGAGGTCGATCTCTTTCACCGCTTTCTTAAACTCAACGCCGCATCTGACCTCAATGCCGTCAAGCAGCTTCTCGACGATCCCGGTATAGCCGCCCTTGGGAATTCCCTGATAGGGATCATTGAAATAGTTGTTGTCAAATGTAAACCGGAACGGAAGTCTCTTGATGATGAACGCGGGGAGCTCTCTGCAGTCCCTTCCCCACTGTTTCTCCGTATACCCCTTGATCAGCTTTACATACACATCCCTGCCGGCAAGGGAAAGGGCCTGCTCCTCCAGATTGGACGGATGGTCCACCGCAGCCTCTTTTCTCTGCCGCTCAATGATCTCCATCGCCTGTGCCGGAGTCTGAATATTCCACATCTTGCTGAAAGTATTCATATTAAAAGGAAGATTGTAAAGCTCGTCCTTATATCTCGCCACCGGGCAGTTGATATAATTGTTGAACTCTGCAAATCTGCATACATAGTCCCACACTTCCTTGTCCGACGTGTGGAAAATGTGCGCACCGTAACGGTGAATATGGATACCGTTCTTCTTTTCTGTGTAGATGTTGCCCGCGATATGGTCCCTGCGGTCGATCACAAGGCATGTCCTGCCCGCCTTTTTCATCTCATGCGCAAAAACCGCTCCGTACAGACCTGCTCCGACGATTAGATAATCATACTGCATATGCACCTCTTCATAATTAGATTCATTTAAATTAAGTTCACTCAAATCAGATTCGTATAAATACTGAATCCGTTCAAGTTAAAAGCTCACTGCGCTTCGCTGCGATAATCCGGTATCTTGGTGTAGTCTTCCATGATATCCAGTACTTTCTTCCTGCCCGTTTTGTTCAGTTTCCAATATCTCTCCATAACCCGCCTCGTTGCGATCTGCGAGGAGAGATTGTTGCCTTCCTCCAGCGGCGAAAAATCAAGTGGATTGATAGACAGCGCTTCACAGATACGGATCACTGTGCTGTAGGCCATTCCGTCGACTCCTCTTTCCAGTGCCGTGATCAGTGTGCTGTAGGGTATATTCATCAGTACCGCAAACTGACGAATACTTTTATACTTCGATAAAATGACTCCTTTCAGGATTTCTGCCTTTGCCTTACTGTCCATTTCTGAAACCTCCATTTCATGCAATATTAACTAGTCTTAAAGTCCCAGATACCTGTCTCCCGGTAGCTGAACATCTCATCCGTATATTTCAACCAAATATTCTATTTATACAGTCTGTTCGACCTCCTGATCCGGATGTATTCCACGACTGATTATTATAGCATTAAAATCGTCTTACGAACATAAAAACAGCAATAAAATCGTCGTTTTCATGTTCTGCCGTGATCGTCGTCCTGCGGTAAAAGTATCATGTTCAGTTTCCCGTCTGTCCCTGCGCGGACTCCTCAGCGGTTTTTGCCGCGGGCGTCTGTTCCTGGGGAACCTCTACATCGAGCTCGGAATACGTGTCATCCGGCGTCCAGCCGATCGCAGCTGCAACTACAGGATTATACCAGGCGGATGCCGTTTCCTTCACATCAAGGATCTCCATTCTGGAAGGATCGCCGCGGTATTCGTCCTCCTCATCCTCGTAATCTCCTCCGCCGTAGACGAGGATCTCCTGTGCCATATCTGCCGCCTCGACACCGACCTCGTAATAATCGACGCCGTAAGAGACGAGACCTCCCTTCTTGCACATGCTGCCGTCTGAAGTAAAGACTCTGGTACCGTTCTGCACAGCGTACCGGTTCACCTTGTCCATGTTGACCGCAAGAACATTGTCATTGGGCAGATACAGAACGGAGCACTCCGAAGCAGCTTTGCTGATCACCCCTTCCATATCCTCTGCGCCGGCAAAGGTGTATTCTTTAAAGGATACATCGTTCTCGTCCAAATACTTCTCCATGAGTCTGCACTGGAATGCCGAGTTGACCTCATCTTTGCAATAGAGCATGCCGACCGTTCCGTCATCGGGCATGAGCTGCATGAGCAGCTGGCTCTGTTTGCCGACAGAAGGCATTCCCGAGACACCGGTCACATTGCCGCCGGGCTCCCCTAATGAACTGACGCCTCCCGCAATGATAAAGTCTGTCACCGCAGCACCGACGACAGGAATGTCTTTCGTGGCGGCATTGACCCGCATTAAGGCACCCGTGCCGACAGCCAGGATCAAATCGTCCTTGTCCTGCAGAAAATGATCAATGATCACATCGCAGTCTTCCATCGTTCCGTCAGCGACTTTATAATCGATCACCACATCTTCTCCCAAAAGTTCGCTCAGGCGATCGCGGAATCCCTCGCCGGTGAGATCAAGTGCCTCATGAGGAGCCTGCTGGATGATACCGACGTAATACTTGCCCTCCTCGTGGACAGCAGGTGTATATTTCTCAACTTCCTGTACTTCCTGCGTTGCGCCTGCATCCGCATCCTTTTCATTCTGTTTATCCTTGCTGCCGGATCCGCCGCACGCAGTTACCGCCAGAAGCACTAAGCACAAAACAATCGCTGCTAATCTTTTATTCATTAATACCTCCATACATGCCGCTGCATGACTCACCGGTCGGAGCGGCAATCCATATTATATCCAGGATATTATACCCCAGGAATTGTCGAAAAAGAAGACGGTTTTTATCTGCAGCGCGGCGATTTCCGCAACTGTGCGCTTTATTTTTCCCATATACGGGCTTTATAATAAGAAAGCAGTTCGACATTTTCGAGTATCATTGACAAAATCACCCGTTTCATCAATAATACACGAGATGTACCAAGACACCTGTCGACCTGCCGTACGGCAGGCTTTTGACAGAAAGGAAAAAAAGAATATGAAAGAGTTCCTGAAGAAAAAGAACATTGAGATCTCCGCAAAGCGTTACGGCATCGATGCCCTCGGCGCCATGGCACAGGGTCTGTTCGCATCACTGCTGATCGGCACGATCCTGAACACGCTGGGCTCCCAGCTGGGGATTGAAGCCCTGAAGGTCTGCGGCGGATATGCCTCCTCCATGAGCGGCCCCGCGATGGCGATCGCGATCGGATATGCACTGCAGGCACCGCCTCTTGTCCTCTTCTCACTGGCTACGGTAGGCTATGCCGCCAATGCGCTGGGAAGTACGACGCTGAGCGGCGGAAGCGGCGCCGGAGGTCCCCTGGCCGTTCTCTTTATCGCCGTCATTGCCGCTGAATTCGGAAAGGCCGTTTCCAAGGAGACCAAGGTGGACATTCTTGTCACCCCTCTGGTAACGATCCTTGTCGGCGTGGGGCTTTCCGCACTGATCGCTCCCGCCATCGGAACAGCCGCTTCCAGCGTCGGCTCCGTCATCATGTGGGCGACCGACCTTCAGCCCTTCCTCATGGGCATCGTTGTATCTGTGATCATAGGCATGGCGCTGACTCTTCCGATCTCTTCCGCAGCGATCTGCGCCGCATTGGGCCTGACGGGACTGGCGGGCGGCGCGGCTGTAGCCGGCTGCTGTGCACAGATGATCGGTTTCGCCGTGATGTCTTTCAAAGAGAATAAATGGGGCGGACTGATCTCCCAGGGGATCGGAACATCCATGCTGCAGATGGGCAACATCGTGCGAAATCCCAGGATCTGGATCCCGCCGATCATCACATCCGCGATCACCGGTCCTATTGCCACCTGCTTGTTCCGTCTTCAGATGAATGATCCCGCAAGCGCAGTCGCATCCGGAATGGGCACTTGCGGTCTTGTAGGACAGATCGGTGTATACGCGGGCTGGGTCGCAGATTGTGCGGCCGGCACCAAGGCGGCGATCACAGCGATGGATTGGATCGGTCTGATCCTGATCTCCTTCGTGCTTCCCGCCGTTCTGACTCCGCTGATCGCCATACCGCTTCGCCGGGCAGGATGGATCAAAGAAGGCGATCTGAAACTTCAATAATTAATCTTTAATACAATAAGTCTTCAGCGGAACGCAATATCGCCGGAGCGGTCCTGCGCCGGGTTCATCCCGGCCGGTGCCTCTCCGGCGATTTTTCGACTCATCTTTGAGTTCATGCTTTTTTGTTCATACCTTTTTAAGCAAATCTATGCGCTGAAGGACTGATCGGCGTCAATCCTCATCGTTCTGGCTCTTAAAGCCCACGACCGCCGATACGCCTGCCACTACACCCATCAGGACCACAAGCAGTACAACAAGTCCCAATCCGGCAAGAGCAATGACCACACCTGTATCCATCTCATTTCCTCCGATTCCAAAACACTTGATCTTAAAACTTTTGATCCAAAAAACTCAATGCCTGTTACGCATCCGCTGAAGGGCCGGTCGTTTCCGTTTCAGGTGCGCCGGCACTGCCCGCCGCTGTATCCGGTGAATCGGCCTGCGCGGAAGCCCCAGCTTCCTCTGTCTCTTCCGGCTGATATGCGGCTGTCGGTTCTGCTGCGTCAGAAGGTGCGTACCCGGCTGCCTGCTCAGCATGTTCTGCAGGCTGATAGTCGTTCATCGGCTCATCCGCGAAAGTGATCCTCGTGCCGCAGTCAGGGCAGAACAACATTCCCTTCGTGATCTTCCTTCCGCAGGAAGGGCATTTCATATCCGACTTGAACTCCTTGATCTTCCCTTCCTTGAGGGCGATCACTTCCTCTTCGGACTTAATATACATGATCTTGGTGAGAACATCCTTCCAATCGCGGAATTTGATCTCCCTCACCAGGCTGTCAATGTTGCCGGATTCGAGCGCCTCGCGGATCTGGTCGGCGGTCAGATCATTAAATCCGTCATAGGCAAGTATCATTCCCAGTTCCTCGTGAAGATCCCTGATCTTTCTTTTGGAATCGGAAACTTCGACGTTCATTGTCACGACATCTGCAAGCTCCTTGGTCTTCTGCAGTGCCCCCTGGCTTCCCTGTGTAATCTTCTGGCTCAGTTCTTCCCAAAAAGACATATTAGCACCTTTCTATCTTATTTCTATACTGCTCATTGCTGATTTCGACTACTGATCATGTTCATGAGTATTTCTGTATGACGGCCGTAAGCCTCGGAAGGAGCTGCGATTTTCTGGAGAGCACTCCGATCTGAAGACTCCTCGACTCTCCTTTCTCATTAGGGAAAGCCTCCAGCGCCCATGCCGATTTATCTCCCGCCGCAAAGACCACAGACCCGTTCTCCAGAATACTGGTAAACGCCATCACGCACAGATCCAGCTCCTTCCTCTTGGTGAAGTCCTCCAGCAGGTTCTGGATCTGTCTTTCCATCGATCTTGCCGTATCCGCGGATGTGACGATGACCTGTGAGATCATGGTCTTGCATCCCTCGATGTTGAAGAATTTGATATCCTGATTGAGCAGCTCGGTCAGCGTCTTGCCTTTGATGTTGGCACTCACGGAGAACATGTCCTTGGCAAATTCATCGATATCAAGTCCGGCGATCCCTGCAAGGAACTGCGCCGTGGCAATATCCTTGGCCGTTGTTGTCGGCGACTGGAATTTGAGCGTGTCGGACAGGATCGCGCCAAGGATCAGTCCGGCAAGATTCTTGGGCAGCGGGATCTGGTTCTCTCTGAACATCGTTGCGACGATCGTAGCAGAACTGCCAATGATCTCATTTCGGAACGCCACCGGCTGGTTTGAAGAGAAATCGTTGATCCTGTGATGGTCGATCACTTCAAGGACCGTTGCTTTTTCAATTCCCCTTACGGACTGCGAGAACTCATTGTGGTCCACGAGGATCAGGTTCTTGTTGCCCGTATTCATGACATGATAGCGTGACACATATCCGATGAGCTTGTTCTGGTTATCGATGACCGGATAGGCGTGGAAGCGGCTCCGCAGCATCTTGCGTCCGGCATCCTCCACCAGTTCCGACGCGTAGAACTTGATCGGATTCTTTTTCATCACCTTGGATACTCTCGGGGCAAAATATACATACCTCGAGGTGTTCATCGTGTCGTGTCCGGAAATAATGACAGAGCAGTGATGCTCTTTGGCAGCCTCAATGACCTCCGGTGCCACCTGATCCGTGCGCACGACGATCAGGACACCGGCGCCCATCCTGACCAGATCCTCATGGACCTTAGGGTCATTTCCGGTGATCAGGATCATGTCCCTGAAATCAAAATCTGTCAGCTTTTCCTTTGTAAGTGCAATGA
>Ga0310695_10011848_pt1 | contig 12357 bp, 10 predicted proteins | sample RumenRJG_04DNA_FD_203882 | JGI IMG/M metagenome (GOLD analysis project Ga0310695, IMG submission 203882) | Bovine rumen microbial communities from Lethbridge, Alberta, Canada - RJG_04 (v2) (version 2) | ecosystem: Host-associated > Mammals > Digestive system > Stomach > Rumen | place: Canada... | reverse complement strand
CAATAATGCCTTGAAGTACCTGAAGGTTGACGGGACGCTCGTACAGGTCGGAATCTATGAAGATCCGGTCATTTCTTTTGATGCCTCGATCCTGATCAACAGACAGGTAAAGATCATCGGCACGCAGGGGTACAACAACGATTTTCAGGAAGTTATTGAAATCGCCCCGCATCTGAACCTTGAACAGCTGATCACGCACATTTACCCACTGTCGAAGCTTCAGGAAGCACTGGAATGCAATCTCAACTCATCAAAGACAGGCGCTATCAAAGTCTTAATTCATCCAAAGGAGAATTGAACATGAAATACAAATGGTCTGAAGAATCGATCGATCACCGCAACGCACTTCTCTTTGCTACCGGAGCCAGCAGGGAAGACGTAGAAAAGCCGGTGATTGGCATCATCAACAGCTGGAACGAGATGAATCCCGGTCATTTTCATTTCAAAGAAGCCGTCGAAATCATCAAAAGCGAACTCACCAAAGCCGGCTGTTTCCCAAGAGAGCTTCCCGCATTGGGGATCTGCGACGGGATCTGTTCCAACACACCAGGCGACCGATACACACTGCCCACAAGAGACCTGGTCTCGATGGAGGTCGAAACCCTGGCAGAACTGAACCAATTGGACGGCATGATTTTGCTTTCGACCTGTGACAAGATCGTTCCGGGTATGCTGATGGGCCTGTTCAGGGTGAACATTCCTGCCGTGATGTTCACCGGCGGATATATGACGCCGGGCTATTACAAAGGAAGACCTTTGACCATCACCAATACCAAGCAAGCCTATGCAGCTTACAAGGAAGGCTCCATGAGCAGGGAGGATTACAAGGAAATCGTCGCCAAAGTCTGTCCCGAACCGGGTGCCTGTCCGATGATGGGAACGGCGAACACCATGTGCGCAATGGCAGATATTCTGGGACTTTCCCCCTGCGGCAACGCCACAGTTTCTGCAAGGTCGGAAAAGTGGCGGGAAATGGCAGCTGCAGCCGCCCGCAAGATCGTTGAACAGACAAAAGCCAATATCTGTCCGAGAGATATTGTCAAGAAGGAAAATTTTGAAAACGCCATAAAATACGCCATGGCGACCGGTGCCTCCACCAACACTTTCCTCCACATTCCGGCCATTGCCAACCAGCTTGGTATTAAAATCGATATCGAAGAATTTGACCGTATTTCCCGTGAGATTCCGACTCTGCTTTCAATCTATCCAAGTCATGAAACCTACACCATGGTTGATTTTGATAAAGCCGGCGGCATTGACGCGGTCTGTTATGAACTGGCAAAAGCCGGGAAGCTTGACCTGAACGCGCAAGGTCAGTTCCTGAGCATGGGCGAGAGGGTCAAACAGGCTGAGAACAAAAACACAAAGGTCATTCACACTTGTGACGATCCGATCATCCGTGAAGGCGGTCTGGCGGTACTGAAGGGGAACATCTCCCATACAGCGATTGTCAAGTTTTCGGCAGTTGACCCGAAGGTGTGGCACTTCCGCGGGCCGGCCAGGGTTTATGAATCACAGGATGACGCCTGGAATGCCGCGATCAACAGCGAAATCAAAGAAGGCCATGTCGTCATCGTGAGATATGAAGGCCCGAAAGGCTCGCCCGGCATGCCGCATATCGAGACCTTTATGGCCGCCATATTGGGCAAGGGACTGGGCGACAAGGTCGCGCTGGTTACTGATGGGCGCTTCTCCGGAGCAACAGGAGGGCTGGCTGTCGGTCATGTGACCCCGGAAGCTTATGATGGCGGCAATATTGCCCTTATCCGGGACGGGGACATGATCGAAATCGACATTCTGAGCCGCTCCATGACACTGGAGGTCTCCGATGAAGAGCTTGCGATCAGAAGAAAGAACTTCAAACCGATCAACAAACCCGCTATAGGCTGGCTGACGCTGTACAGAGAAAACTGTTCCAACAGTGAATCCGGTGCAACCACGCTCCTGGACAAGATCGACGAAAGATGAGTTAAGCATAATCACGATCATTCGTGATGTTCACAAAAGCATCACGAATGATCGATCCCGCGCCTTGCGAACCCCAGACTCCGAATTGCAAAGCAAGCTTTTATTAGCAGTCAACACCATTTGTTTCCGTTTGACTGGCTGTCAGATTTTTTTCAGATTGGCCTTATAAAAAAGCAGCGAAAGGATCGTTGCTGTTGTCCAGCCGATCGGCCAGGCACACCAGATGCCTGTAGATCCAAGAGATGTACCGGAAAGGATCACAGCAAGAGCTACACGAAGGATCAGGTCCGTAAATGTTGCGATCATGAATTGTTTCATCAGGCTGGAACCACGCAGAATACCATCTGCGACCAATTTTACGGAAACGACAAAGTAGAAAGGGGAAAGAATGCGCAGGAACAATTGTCCCGCATTCATAGCTTCTGCTGTCGGCGCCTCAAGGAACAGAAGAAGCAGGTTTTTCCCGAAGAGAAAATAAGCCGCAAAAAACGGCAGACACAGGATCCATACCATCTTTACCCCGGCACGGAAGCCTTCGGCTATCCGTTCCTTTTTCCCGGCTCCGAGGTTCTGGGCTGTATAGTTTGAAATACCGTTACCCAGCGTTGTAAAGGAAGTGATCACAAGGTTGTTTAGTTTCACAGCTGCTGAATAACCGGCCATGACACCGGGACCGAAGCTGTTGATAACACCCTGGATAATTATATTTCCGATCGATATAAAACTTTGCTGAAAAATACTGGGAATAGCGATGACAGCGATTTGCTGAAAAATCGGGAATGAGAACTTTGCAAAGGGCGAAGTTGTCCGGATCCCTCGAAGACGCTGCAGAACGATGACAAGGGAAAGGATGCTGCTGGCCCCCTGACAAATAAAGGTTGCCCAGGCGACTCCTGCTACACCCATATGAAATCCTGCAACGAACAGGATATCCATCAGGATATTCGTACAGGATGATACCACCAGAAAAATGAAGGGCGTCCTGGAGTCTCCCATCGCGGAAAAAATTCCTGTGGCAATATTATAGAAAAAAACAAAAGGAAGGCTCCAGATATAAATATCCAGATAGAGTTTGGAATCGGCAAAAACTTCCTGTGGGGTGCGGATCTTTTCCAGAAGGAAACCGCAGCCGAGAATTCCAAACACCATGAGGAGACCGCATAAGATCCCGCTTGCGATCATGGCGGTGGAAACGGTCGTTTTCATTTCGGAATACTTTTTGGCTCCGAAATACCGGGATACGACAACGGAACAGCCAATGTTGCATCCAAAAGCAAAAGCCAGAAAGATCAGTGTGATTTCATAGCTGTTGCCAACGGCAGCCAGTGCATTTTCTCCGATAAATCTGCCAGCGACAAGGCTATCCGCAATGTTGTAAAGCTGCTGAAAAATAATGCTTCCAAATAAGGGCAGACAAAATTGCCATAAAACGGTTTCCGGTTTCCCGACTGTCAGATCTTTGTTCATTCTGCTGCATGCTCCTTCATAAAATCCATGGTATTATATCTGATAAACTCACATATTCTAAATATACGTATGATACATCTGCTATATTAATTTGATACCTGAGAGGGAGAATGGACAGTTTATTGTGACTGTTACCGGTTTTTTTGAGAAGGGAAATGTGCCGGTTCATCCATACACTGCCGTCGATCCCGGAAACCGCTGATGTATTTGGAATCCTAATTTAAAATAGCTGTTCAAATAACCACTGATTCCTTTCCAACCCGGGAAGTTCATAATTTGAGAATGATCTGTTTTCCGGCGATTTGAAGGAAAAGAAAATTTAAAAAATCAAGCCTGCCTTCCGGCAGGCTGTTGAAGATCTCCTTCAGGTGTTTTTCCGCTGCGATTTGCTTTTTCTGGACACCGCTGATGGATTTGGCATAGATCCCGACAAAAGCTTTCAACGGCTGAGGATCGCCGTCAAAGCCCATGCGGGCTTTCAAAAGACTTCGCTCGTCCTCCGGAAGGGCAGCCAGCGCATCCCTGAGTTTCGAGAACTGAAAGTCATCAAAGATCTCATCCTCGATCATCCCCGCAGAAACTGCCGCTGGATCAGCGATCATTTCACCGAATTCCACATCAGCATCCTCACCGGCGGCCGGCTCTTCCAGACTTTTGCTGACACTGCAGAAAGCAAGCAGCTTTTCAGCGGATTTTCTCTCGTTTTCCGCCAAATCTCCGAGCTGGTTCTCCGCTTTCTGCCGTCTGAGCTTGTTCAGCCGGCAGAGATTGTCTTCTGGGATTTTGATGGCATATCCCGTGCGCGCGTTTTCCCGAATCATCTCGTTTTTCAGGCTGTTGTGGACATACGTCCCGAACCGGCAGCCCATCCGCCAATCGTAGGTTCTGGCACATCCGCAGATTACCTTCAGGGCAGTCTGCCGGTAATCATCAATGTCGTTGATCCCAAACGGGTTCTTTTTCCATGCCTCCATCGCCATCTTCATTGCTCGCGGCATATTAGCCGTGACCAGATGTTCGAACGCCAGCTCCCCATCCCGGACGGTACGATTCAGGATGCTCAGATTTTGTTTTACCAGGGCACCGTTTTCCGCAATTTCATGCCTTGCCGCTTCACCGGCAAGAATTCTCTTTGAAAGTTCAATTTCTTCGTCAAAGGTCAGACCTTCACTGTCAAAGGCAGCCGCACTGCTGCTTTCCGATACATAGTATGCGCATTTATTCATTGTTCACTCCTTACAATTCATGATCAATGTAAGCCATTCATTCGGAAAAGATGCCCGGGGGATGATCAATTGTCAACGTTCAATAGATACTGTTTTAAAACAGCAAGTGAGATTTTATCACAGCTTTTCTGTACTGTCATGCTCCAATTATATGGAAATGTATTTGATCCGTGGTCGCCCACAAAGCTACATTTTTTTCTCACGCTCTTCTATCCGGATCCCAATCAAAATCTTCGGAAATCGGAAGGTAAACTACGGACTCACAAGTGTTTTTCAGACAGTGATCTCCCGGTACCGCTCTGAATTCAGGACCTTCAGCATGTACTGATAAGGATCAGGATCACCTTCCATTACCATGGAAAAAGTACCGGCAGCTGCCCCGCTGACCAGTATTGTCCCCTTTTCATTCATGGAAACCGGTGTCTGACGATGCCGGGACTGGACATTCCAGAAGACAAGCCCGGGCAGTTGATAGCCATGAGAGGCAAACAGGCGCTTTGCATATTCAAAATTCGTGAGACCGGCATCACAGGTACAGGAGTCAAATTCCATATCGGAAATAATATAGATCGTTTCCGGCATCTCGGCTTGTGAAGCTTTTTGAGCTAATGCTGAGCGCAATATCAATTCAAATACCTTTTGTATATTCGTATTGGCACATTCATTAAAGGTTTCACAATATTGAACCTTTTCCCACAAATCCGCACCTTTGATCTCCACCAGGCGGGGATCCATCGAAAAGGTGATGAAATGGTTGTGAAACGGACCGGTGTTATGTTCCGCGAAGTAGATCCCCAATGAAAGGGCGACTTCGATTGGACTGGGATTGCTGCAGTTATACATGGAACCCGATCCATCTATCACCGCAATAGCATTCCGTCCGTCACAATGATCCGGCAGTGCATTCCAGGTTACATCCAGTGCCTTCCGTTCTTCTTTGGATATTTGTTTTCCCATCACCTTGCGGACAAGATCATAGGGCATCAGCGTTCCTGTATTCATTTTCGCCTGACCTTTGCTGACTTTTCGGAGATACTCCTCATAATTTTGTCCATCATTCCTCAGAAATGCCTTTTCATATTTCAGCATCGCTTTGGATGGCTGCTTTTCATAATCCATAAAGGGATAAGCTCTTTCACGAAGGTAGTTTTCCGTGATATCGATTGAATCCCGCAATTTGGACAGCATCTTTCGATATTCTGCAGGACGCATGCTGAGCTTATCCGCCAGTTTCAGGGCAAGATGTCTTTTTACCGGATCGCTGGCATTGATGGAAGGCAGCCATTTTCCGAGGAGCGAAATCGGTTCTCCTTTTCCTGTATTCTCCATATCTTTATCCAGCTGATCATGAATGAGCTGAATCGCTGCCGATTCACATTTTGTGCCGAACAGCACCAGCAGATCATCCCAGCGGCCAAGCTCCGGAATCTGAGACAGGTTCTTTCTGACCGTTTCCGGTTCACAATCTGACAAACGGCTAAGGATCGTTCGAAATGTGCGGCGTTCTCCCAATCCGCCGCGGATATCCCGCGCATAAAAAAGGGTCTTCACAGCCAGCAGGGGATCCTCTGCATAGGCCCGGGTAAATCGGTCAAGAATATCCAGCGGATGCGCATGCCGTAAAGCCCCGATCACACAAAACAGATCCAGCACAGAAGATCCGCTGCTGTACAGCGTTTTCGCTCCGTTTTCCGTATATGTCCGGTTGGTTTCTGATTTCAGCTGAGAAAGATAATTAGACATTTTCCTGTTCCTTTCTGCGCAGCATAAGACGGCCCGTCACGGGGCCGTCCCGTTTGCATCGCCCGGTTCATATTTTCTCCCTTATGGATCAATGATGAGGATTTTTCGCGGTGATTCCCCGCTGCAGCCTTCCGGACAGCGCCGCCTGATCCGATTCGGTACCGGAAAACGGACCGGCAGCAGCTGTCGAAGAAAATAACAAAGCGCTTTGTAGAAATTCGGGCTTTTCGGTATATGTTGGTTTGCTGTACGCGCTTTTACGTTCCGGAATTGAAATTGCTTTCTTTTCCCTCGACACTTATACAATACCGGGCTTTTCCGGTTTTTATCCAACCAATTTCGTAAAATTGATAAACCAGCTTCATTTGCTCACAGGCTCATACCGGATAATGATATATCTAAGGTGTGATAAAAATTGTCGCCCGGCAAGCGACCCCTTCTTTTTTATTTTCCATATACTATAGGTAGAAACAATAACAGGATGTGGGAAACCTTCCCAATAAAAAATGAATCGGAAATATCAAAATCATATTCAGGATAATTCGATAATGGAAGACCACTCGTTCATATACTGCGTGCCTATCATTGCAGATTATCCGCAGAAATCTGACGGTTTCCGTAGATTGACAGAATATCGACAATTTGGTTTTCTGAATTTGTTTTGAATACTTCATATAATTTTAATCAGGAGAATTGTTATGCTATACACAGATTTGACGAAAAAAGCGATGATGATCGCATACCGGCAGCACTGTGGACAGACCGACAAAGCGGGACTCCCCTACATCTTCCATCCTTACCATCTGGCAGAGCAGATGGAGGATGATGAATATGCCATTTGCGTCGCACTGCTACATGATGTCGTGGAAGATACGGATATGACGTTGAAGGATTTGGATCTGCAGGGTTTCCCTGTTGAAGTGATCGAAGCACTGAAATGCCTCACCCACGAGAATGGCGTGCCCTATCTTGGCGCATATATTCATAAGATAAAAACGAATCCGCTGGCACGCAAGGTAAAGCTGGCAGACCTCCGACATAATTCCGATCTAACCCGTTTGCCACCTGCAAAAGATAAGGATGAACAACAATGGCGAGAGAAGCGAATGCGGAAATACGCCATAGCCATCGAGATTTTAGAGTCAGACAGAACGAAAGTGGAAACATAGTGCTTCCATATGAATCCGGATAAGACGTGGAAAATATCACTCCAAAAGAGATACTCCTCAATCGAAACAAAACAAATCGCGAAGAACATCAATAAAGTTTCTAAAAGGCTGATATTAAATCAAATAAAGGCAAAAATTACAATTCATTACCACCTATCAATCGCCAAGTGACACGCAGGACTGTCCTGATAGGGCAGTCCTGCCAAAATACCGATCTGTATGCTCAATGGGAAGAACGTGATGATCCGTATAGTGAATATTACAGCTTTTTCCGTCTGGATGACAATCATCTCCTGCCAAAGACGGGTTTCTCTGCGGTAAACCCGCAGCCCCTGACGGAAAAGCCGCTGAACCTGAACTATCAGCCTGTGTTGATGATGCTGGAAATTCCTTCCGCATCTGTAACAGCTGAAATCGTTATGGTTCCGTTTGCGGACGGAGAATTTCAGGTTGCCTGGTTGGATGACAAAGCAGGTCTGTTAGAGGGATCTTCACTTCCCGGCGAAGGTCAGAGCGTACTTACCGGACATAACCATCTGAATACGACGGAATACGGACCCTTTGCCAAACTGTCCGGAATCGAAGAAGGCGACCGCATTTTCATCCGGGCGGAAGACGATATCCGGATTTTTGAGGTTTACGCGAACGCGAAGATCGCCGAAGACGATATTGACGCAGTAAACCGGCTCATTTCCGAAGACCCGCGTTCCCTGACACTCATCACCTGTGAAAATGAGCGCATAGAAGGCGGTTACATTAACCGCCGCATAATCGCAGCCAAACCGCTGTAAGCAAATCAATCATTTACAGCCTGCGGGGAACTGGATCGCTCACGATCCGGTTCCCCGGTAGGACCGATAGCGGAAAAACCAGACACTCGTCACGACTGTTACAACATTCATCTCAAAACACAGCACCGAATTCTACAAAGCCCCGTCTGTCCTTCCTCTGCATCCTTGTGGCGTCAAGAGAACAGGTTACGCTGTCTCAATCAGGGCTTTTTAAATTCAAAAACCGGAAAACTGAGATTTCCGGTTTTTAGTGTTTTAGCCGACTTATTACTGAGCGGATTGCTTTTTGGCCTGGGCTTTGCGCCATTTTTTATAATCCTTCAGTTCCTGTTCAGACAGCTTCAATGCCAAGCCAAGAACCAGAAGGTCATCAGCTGCGCCTAACAAGGGGATACTGTCGGGAATCACATCATCTTTCTTTACGAAGTAAATGAACGAACCAAGCAGCAGTGCAACCACTTTGGGAGAAACCTTATCATACTGTTTGGTCACATATCCTTTTACCATATCAATCATCAGCAGCAGATTGGAAATCGGCTCACCTATGCCGGGGACCTCTTTCAGTTTATCCTGCAGCTGTGACAGAATACCATCCACCTGAGCGGGATTGTTCAAAATATTCTCTGCTTCAGCAGCATTGTCTTCAAGGACACTTGTTACCTGGTCCAAATTGATATCCATAAATCCTCCTTGTTATTCAAGACAGAAATCACCATGTTGTATTTGATTTCTGCCTTATTTCTAAAAACACATCCATTATAACATAATATACCGTCATAAAAAATATATTTCTCAATTCCCTGCTCCCTATCAGCTGGAACGGAAATCCGCCGAACCCTTTCAGCGGATCCTTCCGGCAGCTGCCATGCGGCGGCTGGCATAATTCCCGGAGATGCTGCCCGGCTGCTTTGCCGGGTTCGCTGCTGTTATTTGTTTCAGACCAACTTCTTACGAATTTCATATATGATCCATGTAGAATAAAAATAGAAGATGGCTTTTTGAGGAGGGTACGATGGCAAAAGGAAACGTGTTAGTGCTGGGCAATTCCGGAGTCGGGAAATCGACACTGATCAATGCGGTCCTGGGTGAAAACAAGGCTGAAACCGGCTTTGGGATCAAAGGAACTTCCAGCGAGATCACTGTCTACCACGGGGAAGAACTAAACTTCAACCTGATCGATACCGTTGGTTTCGAACCGCCAAAGGCCTTTTGGGAACTGGAGCCCAAAGCCATTAAAACGGTCAGGGAATGGTGCAAAACTGCCGCACTTGATGAAAAAGCCGAAAAGGACATCAATATCATCTGGTTCTGTGTGGACGGCACCGCTGCGAAGCTCTTTACAAAGACCATCAAAGACCTGCTCCGGGCGACTTCCATTTGGAAAGCAGTCCCCATCATCGCTGTCATCACAAAATCCTATTCCCAGCCGGACCGGGAAAAAAACATAAAAATGGTTCAGGATGCCTTTGCCTCCGCATCAAAAACGATCCGGCCAAGAGCGATCTTGCCGGTCATTGCAAAGTCTTTTTATCTCTCTGATTCTGTTTTTGCTCCCCCGGAAGGTATTACCGAATTGATAGACATCACAAATGAATTACTGCCGGAAGGCAAAAGGATCGCTGTTGATGTTGTTTCGAAATACAAACTGGAAAGACGAAGGGCTTTTGCTCAGGCAGCTGTGCTGAGTTCTACTGCCGCTGCCGCTACCGTCGGGGCTGTCCAGATCCCCTTCGCTGATGCCTTATTATTGCAGCCGCTTGAAATCGCAGAGATCAACGGGATCGCGGCGATTTATGGTATCCGGAAAAATGATCAGGCAAAGCTGCTCCGAAATACGATCGTTGAGGTCGGTACGATCAGCACCGCAGCCAAAGCAGCAATCAGCGCATTAAAAGCAATTCCCGGCATTGGCCTTGCAACAAGTGTTATCAATGCCGTAATCGCCAGCGGAATTGTCGCGGCACTGGGAGAAGGGTCGATTTATGTGTTTGAGCAGATATATCTTGGCAACAAAGACATTACTGACGTGGATTGGGTCCGAAAGGTTCTGGAATCACGATTCGCCGGCTCCTTTGTCGATAAACTGAAAGGGGTTCTTGAATCTGTTACAGATGGCGCAGATACGAAGGACATCGCAAAACAAATCTACGACATTTTCGTACAGGGCATCAGTAAAAAATAAGTTCCTCCGATAAAAACGATTATTGGAGCACTGGAAATTCCATATAGTGAGAAAAAGCACATGAAACTCGGGATCATATCAGACACACATAACCTGCTTCGGCCTGAAGTGCTTTCGGCACTTTCAGGTGTCGATGCGATCCTGCACGCAGGGGATATAAACAGCCAAAGGATATTGGATCAACTGCAATCTATTGCCCCTGTCCATGCCGTTCGCGGAAATGCGGACAAGGAATGGGCAGAAGCCCTGCCGGAATTTCTGGACTTCCAATTGGCCGGTCTTCACATCTGCATGATGCATAAGAAAAAGGACCTGCCCAAGGATCTGAAGCCTTATGATCTCGTCGTGACCGGTCACAGTCATCAGTATTCGGAAACGAGGGAGGGAAAAACGCTGCTCCTCAATCCCGGCAGCTGCGGTCCCCGCAGGTTCCATCAGAAAATCACCATGGCTTTGGGTGAGGCCGAAAATGGCGGAATCAGCGTCACGCGCATCGACATTCCGCATGATCAACCCACAGCTGCGAAAATCGATCCGAACGATATCAGGAAACAAATTGAGATCGTCATAAAAGAGATCGACAAAGGCCGCGGCAAACAGGATATCGCTGAAAAATACGGGATCGACCCAGCCACCGCAGAACTCATCGCCCGCCTCTACCTCACCCATCCGGGCGTCACCATAGACGGGATCATGACGAAAATGGGACTGTGATTTACACCTTCCCCGGACAATTTAAAAATATCAAGGAACCGGTCACAATATCATCTGTACCGGTTCCTTTACAATTTAAAAGCGTCTAAAAAATGAATACTGCTTTTCCTGATCGAAACTCATCATAGCATCACCCCGCTTGCGCGGGGAAAAGCTTGAAAAAACGGATACCTACACTATTATTACCACACAGCCACACGATCCTCTGGCGCGATGTACATGCCGTCACCCTCCCGGATGCCGTAGAAGTCGACGAATTCATCGAACTGCGCAAGTGTCGCGTTAACCCGCAGATAGCGCATCGGATGAGTGTCCTGTGCAACCAGCGTAATGAGATAGGCAGGCAGCCCCTGCATGCGCCAGACGGTGGCGTACTGCCGGAAGAAGGCTTCGTAGTCAAAGTCCTTTTGCTGTGCGGCAATGGCGAGTATGCACTTCATGCCGCCCATGTCCGCTATGGCCTCGGTTTGCACCTGTTGGCCGGAGTAATTCGCGCCTTCCCAGGGAATGAACCCGTCGTACCAGGCTGCCAGCTTGGCCGCGCGCGCCTGGAAGGCTGCGTAGTCCTCGTCCGTCCACCAGTTGGAGAATGCGCCATCCTTATCGAATTGTGATCCATTGGTGTCAAAGGCGTGGCTGATTTCGTGTCCGATAACCGTGCCGATGCCGCCCAGCTTCTGCTCGTAACTCATATCCTCATTGTAGATCTCGCCGCTGAGGATGCCCGCCATAATGTTGATGGAGTTGTTCTGGGGATTGTAGAAGGCATTGACCTGCGCCGTCTGCATTGTCAGTTGATCCCATTTATCCTTATCTACAGCGGTGTCGATCTTCTCCGACTGGAGAGCGAGTACATACTCATTCACCGCAGTGTTCGCCGCCAGCAGGCTGCCGCCATCCTCAATCCCGGCAAAGTCGAGTGCTGACCAGTCGCCAAGCACGTCCGGATAAACCGCATTAACGCGCATATTGTCCAGCTTTTCAATAGCCTTTGCGCGAGTCTCGTCACCCAGCCAGTCCACATTTCCCAGCATAACCCGATAGTATGCCACAGCGTCCGCGATGATGTCCAACATATCCTGGCGCTGCTGCTCGGT
>Ga0310695_10011845_pt1 | contig 12359 bp, 6 predicted proteins | sample RumenRJG_04DNA_FD_203882 | JGI IMG/M metagenome (GOLD analysis project Ga0310695, IMG submission 203882) | Bovine rumen microbial communities from Lethbridge, Alberta, Canada - RJG_04 (v2) (version 2) | ecosystem: Host-associated > Mammals > Digestive system > Stomach > Rumen | place: Canada... | reverse complement strand
GGTGTTAAGACAAACGGAAGATCTAATGTTGAAAATTGGAAAGATATAAAGACAATATCTGATGGTTATCACTCTGCAGGGTTAAAGAAAGATGGAACTATAGTTACTACTACTATAAATAAATTTGAACAACACAATATTGATAATTGGACAGATATAACAGCAATATCTGTTGGCGGCGGGCATACGGTAGGATTAAAGAAAGACGGAACGGTAGTAGCCGTAGGTTATAATGAGTATGGTCAATGTAATGTAAGTGATTGGAAAGATATAGTATCAATAGCGACCGGTTATGATCATACAGTAGGGTTAAAGAAAGACGGAACGGTAGTAACTGTTGGTAAGAAAGTTAATGACGGATTAAACACTATATTTGCAATTTATATCAATGAACGAAAAGAAGATTGGAAAAATATAGTAGCAGTGTCTGCCGGGGTTTATCATACGGTCGGATTAAAGAAAGATGGAACAGTGATATCTGTCGGTGATACCAGGGATGGAAAATATAATTCGTATAGATGGAAAAATATAATAGCAGTATCTGCCGGTAGTTATCATACTGTAGGATTAAAAAAAGATGGAACAGTTTCAGCTGTTGGTAATAATGTATATGAACAATGTAATGTAAGTAATTGGAAAGATATAATAGCAGTATCTGCTAATATTTTTAATACGGTCGGGTTAAAGAAAGACGGAACGGTAATTGCTGTCGGTTATAATGAATTTAAGCAATGTAATGTTGAAAATTGGAAAGATATAGCGGCAATATCAGCAGGTACTTTTCATACTATAGGATTAAAAGAAAACGGAACGGTTGTTACTATTGGTAATAATAAATTTGGACAATGTAATGTTGAAAGTTGGGAAAATATAATAGCGATATCAGCAGGGGGTTATCATACGGTAGGGTTAAAGAAAGACGGAACGATAGTTGCTGTTGGTGATAATAAATATGGACAATGTGATGTCGAAAATTGGGAAAATATAGTAGCAATATCTGCAGGATATAAGAATACAATCGGATTAAAAGCAGATGGAAGGGTTATAGCTATTGGTGATAATGAGTTTGGACAATGTAATGTTGAAAGTTGGGAAAATATAATAGCGATATCAGCAGGTGGTTATCATACGGTAGGATTAAATAAAGATAGAACAGTAGTTGCTGTTGGTTATAATGAAAAAGGTTAATGTAATATATGGTAATATTTAAAATCCGATTTTCATTACAATTGTTTTTGATTTGTCTTCTTTTTGTCGAATGTAATAAAATAATGATTTATTAATTTTAAAAAGGAGTTTGTATGAAAAAGTTTTTAGTGTTGTTAAGTACTTTAATAGTTAGTACAACCGTTTTTGCCGATGATGTGAATTTAAGTTTGGAAAAAATTTATGAACAAAAAGATACAATAACAACAACACAGGAAATAACAAGCCAAGATATAGAAAAAGTTAATCCTGTTGAAGCTTTGGAAGTTTTAAAAAATGTACCGGGTGTAATGGTACAAAAAACAGGCGATACGGGAAGAACGGATCCTTCAATCAGAGGTTTCGGTGACAATTGCAGAAGAATAATAGTTTTAATTGACGGTAAACCGGAATTTATGTCTTTGTTCGGTTGCGGAGTATCTCATTCAATGCTTGCAGGTAATGTTGACAGAGTGGAAATAACAAAAGGTCCTGACAGTGTTTTGTACGGTTCGGGAGCACTCGGCGGTGTAATAAATATAATAACGAAAATGCCTACAAAACCGTTTGAAGGAAATATAGATGTTTCTTTCGGTTCATTTAATACTCAAAATGCAAAAGTATATTTGGGCGGATTACAAAATAATATATTGTATGAAGTTGCTGCAAACAAAATAACAAGTGACGGTCATTTGCCTAATTCACAATATAATGCAACCGATGTATACGAAAAATTAGGGTATGTTTTTCATGACGGCTCTTTATTGGTTTTTGAAGCAAAACAATTTCAGGGTTTAAAACACGAACCTGAAACAAGAACAAAAGACGGTGGTACTGTTTACGGAAACAACTATTGGGAAGATTATCACAGAAATTCTTACCAATTAAATTTCGATAAAATTCTTCCAAGAGGCAAAATATCTTTCAGAGCATACAGAAACGATGGAGATCATAAATTTTCAAACAATTGGCATTCAAAAGACAGTTTAACAGGTATAATGACAAACTCGGAATTGGAAATATGGGACAACAACTTGTTAAAGTTGGGAGGAGAATACAAACAGCAGGAAGGAGAGCTTTTATCTCAAGTTGCCGGCGGGAAAATGAATATCGGTTCTTGGACACTTAACGAATATGCATTCTATGCTTTGGATAAACACAAATTTATCGATAAATTAACGTTAGTTTTAGGTGCAAGATACAATAATAACGAGGTTGCAGGTGAACAGTTTGTTCCAAGAGGCGGTTTGGAATATCAGTTTACCGAAAGTTTATTGGTTAAAGGTTTATACAGCAGAGGTTTTAGAAGTCCTTATTTAAATGAATTGTATTTGGTTCCTGCAAAGAACGAAAATTTAAAACCCGAAACGGTTGACAGTTATGAAATCGGTGCGGATTTTAAAAAAGATGATTTTATTTTTAATATCACCGGTTTTGTTATGAAAGGGGATAATTTAATAGAAAAAGTAGAAAACAAAATAAAACCGCCAATGTATACTTTACAAAATACCGGAGAATATGAATTTAAAGGTATTGAATTATATTTAAGTTACATATTCAATAAATTTGTTGATGCACAAGCAGGTTATACTTATTTTGATGCAGGAGAGCACACACAAGGCAGACCGCAAGATAAATTGGATTTGAATGTAAATTTCAAAGTAAGTAAATGGTCTTTGGCATTGAACGGTATGTATGTAGGTAACTATTACAGCCAGGATAATAAAAAAGAAAGATTAAACGATTTTGCCGTTGTAAGCGCAAAATTATCTTATGATGTAAATGATAATATTAAACTTTTTATTGACGGTGAAAACTTAACAAACCAGGAATACGAAATATTTTTAGACAGAGATGCCGATAATTATCCTATTACTCAAATGCCGGGTGCTGCAGTATATTTCGGAACACAAATTAAGTTTTAAATTTTAATATAACAAGTTTGTTAAATTTTTAAGGAGAATAATAATTTTTATTATTCTCCTTCTTTTATTCATAAATAATTTTATATAATAAATTTATATTAAATTCAGGAAACAATTATGAGACAACCGCACGGACAAAATTTTCTTACAGATAAAAATATTGCACACAGAATAGTTGATAGTGCCGACATACAAAGAACCGATACCGTTATAGAAATCGGTCCCGGTAAAGCTGCACTTACCGACATTTTAAAAGATTATACCGATAACTTAATAGCTGTTGATATAGATTCAACTTTGGCAGATGCACTTAAAATAAAATATAAAGACAACAAAAATATAACAATAATAAACAGAGATTTTTTAAAGTTCGATATACCCGACACAAAGTTTAAAATTGTCGCAAATTTGCCATACAATGTGGGAACGGCAATAGTTCAAAAATTTTTACCGAACAAAAACTTTGTATCGGGTGTAATAATGTTACAAAAAGAACTTATTACCCGTCTTATAGGAAAAGAGGGAACGAAAGATTACGGTTATATTTCTTTATTCAGACAATATTATGCCGATGCCGAATTTTTGTTTGATGTTCCGCCGGGATGTTTTAATCCGAAACCGCAGGTAATGTCGGCAGTGGCAAAATTTACAAACAGGTTGCCGCAAGAGCCGAACATAAAACTTTTTCCGTTAATAAAACATTGCTTTACAATGAGAAGAAAAACAATGTTGAACTGTTTATCGACATTTCTTAAAGCGGATAAAACGCAAACCGCAAAAATTTTAACGGATAACAATATTGATGTAATGCTTCGTCCCGACAAACTCACATTAAATCAATACAAAATGTTGGCAGAAAAAATAAGTTAGATTTTTACTTTGTAACGGTTGCAGTTGAAACTGTCGTAGCGGAAGAAGTACTTACTTCTTCTTTTATTTCGTTGCCGTTTTCATCATTCTTTTTTAATCCGAATAATGCGGAAAATCCTTTTTTAAGTTTATCGGAAACTACATTTTTTGTTAACATATCACCTACCAAAGAAGAAACACTTCCCAACAAACTTAAAGAACCTTTCGGTTCATCCATAGTTCCGCCGATATTCATTGTTAAAGGCATAATTCCGTCAACTTCATGTGATCCGGGTGCTGCAAATACGGTCATATCCAAAATGTTTTCTCTGAAATTCATATCGCCGGTTACTCTGAAAGATAACAAGTTTGAAACGAAAGAGCATTTGTCGAATTTAGCGTTCCCTTTTGAAAAATCAAGTTTTGTAAGGAAAGAAGAAAACTCTATTTGTCCGTCAATTTTTTGATGTTCCACAATTGCCTCGTTTTCTTTTGTTGCCTCATCTTTTGAATTAAGTACGGAGCCTAAACTGCTTAACAAGTCCAACACATTTAAAGCATTTATAACATCACTTATTATTTTGAGTGATAAAAATAATCCTTTTGTTATTGCATTTGCTTCGGTAAGTTTATAAATGTCTTTTATAAGTCCGTCACTTGAATCCAATTTCAAATAACCTTTTATGTTTTGAAAGCCCGGTGTTACATTTGATATATCCATATTAAATAATACATTGTTTGCTCTTAAAAACGGTACATCCAAAAAGTTAATGTTACAATCGGCTTTTACATTAAACGGAGGTAAACTGCTTGAAGGTTTTTCTTGATTGTCTTTAGTGTTTGTTGTATTGTTTTCTCTTGCAGGTTCTTCTTTTTGGGTGCTTTCTTTTTGTGCATCTTCGGACATTTTTCCTATAAACTTATCGGCTTTAAATCCTAAAACGATATCTCCGTGATCTTCGGACATCAAATAAGAAAAATTTGCATTAAAAGGATATCCGTTAAGTTCGCCTGTAAGAGAAGGCATTTTTATATCGTTTATGCTGTTAATATCTATTTTTGAATTTATGTTTTTAAAATCGCCCATTTGAGGTGTAAAAGCACAAACATTTTCTAAAGACAAGAACCCTTTTATTTCAGTGTCGGAAACCGTAAGTTCCGAATTTATTAGTCCCGTAGGTTTGTAAGTTTCTATAAGTTTTGTAATAGGTTGCAGTTTTTCTAAAATTAAATTTATTATTACATTAAAGTTATAATTCATTTTAGAATAGTTTAAATATCCGTCGGCACTTATTGTAGAATCCAAAATATTTACATTTAAAGAGTTCAAATCTATTTTACTGTTTTCGATATCCGCAACAAGTTTTGTATTAATATCTATTAAAGGTATATTAAATTCCGGAATATCGTTTACTATGCCTTCAATCGTTTTTGATGACAAATCTTTCAAAGCAACATTTAACATTACATTAGGTTTTATGAGATTGTTTATATTACCTTTAACGGATAACATAAAATCTCTAAATGTTGCATTAATACCTACAATATCAATGTTTGCTTTATCGAGCTCCGCAGGATTTAAATTTACAAGCATTGTAAATGCCAAAAATACGGAATCGATTTCAATGTTGTTGGCAAAAGCATAAATTGTTGAATAGAAAGTCATTTTAAACGGCTTTTTAAAATTGAAATCATCTACATTAAAATAAGTGTCTGTTAAATTAAATTTTATATTCCCTTGTTTATCATTATAAAAAACGGAAATATTTTGTAATTGTGTTTTATGTAAAAACAAATCTATTACACTGTTATCATCATCATCTTTTTTTTCTTCTTTTTTTGTCTCTTCTTCATCTTTTTTTGCAAACATCGGAGCATTTTCCATTAATTCTTCAAAATTGAATTTTCCGTTTTCATCTTTTTCAATATATAAAGTAAAATCTTTAATTGTTATTCTTTTAACTTTTACTTTTGCAAACAAAAGGTTTCTTAATGAAAAGTGTATGTAAGCTCTGTTTATATGAACAAAATCGGTGTCTTTTATTTTTAATTCAATATTATCAACGGCAAAATCGAACAAAGTTACGGAAATTTTTTCTATGTTTACTTCCGTTGCCAACTGTTCTTTCAAAGTGGAAACTATTTTTTCTCTTACATTATCCGAAGAAACGAAATGAACCAAAACAAAGTGAAGTGCAATAAAAAATATTACGGACAAAACAACCAAAACGGCAAATATTTTACAAGCCAACTTTGCAAATTTATTTTTCATTTTATAAACTCTCTAAATTTAATTTTATATGATTATACAAAAATAAAATTTATTTCTTTACCGTAGGTTTTGGAATAATTCCTGCTATCGGGTTTATCGGTTTAGGCATTACGACCGGTCTTTTCAGTTGTGCAAACGGAACTTTCGGAATAACTCTGTTAGGCAGTTTTTTTTCAATGTTTTCCAGTTTTTTGTTTATGCTGTCCAATGTGTTAAAAAAGTTGTCTGCCAAAGATATTTTTTCACTTGTTTGAGAAACTTTAGTATAAAATTCTTCTATTTTGTTTATTTGTGTTTCTATGTCGAGTTTTTCCAATTCTTCAAATTTTTGTTGCATTTTTTCAAAATTGGCAATATTCTTTTTTACGCCTTGAATTGTTGTATTTATGGAGTCAACGGTTTTTCTTATGTTTTCCAACGGTTCAACGGACTTTTTTGCGATTTCAACTTTTTGTAATATGGCAACGATTTGTTCATAATTATTTTTCAATTCTGTTGTTTTTTTGTTTAATTCGTTAATTGTTTCTATTGTTAAATTAAGTTCTTCGAATTTGTTAAGTGCCTGGGAAATTTCCGTTGCATATTTTTTTAGTTCGTTAACTTTGTTGATAAAATCACTCATTGGTCAACTCCTTTACCGTTTTTGTTGTTAGTTTTTCTATCGTCGTATAAATATCGTTCAATTCTTTTTCTTTATGCTTAAAATATTTTTCCAATTCTTCTTTGGCAAAATCATATTTATTGTAAAGTTGTTCAATGTTCAACTTTTTTAATGATAACATATTTTCAAATTCATTGTAATCTTTTTGAAACAAACACATTATGCAGTAAAGTTCAAAATTGTTATCTTTCTCATAATATTTTTGTGCAATATCGAATTGTTTGTAATCAAACAACAAGTCTGCTTTTTCTTTATAATTCATATTCGGTTCAAGTATGAATTTTTCGCAAATATCAATCATATGTTTTGTTGTTTCGAATTCGTAGTTCGTTACTTTTTCGAAGTTTTCTTTTGCTTTTTCAAATTCTTCGTTATTGAAAAAAATCATAGCTTTCTTATAATATCTTTCATCGGTTGCTTCTTCCAAATCGAAATTAACATCGGATATATTATTTATATTTTCAAAGTATTTGTATTTGATTTCATACTTGTTGGTTTTAAATAGAATATCGTTTAAGAAATCTATATTTTCTTTTTCTTCCAATATATATATGTTGTGTTCGCCTCTTGTTATGGCAACATAAAACTGGTTGAAATAAAAGTCGTAATTTTTGTCTTTTTTCCAATTCGGATTATAAAAATTTTGAAATATATCATAATAGTCCGATAAAATGTTATATGTAATAATGTTGGGATACTGACTTCCTTTTATTTCCGATACCGTAAAAATATTTATTAATTTAGGGAATTCTTTTTTTAGTTTTTCTTTTTGTTGTAGTGAAGAAACGATAACTGCAACATCAAGCCCTTTATTTTCCAGGTTGCCGAACAAAATATTTTTGTTGTTTTGTGAAAATTTTATTATTGATAATTTTCCTGCATTATTGTTTCTTGTTATTTCAGGAACTTTTTCTTCGTGATGTCTTGCAGGCAACTTTTCGTCTCTTATTTGATTAACCAAATTTATAAGTTTTGTAATATCGGTGGAATTTCTGAAATTTTCGTTTAATCTTGTTTTATAAATATCCGTGTTATTATCCGTAAAAAGTTTTTCAATCCTTCCGATTTTAAAAAATGTAGGATTTACAACCTGGTTCGGATCTCCGGTAAAAACAATACCTTTTTTATCTGATAACAAATACAACATATATATTTGCACTTCGGTCAAATCTTGAATTTCGTCAACAATAACATAATCGTAAGTTACATTGTTGTTTTTTATTACGGAACACAATTCAAAAGCTATATCGTTAATATCTTGCATATCTCTGTTTTTTAACCATTTATTGTACTCAAGAGATAACTCATATAAGCTTTTTCTGTCATCTTTGTTGAATGCTTTGTAATCGTCGGGAATATTTTCCGTTTTGTTTATATATGATTGTTCATCGATAATATTTTCTTTTAACAGGTCTCTGTTCCAATTCAAATACATTGAACCCTTCAAGATTCCGCAAATTTCCGTATAAATAAGGTTTTTGTTTTCTTTAATGAATTTTTGATATTTTATTTGTCTTGAATTTAAAAATTGTTCTTCGAATTGTTTTGAGTTTAACATTACTTTTTGTAAATCTGTTTTAATGTTTTTATATTTGTATTTTAATGTAAAGCATAAATCGTTGAAAGTTTTTATATCAACCGTTTTATCTTCAATTCTTTCGGAAACGAAATTTCTAAGCCCTTCGCAGTATGTAACATAAAGAATTTTTTTTGTGTTTGAATATTTCTTTTGCAGTTCTTTTATTACTTGTATGGATATTATCGTTTTTCCGCTGCCCGCAATTCCTGACAAAACGGCGGGAAGTTTTAATTGCATATCTTTACCGTGTAAAGAATTTTCTTGTTTTATTGTTAGTACTTCCTGATTGTTCAAATCTTTAAAAGTTGTTTGCGTATCTTCAATTATTGCTTTGATTTTGTTTTCGCTTATATCTATAAAATCCTGTTTCTGATATTGGTTTTTATCAACAAAAAATGCAATATCTTCCTGTTTATCGTGTTTTGCAATGGAAAACAATAATAAAGTATCGGTTAAATTGTAATTTGAATAATATTTGTTAAAACAATAATCATTTTGCAGGGGATAATCGGAAAGTAACATACATATTATTCTGTCGCTGCCCAAATCTATTGCGCCTACATTTTTTGTACCTTTAAATTTTTTAAATCCGAAACCGTTTAAATCGTAAAGTTGTGTTATTGATTTTTCTTGAAGTTTGTCTATAAGACTGTAATACCGTTGTGTATCATTATATTTTTTCAGTTGTTTTTCGAGTTTTGTTGTTATAAATATATTCATAATTTTTACAAATAAAAAAAGATACCTGCTTTCAGGTACCCATATTTTACAACAAAAACATTTTATTTAAAAGACGAATGGGCAGTGCAGGGATTGAACCTGCGACCTCCTCCTTGTAAGGGAGATGCTCTCCCTAGCTGAGCTAACTGCCCACCCCAACAACTCATTCAATTTATCAAATTATTTTTTAAATGTCAAATTTATATATGTTTTATTTGTCATTACAGTAATTATTTTTGTAAAATATTTTATTATTTATTAATTAAAAATATCAGTTAAAAAATTTTTTTATTGGAGAAATATATGTTTAAAAAAGTTGTAACATTTATTATGTTTGTTTCTTGTTGTGTTGCCTTTTGGGGTTGTAATAAAAAAGAGCAACAACAAACACAGGTTAATATTCCGTTGGTAAATGCAGCAAAAGCAATTAATTTGGATGTCCCTTGGGAAAAAGAATATCCGGCACAAGTTGCGGGTTCATTGGAAGTTGAAGTAAGAGCACAAGTAGGGGGAATTTTAAAAGAAAGATTATATAATGAAGGTCAATTCGTTAAAAAAGATGAAGTTCTTTTTACGATAGATCCTCAAGAATATCAAATTGCATTGGAAAGAGCACAGGCTTCGCTTGAACAGGTCAATACCGAAGTAGACAGAACGAGAAGAGATTATGAGAGAATGAAAAGTTTAATATCCGATAATGCCGTAAGTCAAAAAGATTATGACGATTCCTTGTCCGCTTACGAAAAAGCTCAAGCGGATTATAAAGCTGCAAAAGCCGTTGTCGATGATGCAAAAAGAAATTTAGGTTATGCAAAAGTTAAAGCTCCTATTGCCGGTATAGCAAGGAAAGAAAATCATTCCGTAGGTAGTCTTATATCTTTAACCGGAGACAATTCTTTGCTTACTACAATGGTTCAAATAAATCCGTTACATATTAATTTTTCTATTCCGAGTCAACAGATGACAAACTTAAAAAACAATATAGAATCTGACAGAATGGCTATTAACGGAAAAGTAGTTGTAGATGTTTTGGTAAATGATAAAGTTTATCCTCAGCCGGGGAAAATAATATTTTTTGATTCCGCAGAAGATCCTCAAACTTCGGCTTTTGCCGCAAAAGCTGAAGTTGAAAATCCGGATGACAAAAGAGATCTTAATCCTGGACAATTTGTTAAAGTCAGACTTAAAGGTGTAACATTTAAAAATGCCGTTTTAGTTCCGCAAAGTTCGTTGATTGAAAGTCCTAACGGAACTATAGTATATGTCGTAAATACAAGCAGTAATAATGTTGTAGAAGCAGTTCCGGTATCGGCAGATATAGTAGATTCCGTAGCGGTTATTTATTCCGGATTAAAAGGTGATGAAACCGTTATTTCGGGCGGCTCATTGAAAGTTAAACCGGGAATACCTGTTAAAGTTGAACTTAAAAATATTTCTTTGCCCGAAGAATTTAAACAGGCTTATGTGGAAAAATACGGACAAGAACCGCAACAAGAAGAACAACAGAAAGAAAATCAACAGGAAGAAGGACAACAAGAACAAACTCAAAATAGTGAACAAGAAGCTCAACAGCAAGATAATAATAACGAACAAAAAACTCAACAACAAGAGCAGGCACAAAATAACGAACAAAAATAAAGTAATATAGGATAAAAAAATGTTTTCAAAATTTTTTATTGACAGACCGATTTTTGCAATGGTAATTTCAATAGTGATATTGTTGATAGGAACAATATCCATAGTTAATTTGCCTATCGCACAGTATCCGGAACTTACACCGCCTACGGTTGCAGTTACGGCAAAATATCCCGGAGCAAGTGCCGATGTTGTTTCCGAAACGGTTGCTGCACCGTTGGAGCAACAGATAAACGGTGTAGAAAATATGATGTATATGGAATCACAGTCTACATCCAACGGAGATATGAATCTAACGATATATTTCCAAATCGGATCTGATTCCGATAAAGCTCTTATAGATGTTAACAATAAAGTTCAGGTTGCACAATCGAGTTTGCCGGAGGATGTTAGAAGATACGGAGTTACCGTAGAAAAAAAATCCACAAGTATTTTAAAAATATATTCCATATTTTCACCTGACGATTCGTTGGATGCAACATATATGGGAAACTATGCAATAGTAAATATTGTTGACGATTTAAAAAGAATAAACGGTGTCGGAGATGCAAGTGTTTTAACATCAAATGATTATTCAATGAGAATATGGATTAAGCCGGATATTATGTCCAAATTAGGTCTTACTACGACAGATATTATGTCGGCTGTGTCGGAACAAAATGCTCAAAGAGCGGCAGGTAAAGTCGGTCAGTTTCCTGCACCTACTGGAGTGGAAAGAACTTATTCCATAGTTGCTCCGGGCAGATTGAAAACCGTAGAAGAATTTGAAAACATTATTTTAAGAACAAATTCAGACGGCAGTACATTAAGATTAAAAGATGTTGCCGATGTTGAACTCGGTGCGCAAACTTATGAACTTTCCGCAACAAACAATGGTCATCCTGCCATACCGCTTGCGATTTATTTGTCACCGGGAGCAAATGCCGTTAAGGTTTCACAGGCTGTTGATGAAAAGTTAAAAGAAGCAAAGAAAAATTTTCCTGACGGTATGGATTATGCCGTACCTTACGATACTACAAAAGTTATCAGTGCATCCATAGAAGAAGTTATACATACTTTGTTGGAAGCTATGGTACTTGTGTTTTTGGTAGTGTTTGTATTTTTAAAAAATTGGAGAACAACGGTTATCCCTTGTTTGGCAGTGCCTGTATCTATTGTAGGTGCTTTTGCAGGTATGTTGGCATTGGGTTTTTCGATTAATACATTAACGATGTTTGGTGTTGTTCTTGCAATAGGTATTGTTGTGGATGATGCCATTGTTGTTATAGAAAATGTTGAAAGAATTATGGAACAGGAAAAACTTGCTGTAAGAGAAGCAACGATAAAGGCAATGGGTGAGGTTACCGGTCCTGTAGTTGCTATTGTATTGGTATTATGTTCCGTGTTTATACCTGTAGCATTTATGGGCGGATTTACAGGTATAATGTATCAACAGTTTGCAATAACGATTGCGGTATCGGTTGTGTTGTCGGGTCTTGTGGCATTAACATTAACACCGGCACTTTGTGTTCTTCTTTTAAAAGAAAAATCCTC
>Ga0310695_10011842_pt1 | contig 12361 bp, 12 predicted proteins | sample RumenRJG_04DNA_FD_203882 | JGI IMG/M metagenome (GOLD analysis project Ga0310695, IMG submission 203882) | Bovine rumen microbial communities from Lethbridge, Alberta, Canada - RJG_04 (v2) (version 2) | ecosystem: Host-associated > Mammals > Digestive system > Stomach > Rumen | place: Canada... | reverse complement strand
GGCCTCGTTGATCTGGCTTATAAAGCTGCCGTCTCTCAGGAAGAAAAGCGCGTGCGATACTGCATCAGGCTGCACGGCTATCTCATCAGCTATCCGCATCATCGGAGACAGCAGTGCGTGCTCGACCTCCATTTCAGTGATCGAGCGCTTTCCCACCAGTGATGTCAGTCCGGGATAAGATTTTAGCGTGTCGCTGCTGAGGTCGCTCTCATCAGGCACCCAGCCCCTGCGCTGGCCAAGAAAGCATAAGAAAAACGGCCTGCTCTCATCAATGTTGTGCAGGCACGCATAAACAGTATGGTTGTTCCGGGAATCCTCCGCAGTAACACCCCATCTCAGGTCGATATCGATCAAGCGAAGCTTCCTCTCCTCGCACCATTCCGAGAGTTCAGGAAAAACATGTTTTACCAGATAGTCCCTCTCTGCATGCATATCATTGAAAGTCGATGATATGAATATCCTTACATTTTTCCATTCCATAAGTCCGCCCCCACTGTTTTATCTCAGATCTGATCATCCTATGAGACCATAGCAATATAAGATCCCGAAGCACTATCATCTATTACGAAAGTTCCTGGGTTATTCAACTAGGAACGAAGCTCCAACAAGCCGTTATCAGGGCTCCTCCCACTGGTGGGTCCCTCCTCATAACTAGTTCGCTTGATTGGAGCGAGCGACGCGGTCAGCAATGCAGTCACACGATCTCATACTGTAGAAACTCGCTTTTGAGTCTCGTGCCTTCGCCGGTCCCTTCCGGCAGAAGCGCACGTGCTATGAAAACAGGCTCTTCTTCTCTGTCTGTATCGGTCCTCTTCAGCCATGCATAGTCACCGTCAATACGGTCGACGATATAATACTTCGTTTCCATATTCACTCTCCTGCTAATTCACATGCGTTACTGTCCCGTCACCGTCTATAGGGATCTCATCACCGAGGAATGTCGGTTCCGGTCTCATCTTTCCTTTGACCAGGTCCTTGCATCTTGCAAGCACCTCTCTTGCCTCCCTGAAATACCTGCCTTCGTGCTTCGCCTGGTTCGATGCTACCCCTCGGGCTGTGACCCCAAGCGCGCTGCAGATCTTCAAGGCCCTGAAAAGATGGTACTTTTGGGTAACGACGATCACTCGGTCAGCCCTGAACACAGCTTTTGCCCGGTATATCGAGTCATATGTCGAGAATCCCGCAAAATCCAGGAATATGTCTTCCGGCGGGATGCCTTGCTTCAGTGTATATGCCAGCATGCAGTCAGGTTCGCTGTAATACTTTTCGCTGTTGTCTCCGCTGAGAAGCAGCTTTGGCGCAGCTCCCTGCCGATACAAAGCAATAGCCGTATCAAGCCTTTCCTTCAGCATCGGCGACGGCTCATTGTTCTCCCAGACCGCACACCCAAGCACAAGGATGCATTGCGGATCGATCTCCTTGCAAGCATCTATGGCCGCCCGGTCTATGCCGCTGCCCCTATCCATACCGACTATATCCTTTGAAGTTGACATCGCCACAAATCCACTCAAACCGAAAACCAGCAATACTGCTCCCGCTATTATGATTGTCAGGACCCTAAATCTTCTTTTCATTTATTCCCTAGCACACTACCATTTTTCCTGTCAGTTTATCTTTCCTGCTGCACATTATCATGTATTCCTGCCAGTTTATCTTCTCTATGCGCATCGTCTTGTTTTCCTGTCTGTACTTGCTTTCTTTGCTTATTGCAAAAAGCCTTTTCCCTCGTCTCCTCACCTTAGTTGACGATTTCCAGTCACTCTTTATAACGTAGTTTACCATAGAGCGATACTTTTTTCACTTGAGGTCATTGTGAAGCGTTTCCATATGACGATTTAGGGATAATTCGCCATACGTCATATGAAATGATGACTTTTATGAATTCTTATATGACAAATCTGGAGAAATTCTCAGTACGTCATATATAATGATGGCTTTTCTGAGATTTCATATGACGATTCGAGGTGTTCTTCCTTAAAAGTCATATAAAACGAGTGTTTTCATGTGATTTCATATGACGATTTGGAGTTTTCTCTCTGTAAGTCATATAAGATCCGCTATTTCCCATATTTTCATATGACGAATTCGTAAAACTTTGCCATACGTCATATGAAATGATGGCTTTTATGAATTCTCATATGACGAATCAAGTTACGTCCATATAATGGTGTAAATTCAATTTCATAAAAAAGATGAGCCGTGCTCATCCTGTATAATGTTAGTCACCACAACCAATACATACAGGAGGTACGAACATGGCTCAGGTGAATTTTACATTAACACAAGAAGAAGTTCTACAAATACTTTCGGGTAATCGCGACAAGGCGTTCAAGTTTCTTGTTGAGAAGATCTTAAACCAGATCATGCTTGTTGAATCTGCTGAGCAGCTTGGTGCAGATAAGCATGAACGCACAGACGAACGTCAGGATTACCGTAATGGGACTCGCGAACGAATCCTGCATACTCGCATTGGCACCATAGAATTGGAAGTGCCACGGCACAGGAATCAACCGTTCCGCACTATGATCTTTGAAAACTACAAACGCAGCGAAGCCGCTCTCATCTCAGCAATGGTGCAGATGGTGATCAATGGCGTGTCCACACGCAAAGTATCCAAGGTGGTTGAGGAACTGTGCGGAACAAGCTTTTCAAAGTCTGCAGTCTCTGAGTTGTGTAAGAAACTCGACGAAGAAATCGATGCATTCCGAAACCGTCCGCTGGACAATCTTGAAGCACCGTTTCTCATGGTTGATGCCACATATTTCAAGGTCAGAGAAAACCATAAGATAGTCTCAAAAGCATTCATGGTAGCTCTTGCTATACGGCCTGATGGAGTCAGGGAGATCATTGGCTTTGATGTATTCAACGCCGAAGACAATGCGTCCTGGCAAAGCTTCTTCAAAGACTTGAAAAGTCGCGGATTGACCAGCGTCAACATGATCATTTCAGACTCGCACAAGGCTATTCTGAACGCAATAGTCAGGACATACCCTGAGGCGGCATGGCAGCGCTGTCAGGTACACTTCTTGCGTAATATTGTCAGCGAAGCACCTCCGCGGTTTCAGGAGGGACTCAGCACAGAACTTCGCATGATGTTCAATGCTAAGACCATTGAGGAAGCTCGCAGGATCCGGGATAGCATCACTGCCGATTATGAACCGATCGCTGCTAAGTCGATGGCCATACTGGATAAAGGCTTTGAAGATGCTATGACCGTGATGCTCCTGCCGGAATGGATGCGAACCAAACTGCGTTCAACAAACCTTATTGAGCGACTCAATCGCGAGTTCAAACGCAGATCTGATGTTATCCAGGTATTCCCTAATCCTGAATCTGTTCTCAGGCTTATGGGTGCTGTAGCAATTGAGCAGAACGATATGCTTTCCGCAATGAAGCGAGTTCTCGGGGAAAGAGTCCTTGATCAACTGAAAATTGAAACCTTCCCGAAAATGAAAGAACTTGCTATGTGCCAGCAGGCATTGCTCGACGCAGCATAAGAGTTTCACGTACCATTACCCGGAGCGGGAGCAGAGTCAAGGGACAGTACGCTGGCCGCAGGCCGGGCAGCCCTTGACGGCGCGACACGGAAAACCCTATTCGCTGCCAGCGGCGGGAATACGCCAGCTGGCTGCCTCCCCGGCGAGGGGAAACATACACTCAGTCTCTGTACGAAGCAATGAGACACATTTTTGCAGGATGAGCAATTTACACACTAATTAGGACTTGACCACGAATCAGGGAAAAGGCGCAAAACGTCATATAAAATGGAAGCATTTCTGAGATTCTATATGACGAATCTGAAAAAAGTTTCTGTACGTCATATATAATGATGGCTTTTCTGAGATTTCATATGACGATTCGAGATGTTCTCCCTTAAAAGTCATATAAAACGAATGTTTTCACGAAATCTTATATGACGATTTGGAGTTTTCTCTCTATAAGTCATATAAGATCCACTATTTCCCATATTTTCATATGACGAATTCGTAAAACTTTGCCATACGTCATATGAAATGATGGCTTTTATGAATTCTCATATGACGAATCAGGGAAAAGGCGCAAAACGTCATATAAATCGAAAACATTTCTGTGATTCTGAGTGTAAAAATTGTTCTGTTTAAGTTTCAGTTAAGGTCGGCAAGTTATCATGTGATCGTCAACAGAGACCATGTTTCATTTACATGAAGTCTCCATAAAAACCTAATATAACTCCATATATATATTCATATAAATTCATATAGCTTCATATAACTTTATATAACCTCATATTACTTCATATAACTCCATATAAATTTCCTAAAAAGCAACAGCCATGAACACCTTAAGGTGTTCATGGCTGTTGTCTTTGTCATATCAGTATGCAGTTACGGTTCAATGTCTGTTTTTCACATCTGATCGTTCAGTATTGGCGGCCATGGTTGCTTCAGTATGTAAAAATGTAGCCGCCTGCTGCAATTGCACTATGACTGTTTTGTTTGATCTTGATCGCCGAACAAGCGCTTTCTGCGGTAGATGACTGCGCTTGCCAGAGCGCCTGCTGACAGCATCAGGAGTGCCAGCCACAGTCCGATATAATTGCTGTCACCGGTCTTCATGCCTTTGCGCGGTTTATCCGGGTCGTCTGAGGTGCCAGGCTTCATTCATAACGCGGGCCTTTTTTCATGTTTTTATATGACTTTTTGAGGCATTTTCCAATAAAGTCATATAAGTTGAACTCTTTCTCGTGTTTTTATATGACGTATCGGAGACTTCTCGCTTAAAGTCATATGAAACAAGATCTTTATCGGGTTCTTATATGACGTATCACAAGAAAATCACCGTAGGTCATATGAAATGGTAGGGCATATGGAAGGGTAAGTCATCTGGAACGACAAGTCATATGGACCGGTGATTTATGTGTTTCTGTCATCTTGACCTGTTTGAGATGTCATCTTGATGTGCTGCATGGTTGTTCAGCAGATATTTTCTGATGCTTTGTATTTCTTCTGTGCTCTGTACAGTACCAGTACTATGGTCCATACATATACTACTGTAACGAGTATATTGATCATCATGTTTTGCCTGAATATCATCATCAGAGCGGCAAAAGCGGCGGCGGCTGCCAGCATCTTCAGGATAAATGCTGTGTCCGGAGCGCATTTGTATTTCGCGTATCCGCCGGTGCAGAACAGGAATGCAAAATAAGCGATTATTGATGCTGTGATGAATATGACTTTTGGCATCAGTGCTACTTCCGGTTCGTGCATGAACTCGAGCGCGACCGTAGTGCAGCCAAGTGCAAAGATGATGAAAATATGGATGATCATGTACAGCATGCCGCTGTCTTCTTTCTCGCGGTCAAGCAGGTGATCATATATTATCTCATACGAAACGAAGAGTCCTGCGACGATCAGAAAGCCCATCAGCGAAAAATATATGACATTCCAGTCAAAGCTTCCATCACCGACAAAATATGCGGAGATAACGATTATCATCTCGCCAAACGTGAACACCACGTAAAGCATCGCCCGCTCTGTCAGGTGCGTGAAGTCGATGACATTGGCCGGGCTTTTGCTCCTGCCTGCGATCGTCAGAATGATACCCGTAAAAACAGCCACAAAGGACACAGGTGCAACTGCGGACGGCGCAAGGAATGATGCCGAAAACGCTATCGCTGCTTCAATAAAAAGGATCGCTGCCATGCGCTTTATAAGGACCCTGTTCCAGACATCAAGCTGATGGTTTCGCAGCTCTATCACATACTGGATCCCGATGTTGACAAGGATCAATGCCCAGGAGATATGGTACTGCACCTGATAAGCTGCCCAGTCGAGCCGGGTGCTTTCGCCGATAAAGTACATCAGATACATATTGATAAGCAAAAGAACATGGTCGCGCACTCCATTGCGCCCGAACATGTTGATATAGAAAGTCGTGAAATTCCAGATCTGTATAATCGAAAGTGTGCACAGGATGTAGGCGATAAATGCATCCGCAGAAACAAAGCCATTCTCAAAATGACTGAGAAGGGCATTGTTGCGTCCCACCATGTATACGAATACAAGATCGTATATGAGCTCGAGATATTCTACTTTCTTTTCTTCATTTTGAAGTGCAAACATATTCCGCCTCTTGGTACACGAAAAACAATTTTTACAAAGATTTTATGCTGCGACGGATGCCGCAGACGTTTGATTCGGGTCACAGACATGTCAACTGTCAGTATCCCATTTTTGTCATGATCCCGTCTGCATCAACACCGGGATGTGTCAGATACAGCCTGGCTATCTGATTGGTAAGAGCCTTGTCATACCCGTATTTTGCTGCAATGTCATCAGGTGTCCGGTTCTTCTGCGTTTCCCGGATCACTGTCTCTATCTGCATCTTCAGATCTGCCTCGGCTGTTTTCGTAAATCTCCCCATGGGTCTCTGCGGGATGTCGATCCGTGTCACCTCAATATTGCCGCCTTTGATATCTGCTGTTGCCATGGTGATCGCCTGATGAAAGCGCCTCGGCCCGCAGCTGCCGGGATTGAGAAGAAGCGTTTTGTCCTGCCTGGCCATCTCATACCTGTGAGAGTGTCCGAACACTGCAAGATCATATCCGGACAGGTCTCCCGGCAGATCCTTTTTCTTATGAGTGATATAGATGCGCAGTCCTTCCAGTTCAAGATCGAGGAACATCGGAATGTGCGGGGCCCAGCCCATATCATTGTTTCCGCGTACGGCATAAACAGGCGCGATCCGCGCCAGTCGATCCAGTACATCCTGCCCGCTTATATCTCCGGCGTGCAGGATCGCTTCACAGCCCTCAAGTGCATCTGTTACTTCCGGCCTCAGCAGGCCGTGTGTATCTGAAATGATCCCGATCTTCATATGCGTATCCACCTTCTGCGACCTGTTTCCTGCTGAAATTTATTAGCCTTTTTCATGATTGCCAAAATAGTCTTTCAGTACTGCAATTGCCTGTTCTCTGAGAACTCCTGCGGTCACTTCCGGCTGCCAGAACGAATTGTCAAAGACCATCTTACTGCAATTGCACCCGTCGTTGCCCAGTATCTCTTCGAGTTCCGTATTGCTCGCTCCGTATACCAGTCTGCCCAGTTTTACCCATACCATCGCGCCGCTGCACATAAAGCATGGCTCGCAACTGGAGTACAGTGTGTATTCTCTCAGATCTGTGATCCCTGTCTCCGCGCAGAAACGCCTGATAAGGCCGGCTTCCGCATGGAATGTCGGGTCATGCATCGCATAGATCTGGTTCTCATTGGTGTATACTACTTCGCCATCCTTCACCAGTACAGCTCCGAAAGGCTCGTTACCGTTCCTGACCGCTGCCTTGGACAGTTCTATCGCTTTCTGCATAAAGAATGTGTCTTTGCTGCACATAATGGCCACCTCCTGTATCCGGTCCATTATACCATAGAGAGACAGAGAACCGTCCCCTCGTCACAGATCATCATTCATAATAGCTTCAATGACGATCTTTCCTACTTCGAAGTTGTTTTTCATAGCTGTAGGAAAGATATCCAGCGATTCAGCGCTGTCATCCGAAGAAATTTCGTCTTCCACTTCTTTTCCCCAGAGGCTTTCAGGTGTTGCATCCAGCATGAATACGTCCATATTTACACTGTCACGGATGATCATATACCGGTCGAGCATATCGAATGCCTCCACCACGTTACTGACAGCGACATCTTCCATTTCTGTAACTGCATATGGATCAGGACAGTCGTATGTTTCTGCTAAAAGGACTGCATTTTTGTGATCGTACATGCCTTTCCAGTAATTGTCACCGGTTACGGAAGCTCCTTTTAACACCATTGGCTCACGTTCTGCCCATTCTTCTCCCGGGAAAGCGTTTTTCATATGCTGTTTTGTATTTTCAGTAGTTTCCGGCTTCACGTCCTTGACCAAGTCATAGACGCGGTCCGTCAGCTCAGGGTCAAGCTTGACAAAAGCAGAATCGTCAAACTCGCTGTCGTGGAACCAGGTTATGTCTGAGACCTCATCAAGCTCTCTCGGATCTGCATGATGCCCCAGATCAAAGTCAACGGCAGAGGAAATGACATACACATCGCCCATTACACCGTATTCATAAGCAGATCCGGCACATCCTGTGGAAAGTATGTATGCATCAGAGAAATCAAAACGTTCATCCGACAGCAAAGCAGTTGTATTCAGTGTCGAATTGACTTTACCCTCTCCCACCAGGCACAGAGCAATATCATCTTTTACATATATCCTGGTGCCTTCGGTTCCGTTCTCAAGGTCGTACACATCACCGCCCTCGACGTATTCTTCGTAGTAGTACTGCGCCTCCCCGGGGAGGTCACCTGACATCTCGCCGACCTCGAATTTCGGCAGTATCAGCACCTTGACATGGATCTTGTCATCATTCGCCCTGGAAGAACATGCAGCGAGGGATAATGCGATCAATCCCAGCAGCACAACACACAGGTATTTTTTCCTGACGCAGTTATTATTGCTCAATTGTCCTATCTCCTGTTTTACCTGATCTTGCTGCAATGAATACCACTATCGTTCACTTAGCTGGCTGCCGGCTTCCGGCATCAGTTCATCGCTGATGATCCCAAGCATCTCCCTGAATTTATCCACGTCCTCGGGTTCAAACCGTTCCTCTATCCTTTCGCATACGAGGTGGATATAATCGAATATGACACCGTATTCTTCCCTGTACCGATTAGTTGCTTCTATGCGAAATTCTCTCTTGTCAAGGTCATTTCTCGTGCGCCTTATATATCCTCTTTCCTCGAGCTTGTTGAGACGATACGCTGTATTAGGAGCAGACAGTTTTGCATATCTTGAAAACTCAGCAACGGTCGGAGCGCCGAGAGCAATGATGATCTCCATATAAATCACTTCCTGCAGGCTCAGGTCACCGGGCATACTGCGTCCGCGTTCTTTCAGAGCCCGGTCATACAGCATCAGTTTGAATTTGTCATACATTGTATTGAAATGCCGTTCCAGATCACTCATATTTCGCTCCTGTTTTGAGATCTTTATTGTTTCTAAAAGCTGCTTTCCTTTTCTTCGTACCTTTTGACCTTTCCGGTCGTGGTTTTTGACATCTCTTCTGTCTGCAGGAGAAGCCTGTGTACGTGTTTGTATTTTGGCATATTACTGTTTATCCGGTCAATATCCCGCTCCACTGTTTCGCGGATCTGCTCACCGGTAACAGCGCCATATTTATCTTTCATAATGTCTTCATCGTAAACGATCTTGGCAACAAGCACCTCGTCCCTGTCGTCCGCGCCTTCACGCCTGACCTCTCCGAATACGATATTCTCTTTTACGTATGGAAGCTCAGCTATGATCGTTTCGATCTCTTCCGGATAGACATTTTTGCCGTTCTTGAGTACGATGACGTTCTTGGACCTTCCTGTAATATGTATGTATCCATGCTTGTCAAGGTATGCAAGGTCGCCGGTATGCAGCCAGCCGTCCTTCAGCACTTTTGCGGTCTCCGCTTTATCCTGATAATACCCCATCATAACACTAGGCGAGCGGACGATGATCTCTCCGACGCCCTCTTCATTCGGATCAGCGATCTGTACGTCCATGCCCGGTGTTCCGAGTCCGATCGAGCCCGGAGCGCGGTTGAGCAGATTCTCAGCTGCTATGACAGGAGCAGATTCTGTCATCCCGTACCCCTGGACGACCTCGATGCCCAGATCCTCATATCCCCGGATGACCGCACTGTCAAGTGCAGAAGCACCACTTACTACCATTCGCAGGCTGCCTCCAAGCTCATCCAGAACGTCTTTGAACAACTTTCTCCTGACATCTATCTTAACTTTTCTGAGCATACGGGAAATCCTGACACCTCTTTCGAATGTCTTCTCCTTGCCCTGCTTGCGAATGCCCGCCATGATCTTCTTATACATAGCTTCCATCAGAAGCGGCACCCCGATGAATACGGAAACGTGATATTCGACGAAATTCTTCTGCAGATATTTGAGCCCGTCGCAGAAAACAGTCGTTACTCCGCACGCATACATGAGAAGCTGCCCTGTTGCTCCGAATGTGTGGTGAAACGGGAGAAGGGCTATGTTCACATCTCCGCGCCTTATGTCTTCTACCTGTTTCAGGCTGTAAACGTTGTACATTATATTTCTCTGATTCAGCATAACAGCCTTGGCCGCGCTTGTCGTACCTGACGTGAAAATGAGGTTGGAAAGTGCCTCGCGATTGACATTGAGCTTGTCAAAAGCGGTGTTGCCGGCCGCGAGCTGTTCTCTGCCCTTCTCAAGCAGATCGCTGAAATCGAGATAGTCATCACCATCGTCCATGCAGATATAGACCGAGACGGCTGTCGGCGCTGACATAGGGTCTGCGGCCTCTTTCCGGAGCTGCTCTGCAAGCGAAGCATGCTTCCTGTCAAAAATAAGAACGTTGGATCCGCTCTTCTGTATGGAAGTCTTGAGCTCAGTGTACGGAAGTCCCTTGTCAAGCGGCACACATATGCCAAGTCCGCTCATCGCTGCCAGATACGCAAGCTGCCAGTGATATGAATTTTCTCCGATTATTGCGATCCTCGCATGGCTGATGCCCATTGCCATCATGCCAGTGCCCAGCCTGCGCACATCTTCCCTCAGATCTTTATATGATATATTTCTGTAAATCGGCTCCGCCTTACGTCCGGCCGGCTTTTCTTTCAGAATAAATGCTGTATCTTCTCCGTAATTATCAGCTGCATAGTCGAGCAGGGCGCGTACGTTTTCATGCTCCTCCGCCGGATACACCGGTTTCAGCTGTTTTACCTGTATATTTTCACTCATTACCATATCCCTTTCGTTCTCTTATAGAGTTTTCAAGGGGAGAGTATAATCCTCTTATCCATTTATTTCAATATATTTAGTTAAATTTTTTGAAATATTTTGAAATAAAAAAGAGGGACAGCGTTTCCTTTACTGTCCCCACTTTGAGCATCAGATGACAGCAGCATCCCGCCAATGTAAGAACTATCTTACTTGGCATGCATCAGAAAAGAGCTCCAGAGTCTGACCTCCGAAGCTCTTCTCGTGCATGGTTTGATTATTGCATTATTTTGATGCTAAGAACCTTACATTAGTCTCTATCTTTTTCAAAATCGAGGATAGCGCCTGTCTCAGCGTCTATGTCAAACTCGTACTCAACGCCGCCCTTATAGAATTCTACCTCATAGACCTTACGGCCGTGCTCATAGTCAAGCTCGACTTTCTTTACAAGATCTACCTGATCCTTCTTGAGGTTAACATGCTGCAGTGCCTTTGAAAGTGCTTCTTCCTTTGTGAGGGTGCCGCCTACAACATTTTCCATCATCTCATCACTGATCTTCTTCATGTCTGCCATTGATTTGTCCTCCCTAATGTGTTTGCTATATATACATATATGAATGTGTTCGAATATAAATCCAAACTCTATTGTACCAAAAGCATTTCTATTGAGCAATTATTTTCTCAATTTAGGCATCAAAATTTTACATAAAATTTCACCACCCCGGTCTAAGGCCTTGAGTTGAGGAACTTCCTGAAAGCTGTCAGACATCCAGCCTCTGTCTGGCGATCAGATCCGCAAAGAATCCGTTCTTTTCGATCAATTCATCATAAGTGCCTTCTTCGATTATCGTTCCCTGATCCATCACCAGGATGCGGTTGCAGCCGCGTATGGTCGACAGCCGGTGTGCGATAACGATACGGGTGCATTTCAGTTTGTCCAGCGCCTCTGCGATCTGTTTCTGGGTGAGATTGTCCAGAGCAGAGGTAGCCTCATCAAAAATAAGGATGTTCGGTTTGATCGCTACAGCTCTGGCGATCATCAGTCTCTGCTTCTGTCCACCGGATATGCCGCCGTCTCCTTCGGATATCTGTGTCTGCATGCCCATCGGCATATCACGGATGTCATCGGCAATACCGGCAAGCTCTGCAGCTTCCCAGGCATCCTCGAGACTCATCAACGGATCGGAAATGGCGATATTGGAAAAAATGTCCCCTTGGAAAAGGCTGCCGCTCTGAGTCACCGTACCGATATGCCGCCTGAGAGAGCGGAGATCCAGTCCGGTCAGGTCTCTTCCGTCATAATAGATCGCGCCTATCTCCGGACTCTCAAAACCGAGAAGCAGACGTATCAGTGTGCTTTTTCCGCAACCGGTGGTGCCGACTATACCGATATAATCTCCGGCGTTTATCTTCAGATCCATGTCCTTGATAACGTATGGCATATCAGGACTGTAACGGAATGATACATTGGAAAACTCTATATCCCCTTTCAGATCAAGCACCATGCTCTTGTTTTCGGAAGACTCCGGTTGAGCTTCGAGGATCGGCTTTGCCATATCAAGTACAGGCTTTATACCTGCGACAGACAGTCCTACTCCTGC
>Ga0310695_10011841_pt1 | contig 12361 bp, 19 predicted proteins | sample RumenRJG_04DNA_FD_203882 | JGI IMG/M metagenome (GOLD analysis project Ga0310695, IMG submission 203882) | Bovine rumen microbial communities from Lethbridge, Alberta, Canada - RJG_04 (v2) (version 2) | ecosystem: Host-associated > Mammals > Digestive system > Stomach > Rumen | place: Canada... | reverse complement strand
TCAAGAATAGCTTGTGTGTTTGATGTTGCATTTGTTATAATATCTCTTGTATTATTAGCATCTGCAAATCTTGTAGCATTTGCTTCATTTTGAACTATGTTTTGTGTTTGACAAGTTGCTAATCTATTGTCGCAACAACATTGTTGAAGAGCATTATTAATGTTATTAAATCCATTTAATGTTGCTATTTCTGAATTAAATGCTTGTTGCATATTTGCCATTTGTCTGCTATTTGCAGAAATTTCAGCATTTGCAAAATTATTATTTACAGAACTTATAACATCATTTGTTGAATTGCATAATTGAGTTGATAGATTTTGTACTCCAGAGTTAATTCCTGTTAATTGGTTTGTTAATTGTAATGTATCAAATCCGTTATTTGTGTTTTGCATTATTTCTTTTTGACCATTTGATAGCCAAGGATACATAACATCCATTCCGACACCTCCGCCGAAACCGCCGAAACCCCATCCGCCATTCATCATAGCAAGGATTATAATAAACCATAGCCAACCGCTATCTCCTCCAAATCCATTTCCGAATCCATTTCCATACATTGGATAAGGGTTGTTATTTCCAACAATTGCTTTCACATCTGCCGGACTTAAGTTATCTCCCATAACTTTTCTCTCCTTTCTTTTAAAATATTTATAATAATGCTAAATGCAATTATTATCTATTTCATATTTTGTAATTTTGCCAACATCTCATTTGGACAACCGATACTGTTTACATTGATTTAATAAATTTTGTTTTTGTTCTGGACTAATACTTCCAAATATTTGATTTACTAAATCTTGTGGATTATTTTTGCCTTGCATTAGTGCGTTTATTGTTTGAAAGTTTTGTGGCATTTTTACTTTCATTTGATTCATCATTGTCTGAATTATTGACATCGGATTCATTTGCATAATTAATCATTCCTTTCATCTCTTCAATTTGTTTTCTTAACATTAATATTTCTTTATCTCTTTCATCTATTTCTATTATTTCTTCTAACTTAAATGTTCTTATATCCCCATTTGTATTTTTAATCCATAACGTATTCAATTCTTTGTTTAAAAATACTCCTGTTTTTGTTACAAATATTCCTCTAACTTCATCAATATTATTTACATATTTACTTTCTAATTCATTATTAGTTGGGTTAGGTGCTAACTGGAAGTTTTGGGTCAAATTCGTTGGAGTTGGTTGCTGTTGCATTTGATTTTGATTAAATTGTTGCATTTGTTGCATTTGTCTATCTATTTTTTCTCTCATATTTTGTAAATCTTGCATATTTTGCATGTAATATTGGTTATTTTGATAATATGGATATGGCATTTTATTTATTACCTCCTATTTGTTTTATATTTTAGTTTTGAACTATTTTTATACTTTATATATATAATTTGTTTATTTTAAATTTAAATTGCTTTATTTTTGATTTTAAGGCTTAATAAATTATCTATGTTATCTAATTTTCTCAAAATTAAAAGAAGATACCCGAGCATAATCTAATTTGTACCTATTTCGATTATTTTCTTTCATTTCTCGACATCTCCTTTCTTTTAACTAATTAAATTTTAACATTGAAGTTTGATTTTAAAATATCTTAATAAGGTCAAAAAAATATCACTTAAAAATTTCACTTGACAATAAGCAAAATAAGTGATATAATATACTTACAATTAAATATTAATTATTGTTATGAGCAGAAACAATAGTAGTTAAGTTTATAATATGTTTTTAATAACATTTTATATAAATTAATAGGCATTGCAACTGCTCAGCAATGTCTATTTTTTTGTGCCTCGCTGACAAAGTATTTTCATTTTGTCTTAATAGATGGGTTCTTACTTGGAGTTGAAAGCCAAACTAAATCTGTGGGGAATGAGCCGGCAAACGGGGACTTTTTGCTGTGTCTTTCACATAGCAGAAGATATTTTCTTTTTAGGGGGTTTTCTTTTCTTTCTTCTTTTTATTTATTTGTTTTCTTTCGTGTTGTTTTATTTCTTTATTTTTCTTCTTTCGTTTTCTGTGGTTATATATTATTAAAAGCAATAAAAAAGAGATTGCTAATTAAAGCAACCTCAATATTTTATTTTTAATTTGTTTAATTCTTCGCTTTACTGTACTTTCTGACATATTCATTTTTAATGATATATTTACTATTGAAGCTCTGCCATATTTACTTGTTAACATTTTAAATATTTCTTCTTGTTCAACAGTAAAGTTTGCATTATTTAAAATATATTCTAGTTCTGGTGTTGTAAAATCAAAATTAATTTTATTTTCTTTTTCTTCTAACTTTTTTTCCATTGCTTCTTCTCCTTGTAACAGTAGTTCTTGTTTTAATTATTTTCGCCATAATTTATATCCCCACTTTCACTATTTTCTAAATAAGTAGCAATTCCATTTTCTCCACCATCAACCGTTGTTGTTTCTGTATCTGCAACGGTTTCAAATTGACTTTCAAATATAAAGAAGCCAATTATCATAGCAAATATTACACATATTAAGATAATTATTATTATATCTTTTCTTTTGCTTTGTGCCTTTAATTCGTGCAACATTTCAGTTGCTAAATTTTTTTCTTCCATCACATATTGCCTCCTTTATTTAAAAGTTATTACCGCACCAATAATTCCTGTTATTATTATTGAAGCACATAACTTCCATAACCAACCTTGATTATCTTCAAGTTTCTGTAATCTTTTTTCAATAGGTTGTATCTTTAACTCATCTATTTTTTCGCCATTTGCTATCTTTTCGCCTATTACATCAATTTTTTTATCAATCTGTTGTAATAAGCTTCTGTATTCTGTCACTTCTTCTTTAAGCTCTTGTACTTCATTTTTTAAGTTATTAAACTCATTTCTACTTACAAATTCTTCAGACATTTCCAACTCCTCTTTAATCACAATTTATTAAAGACTCTTGAATAGTATGACCGCTTTTTAATCTTTGCCTAAATTTATTATAATTTATAAAATTGTAAAACAGTCAATCTTCCATATACTTCATTTGCGTGATTTTTTATTTTTTTCATATTTTACCTAGCTTTCTCCTAGCATATAAATCATATAGAGCAGGTCTGCTAGGCGACTTTTCAATAAGATAGCTACTTCTTATCTAGCTCTATAATTATTATATAATAAATTGTCACGATTGTAAACTATTTAATTCCATTAACCCATACTGCAAATCCAGTTTTGTAATTGTTTGTGCTATTGTTTTTATTGCTCTTATTCCAGCACATTTAATCCATACTTTAAAATCTTTCATAATATGTTCCTCCTTTCTTTATTAATCTGTCGTTTTTGTGTATTCTAATACTACTTTTGCATTTTGAGTTCTACTAGACCAATCTAATCCTTTTGCCTCAATTTGAATATTTGTTGTATTAATTTTGCATTTTACAAGAACATCTAAATTATCTATTCTTGGCGCTTTAAAAAAACGGTTGTCTGCTGTGTCATACCAAATTAAATCATAATATGTAAGCATATCCATGTTACTTATATTGTGATTATAAGTTTGCGCTTTGTTATTTGGTAAACTACCAATTTCAACTACTTTTCTATATATTGGTTTTCCGATTTATCCATGTACCAATTCTTACCTCACTTGTAGAATATTCTTCCTTCTTCATAAATTCTTCATATACATTGTTGTCATTTTTTACATACATTTTTTCTTGGTTTGCTACATTTTGCAACCATACTTTCTTTCTATTTACTCCAACTGGTTCTGTTGGGCTTACTACTACTGATACATCATTTATATAATTACAACTATAAGTTTCTGTTGTACTATCACTTGGAGAATTAACAATTTCGTTTCCTCCTGCACTGCTTAGTACATCAGTTTGACTCCATTTTGTATCATCAAATTCTTCTGGCGTATCTACATTTTCTATACATATATATAATTGTTCTTCATATTTAACTATATCACCAACTTCATAAGTCTCGGTATTATCATAATCCTCTCCACCTATGTTATTAGCATTTTGATTTATAGCATTTTCTATATTTGTTTGCAATTTATTCATTACATAAGCAGATAAAGGTGTTGCTCCATTATATCTTGCAGGTGTTACTGGATAATCCACTTCATCTATTGTTACTTTTGCATTACTTACTTTTGTTCCATCTTGAAAATTAATCTTGTCCATTATTTGCCTCCTTTTCAAGTTTTTCTAATCTTTCGATTAAGTTTGCTAATATTTCATCTTTTTGTTGATTTTCTTTTTGTAATTTTTCTATTTGTTCTTGTTGCTCTTGGATTGCTTTACAACATACTGATACAAATGAATATACATCTACTCCATCATTTTCTTTTGATGTTACTTCTTTACTATATTTATATTTATCTCCTATAACAAATCCTATATGTTTCTTTGTATCATCTTCTTCTGTTTTTAAATTATATTTGTATATATCTATATCTTTTATTATATCTAATCCACTTGGTAATTTTTCAAAATTCTTTTTGATTGTTTCTCTTGAACCTTGTGTAACTGTTCCTGTGGCATATACATTTCCTTGACTTCCATCTATTGCTACATAAGTACTATCATTAAAAGTAGAACCTGCAATTCCTATAACACAATTATTTCCAGTTATATTTGTTGCATTTATTCCGCCTAATCCTAAACTTACAACTAAATTACCTAAATTATCTTTAATTGAAACACAATTTTTTACATCATCAGCCTTTATTTCAAAACTTCCACTTGCTATTTTAGTATTAGTTGTAATTCCGTTTATTATATTAGAAATTATAGTATAATCTGCTGAAGTTATACTACCAGAATTATTTACATCTAAAATATTAGTTGCATTTATATCTAAAGTAATTCTATTCATTATATTCATTGCGGTTAATATTTTATCAAATAAATTGTAATTATATATACTACTTATATTTTTAATTAATGAATTGTTATTTATGTTAAAATCAGCTATATCTCCTCCTGTTGCCGTAATATTGCCAGCACTATTTAATTTAAAATTTGTACTATCTATAATTAGCCTATTACTTTTTAATTTTATTTCATCAGCACTAGCATTTATCATTGATACAATTTGGTCATTATCATTTTTGTCTACTTTTAATTCTAAATTTGCACTTAAATCTTCAATATCTCCATCTACTCTTTTTATTTTACCATTTACACTTAATTCGATAGCCTTTGCACTTTGTTCAATAGCACTATTCATTTCACTTTGTGTTATATATAACTCATTAAATTCATTTTTTACTAAATATTGTGCTACTATTTTATTCCCTGCCATATCATATAAATAAATGTAATTTTCACCCTCAAATAATTCTATATTAACATCTTCTAATGGTTCTTTTACAGGTTCATCTAAAACTGTTAGTACATTATATTCACTTAGTGATAATCTACGCATTACATAATCTTCATTAAGTGTTATAACAAGACTATCATAAACATCTCTTTTAAATCTTAATTCTTCAATGTCTATTTCATATTCTTTCTTTTCTCCACTAGGATTAGTCATAGGTTGTTTATCTACAATTATTTTATAAATCACCTTAATTCACTTCCTTCCATATTAGGTTGCAAATCTTCAGCAGGATATAAATTTTCTGCTGGATATAAATATGGGTCATCATAAGTTTTATTTCCTCTTATTTCTACTTCTAAAGCATCTTGCTGCATAGCTTCTGTCAAATGTATTTGTGTAACTCCTTCTACTGTTCTTTTATAATCTACTGCATTTTCTACTTGTTGTTTTATTCCATCTACATCTTTTTCTACTTGTGTTATTCTACTATCATAAGTTCCTACATTTTTTACTACTTCATCTATTTTTTGATTTTGTTTATCTACTATTATATAAGTTTTATTAATTCTCATATCTGTTTTATCTGCTTTAGAATAATCTGTTTCACTTTTTTCAGGCATATCTGTATGTATTATTTCTTCTATTCCTGTTGTTACATTTATTTCATCATTTAGCATTAAACATTGGTAAGTATTTTCTCCAATTCGTACATTATATAAGTCTCCAACTTCATAATACAATATTCCTGTACTATTAAAATCATTCAAATAATAATATAATCCATTTAGAGCATTTAATATTCCTTGTAAATAATCACTTCTATTATTAAAATTCATTATTTGATTATCAACTATTTTTACCTCTGTTAATCCATTTTGTGCAACACTATCTTCATCTTTTAAATATACATTATCGCTTTCTCCAGACCTTGATAATACTATTGAATTTATTACACCATATTTCTGACCAAAATCAACATTAACATCTTTCAAAAAATCCTCATCTATTGTATCGTTAGTCTGTGTTGGGTATTTTACTTGTATTTCATCATTTTCATTTAAACAAATTAAACTTCCTGTTGCCTGTGCTATTTCATCTAAAATATCTCTATATGTATACTCTTGTCCTAAATATAATTCACTAGGTATTTTCATATCTTGATTATAAAATGTTGTATTGGCAACACTTAATCCTATTTTATTTCCTAATGCTATCAAATAATCTTTTATCTTTATTGGATAATCTACACCTAAATCTTCGTTTTGCTTCATTGAATATAGCATTTTGTCATAGCAAGTTAATTTATATGTATTTGTATCTTCTTGTTTTTCTGATTTATAAACTACATAATTGCCATAATTAAGCATTTCATATTGTTCATTTACTTTTATTCCTATTTGACAGTTTATTATTGTATTAAGAGGTATGTCAACAGTTAATTCTAAATCTAATTGTTTCATTACTGATTTTAATAAATCTGCATTATAATGCGGTGTTATTGAATATATTTCTTCTTCTAATTCTGTATTATTATAGGTTATTACACCTCTTAATTCTCTACCTAATTCTGTTAATTGACTTTTAAAATCAATTGTATGTTGTTTCATTATGACCTCCTTTCTCTAGCAATAAATGTGCATTCAAAGCTATTGTTTTTGGTCATTATCTGCTTGTTTTCATAGTTCCAATCTCCTGTATATGTTGATATTGTTTTGTTTGAGTTTGTATCTGGGTCATAATATGTTAAACTTTGAGTTCCACTATTTAATATTGGTGCAATAATATTCATTTCTGCTTTTGTTAATTTTCTAAATGTCAACGTTATTTTAGGAAATATTCCTACTAAAGTTCCACTAAATTTTCCTTTTAAATTTCTACCTGTATCACTTCCCCATAACTTATTATATTCATATTTTGCACTTAATAAATATTGTCCCATACTTATATTATTTACTTTTATACTGTCTTTATTTAAAAACAATTATTGCACCTCCTAACTATTAAACGCAAATTCTTGCTCTGCATTTATTTGTTTTATTTCTCTTGCTATTTGTCTATTTCCTACTTTTGTTATGTTGGTTAAGTTTACTACTACATTTCTACCTATTTCTGCTCCTAATTCTGCCATTGCCTGTTGGTCTGTTAATGGAATAACGCCCTCTCGTCCTGCTTCTCCACCTATTGCACTTCCTAGCATTGTTCCTTTGTTTGGCATATTTATAATTCCACCAACCTTTAATCTAGGTAAATTAAATGTTGGTAATGTACTTAAATTTATTCCAGGTACTGCATTTATTACACCAATTAATCTATTTACGGCTCTTATAGGAGAATTTAATATTCTTTCTACTGCTCTTAATACTCCATTTACAACAGCTTTAAAAGCTCCCGCAATTGCTTCTCCTGCTCTACTTCCTAAATTGCCAAAAAATCCTACTATTCTATTTACAATATTACTGAAAAATGAACCTATTCCACTAAATACATTTCTTATAAAATTCCAAGCATATTGAGCACCATTTTTTATAGCATTCCATAAAGAATTGAACACATTTGAGACTATATTTACTGCTGTGATAGCACCGCTTTTCATTATATTCCATAATGTTTGAAGAATAGCTTTTATTACTTCTACCCCTGCACTAATATTATTTTTTATAATATTGATAATAGATATTGCCATTCCTTTAATGCCTTCCCATAAACTAGAAAAGATTTGCTTTATTCCTTCCCAAGCCATTTGCCAATTGCCTGTAAACACACCTTTGATAAACTTTATAATTCCATCAAAAATGCCTTTTATCATCTTAAAGAAACTATCAAAGAAATTAAGTATTTGTTGTAAGTTATCTATAAATAAATCATATATATTTCCTATTGTATCTCCAAACATTTTGTGTACCCAATCTGACTTACCTGTTAACCAATCAATTCCTTTTTGTAAAAACGCTTCTATTTTATCCCAATGTCTTATTATTGTGCCAACTATAAATACAACTACACCTATTACAACTCCAGGGAATCCTAAAATTATTCCTAAAAGCCCTGTTAAAAATATTCCTATTCCTTGTATTATTTTCCCAAAGTTTTCCCAAGTAGGTGCTTCCAAATAATCTTTCAATGCTCCTATTGTCCATAATATTCCTGCTACCATTGCTCCAATTCCTAATGCTGTTAAAGGCTTTATTCCTAAATGAATTAATGCTAATGCTGTTGCTATTCCAGCTAATGTTGATAATATCTCATCTTTATGGTCGATTATCCATTGTAACCAATCTGGAACTTCTCCTTGAAATTTGCTTAGGTCAAAGTCTGGTGCTACTCCACCTGCTCCGCCTCCGCCTCCAGCACCACTATCTGACTGGTCTGTTAGCATATTAATTTCATCAAATCCTGCAAGTTGTTTCTTTATTTCTTTAGCCGCCTTTGCTACTCCACTTGCTCCCGCTTTCATCTTTTGAAAATTCTTTGCACTACCTCTACTAAATAAGTTTATTCCAAACCAAGCTTGAACTATTGCATTTATATATCCAAGTAATGTGGCTGCTAATCTTACAATCCACTGTAAAACTGGTGCTATCATTTGAGTTAATGCGTATCTTATATATTCTATATTGGCTGCATATTGTTTATCATATCCTGCTAAACTGCTTGAAGCTTGTCTTAAAAACATAAATGCACTTCTTATTCCAAATATTCCTAGTGCTAATCTTGCAACTTTACTAATTGAACTTTGTATAGAACTTCCAACACTATTAAAACTATTTTTTAATTTGTCTACATCTGATACTTGTTTTTCTGTTTTTACATTTTCTATTTTTTGTTTATATTCACTTACTTTAGCATTTATTTCATCATATCTATATTTAGTTTGTGCTACTTTTTGTTCTATTGCATTTTGTTTAGTTAATGCTCTATCAAATTCACTTCCTAATTTTTCTAATGAGCCATAGGTGTTTTGCAAATCTTGAAATGTTGCAAATTCTTTTGGTGTTGCCTGTCCTGTTGCTACTCTATCTTGAGCTTCTTTTAATCTTTGATATGCTTCTGCTAAAGCATCTGTTTTTTGTCTTGCCTTATCTAGTTCTTGTTGTTGACTTCCTAATTTTGCATCTATAACTATTTTTTTATCTTCTTCTTTTTTCATTTTCTTTTCTAAATCTGATATTTGTCTGTCAAATTTATCTGTATCTAATCTTGTGCCTATTGTTATTTCTCCGTCCACTTGTGCAACCTCCTTTCTAAATTTCTATTCCTAAAGACTTGTAAAATGCTTTTGCACTTTCTTCTTGCTCTTTTGTCATCTTAACTTCTTCTTGCTTACAATATTTTTGACTTAATAACTTTTGTGCTTCTATTAGTTTCTGTCTTGCTTTATTATCCTTTATTTCCTTTGGCTCTTGATTTAATATACTTGTTACTCTGTTTAATATACAACAATTACCAAATTCGCTTGTACTTAAACTTTCTAAATCATTATAAAAATCATACCAATGTAAATATTCTAATTCATAAGGGTCATATTTATAATCAAATTTAAAGCTTGCTTTTATTAAACCTATACATTTATTAAAATCTAGCTCATATTTCTCTTTATTTTCGTTTTTAAGTTCTTTTTTATCGTTGCCCAATAAAAGATACTTCATAACTAATTCAAATAGCTTATTTTTGTTTGTACAGTCTAATCCGTTCTTCTCCAAACAACTTATATATAATTGCTAATGCTCTTTCATATTCTCCTATGGTTTTATCTTCTGCAATATTATTGCATTCTAAAGCTACTCTAAAATCTGTATTAATTTTATATAGTTTATCATCTACTTTTACATATTGTGGATTATTCAATTACATCATCTCGTTTAGTTTTATTAGAATATTTTTCCATTATATCTTTCTTTATATCTTCTGCTTTTATTTGTAATTTAGGAAGTATTGCTTTTTCTATTATTTCATCTATTTCATCAAGTCTTGCTAAAGTTAGTTTTCTACCATTTAATAACTTTTTAACTCCATCTTTACCTAAAAACATATCATATATTTCAGCTTCTTTTTTGTAAAATTCGTTTGTTGCTTTTATTTTAGCTTCTTCATTTGAGCTAAATAGTTTCTTGCCTTTATGGTCTTCTTTTTTATCAATTATTGTATATTGATTTTTTAAATATTCTCTATTCTTCTTATCTGCTTCCATCATATCTTGTAAAATCAATAAATAATCTAAATCTCCTAAATTGAACTCTAAAAAGTTTCCTGTATCATTTCCATCTTCATCTTTTATTTTCAATCTTAAAATGTCTTTTGCCTTTTTAAGTTGAATTTCATTATCGCTTTTGATATTAATCTCTGCTTCCATAAATCTAATTCCTCCTTATATTTAAAAAAGAGGTCGAGGTGTCTTATTTCTGCCTCTAACCTCTATCGGTTTTATTTTTATAAAGTTGGTGTAAATGTTGGTACTCCACTTGCTATTGCAACTTTTCCTTCTACTGGGTCACCATCGTAATATATATCATATTCGATTTCTTCTCCAGAATATGAAGTAACTGTTATTATTGCATCGCTTTGTTTTGCTGCATAACTTCCAGAAGCTCCACTCCAAGTGTCAACATCTAATACTTTTGTTTTATAGTTTAATTGGTCTCTACCTGCTGCTATAAATTCAAATTCAGGGTCATTTTTATAACATTTTTGTGTTACAGAACCTTGTTTTTGATTTGATGTGTGGTCGTTTCTTGCATTATCTTCTACAATCCATTTTTCTGTATCAACTTGTGGATTATATGATACTGAGTATTCATCTACTCCAACACCTAGAACAGCCCAAGTTCTTGCATTCCCTGTTGGTGTTGTATCTATGTATGTAATGAATTGACTTCTTTTAATCTTTTCAATATTTTCTGGTATTACTGCTAATCCCATTCTTTAATCCTCCTTTTTAAAATAATTTTGTATTTGCTTTGGTGTTAGAGGCTCAATAAAACCTTTTTCATTTAATTCAATTAATTCTTCTTTGTTTTTTACTTCTATTTCATCACCTTTATCATAGAATGTTCCATTATATTGGCAATTTATTTTTGCTATTGGTTTCATTTTACACCTCCCTATATTCTATTTGTATTTGTATATCAAATTCTGCGGTATTTGTATTTGCATTATTCATTGTTCCACAATTTAAACAACTTATGCTTTGTATTCCATCTATTTCTGGTAAATCGTTGTTATCATTCTTTTGCTTTATTATTTTTTCAAAAGTTTCATAAAATCCTATATTTTCTATATTAGTCATTGTATCAGCACTATAATTCATACGGCTTCTAAATGAATAAACATCTCTGTATAATGTATCTCCAATTATCCATTTTTGTACTTCTGTTACTACTGGTATTTTATCTAATGAATAATTATTAGGTTCATTACTTAAAAAGTTTATATTCATTTCTCCATATTGTCCTATTAATTCAGTTATTATATCCATTAAATATGTTCTTAATTTAGTTACTCTTAAATTACTTACCTCTATTGACATATTCTTGCACCTCTTTTATAACATCATTCATTTCAGCACTAACCATCTTTTTATCCCAATATGAACCAGTTCCGTGGTGTTGTATAATTTCTTACTGGACTTCCATGTACTTCTCCAATATATTGTGCGTGAGCATAAGGGCTTTCATAAGTTATATAATCAACCCCTTTGTCAACTATATCTCTTAAGTTTCCTATATCTTTAGGTACATATTTATCCATATGCTTATAACAAGTGTCTGTAAAGAATCTTTGTACTCTACCACCGTGGATTTATTCCTAAATCAGCTTTTATTTGACTTATAGGCTTCATTTTCATTTTATTTTCCTCCTAAATGAACGTGTGGATTATTTCCATGTTCATTTATAGTTATGCTTGTTACATTGTAAAACTCTTCGCCTTGTAAATCACTTTGCTTACTGATTTCAGGTTGTATGTCTATTGCTATAATATCTCCAATTGCAAATATGCTCTTATCTTCAACATACTCCATTGGTATTCTTATATTTACATCATTGGCATTTTCATATCCTTT
>Ga0310695_10011840_pt1 | contig 12363 bp, 5 predicted proteins | sample RumenRJG_04DNA_FD_203882 | JGI IMG/M metagenome (GOLD analysis project Ga0310695, IMG submission 203882) | Bovine rumen microbial communities from Lethbridge, Alberta, Canada - RJG_04 (v2) (version 2) | ecosystem: Host-associated > Mammals > Digestive system > Stomach > Rumen | place: Canada... | reverse complement strand
TTTTCATTTTTAATTTCTTTTTCTTTATTTTTTGGTTGATTTAATATTGAATTTTCATTTTGTATTTCTTTTTCTTTATTTTTTAATTCATTTGATATTTGTTTTTCATTTATAAAATCTTTTCTTTTTTCTTTTGGTTGATTTAATATTGAATTTTCATTTGGTATTTCTTTTTCTTTTTCTTTTAATTTTTTTGATATTTCAATATTTTTTGGAATTTCATTAACTTTTTCTTCATCTATTTTTTGTTTTTTAATTATTGAAATTTTTTCATCATTTTCAATTTTTGAATTTAAATTTTTATTATTATTATATATATTTTTTTCATTTAAATTTAGAAAAGGTTCTTGTATAAAATTATTATTTTCAATTAAATCATCTTCAATGATTTTAGTTTTTTTATTATTTATTTTTGGATAAACATTATCTATAATTTTATAATTGTTTTCATTTTTAATATAATTACAATAATCCATATCAAGATCTGATTTATAAAATGAATTTTTGAAATTTTTTTTATTTTGATTTTCATTTTTAACTAAATTATCTCTTTTTTTATTCTCAAATTTTTCTACTTTGACATTTAATAAATTATTATTTTCATAATTTATATTGTTATATGAATTTTTATTAAAATTAAATTCAAATTTATGATACTCATCATTAATTTTTTTTTTAAATTCATCATAAAAAAAAGCACAATCAGCAAAAAATTTCTCAAATTGATTTATAGGATTATTTTCTGAGAAAGATTTATAAATTTTTTCAAATTCAATTTCATTATCAACAAAAATTAAAAAAGATTGTTTATCACTTTTTTCAATTGTATTTAAAGCATCAATAATATTAAGAAGTGAATTAAGAAAATTATTTTTATTTTCATCATTATTACTATACATTTTTACTTTATTAAAAGCTAAATTAATACATTTTTTCATTTCATTAATTTCTTTCCCAGGATAAGGATTATTTATTTTATCTTCAAAAATATTAATTTTTTCTGAAACATCAGTTTCTTGATTAATTTTCATTGAAATATTATCTTTTAATTTTTCAACTATTGATTTAAAATCATCAAATGAAAAAGAAAAATTTTTATGCTCAAGATGATATGAATAACAATGATTACATAAAATTTTTCTACATTTTTTACAAAAATAATATTTATCATGAGAATGATTTGGAGTTGTTTTACTTTCCATTTCACATATATTATCCATTGATTTTATTAAATAAATAAATTTAAATTTTATTTTTTGATATGTTCAATCATATATTAATTTTATCAAAAGACAAATTTTTAAAAACTCTATTATTTAAAAAATAAAAAATCAGCAAAATAAATAGAAAAAAAAAAATTAAATTTTTTATATAAATATTAAAATAATAAATATTAAAAAAAAAATTAAAAAAAAAAATTAAAAAAATAAAAAAAAAAATAAAAAAAAACAATAAATTAAAAAAATTAATCATTCCCATAAATGGAAGAACAAAACCAATATTCTCTTCAAATAGATAGTACAATAATAAAAATGATACTAAAATCAATAGAAGAAGGTGATATAAACTTAATAAAATCAAACATATCAAAATATAATTTAAACATGAAAATCCTAATAGACACAGAAAATCAACAAAATGCATTTTTTTATACCGCCTTAATAAAAAAAGACGAAGACGCTTTAAATATATGTAAATATTTTAAAGAATTAGGAATAGATCCTTTATTTAAAGATAAACATCAACAAACATGTTTATATTACACAGCAAGAGAAGGAAAATATTTAACATCAAAATATTTAATTGAAGAATGTAATATTCCAATAAATGAAAAAGATATTTATGGTCAACATCCACTTTATTATGCTTGTAGAGAAGGACATTTAAATGTTTGTGAATTATTAATTGAAAAAGGAGCTGATGTTAATTTAGAAGATAAATATGGTCAAACTTGTGTTTTTTATGCTATTAGAGAAGGACATTATGAAATTGTTGATTTTTTATTGAAACATGGATTAAATGTTAATAAAATTGATAAAAAAAAACATACTCCTGTTTCTTATGCTGAAAAAATTGGACAAAGTAAAATTATGGAATTATTATTAAATAATGGTGGGATTAAACCTGAGAATAAATCTAAGAAAAAAAATGATAATAAAAGTAAAAAAGGTAATAAAAAAACTCCTGAAGAAGAACAATTTAATAAACAAGAAATGATTGATTCTATTCAAAAACCTAAAAAACATATTTTAGTTAAAATTTTACCTTCTGGACAAAAAGTTGCTTTAAATGATAATGAAATTGAAGAATTTAAAAAAAATAATCCTCAAGCTGCAAAATTATTATATAATAAAGAAGAATTAGAAAAAGAAAAACAAAATGCTAATGAAGATTTATATTTACATGAAAATTGGGAAAAAAATGCAAAAAAATTAATTTCTATGTTATGGAAAGTTAAAGATGCTGATTTATTTTATAAACCTGTTGATCCTATTGAATTAGGTTTACCTACTTATTTTGAAATTGTTAAACATCCTATGGATTTTTCTACTATTAAAAGGAAATTATCTAATTTTTCTTATACGAATTTTAATGAGTTTTGTAATGATATGAATTTAGTTTTTGATAATTGTTATTTATTTAATGGGAAAGAAAGTTTAGTTGGAAATATGTGTACTAATGTTAAGAGTGAATATAATAAATTTTATAATCAATTAGGAATGGATAAATTTCTTTAAAATTTTTATATTTTTTGTATTTGTAATTTTTATTTATTTAATTAAATATTAATTATTTTAATTTTTAAATAATATTTAAATTTTTTTTAATTGGATTTAAATTTTTATTTAATGGAAAATTTAAATGATGAAAATAAAATATTTCATTTATATACAAAATACAGACATTCAACATATAATAAAATTCTAACATCAAATTTAGAAATATCTAAATTTAAAGAAAAAATATCTAACTATGATAAAATATTTAAAGAAATGACAAATAATGAATTTAAACAAATGAAACCAGATGAAGTAATGGTTTATATAAAAGAAGACAACACAACAAAAGTAGTTTTAAAAGAAGAAGAAAAAAAAGAAAAAGAAGAAGAAAAAAAAGAAATAACTTTAAATAATAATCCCTTGGAAAAAAAACAAAAAACATTTTTAGTATTAGGAGGGTATCAAGATATAATAAATGCTTTATTAAAAAGAGGATGGAAACAATTAACAGATGAAAATGATATGTCATTTGATTATATTTATTCTTTAAAAAGTAAAAAAATTCCTCATCAGGATTTAAAACCAAATCAAATGTCAGGTCATTTTTGGAAAGCTTCAGAAATAACAAGAAAAGCAGGTTTACTTCATAATATTAAAAATTTATATTATAAAGAAGTTAATCTTGATAATTTTTTTCCTAGATCTTATGAATTATGTGAGAGAAATGATTTAGAAGATTTTATTGAAGATTTTAAAACAAATAAAGCTATTTCGATTTTAAAAGAAACTTTAATTAAAAAAGGTATTAATGTTAATAAAGAAATTGTTGAAACTGCTATTAATATTGTTAAAAGGAAAATTCCTATTATTAATGAAGAAGTTAATGTTAAAGAAAAATTTGATAGTGTTAAAGGAAGATTTTTTAATAATAAAAAAGAGGATAATAAAAAATTTGATATTCAATTAATTACTGATGAAGAATGGGATATTATTGGTAATGAAAATATGGATATTTATAATGAAAATATTGATAAATTAATAAAACAAAAAATGCTTTCTATTGAAGGAAGAAATCCTTGGAAAAAAAATTTGAATATTGATAATAAAAATAAAAAAAATAATATTAAAAGAAATAGTGGTTTAAAGAAAGTTGATAAGAAAAATTTTAATAAAAATAATAATAATGATAATAATAAAATAAAGGAAGATGAAAAAAAATTAGAAGAAGAAATTAAAGAAATGTTCAAACAAAAAGCTTTAGAAAGAGAAAAAGAAAATGAAAAACTAAATGAAAAAATAGAAGAAGAAGAAATAAAAAGAAAAGAAAAAGAAAAAGAACAACAAAAAAAATTAGAAAAAGAACTTGAACAAAAAAATGAAGAATTAGAAGAAGAAAAAAAAGAAGAAAAAGAAGAAGAAAAAAAGCCATTAACAAAAGAAGAAAAAGAGCAACAATGGAAAGAAGAATTTCTAAAAGAAAAAAAAACATATGACCGTCCAAATAAAAGACAAGAAAATGAAAATTGTGAAAACTTACTTCCAGAAATAAATAAAATAATATCAAAAATAAAAACAAATTTACCTGAATTTTCATTTGATGGAACAAAAAATGTTTGGATAGTAAAACCAGGAGGTTTAAGTAGAGGAAGAGGAATACATTGTATAGATCAATTAAATGATATATTATCAGATATAAAAATTTGTGGTCAAACAATAATTCAAAAATATATTGAAAATCCTTTAATAATTTATAATAAAAAATTCGATATTAGACAATGGGTTTTAGTAACAGATTTATCACCATTAAAAATTTGGTTATTTGATACTCCTTATATAAGATTTTCAGCTGAAAATTATAATATTAATGATTTTAAAAATATTTTTAGTCAATTAACTAATAATTCTATTGCTAAACATAGTGAAAATTTTAATAATGAAATTAATATTGAAGGTGATATGTGGGAAATTGAACAATTTAGAAATTATTTAATTAATTTTTATGGGAAAGATTATTGGAGTGATATACAAGAAAAAATTAAGAAAATTGTTATTTATACTCTTGTTAGTTCTAAACATAAAATTATTCAAAGAAAAAATACACATGAAGTTTTTGGTTATGATATTATGGTTGATGAGAAATTAAATGTTTATTTAATTGAAATTAATGCTTCTCCTGATTGGACTTATTCTACTAAAGTTACTGAGAAATTAGTTAAAATTGCTAGTGAAGATATTATTAAAGTTGTTGTTGATTATGCTGAAGAAGAATTAAAAGATGAAAAAGATAGAAAAGTTGTTGATACTGGGAGATTTAAATTAATTTTTAATTCTAATGATTTTCCTAAGTTTGATAATATGAATGTTAATATTTATGAAGTTGATAAAATTAAAAATGAATAAATTTGATTTTTTTATTGTTAATATTTATTTTGGATAAAAGTTTATTATTATTAAATTGATTGTATAAAATAGAATTAAGGATTTTAAATAAAGATTTAAATTAAAAATTAGAAAAATTATTTTATTTTTTTTAAATTATAAAAGTATAATTTCAAAAATAAAAAAAATATGTTAACAAAAAATGAAATAATAAAACCATTTCCAAATCCAACTTTAGAAGAATTAATATCATTACATGTTGAACCAAATAAAAAAGAAAATGTAATAAAAACTACTATATTAAAAGAAGAAATACCTTTAAATTTATATCTCCCTTTAACATTACCAAAAGTTGTTAAACCAGTTGAAAAAAGAATATTATATGACCATGAAAAAATATTAGAAAAAGAAAAAAAATTAGAAGAAATAAGAAAACAACAAAATAATTTCCCATTTAAACCAAATATCAATAAAGAAATAAAAGAAAAATCAAATTCAAAAAGTAAATTTTCAAAAATAGTGAATTCAATAATTGAAAATAAATTAAAATTTAAAGAAATTGAAGAAAGAAATCAAAGAAATTATAAAGCAAAACCATTTAATTTAAATCAACTAGTAAAAAAAGTAAGAAATATAACAAAAAGTGTAGATTCAATATTTAAACATAAAATAAATAATAAATATGAATTTGCAAATAAATATCGTCAACATGCAATTTCAAATAAAAAAGATTCAACCACTGTAGATGAATTTTATGGTGTTCAAAAAAGTAGAGATTATATTCATTTAGAAAAAATAATTTTAAATGGTGAATATGATAAAATGATTCATAAAATGATAGTTCCAAATAAAAAACATTTTATTTATAATAATAATGATGATGATAATTTAAATAATGATAAAAATAAATCAAGACATATTAGAAGTGTTAGTAAAAATGATTTGTATAGAAGTATTAATTATATTTGTTCTAGAAATAACAATTATATTGAAAATAATCATTTTTCTCATGATGATGATATAATAAATAAAAATAGAAATTATGAAAAAGATTTACTTGAAAGGAAAAATATTAAATTTTTTCATAGATATCAAAATATTCTTCGTAATTTAAAAAGTGAAGAAAAAATACATTATAAAAATAAAATATTTAATAAGGATGATATTGATAAAATTATGAAAAGTAAAAATATTTTAGAATATGATAAATTAAAATATGATTTTGCTTTTAAAATTGGTACTCTTGAAGCAATTAATAGAAATCCACTTAAAAAAAATAAAAAAAGTAGAAGTGAACTTTTAGAAAAAAAAAAAGAATTGTTAACAAATACAATAGAAACTAAAGTAAATACAGCAATTAATAATTTAGATGAAGGAAAAAGAGAATCAAAACATTATAAGATTGAAGATTTTATTAAATTATAAAATGTTAATATTTTCTATATAAAAAGCACATTTAAATTTATAAATAAAATAAAAAAAATTCTATATTTAAATATATGATAATTTTTATTTTTTTCTCTTTTAAAAAACCAAAAAAAAAATAAAAAAAATAAAAAAAAAAACATTTTAAAAAAAAACATTTTCATCTATAAAAAAATTAAAAAAAAGCTACTCTTCCCCTTCATCTTCCTTCTTTTCTTCTTCACCATGTTCATTCCCTTCATTCCCTTCATTAATAGAATCATTCATAATTTCCTCATTAAGGGCTTCCTTAGGTAAATCTTCATCATTAGCTCCTTCAGGTGAATAATACTTAACAATTTCTAAAGGATAATAAGAATTAATAGTATTAATTAAATGAACTAAAATTCCACTAATATGACTTTTTTTAACCATATCTCCATATCTAATTTCTTCTAATTTCTGCAATCCACCATTTTGAACAAAATCTTTTAATTCATGATTATTAGTTTTTAAATATTTAACATATTGATTTAAAATATGTTTTAAAATATTATCAGGAGCAACATATAATAAAGGTTCCAATGCTGATAAATTAGCACAATTATCAATAATTTTTTTCATACTTTGTTTAGCTTTTTCTTTTAAGTAATCAGTTGATTTTACATCTTTATAATAATATAACATTAATGATAAAACATTACTATCAGAAACTTCTTTTGAATGTCTTGTACTATGTCTACCTATGTGACCAAGAGCATAACATGCAGCTGCTTTCAATTGAGGAGAAACCTCATTTTGTAATGCATCAGCAAGTTGACTTATTGCTTTAGCTTCAATAACTTTCCAAGCTAAATCCTTTTTGAATGATGATATAAATCCTAATGCTAAAATACCATATAAACGAGGATCTCCTTTTATATTTGTTATATAATCTACTAATATTCCTGCACCACCATTATCAGTTATTATTGTTGCATTTGATGGTGATTTATTTACTATTTCACATACACAAAATGCAGCATTTTTTTTTACTATATCATCAGGATCTTTTAAACAATTTAATAATTTTTGTGGATTTGTTATTTTTCCCATTACATGAGTAGCTAATTCTACACTATGACGAGAAATATTTCCAAGTAATTGACATATATTTCTTTTTAATTGTGTATCATTATAACTTAAAAAAAATATAATAGTATCTAAACCATTTTCTGCAACAGGTTGTGCTAATTGTTCACTATGAGAAGATAAATAACCTAAAGTTAAAGCAGCAGCTCTTTTTAATAATATATCAGGTTCTTGTAAACATAAAATTAAACTATCAACTGCATTAGCTTTAATAACTTCATGTGCTAATTCAGGACTATGTTTAGCAATATAACCCAAAGCCCAAGCTGCAGCTTCTTTAACATCAGTATCAAATTCATCAAGACATTGAACTAAAGGTTCAAGAGCTCCATTTTTAACTACTTCTTCAGCAAGTTTTTCATTGTGTTTAGCAACAGATTTAAAAACGTAACAAGCTACTTTTTTAAAAAATCTATTTGGTTTTAATAAGGAATAAATTAATTGTGGAATTATATTATTTTCAACTACACTTATTGCTAATTCTTCACTAAAGTTTGCTAGACGTCCTATTGCTAATGCTGCACTTTGTTGAATTGAGGGAACACTATCTAAGAGGAGAGGACGAAGGAGACCCATTACTCCTGCTGCATTTAATGCTTCTATGTTTGAAGGTTTTGATGCTAGGTCTGCTATTGTTTGAACAAAGGTTATACGGGCTTTTTGATATTCTTCAAATGGTTTTAGCAAGGCTCTTGACATTTTTTTATTTTTTTTTGTTTTTTTTTCTCAATTTTTTTTTTATTTTTTTATGGGAGTTATGGGATTTTGTTAATTTTTTTTTTAAAAATTATTTAATTATATTTTTTATTTTTTTATTATATTTATAAAGTTTTTATATTTACAACAATTTTTATATATTTTTAAGTAAAAAAAATCAAAAAAAAAAGGAAAAGAAAAAGAACATATAATATATCATCATTATGGAAAATAATTATTTCTAATCCAAGAATTCAACTCAATAAAATCAGGTCTTCTCTTTTCTTTAATTTGTAACATAAAAACAACTAAGTTAATAAAATTTTTAGAATATCTTCCTCTAAGATACTTTTCAATAATAATCTTTTCAGTATCTTGATCATTAATTTCTCTAATATCATATAAACTTTGATAAGTAAGAGTAGCAGCAAAAAAAAGACAAAAACCAAGTGAAAAAACATCATTTTTAAAAGCATTATATTCTGTATTTTCCAAAGGACTTTTTCTATAAGCTTTAAATAAAATTGGACTCATATATAATTCAGTTCCTCTTACAGTTTGTTTATTTGTATCATTATTATAATCATCATTTTCAAAAAAACCATTTTTAAATAATTCAAATCTTTTTTTTTCTTTAGTTTTCGCTTCACCAAAATCTGCAATTTTATAAATATTATTATTATAACATAGAATATTTTGTGGTTTTACATCACGATGACTTATTCCTTTTCCTTGTAAATATGAGAAAGTTTCTATTAAATTTATTAATATTTTTATTAATTCATTTTCAGTATAAAAAAATTTTTTTTTTGCTCTTTGTCTTATTTCCTTTTCCCAATCTAAATTTGCTAATTCCATTAAAACATACATTACATATGTTAATTTATCTAATTTTTTACATTGAATTCCAAAAATTTTAACAATATTTAATGAAGGGTTTTCATTATGTAAATTTATTAATAATTCATATTCTTTTTTCTTTTCATTTAATTCATTCATTGATGAAGCTGAAATTTTTTTCATTGCATATTTTATATGGGTTATTGGATGTTCTACTAAATATATTTTACCGAATGTTCCTTCTCCGATTAATTTTAAAATATTATAATCATCAGAATCAAATTCATTTTTTTTATAATTTTTATTTGGATCTGTATAAATTGGAACATGAATAAAATTTTTTTTATCTTCAATACTTCCTATGTTTGTTGAATCTGAGTTTTGACCTTCACTATTTGTGTTTAATTTATTATCAATTTCTGTTTTCATTATTTCCTTTTCTTCTAATTTTGTACTTATATCTATTTTTAATGGGATATTTTTACAATATTTTCCAATGAATTTATTATTTTTATTTAATCTTTGAGTATCGGAAAAGTTATTTAAATTTAATTTTGTTCCACTATTATTATTAATTGATATTTTTGGTTTGTTATTAAATCTAAATGAATTTTTCCCATTTTTAATATTCATAAATTCAAATAAAATATTATGCATTTTTTTTGTTTCTTCAGGAGAACAATAATTTCTAAAATCAATTTCAGTACTTTTTTTCATTAATTGATTATTATTAATATCATTTTGAATAATATTATTTTTTCCATTAATTTCATCATTAATACTTTTTTTATATAAATGACTTAAACTTAAATTATTAGAAGTTCTCTTAACAATATTATTAGACTTTTCTCTTTCTTTTCTTTTTTTATTTAAATCACTTAAACTTCTCAAAGAATTTTTTGTTTTATAACTTGATTTACTTAATCTCATTTCTTTAGTTTTAAAATGTTTATTACACATTGGACAAATCCATTCAAAATTATCATAATTATAAATATTAAAACATTCACTGCAAACAATAACTTTTTTCCCATTATAAATACCATCAAATAATATTCCTCCATCATAATGTTTAAATTTCCTCATTTTATTTATTTCACAATTACATTCTTTACTCATTATCACTTTTGGTATTGAGTAAATTTGTTTAATTAAAGAATGAATAATACAAATTGATTTTAATTTATTTTTATCAAATTCAATATGAATTTTAGGTTCGCATTTAAAATTTTTATGACATATATCACAATAAGAAAATAATTTAGAAACATCGAAAATTTTTTTACAATGATAACAAATTAATTTAGTAATATAATTTTTACAAAAACTAATATCACAATATAATTGATTATCACAAATTGAACATTTAATTAAATCTTCTTTACTTTTCTCACAATGTAATTTATTAAAAGAAACAGGGAATAAAAATTCATAATTTTTATTTTCAATAATTCTAACTTTTGAATAATATTCAATATTATGTTCAGCACAAAACATTTTTATTTGAAAATGTTTATAAACTTGTTCACATGGAATACAATAAATATTATTATTATAAATTACTAAACCATTTCCACAATTATGAAGTGCTTCATTGCAATTTTGACAATGAATAAAATAATTTGGTTTATCTAAGAAAGGAAGTTTTTCTAATTTTATTCTCCTTAAAATATTTAAATCATTTATACATTGGTTTTTATCATTTAAGTATATTTTTAGAAATATAGTTTGTACTTTTTTAATAAGAGAATCAGAAAAATTTTTTCCTAAAATTTTTGTAAATATTGAAACTTGTTTTAGGAGATTTGAAATAAATTGATTTTGGGGAATTTGAAGTATTTTTGGATATAAATCATTGTATTGATCTTGGAATATTTTAGATAATTCTAATTCGTTTAGTGAAATGTCTGTCATTTGGTATTTTTGAGATGAATTCATTTTTTTTAATTTGTTTTTTAAATTAATATTTATGCTTTTTAAATTATCGATTTTTCTTTAATGAAAATAATTAATTTTTAAATTAATTTTTAAAAATAAAAAAATAATTCAAATAATAAAATAAAAAAAATAAATATTAAATAAAAAAATAATAATATAAAAAAATTTCAATAAATCAAAATATTATAAAAAAAATAAAATTACCATAAATAAAAAAATTTCGTTATATAAATAATAAATAAATGGGAAATTGTAAAGCTGCTGAAAATAGAAAAGCAAAAATATTATTTATAGTAGAAAAATATCCAAAATTTCATGGTGGAATACAAAATCAAAAAAGTGTATTAAAATTAATAAATGATAATGAAAATGAATTATGGGAACATTATCAAAAATTTATTTTATATAAACCAGATATTAAAAAATCAAATCCAACTTTATATGATTATTTTTTTACAAATAAATATGATGAAGATGAAAAAAATGAAAGTTATGGTGAAACAAAAGAAAATAATGATGAAGAAAAAAAATATAAAATGAAAATAATGGATTTAAAAAGAGAAGATACAGAAAGATTTTATTTTTTTTTCAATAAAGCAAATTATGAAATTTTAAGTATTCAAAATGCAAATACAAATTTTCCTTTATTTCAAAAAGAACAATTTCCAAATTATAGAAGATCAATTTATACTTCTCCATTAAAAGAATTATCTTTAACTTGTAGTGAAGTTATTTTAGATGATAATCCTAGTTCTTGGGAATTAATTAAAAATTTAGAAAAGTTAGATTTGAGTTTTAATAAAATTCATAAATTACCAGATCATATTGAAAAATTAATACATTTAAAAATTATTATTTTAAGAAAAAATGAATTAGTTACTTTACCTTTAACTTTTTCAAAATTAATAAATTTAGAAGAAATTGATTTAAGTGAAAATCATTTTTCTGTTTTAAATGTTGATATATTTAATAAAAAATTAAAAATGTTAAATTTAATTGGAAATTCTTTTGAAAAATTTAATTATAATAATAATAAAGGAGAATGTGGTTTAGAAAGATTATTTTTAGCACAAAATCAAATGAAAGAAATTCCAATTCAAATAGGTAATTTTAGACAATTAAAATATGTAAATTTAGATGAAAATTTAATATCTCAATTTTCAAAACAATATTTAGAAGATAAAATAAAATTAAAATTAACAATATCTTTATATAAAAATAAAGGAATTAATCAAGAACTTCATTTAGAAAAAGA
>Ga0310695_10011837_pt1 | contig 12366 bp, 9 predicted proteins | sample RumenRJG_04DNA_FD_203882 | JGI IMG/M metagenome (GOLD analysis project Ga0310695, IMG submission 203882) | Bovine rumen microbial communities from Lethbridge, Alberta, Canada - RJG_04 (v2) (version 2) | ecosystem: Host-associated > Mammals > Digestive system > Stomach > Rumen | place: Canada... | reverse complement strand
TTTGCAATACCAGCAACGCTGCATAGAGCAAATGAACGCCTACAACCGCACCAAAGCCACCCCCTCGGGGCTGAAAAAACGCGCCAAGATCTTGTCTAAGTTGTTTGCCGAAGTGGGCAAAAATCCCTATGTCGAGCCGCCCATTCACGCCAATTTCGGAGGCAAAAACGTATATATCGGCGACAACTTTTATGCCAATTTTAACCTTACCTTGGTAGACGACGGCAAAATCGTCATTGGCAACAACGTGCTGATAGGGCCCAACGTTACCATCGCCACCCCGCTGCATCCCTTGGACGCCGACCAACGCAAGTCCAAGGCAAACCAGCGCAATCTGGGCGTTACCATTGGCAACGATGTGTGGATCGCCTCGTCCGCCACCATCTTGCCGGGCGTAACCATAGGCGACCGCGCCGTAGTGGCGGCAGGCGCCGTGGTAACCAAGGACGTGCCCGCGGGCACCTTGGTAGCGGGCGTGCCGGCAAAAGTGATCAAAGTGCTGGACTAAGCCACAGCAACACAACGCAAAATCGCCGCCCACGAAGGACGGCGATTTTATGTTTTAGTTCGGCATATCTATGGGTTCAGCCACGGCAAAAGGTCTCCATATAGGCATATATTTGCTCGCGGGCTTGTCTCGCCGCGCGGCTATTGGTATTGATGGCAAAGGCGTGGTTGTCGGCAAACCGCTTGCTACCGTACTCGGCACATTCGACGCCTGCCGCACGCAGTTTGGCCAGCAACGTTTCGGCCTGCCCCTTGCAAAAGAAATCCTTGGCGGCATACACCACCATCGCCTTGGGGTGAGCGGGCGTAACGAAATCGACGGGCGACATATAGGGCATATAATCCCAAGTAGCCAAGTCCTTGGGTTTGCGCCCCGATATATCTATACATACCCCCGTGGTGATGCCGAAAGGCAAGCGATGTTTGAGCGAATCGGCCACGTCGAAAAGGCCGCAAATATACACCGCCGACCCGAAGCGCCCGTGCATTTCGCCGTAGGCTTTTTGCAAGGCGGGGTTGTCGGGCAGCATGGCCAACATCGCCGCATAGTAAGCGCCCGAACTGTCGCCCGTAACCATCATGCGGTCGGTATCCAGACGGTAGCGGTCGGCATTGGCCATCACCCAGTTGAAGGCATCCACCAAGCATTGCATTGGCTGCGGACAGGTGGCCTCGGGGCCCAACGGGTGATTGACGTTGACGACCATAGCGCCCGAACGCTTGGCAATGTTGAGACAATGGTAAAGGCGAAACGCTTTGTCTCCCGCCGAAAAACCGCCGCCGTGTATCTCGAATACCACAGGATATTTGGTGCCGTCGCGGCGAGGCACGTACAGCAAGTCGAGTTTGCAGTCGAAGCGCTCGCTAAAGGGAATATCACGCACTTGCACCACGCCGCGCACGGCTTCGGCCACTTTGTCGGGCGGGTTTTGCGCTTTGTAGAACAATTTGTCTACCATCAAAAACAGCCGCTTCGTCATGGTTTTGGGGCTACGATCCTTTTTCATTTGTTCCTCTTTCTCCTCTTCGGGGGCTTGTTCTACCGCCGATAGCGTGCTTTCTTTCGTCATCTTTTACCTCCACTTAGCGAATGGCCACGTAGTGATATTTGCCCTCGGGCAAGGCGTTGCGCCCCACTTTGTCGATGGCGTCGAAAATCATAGATTCCATGCGGTGCATACATTCGGTTTGATCATAGGCAACGGCCGAGTGCAAATAGCGCTCCTCGTATTGGTGCCGCAGGTCGGGGTTTTCTATCCAAAAGTCGATGACGCGTGCCAGGTCTTGGTCGTCCTGCGCGCGGAAAACGCACTTGTCGTCCACCGCAAAGTTGTGCGTGGCGGACAAGCGGGAATCGCTGACGATGGTCATTTTGCCGCACGCAATGGCCTCTATGCACGAGATACCCTCCAGCTCGATTTGTGCGGGGTGCACGTACATATCGGCGTAGTTGAGCACGTCGATGATCTCGGTGCGCGAATAGAATTTGAACACGGGTTGAATGGGCAAGTCGGCCGCCAAGCGACGATAGTATTCCTCTTTGATGCCCTCGCCGCCCAAGATGAGTTGGATCTTATCCTTATATTTGGAGCGCGCCACCGCTTTGATGAGCACGTCCTGACTCTTTTCGGTAGAATAGCGGCCCGTGGTGAGCAACACGATCTTGTCCTGCAACTCGGCGGGTTTGTCCACCTTGCGAGGACGCACGTAGCTGTGCACGCCGTTGGAAATGACGTAGCCCGGCGTTTTGCGCTTGACGGCGCTCTCGAATGTATCGCGGATAAACCGGGTGGGATAGTGAATGCAATCCACGTAGCGGTAGAAGTGGTCGTACATAAAGTGGTTGGCCAACTTGTTGGCCAAACGCGACTTGTTGAGTTTGAAGTAGGAAGTGAGGTTTTCGGCCTGCATATGGAAGCCCGCCGTGATGGGCAACCCCATAGCGTGCGCCACCTTGACGGTGGCCAACCCCAACGTGAGCGGCATCATGATATGCACCGCGTCCACGCCTTCCAATGCCGCTTTGATAATGCGTTTTTGGGGCTTGGCAAGGGACACGCCCACCTTGGCGACGTAGGCGTTGAGTGCCTTGCCGAAGTTGAGGTTGGGCACCACGTACACGTTCTTTTTGCCCTTTTGGGCTTGGTCGGCGCACAAAATGCGCACGTCGTGGCCTTGGCTTTCGAGAAAGCGGATCAAGTTGTACGCCACGATGGCGCTACCGTTGTTTTCCTTGCCGTATATATCACATACTACCGTAATTTTCATAATCTTTCCTCATATAGTTATTATGCTTCGCAAAAGCACGTATACACTATATGTCAAAAAGAGATGGACGCCAATGCCCATCTCTTAATCGGTCACAATCATCTCTTAACTTGCAATTTAACGATTATTTTTCTCTATTTTTTACCATATCCGACACGGTAAAGGCAAGTAGGCCGACGCTCGCCAAGCAAAGGATAATGCCGAAGACAAGGTTGGTATAGCCCAAGCGGAAATCCTCCACAGTCAAAAGGCTCAATCCCAACGAGAACATAGCCGAGCCAAAGATAGCCAACACGACCACACGCACCACGCCCCCGTGATGGAATAGAAAACGGCTCACGAAACTATCGATAAACACCAATGCGCCTATAAAGGTCAGAAGGAAGGGGACCGTCAAAGCGACCACGGTGGCGAGGTCGTGCGTGCAGAAGGCGCATCCCACGGCGATGATGGCGGCGTTCATAACGCCCATCACGCTGAAAAGGGGTCTGCGGCTCACGCCTATGATGATGATATTGATGGTGCCGTATACACAGAGTATCTCGCCCAAGGTGATGCTGACCGCAGCGCTGACGTTCACGCAGAACAGAATGCCCATGGCCAAGGCAAGTATGGCAACCAGTATCCGCTCGATATAAGACGTCACGATCTCCTTGCCGAGTATCGTCAAGGTGCCCCTGCCTTCCTCCTGCGCCACGACGTCGGCTGCCACGGCGGCCAAACCCTTGACCCCCATCATATCGTCGATGATGGGCCGGAGGTATTCGCTGATGACCTTGTAGCCCGCTTGGTTGGGGTGCAAGCCGTCGTCGGTGTAGCGGCGGTCGAACTCTTCGTCCTCCGCGGCAATGACCGAATACACGTCGGCATAGACGTAGCCAAAGGACAGCGTGAGTTCTTTGAGTTTGGCGTTGATGGAGCGGATATGCCCGTGGCCATACTTATAGCGGTTGTGGAAAGATACGTCGGATACGGGATAGACCGATTGCACCAGCACTTTGGCATACGGCAGGCGAGCCTTGATCTGCGACAGGATATCGCGGTAGGTGTCGATGACGAAGGTCTCCACGTCCTCGTAGCCCTCCGCGAAGTTGTTGGCACCGCCGTGCAACACCACTAGCGTGGGCGCCAAGCCGAAGACGCTTTCTTCCAACCTGCCGCGAATGCCCTCGATAGTATCGCCCGATATGCCGCGGTTGAATGCCTTAAGCTCGGGATAGTAGGTATCAAGGTTGCAGAAGTCGGTGATGCTGTCACCCACAAAAACCACGCCGCCCTTTTTGGCAAATCTGTTTTCGGTGCGAAACGCCAAGCACGACGTGTTGTAAAGGCGTTTTAGATACACCGAGTCCATATTCATAATTTTGTTGAGATTCTTCATATAAACTCCTCTAATATAATACTTTTGACTATAGCATAAACATAGCACTCACCACAAAGAGGTCGTCCTCGCGCTCAAAAGCGGCTGTGCCGCCATACTTGGTGGCCACCGCTTTGATACTTTGGGTGCCAAAGCCGTGGTAGTCGGCGTCCCCCTTGGTGGTGCGAGGCAAGCCGCGTTTGTCAAAGTCCAAGTCGGCCACGCAATAGTTTTCGATGCGCACCGCATACACCGCGCCGTTGCGCTGGGACGAGAGGCGTATAAAGCGACAGTCCTCCTCCACGCCCAACAGATACTCTACGGCGTTGTCGATGGCGTTGCCAAAAAAACTATTGATATCGGCTACGCTCATAAACCCCAGCGCTTCACCCTCTATCATAGCGATGATTTGTATATGGTTGACGTCGCACAACAGCGATTTTTCGGTGAGTAGCACGTCCAAGGCCTCGTTGCCCGTGCGTACGCGTGCGTCGTATATAGAGATGGTGCGTTGCACCTCTTCCACAAAGGATTCGTCCATATTGCGCCCGGCCAAAAGGGTGCGCACCTGGTGTTTGAGGTCGTGGCACTTGAGGTTGATGAGCTGCATATTTTGCTGTTGCGTCTCCATCTGACGGCGAAAACCCTCGTGCGACTGCCGCTCGGCCTCTTTTTCCTGCGTGCTTTTGACCCATTCCAACGAAAACCGCTGTACGAACAACACGAACACGCCGAACACGCCCAAAAAACCATTGAATACCACGGGTATGGTGTTGAGTTCGCTTCCGTTGAAGTCGTTGTTGAAAACGTTGGTGCCCTGTATGCCCACGAAGACGTAAGAAAAAATAACGAAAAGGCCTACCATCGCCCGGCTACCCGTTCTATCGAAGGATTTGATAGCGCCGGCAAACGGCCGCGCAAAGACAACGAATACGATGGTCATCACCAATAGGTGGAATGCGTAATAGAGCACGAAACTCCATACGTTGTAGCCCGTAAACATGGAATAAAAGGGGGATCGAAACCCCAACGAAGCGATGGTTGCCTCGTAAAAGCCGGAGGCCGCCATCCTTGCGGCGGCTGCCGCGACGCTGGCAAACAATATGACGACGGGGCTTTCTTTGAAAAACAAAAAGAACAGTCCGGTGCCGGCGGCAAAAAAGAGTAAATTGGTAACAACGCGCATTATTTCTACGTTTTGCAACGTAAATGCAAACCCCGCGACGTGCGCCTGATACACCGAAAAGGCCGAGACGGTGGCAAAACCGCCCAACGCCAACAGCCCCAACATCACGCGCAAAACGAAGTGCTTGCGCCGATGGAAAGAATAGGCGAACAAGGCCTCGTACACCACGATGCCCAACGCCGTGGTTAAGTGCATGGCAAGATAGAAATCCAAATAGGCGCGCATACTATCTCCTGTTGACGAAGGCAAGCAATGCCTCCAAAAAGGCGGCTTTTTTGCCGCGCGAGAGGGGCAAGCACGCCCCGCCCACGTAGACGTCGACGCCATCGACGCGAGTTACGTGCCCCAAATTGACCAAATAAGCCGACGACGAACGGACAAATCGATCGGCAGGCAAGCGTTTCTCTTCCTCGGCAAGGCTGCCCCAAAAGCGAAACTCGCCGCCCAACGTGTGGTAGACGACATAGTGCTGCTCCACTTCTACGTAGAAAACGTCGGCGAGCGACACCTTGACGGTGCCTTCGGCCGTTTGCAACGCGACGGTATCGTCGCCGCGCTTCGAAAAGTTTTTGCGCACACGATCCATCATCGAAGCAAAGGCGGGCCAAACCACGGGCTTGACCAAAAAATCCAGCGCCTCTACCTCATACCCTTTGAGGGCAAATTGTTTGAGGTCGGTGATAAACACCAAGGGGACGTAAGGGTCTATTTGGCGCAAGCGTTTGGCCGTTTCCATCCCGTCCAAAACGGGCATTTCGATGTCCATAAACACCACGTCGAAGCCTTGGCGGTACTTATCCAAAAATGCCAATCCGTTGCAAAAATGCACGTACTCCAGCGAAACGTCGCGCTCCTTTTGGTAGCGTGCCAAGTGCGCAAATAAGGTGCGCGCCGGCTCGTCTTTGTCTTCGCAAATGGCAATGCGTATCACGGGTGGCCTCCATAACGTAGTTTTTTATTATTGTACCAACTGCGGCGCGCCTTGTCAAGCGTGCCCTTGCTCGGCAAGGTGTAGGACGAAAACCGTCGCGCGTTGCCGGCACCTCACAGCACATCGCAAACCAATTCTATAGAAAAAGGCGCGGCGCCGCGGCGCGTAACGCACAGGACGTAGCCGTTGAGTTGCACCGAACGCGAATAGTATACCTCGCCCAAATAGATCTTGGCGCCCTCGACGGGCAAAGCGTCTATCTTGCCGGGGTGGCAACACAACCCCGTGCCGTGCGCTTTGACCAAACTCTCTTTGGCGGTCCACAAGGTGGCAAAAGGCGTGCCCGCCAGCCACGTTGCGTACTCGGGCTCCGACAGCGCATAGCGCGCCAAGTCGTCCTCTACCGGGCGGACAACCTCGGCGTCTACACCCACCGCTTGGTCGGCCAAGGCCAAGCATACCAGCCCGTCGGTATGCGACACGTTGAAATACACGCGCTCGCTTTGCGGTTTGCCCCTCTCGTCCACCGTCCAGCGCCCTACGTACTTGCGTTTGAGGTATGCCGATACCAAGTGCAACGCCCGATCGGACGCTTGCACATAGCGGGCGGCACTCGCTATATCCTCGGGGGTAATATAGCCCAACCCGTCCGCCGCAAAATCGGCGCCGACAGATGTATAGTAGACTTGCACTTTGTCTTGGACGTACTCTTTCATGGTTCGATCATACCATACGGCTTGCTAATTGTCTTTCAAACTCTTTTTGACCACCAGCACGTTGAAGCCGTCGGCACGCCGATAGTCGATGTCGTCGCTTATGCGGCGCGTAATGGTCATGCCGAAGCCGCCCGCAGCGGTATCGGCGTCGATGCTATCCAGGTATTTGTCCTGCACGCCGATGGGATCGAACGGGGGGCCGTTGGATGAAAAGGTCAACACCGCGCAGTCCTCTTCCAGTTTGCCCTCCACTTTGAGTAGCAAACCGTCGTGTTTTTCGTAGCTGACCACGTTGTTGATCACCTCGTCGATGACCACGTCTATTAACGACAGTCGTTCTTTGCCTATATGGGCAAAAGCGGCGTTGCAACGATCGGTAGCGTCCTCTATCACGTCGTAGTCGGGGTTGGTGTAGGTGACTTCGAAACGACCGCCCTCCTTGAGCTCGACCGCAAGCAAGGTAACGTCGTCGAAGGGCTCCGCTTCGCCCACAAAGTCCCGCAGATCGCCTTTGACTCGTGCAAAGGTCTGCTCTTGGGTGTCGGCAAGGCATTGCGACAGCGACTGCTCTATGCGAGCATATCCGAACTCCTCGCCGGCGGCGTTGATAGACTCGTTGAGCCCGTCGGTAAAGAGGAATAGGCGCATGCCGCGCAAATCCACCACGTCCTTGGTGTAGGCAAAGTTTTTGAGCCCTGCCAGCACAAAGTTGGAATTGACCGATAGGCGGCAAACCTTGCCGTCCCCTACGAGATAGGGTTTTTCGTGGCCTGCGCTGACGCATTCCATACGGCGCGCAGCCAAGTCGATGACGCCGACGAAAGCCGTTACGAACAACCCCTGCTTGTTGTTGTCCAACAGCGTGTTGTTGACCTCGTACATCGTTGCCAACAGATCGCCCGTTGCCTGCAATTTGGTCTTGATAAGGCTCTTTGCCTTCATCATAAACAGCGCCGCGGGCACGCCCTTGCCCGAAACGTCGGCTATTACCACAGCCAAACGACCCGCGTCGATGTAAAAGTAGTCGTAAAAATCGCCGCCCACCTCTTTGGCGGAAGTGATATCGGCCGACACCTTGACAGCGCCGTCTTCGTAGGCACCGGCGGGCAATTCTTCGTTTTGTATATTGGCGGCGATGGCCAACTCGGCGCCGCGGCGATGCTCTTCCTCTTTCTTTTGCTCCAATGCGTCCACGTACTGCACCAACTTTTCTTGCATCACGTCGAATTGGCGGGACAGCGCGCCTATCTCATCGTGCGATTTGACGTGGCTGACCACGGGCCTGAGCGCCTTGCCGCCCGCGAGCATTTGGGTAAATTCGGCGGTAGAATGGGACAGCGTGCGAATGTTTTTGACCAAAAACATTTCGGCCAACAACAGATAGACGACGGCTATCACCACCATAGCGACCAACATAATGAGGGTGATGGTGGTGATGTAGTCTCGCTGCGTCTTTTGCAACTTGCCCATATCGTAGTTGAACCCGACGTAGGCGATGGTCTCCCCCGTTTCTTTGTCCACCACGGGGCACGAACTATAGCAATACTTGCCGTAGTCGTTCTTTTTGACGTACGCCGCCACTTCGGCGCGCGCAAGCGCGGCATCTTTCCATTGTTGCGAGGGGTGCTCTATGCTGGCCGGATAGGCGTACAAGGGCGAACTCTCGTCGGTGGCGTCCATCAAATATACCACGTAGTCGTGCTCGCGGTCGTACCAAAAAATGTATCCGCCCTCGGTATCGAAGACGTTGGACACCAGCAACAACTCGTTGAAAACGTCGTAGTAGTGCATTTTGAAGTTGAGCTGACCGAGGCTCATGCCCAAGCCGCCGTTGCTCGCAGGAAACAAGTGCCGCGTCAAGCCGCCGTAGTAGGCTGCCTCTTGCTCGGGGGAATCGAATTCGTTTTGCGAATGGTACACCAAGTCGTCGTAATTTTCGGCATATATCGACTGTATTTCCGCCGCGTATTCGCCGATAAACTCGTAGTAGGTGCTATATTCCTCGATGCGCTCGGTCATATTGGCGGCGGCACTGCGGCAATCGTCCAACTCGTCGGCCTCGGATCGCGCCGAAAAGATGAGCGAAGAGATAAGCACCGACGACCCGATGAGCGTCAGCGCCAAAACCAAAGTCATCAATACGACTTTGACGCGAAGACTGATTTTCATAGCCTGCCGCTACTTGATGGTGAGGGCGTTGATGAAGCCTGTTACGCTGAATATTTCGCGCACGACGGCGTTGATGTTGTGTATCTCCAAGGTCTTGCCCGCCGCGTCCAACTCGCGCTTGAGGTTGAGCAAAACGCGTAGACCCGCCGACGAGATGTACTCCACCTCGGTAAAGTCGATGATGACGGTGGGCTCGGCAATGGTTTGACCCAGCACCACGGGCTCCAACTCACGCGAGGTAACGGTATCCAGACGACCTTTGACGGTAACGATCATTGCTTGGTTGTGTTGTACGTTAATCTCCATAAACTTTTTCTCCTATATTGATTTTGAAAACGGTGTTGTTCATATTGAGTACCCGCATATAACTCGTTTCGTCGACCAACCCCAACATCATGGCAATGCCACCGGTAAGGTATTGCTCGCTCTCTTCGTACTTGTATTCGGTGGGGTCAAAGGGCATACCGTCGTCGCGTATGCGCATCAGCACCTGCGACTCGTCCACCTTGACGTTGACGTCTATCGACTTGGGGCATTGGCGTTTGTAGCCGTAGCGTATGATATTGGTGATCATCTCCTCGCACGCAAACCCCAACACCTGCGCATCGCGGTTGGATACGTCGTGCGCCTTGGCGAATTCCGTCACTTCCCTCGCCGCTTGGGCGGCCTCCTCCTCTTTGTTGGCCACCGAAACGTCAAACGTATTCATATCGGGTCGCTCCAGCATAAACAAGCCGTGCACCTCACGGTGGCGACGCTCGTAGACAAACACCAGTGCGTACACCACCACCACGGTGGCGTACTCGGTGATGACGCGAGCAAGCGAGTAGCCCAAAATGCCCTGCGCACGCATCAACAGCAACGTGAGGGGTATGATAAACACGGCCTCGCGCAACAACACGGTGACGACGGCGGGCAAGTTTTTGTTGACCGCGGGGTAGTAATTGGTAGAAAACTTGTTGACTTCGAGGGGTATGGCGGACAACAGGTAAATGCGCAAGACGTACGCCACCTGCCGCATATCTTCGCCCGCATAGCCAAAAAGCGCCGAATACCCCTCTGGCCACGCCATAATGACGGCGGTGATGAGGGCGGTAACAATGAGGTTGAATAGGTATATCTTGCGTAGCACCGCGCGCAACGAATATACGTCGCGTTCGCCGTACAGCACGCCGCATATAGTGGGGATAAGCCCCAATATGCCGCCCGAAAAGAGGTCGAACACGAAGATGAGGTTGCTGACCAAACCAAATATGACCAACTCCAACTCGGCCGTGATCATACGGCTCAGCACCACGTTGATGACAAGGGTCTGCACCGCGGTAAGCAGCAAGGTAAGCGCGGTGGATACCGAGGCCTTGAGGGCGTCCTTAAAGTCGGCCCACGCCCCGCGAAGGCGCCAGGTATAGCGCAGCATTCTCTTTTTGGAACGGGCATAAAACACCACGGTAACAAGCCCCACGGCATAGCCTACGCCCGAGGAGAGCGCCGCGCCGACCATACCCATACCGCACACCCGAATAAACAACACTTCCGCCCCTATCTTGACCAAATTGGCCACGATGTAAAAGGCAGCCGACAGTTTGGGGTTGTTGTCGGTGGAGATAAATGTCGCCAGAACCAAAGCGAGCATCATCACGGGATTTTGCAACATATACACCAATATGTATTGGTAGGAATACTCATATAGCGAGGGAGCAAACAAGCGCGCAAGCGGTCCCGACGCAAAGGGCGCCGCCACGGCAAACAGCGCCGACGCGCCCAAGGTAACCAGCAAACTGAGCGAAAACACCTTGTTGGCCTGCTCTACGTTGCGGCGCCCCAACAAATTGGCAATGGCAATGGAGCCGCCCACGCTCAAGGCAAAGCCGGGACACTGTATGACGTAGAGTACGGGCATCACCAAAGACGACGCGCTCAAAGCGTCCGGCCCCAACAGATTGCCCACCAATATGCCGTCGATGAGCGAGCCGAATTGCATGGCGAATATCATCAGCACCGACGGCAATAGATATTGGTAAAACTTTTTGTCGATCAGTTTGCTATTGCGTTTCATCAAATATCGCTCCTAACGAAGAAGTTGAGCCCCTCGAGCGACTCGATGGCCTGCCTGAGATAGGCGTCGTCCGTTATGGGCCACTTGTACCCCAAGTGATACAGCGCCTTGTTGCTAAACTCGTTGTCGGTGAGAATAAACGCATAGGTGTGGTTGTCGCTGGAGGCGTAGTTGATGAGCGAAGACACCAACATATTTTTGGTTTCGTCCGCCATCATAGCGCGCATAGACTGCGCAAACGCCGCGTCCGACACCACCTCGATGCCATAGCCCATATCGTTGAGCACCGCCACAATGTCACCCATTTGCACCTGGTGCGAGTTGGCGCAATGAAACACCGTGTAGCGGCTCGGGGTGGTGGACAGCAACAACACGGCCTTGGCCACCTCGTCGATGGGCGAAAAGTCAATGGCCACGTCCATAGAATTGACGGGGAAGCAATGCAGCGTGGCATAGCCCTTGAGGTCGCGCATAAAGCCGTTGGTGATGGAGTTGGCCTGAAACTCGCCGTCGCTGGCTCGGCTCATCAGGTTGCCGACGCGTATCACCTTGCCATCCAACCCCTCGTCCACAGCCGAGAGCACTGCCTTTTCGGCATTGAATTTGGAATGGACGTATTTGTTGGAGATGTCCTGCCCAAAGTCGAGCATATTCTCCTTCATGCGGAAGGAAGCGTCAAACTTGCCGTCCACGTTCTCGCCGGCCACGGACAAGGTGGATATTTGCACCAAGCGCACGCCGCGCTCCTTGGCGATGGCTATCAGGTTTTTGACGCCGCCCACGTTGACGCGCTCTATGCTGTCGTCCACGGCAAAGTGCTTGACCAACGCCGCGCAGTTGATGATGGTATCGAAGGCATGAGGCGCCAATTTTTCGGACAGGTGCACGTCGGTGATATCCGAGTCCACCACGGTAACGTATCGCGCCACCTCCTCGTCCAAAGGCGAGTCGAAATAGTAGGTGAGCAAGCTCTTGAGGCGGGTGGTGGCATCCACCGCAGAGGAACGCACCAGCGCGATGACCTGCCGCCCTTGGCGGAGCAACTCGCGCAAAACGTGTATGCCCAAAAAGCCGTTGGCACCCGTTACCAACACGCGGCCGAGGGGGCGCGACGCTTCCACACCGTCCACGTAGCGCACGGTGTTGTAGTCGAGCGAATTGACCACCACTGCC
>Ga0310695_10011834_pt1 | contig 12369 bp, 8 predicted proteins | sample RumenRJG_04DNA_FD_203882 | JGI IMG/M metagenome (GOLD analysis project Ga0310695, IMG submission 203882) | Bovine rumen microbial communities from Lethbridge, Alberta, Canada - RJG_04 (v2) (version 2) | ecosystem: Host-associated > Mammals > Digestive system > Stomach > Rumen | place: Canada... | reverse complement strand
TAGGCTGTGGATTCGACTTCTGCGGCTTCCTGGGTGACCCTGATGACCCTGAGGTATACTCAGGCATGGATGCTGTAACCTGGGGTCTGGAAGATGCAAGCAAGATTCCTGCACTTTTCGAGATCCTGAGAAACAGAGGAATGAGGGAAGATGAGATAGAAAAGATCGCTTTCCGCAATTTCCACAGGATCGTAAAGGAAGTAGTGGGTTAGTTCTTAAGTAATAAAAAGGAGAAGTTCTTATGGTAGATTACAATAAGCCGATTCCTAAGGTGGAGTTCCTTTCAAACAAGCTGCCTGTTGCTGATCCTTCGGATGAGCCGATGGTATATATGGATGACAAGTTCATCTGCAATTCATGGTATAACAAATGGCCTGAAGACAACGGAAATCCTCTGCCGGGCTCAAGTCCGAGCATCATGTGCCGTAAGACTGTATTCGAGATGGTTGAGAAGGCTGAAGCATTGCTGCCTGAGGGCTATAGATTTTCGATCTATGACGCTTACAGACCGGTTTCTGTCCAGCAGTCACTTTGGGACTATTACAGGGCTAAGAAGGCCGAAGAATTTCCTGACGCGACACCTGAAGAGATCGATTATCAGACTCTTTTCTGCGTTTCATTTCCGTCATATAACATCCTGCTTCCGTCACTGCACAATACAGGAGGAGCAGTTGACCTTACAATAGTAGGACCTGACGGTAAGGAACTGGATATGGGCTGTGAATTCGATGAATTCTCCGACAGAGCATGGACTACATACTATGAGGATGGTGAAGCCGGAGAAGGCGCTAACGATACTGCAAGGGACAACCGCAGAATGCTCTACAGCGTGATGACGGAGGTCGGTTTTACCAATTTCCCGGCAGAGTGGTGGCATTTTGACTACGGCGATGAGAAGTGGGGTCTTTTCACAGACAACGCTCCGATCTACGGCGGTGTGCTCGATGCTGAGGTCAGGAACACTGTTCCATATAACAATATGGAACTTGTAAGAGAATCCAACGCAAAGCAGCAGGAATTGGTAAAGCAGCTCAAGGAACTGCGCAATAAGTGCAAAGAGCAGGACGAAAAAGTTGCATCAGTAATGAGAGGATAGCACCATAATGATTTCCAACAGACGTTTTGCCAGATGGCTCATGATCACTCTTATTATGGCGATAGGCATAGGTACTTTCGGTGCCCTTTATATACACAGTGAAAAGCAGAAAGAATCTTCCGAAGCAAGGCCGGAGACATATCTGACCAACCAGCGCAAGAAGGACATAGATATGAAGGAGCTTGCCGGTATTATCGGAGACTATGATGCCGATCAGTGGCATCTGTTCATCAGTGAAGACTATAATGAGCAGGGACCATATCTTTCACTGACCGATAATGCATCAGGTGATGTGGGATTTGAAGGACGCATCATGTATCTGAAAAATGATATCGTGATAACAGAGATCAATGAAGATCTGTATAAAGGGATGCCTGCGGACTGGCAGCCGGAAGGAGAAGGGAAGTACGCTATTCTTGACTACCGGCTGACAGGAGACGGTATTACCCTGGGCTACAGAGGCTCTGAAGTAAATTTTGCAAAACAGTCTCAAAACTAATACAATTTGGGGTGTTGACATCAACACCCCAATCGTCTATAATAAACGAGTCGCAATCAAGGACTGATGCGCCTCGATAGCTCAATGGCAGAGCAACCGGCTGTTAACCGGTAGGTTGTAGGTTCGAGCCCTACTCGAGGCGCCATTTTATAAGCCGGAGTGGTGGAATTGGTAGACACCTGGGACTTAAAATCCTATGAGAAGCGATTCTCGTACCGGTTCGAGTCCGGTCTCCGGTACCACTTCACAGCTAACTTAATATGATGACGCGGGATAGAGCAGTCGGTAGCTCGTCGGGCTCATAACCCGGAGGTCGGGGGTTCAAGTCCCCCTCCCGCAACCATTTGAATCGGAGTCGGAATTCTGAACCACGGAATTCCGACTCTTTTCTGTAGTGCAGGCATAGCAATACTTTCAGACATTTTTTAGAATTGTGTCTGATTACAAACATTTGAAATAATTCGCGCAAAGATTCGAATCGGTGTTATATTCTGAACCAATTATTCCGACAGATGTGCATAATACTGAGTTTCCTTTTCATCAGGAGACCTGTAATTGTTATAACTGTGCGGACGATTATGGTTATAGTTCATGATATAATTTGCGATTCTTTTTTTGAATTCGCGCTCTGAGCGATAGTCATGCCTATAGATTTCTTCTCTCTTTAGATTCGAAAAAAAAGACTCATTCACTGCGTTGTCAATGGGCGTACCAGTATGTGAAAATGACTGATTCACAGAACAGCTTGCGAGAAGTCTGCGGAAAGCTCTGGACGTATACTGACATCCCTGATCGCTGTGGAATAATAGATTATTTGGAAAACCTCTCTCTTTGAATGCCATTTTGAAACAAGAGGTTACTATCTGTGTTGAAGCATTCGGAGAAATCTTATAGCCGACAATTTTTCTTGAAAACAGATCCATAACAACACATACATTATAATAAATACCTTTTACCTTGAATTTGGTAATATCACTGACCCATACAGTATTTGGTGCTGAAACATCGAACTGTCTTTTGACTTTGTTCTTACGATGCAGGGCATAGTAATCTTTCTTTGAATGTATCCTTATGCTTTCGAGACCGAGTTCATGCATTATACTAAGCACATACTTCTTTGAAGTATGGTATCCCTGCCTATTTAAAACAGCCAGAATCTTGTCTGAACCATAGCATTGCTCACTTTCATCAAAAATAAGTTGAACTGCATCGCTGATTGTCTTGTGATGCAGTTCATAACTGGTCGGAGTATGTTCACATACTATCCTGTTATGATAAGTTCCTTTTGAAATATGAAGAGCCTCAAGTGTCGCATTGATTCCGTAAATGGGACTTAATCTCACGAATTCGCTTAGTCTCTCTTCGAGCGGTGATTCACTGTTACAGTTTGCGTCATTGAGAATATCTACGATTTTCCTTAGCTTTTGCATACTGCGCTGTGTATCGCAGAACTCTTTATGTATCATTATTTCCATTCCAAGATCTACCGCATACTCCTTGTATTTGCCAGGGGCAATCCATAAATATGCCGTTGATTCCGAAATGCCATAGATTTTACATAACTCTTTTACCGGAGTTCCACTCCAATATGCAGAGCGCATTGACAGGATTTGAGAATCATTAAGTTTTGAATACATGTAACCTCCTTATGTTAATATAAAAATAAAACAACAAAGAGCATTATATGATCCATGTCAAGTGAGCGAGGAAATATGTTATGAACATCGAAGCATATGATTTGGATTCCCTGCGTAAAATAATCAGAGGATTACAGGAAGAGAATAGAAGTCTCAAGGAACAGCTTCGACAGGCCGGAGTGGCTTATAACGAGCAGGACTATTTCTCAGACAGAATAGAAGAGTATGAAGAATATGATCCTGATCAGGGAGCAAGGATATACAGACCATTTATTACAAGGGACCATGCTCAGGCTTTCTTTAAAATGTTTTGGGGGCGTCAGGATGTTTATGCAAAGCGGGGACGCAAGGGCGGCTATTTTCCACAGTGTGCTAACAGGTGGAATAGTTATGTCTGCCCTAAGCAGCATGGTGAAAAGCAGTTTTGCGATGAATGCGCTTTTAATCAGTGGATAAAGCTTACTCCGGAAACTGTAATGCAGCACCTGATCGGCTATAAGGAAGATGGTGCAGATGTAATTGGAGTGTACCCATTGTTCCCGGATGGTACATGCAGGTTTCTTGTGTTCGATTTTGATAATCATGTAAAAGGAGCTGAGACCAACGACTATGCAAATGAAGATGAAGCCTGGCATGAAGAGGTAGACGCACTCAGGAAAATGTGTGAAAGGAATGGAGTGATTCCTCTTGTGGAAAGATCAAGATCAGGACGTGGCGCTCATGTCTGGATTTTCTTTGATAAGCCGATATCAGCATCGCTTGCAAGGAACTTTGGATTCATGCTTCTGGACAGGGGCGCAGCATCAGTTAATATGAAGTCTTTCCATTATTACGACAGAATGTATCCATCACAGGACACGGCTAGCAGGCTGGGGAATCTTATTGCTCTGCCATTGCAGGGTCAGGCATTGAATAATGGTAATAGTGCCTTTGTGGATAGAAACTGGAATGCATATCCCGACCAGTGGGATGTTCTTGTGAACCGAACTCCAAGGTATTCGCAAAGAGAAATTGAGCAACTTATGGTCAAATGGTCAAGTGAGCTGGATACGAGAGCTTTGAATGCCACAGAACTATTCTCCGGCTCGAGACCGAAACCATGGAGAAAGACTGACCGTCTGAACAAAACTGATGTTATAGGGAAGTTACATATTGTGTTGGCGGATGGTGTTTATGTAGACGCTCTAAATCTCATGCCAAGACTTCAGAATCAGATAAGGTGTATGACAGCATTCGACAATCCGAAATACTTCCAGAATAAGCGGCTTGGTTTTTCAAATTATTATAATTTCAGTGCCTTATATCTTGGAAAAGATGTTGATGGTTATATACGCATGCCAAGAGGATTGCAGGATGAATTAGAGGAAGCATGTGACAAAGCGGGAATAGAATATGACATTACTGATCATAGGGAAAAGGGAAGACCGATAAGAGTTAAATTCAATGGTTCCCTTAAGCAACAGCAGGATCTTGCTGCACAGAAAATGCTTGAGTATGATAACGGCATTCTCAGTGCTGCCACTGCTTTTGGAAAAACTGTTGTCTGCAGTTACCTTATTGCAGAGAGAAAGGTCAATTGCCTGATTCTGCTGCAAAGCAAAGATCTTTTGGATCAATGGATAGATGAACTCGAAAAGTTTCTGGATATAGATGAGGAGCCACCGGAATACACAACCAAAACCGGAAGAACTAAAAAGAGAGACAGCGTAATTGGAGTTTTGCATGGTTCAAAGAAAGCTCTTACAGGAATAGTAGATGTAGCTATGGTAGGCTCTGTATACGCAAAAGGGAAATTCAACGAAATGATCAATTCCTATGGAATGGTTATCATGGATGAATGTCATCATGCCGCTGCAAGCACAGCAGTTGAGGTGCTTCAGAAAGTGAATGCAAGATATGTATATGGCGTATCAGCAACCATAAAAAGAAGTGATGAGCTTGAAAAGATGATACCTATGCTGATCGGACCGATGCGCCACAGCTATACAGCAAAGCAGAGAGCTATTTCTCAGGGAATCGGGCATTATGTATTTCCTCGATTCACGAGGACTATCGATACATTTGAAAGCCGCAGTGATATTAATCAGGCTTTTGCACTTATAAGCAAAAGTGTCGATCGTAATCAAATGATTATTTCAGATGTAAAACAATCAATATCTGATAAAAAGACACCTGTAATACTGACCAGATACAAAGAACATGCAAAACACCTCTACGATAACCTGAGTGGAGAGGCTGATCATGTATTCCTCATTTACGGAGATAATTCCGATAAAGAAAACAGCGCAGCCAGAAATGAAATGAAGAACGTTCCGGATGATGAGTCTATGATTCTTGTGGCTACCGGGCAGAAGGTCGGCGAAGGCTTTGATATGCCAAGACTTGATACTCTGATGCTCGCTTCTCCTGTATCTTCTTCAGGGTCTAACCTTGAACAATATGTAGGACGACTTAACAGAGACTATGAAGGAAAGAAGGAAGTCATAGTTTATGATTATGTCGATTCCCATATACGCTACTTCAATAATATGTATTCAAAGAGACTGAATCTGTATAAAAAGATTGGTTTCAGCGTAATCGGGTGGGCTGCACACGAAAAGCAACAAGCTAATGCTATTTATGATGCAGGTAATTATTCAGATACGTTTGAGCAGGATGTTATAGAAGCAGATAAGTCTATTGTTATATCAAGCCCTGTACTTCTTCGTGAAAAAGTTAATAGATTCCTATATATTGTACGCAGTCGACAGGAGGCCGGAGTAAGAATCACAGTAATCACAACAAATCCGGATCGAGGGCTTGACAGCTCATCAGATTATTATATGGAACTCATAAATATAATGACAAACAACGGCATCAATGTTATTCCGAGGGATGAGGTGCTGGAGCATTTCGCAGTTGTTGATGACAATATAGTCTGGCACGGAGGCGTGAACCTCCTTGGAAGCGATGATATCTGGGATAATCTAATCAGAATCAAATCACCGATAGTAGCAGCAGAACTGCTGGAGTTATCTCTTGGAGATGACAGATGGGCAAGCTGGGAGTATGAGGATGATCGGCATGAGCTTGACTGATGAGAGTCTGGAGCTGATTGACATAGACTGCTTTTTTCCATATACTCAACTTATAATCAAGAGATTATTGGGCTGGTCGCAAGATCTGAGTCCACATATTGGCGGGTAAGACACCCGCCGCTTTTTGTCAATGAAAAAATGGCAGAATTAAGCGTTTTATTGATGAATCCGGCGACTTAATACCATATAAGAGGAAAGATATGGCCTCATAGCTGCCCAAAGCTGGGTGTACGGTAAACGCAGGACCATAGCCTTTTGGTAGACTTTAGTTATAAGTTAAGAGGAAAAGATGATTCTATACGTAGATGAAACAGAAAACAATAATTGCTTTATTGTAGCAGGACTTCTGGTAAAGTCAGAAGAGCAGATCCGAGAGTCGTATAAGAAGTTTAAGAACCGGATTAAAGGCATTAAAATTCCTTCTAAGTATAAGGCCAAGATATATACGGAGTTCAAGTCGGTTAAACTGGATAGAGACTATAGCAAAATCAAATACCGAATGCTTGAAGAAATAGTTGATCTTGAGGGAAGTGTAATATATTCAATTCATATAAAAAAGAGCACTAAACTCAATCAGGTGCTTAAGGAATCCATATACATTACATTGTTATCGTCAATTGTTACTTCTCTGGAAGAGGAAACAACTGTAGTATTTGATGCTTTTAACAAACCTGATTTTGAAACAAACATAATCAAAAGTGTAGAGACAACAGCAAATGTAAAGAACATTTATCCATGCGATTCGCAGAAAGAACCTGGACTACAGTACATTGACAATATTTGCAGCGTAATTCGCTTATATATTTCAGGAGAAGATCAGTTTTCATATTATGACATAATAGAAAACATGGTCACAGAAGTTTGACGTAGCAAGAGTATTATGGTAATCTACTAGTAGATTTAAAGGATGGCCTCCCGGCGGTCTGTAGCGGGGTGTACGGTAAACGTAGGACCATTCTTTTTTTATTTGCCTGGTATTGTATAGACTTAAGCAGGTTTCGCCTTATAATTCAAAACCAATTCGAACTATACCGAAACCTACGGATCTGGAGACAAAACGGGGGATGATTCCGGAGAAACAAGCTGTAAACCTTGGAAACACTGAGACACATATATTAACAAGTCCCCCTCCCGCAACCAATTGACCTTGCTAACGCAAGGTCCTTTTATTTGCTGGGGGAATTTCGACCTTTTCGTAAAGGTCAGATGGTTCAAAACAGAACAACTTTATGATAGTATTTTTACATATATCGTATCTGTTTCCGTGATGCTTTGGTGCAAACGAAGACAGCCACATTTTACAGAAACAGCCATAAAAAAGGTCGGTAAAGAACAAATGAAGAAATCACTTGTTGTTCTGTTTGCAATATTGCTTATGATGTCGTGTTTTACAGCATGTTCATCAGGTGACGCTGGCGCTAAGGAAGATATAGGAGAAATACCGGAAGAAGGATCTCAGGACATAAAAGATTTCTCTAATGGAACGCCTTGGACGATAATTGATCTGGATGGTGTTGTAACTCAGGATACGCCGACAGACGTTAAGGACAACTTTGCACTTTTTGTTAATAAGGATAAGATCATTTCACGTGAACTTAAGAAAGATGATTCCATCGTGGGGACGATGTATGATGCGATACTGGCAGGGGAGAAAGATGAACAGCTGATGTATGCTGGCGATGAGCCGGAATCACACGATGCGAAACTCGCTTATGATCTTTTCCATCTGATGATTGACTGGGACAGCCGAAACAAAGTGGGAGTGGAACCTCTGAAGAAACAGACTGATGCCGTCGAGAGTCTGGATACCATCGATAAGCTTACCGTTTATCTGCGTGATACACCTAAGACTGAACAGCTGGGTGCGCTATGGTATGCCGGGAGTAAAAAAAATATGGAAGATTCCTCAAAAAATATTATCGAAGTCGGCACCGACAAGCTGCTGTTAATGGATTCAGCAGAGTACAGTAAACCTACGGAATTCGGCAAGGTTCTGAAAGATGCCAAAATGAAACTGGCAAGGCGGATGCTGGTAAAACTGGGATACACTGAGGATGAAGCACAGCAGAAAACAGACAACGCGCTTGCCTTCGAGACCGAGCTTGCTCCTTCTCTCTATACTGCAGAAGAGAACGGCAGTGAGGATATATATGAACGCGCAAACAATCACTACACATGGGATGAACTGAAGGAAGCAGAGGGAAAGCTGCCGATCCTTGAACTTCTTGAAAATACAGGTTATCCGAAGCAGGATGATTATATTGTCAGCAATCCTGAAGCACTGAAAAAGCTCAATGAGCTCTATACAGAGGAAAACCTTCCATTGATGCGAGATCTGATGATCGTTAAAGGCGTGATCTCCGCGGCCAGTGATCTGGATAGAGAATGTTTTGAATGGAGCGAAGAATGCTCCAACGAAATCGAAGGCATCGATGCTGAGCCTGACGATAAAGCCATAGCTGCAGGTTATGTTTCAGGTGCGCTGAAGTGGGCGGTGGCACAGTTGTATACAGAAGCATATTTGCATGAGGAAGACAAGGAGAGGATCACCGAGCTCGTAAATGAGATCAAGAAAGCCTATCACGGGATCCTGGAGGATGCGGATTTCCTCTCGGATGAGACCAGAGAAAAGGCGATCGAGAAGCTTGACGCCATTAGACCTTGCGTGCTGTATCCGGACAGCTGGGAGAAGTATGAATACAAAGGGCTGGATTTCAAGGGACCGAAAGATGGAGGTACGTTATGGGAAGCCCTTCAGGCTATCGAAGCATACGAGGCTAAGGAGGAAATAGAGGAGTTTTTAAATCCGGTCGATAAGGAGAAATGGACTGTTTCTCCGCAGACATTCAATTGCGGCTATCAGCCTCTTACCAACAGTATATACATATTAGGTGCTTATGCGCGCGGAGATATCTATAACTCGGAAATGAGTGATGAAGAAGTTCTGGCTAAGCTTGGCGTTTCGATCGGACACGAGATTTCTCATGCCTTTGACAGGACCGGTGCTCAGTTCGATAAAGACGGCAACATGAAAAACTGGTGGACCAAGGAGGACAAAGAAGAGTTTAAAAAGCGGAATGCGAAACTGGCAGAATACTATAACGCGATCCATCCATGGGAAGGACAGGATCTCAAAGGCAGCATCATGACCGGTGAAGCATGCGCTGATATGGCGGGTATGAAAGTTGCCCTCAGAGTTGCCTCTGAAAAAGAGAACTTTGACTATGATAAGTTCTACCGGGCATTTGCAGATCTCTGGTTCGTCAAAGAAAACCTGATGATGGCCAGGGCAGGCATCGAAGACGAACATCCGCTGCAATATCTGCGCATCAACTGCACTCTTCAGCAGTTTGATGAATTCCTGGATTACTACGGGATCACTGAAGGGGACGATATGTACCTGGCCCCTGAGGACCGTGTAAATATCTGGTAAAATGATAATAGAAATATCTAGAGGGTAATAAAGCACTATACACAGAAAGAGTAATGAAATGGGAACTGAAGGAAAAGTAATTAGATTGGCAAAACCGTTAAAAAAAGGTCTATTGCGCCTCGTCTTCAGCAGATTTTTCGTGTTCGTGATCCTTCTCGCAGCACAGATCGCTCTCATGCTTTTCGTATACTTCTGGTTTGCGGATCAGCTGCCTGTACTGCTGCATATCCAGTGGGTATTCGCTTTTGTGATGATCATCTATCTGTTCAACTGCAGCATGGATTCATCTGCAAAGCTCACATGGATGCTCGTTATCTCCATACTCCCTCCGCTGGGTGCTGCGCTGCTGCTCTGGACACAGGCAAACATCGGTCATAAAAGGACGGCAGAGCTTGCAAAAGAACAGATAGACAGGACCAGGGACATACTGGAGCAGCCTGAAGAAGTATTCAAGCAGGTCGAGCATGACGGATCGGGTACAGATGATATGAGTAAATATCTGAGCAGGAGCGGATGCTTCCCATTATATGCCGGGACCAAGGTGACATATTTCGAGCTTGGAGAGTATAAGTTCAAAGCTATGCTCGAACAACTGGAAAAAGCTGAAAAGTTCATCTTCATGGAGTACTTCATAATTGAAGAAGGATATATGTGGGGACGCATACTTGATATCCTGATCAAAAAGGCGAAGGAAGGCGTTGATGTTCGCGTAATGTATGACGGTATGTGTGAGATATCTACGCTCCCTGCCGACTACTGGAAGCTGCTTGAAGCTCAGGGGATACATGCCAAGACATTCTCACCGATAATACCTGTAATATCTTCGCATTACAATTACCGTGACCACCGAAAAATACTTGTTATTGACGGAAAGGTCGCATTCAACGGCGGAGTCAATCTTGCTGATGAATACATCAATGAAAAAGAGAGATTCGGCCACTGGAAAGACACTGCGGTGATGCTTGAGGGAGAAGCTGTCAAGAGTTTCACTTTGATGTTCCTTCAGATGTGGTATCTTGCAACGAGCGAGGCTGATTATGAGACCTGGCTGTCTGTTCCATGCGATGCACCGGAGGACGCATCAGGTTATGTCATGCCGTATTGCGACAGCCCGCTTGATGAGTATAAGGCCGGTGAATCGGTTTATATCGACGTGCTCTATAGAGCCACGGAATACGTACATATCATGACCCCATACCTTATACTTGACGGAGAACTGCTGAATGCACTGACCTTTGCTGCGCAGAGAGGGGTCGATGTAAAGATCATAATGCCGGGCATACCGGACAAGAAAGTAGCTTATTCTCTGGCTAAGACGCACTACAAAGCTTTATATGATGCTGGCGTAAAGATTTACGAGTACATTCCTGGTTTCGTGCATGCTAAAGTATTCGTCAGCGATGATACAAAAGCGATCGTTGGTACGATCAACCTGGACTACAGGAGTCTCTATCACCACTTCGAATGCGCGACATATATGTATAAAACCGAATGTATAGCAGCCATTGAGAAGGATTTCCGGAAAACACTTGCATCCTGCAGAGAAGTGACCGGAGAAACCATAAAAAACGAAAAGTTCTCGTATAAAGTAATCGGTGTGCTGGCTAAAATGATCTCACCTCTTATGTAGGAGAGATATGGGTACATTAGCCCTTCGATCTTTATGCTTATCAGATTAAAGGGAAGCAAAAGAACCCTGTGCAATAAACATGCTGGCTTGAACTGAGTGTGAAGGATACTATGATGATCATGAAAAAAAGGAAAGAAAATACAAAGCAAGGGGTGCTGTAATGAGGATATCTATCGAGAACAGGTTATACATGGATTGTCCTGAGGGGTTCCGTCAGTTGACAGAGGAAGAAATAAAGGATATGAATATAGCTCCGGGCGGCAAAGTCCTGTGCATCTCAGATTCTGTAAGACATATAGTTATTACAGTCGCCTGGACACAGATCAGTGGGATGTCTTCATGGCTTCTCGGCAGACGTGAGGTCTCATGGAATATGTCGAGACAGATAGAAAAGAAAATGAAAAAGTTTTCTTATTACTGGCTTGACGATGTTAAGCGAACTATAGACGGCCAGCTGGCGAGAGGAGTGGACTACGATTACGTGGTAAACGGGATCAATATGACAGGTGAATCACTTGTAATAAAATCTGAGGAAAATCTATATTATTTCCATATGTACGCGAGAAAAGTCCGCAGGGAAGAAAGTCTGGAGGTATTTAGCGAGATCCTGGATAGTGTAGCGATCGTCGAATGATATTCGTTAAATGCGAAGTGATTAGGAGTCGAAATTCTGAGCCGGGAGTTTCGGCTCTTTTCTGTAAAGATTGAACAGCCAAAATGAAATCCAACATATCAAGAGCAGTTGCAGAAGATATCAGAAACTGACAAGAACCGCGTTGTAAGGATCCACTGTCCGGGTGCGATAAAAGCGGTTGGCACTCTCAATTCTTGTGTTGCAACTGTGGATTGGATATATTAAATTATTTAGCAGGATAATAGTATCTCAGCCGTTTATATACTATGATAGGTGAGTCAAATTGTAATATCGATGCCATGAATGCAGATGAGGATATGAGCGCGTGGCTTATACTGTTATTGTAAGTAAAAAGGCAGATAT